>OHFM01000014.1_pt1 | contig 115628 bp, 107 predicted proteins | sample 1567511 | NCBI WGS metagenome assembly OHFM01 (sample SAMEA3879571, study PRJEB24766) | human gut metagenome | biome: human-associated habitat; feature: feces | place: USA | collected 1985/1987
CGAACCGCAGCTTGGGGATCTTTTATTTAGGGGCGGTATGTTATTAGGCGGGTACTTAATTATAGCGTTGCAACCAATTTTTTATCAGGGAAGTTTCTAGAATATTCAATCCATAATTTAAAAGTACTATTTATTATAAGATTTATATGTATTTTAATATGTAGCTATAACGTTTCTAAGATATTATTTTCTGTGATAGAAATGTATAATAAATATGATAGAACATTTAGCAATTTCGATGACTATAGGTTTAAAAACAAGTTTAGTTATTATCAGTTTGTTAAAGCGTTGAGTATTTCATCAATCAACGCCATGAAGAAACAATCTATCAGAATGGCTCTATATTCTATATTATGGATTGTCACAATAATAGTTTTGGCGATGCAGAGTTTTGCTTCATACGGAACGAAAAATTCAATTCAACAGGTCATGTGCCTGAATCAAATTGATAATGATATTAAAACTAATAATATTATTGAATATGATATCATTAGTCCTAATGTGTATACATCATCAAATGGGCTCCATTATATTATTTCATACTATAATCAAGATGATACAGAACTTATTTTGACAAATTCGCAATATGATTTGTTGAAAAATGATAAAAATGCATCTTATCGCATTACATACTATCATTCATCAGGATTTGTAATTATTGTTGAAAAAACAACTATAAATACGTAGTAAAAACAATGTCTCAATTTACAAAATCATTCCTATGGAGATTTATATTAGATATAATTCTGCACCTGATTGGTATGAAGATTTTTTATTTGATGATGATAAACAGATTGCACAGGACAACATCAACACTTTAAAATCTATTTATGACAATAATAATTTAGGAGTGATATATTGTTAAAGGCTGGAGAAAGACTACTTCAAAATTTAGCTAAGCAAGAATATAAAACTGGCGCTCTAAAGACAGTTATTGTTGTTTCGGTTATATTGAGTGTAATATCCGGTATAATTTTCGCTGTTATGCTAATTAAAATGAATTTTGAAGGATTTGATAGTTTAAAGTATGTGGTATACTTGATAGTAATGGATTTAATATTTAGTTTTTTACTTTATTTTTCTTGTACATTAATAGTAATATCATTTATACGGACTTTATTACCACAAAATGTGCTAACTAAAATAATATGTTTTATCTTATCCGTAATCGTCTTTTTATGCTTTTCACAATCTTACCAGAAAATCTATGCTGAAAATACGGCTGATTCTAAAGGTTCATTTAGCTTTAGCGCAGATTTAAAATTTATACAAAAATATTTTGAATATCCTGATGATACTATTGAACAGGCAGAATATTATATGTATGTTTCAAACTGTAGATATTCAACATCAATTTGTTTTGTAAATATGGATTTTACTGATATTAAAAGTGGAAACAATGTTGAACTCGTTATGCCTAAAAATTTTCAAACCTTAATACATGATTTGAAGCGAAAATCTGATAAAGATTTTATAAAATTAAATATATGTGTATATCAAAATAGTCATGTGGTGACATCATATAATTATTCTGTAATTTCAAAAGAAGAAATTGCAGAATATGAAGAAGTATTTAGCTAGGAGGAAAAACAATGACTCAATTCACAAAATCATTCCTATGGCGCTTCATATTAGACATTATCTTATTGGGGATATTTGTTAGGGTTTGCCAAAATATGTTGATACTGAAAATATCAAAAATTTAACAACGAAGGTTTCTGGTTATATAGACAAGTTAAAGAAATATAATGGTTTTTTTGAAACTCTCAAAGAAATAAGCGGCGTATTGACACTTTCATATTACTCCTCGCAATTTGAAAATTTTGTATAAAACGTTTTGATGCGTCCGATCCGCTTATAAAGAGTTGTCTTCTTAATATCAAGCTTTTCGCTGATATCTTTGACTTTATATCCGTCGCGGAGCATACTGAGTATTTTGTCAAGCTGATAGCCTTTTTTCTTGAGATAATCGGTAAACTGTTCCATTTCTATCTCCCACTCAACCTGCTCGATCGAATTATCAGGATCTGCAATCTCAAAACCGGTTCTATCAAACAGATCTTCAAGCGAACATAGCGCAGATGTTTCATTATTAAGCTTACCCGCCTTAGGGCAGCCAAAGCAGCTTCTTTCACATCTTACCGGCATGCCGTTTTTGCCTTCGATCAGGCACTTATGTTCTCTTTCATCTGCTTTATCTTCGCTCCAGGCAGGCCTCATATAGTCATTGCAGATCTGTTCGTCTGCTTCTTTAATGTATACAAGCTGCATTTTTGAGCCTATCCTTTTATAGGAAACTTTCTCGGCTTCGAAGTTGTTTCCCACCGCAAATTCTTTGCTGATAGGCATATATAGTCTTTTGGACATATTCTTATTCCTCCTTTTTGGAGGAACCCATGCCCATCTGACGAAATCAAAAGTTTATCCATAAGGATTCCTCCTAAAATGGTTAAACTGACTGTCAATAATGATCAGTTGCTCTTATGTCCACAAAGCGGCTTTATTGACACGGGTTAATTACTCCCAGCTGCCTTGAAGAGAGCCCTTTTGTATCTTGCTCAGGATTATTTCAAAAGGATTCCTTTTGTGTCCTCATTATAACATAGCCTGATCGTGGGGGCAATCAACTCAGACTTTAATAACGAAAACCCAGCAAAAAAGGGCTTATCTGCTGTTTCATGATCTGAAAACGGCGGATAAGCCCTTAAATTTATATATTTTATTAAAGTCTAACGCGAATAATTATGCTCAAAAAAATAAGATTTGTATAGTTGCACTAATTTATCTTGTGAAATTTGTGCACTTTTCTCTTTTTGCTTTTTTCTCTCTCCTCCCTATTTTGTCGGTTTTTTTTAGCTAGTTTTTTATCATATAGTTTGATTTTAGGCGATTCGATCTCATCAAGGTATTTCTGCCACTGTTCAAGTGTTTCATCTGTATGGCACATTACAAGATCCATAAAGATGAAACCTTCTGTAGTATGAGGAAAGTCTACTTGAGCTTTATTCATCAAATCGAAGCAATATGCAGGAGCAAGATTTAATCCTATAAATAGTTTCATTAGGGTTTGTAATTTTACTTCTTTAACTTTGCCAGTTCGTATATGGCTTAACGACTGTGTGCTGATTTGAGATCTCTGAAATAATTCAAAAGCAGTTAGTCCTTTTCGCTTAATATGAAAGTTTAAAGTTTTTACAAAAGATCCGGGTAGATCTTCGAAAACCTTTACCATCTCTTTCGCACCGCTTTTAACTTTCTTTAATTCGTTTTTTTCTTCATCTCCTAATGCATCTAAGTTCTTTGATTCATCATTGCTTGCTTCCACAAAAGAACTTGCCGAGAACTTTCTGCAAAGAAACCCTAAATTACCATACGAATCATCATACGCTCTATCGTATTTCCTTTCACGTTTAAAAACAAGGCAGCACTCGTCAGCATGGTCGAGCGCGTATCTTGTCATTGAAGGAAAGCCCTCTTTATCATACTGTATGTACTTTTCATTGTTGATACAAAGCATATTGTTGACGAATACTATTTTATTGGCGAGTAACAGAGCGTACAGATCGGGCGAATCGATGACCAATTTTGCCGCACTTACTGAGTTGATGACAAATGTTTCATTTTTGCCTAACGCATTCTTGTCAAAAGAGAAAGGCTTGATGTACTTGCCGTCAACATAAACGAATACACCCTTTGCCTGCTCAAACCCTAACTCAGCCGCACGCAGCTTTGCCGAAGACCTTGATACATTGAAAAAGGCAGCGGTGCTGTCAATAGTCTGTTGAAATAACTCTGCATCTCTTACGTTTTCGGGCGTTGTTCGACGGAGTGCCGCAAACTTTTCTTTTATATACTTCCTTGTCATTGACGCAGGCATAAGTATTTTGGGAGCAAGCTCGTTTGCCTGCCATTCTATCCAGTCGATCTCGGTAGCCTTTGATCCTGTTTTGTTTGAATAGCCTGATTCTTTGTATGCCATGGATACGGGGTCTTTCGTCAATAGCTTTTTCATTTCAAAAAACAGCCTGTGCCATTTCCAATGGACACATTCGTGGATTATAGTATTGCTCAAAGTGCCGAACTTGCAGTTGGGATCTATAAGTATTGAGCCTGCTGATATGTTTGCTTCGGTTAAATCTAGCAAAGGATATTTTTTATATATTTTTTCTGTGGCGGGGTCAAAAAATATCTTGCCGCAAATGTTGTTTTCCAATGGGGCGGAGTATATTTCCAGACCCATATTTGCGGCAACTTCTACTGCGGGCAATCTCATAGGATTTTCAAGTGCGGCAGGGCAGTACTCTTTCAAAAACTGTTCGGCGACATCATCTGCATCTTTGACATACAGATATGGCACGAGCGAGCGGCTGAGATTATTTCTTCCGTCGAATTCTTCTTTGCTGTATTCCTCAACACTGGTGATCTTAAAGTTTTTCATTCCGTCATTCAGCATACAGCTTGCTTCCAAAGAAAGCCACATGGAAGTTATTTTATCCTCATAATCGTGGTAATATCTTTTGTCGGCGGATAAATGTGCGCAAACATCTATCCTAAAGCTTAGGTTTTCATCTTCCTGCGAACTTGTTTTTTTGAAAGATACTCCGTTAATATCCATGCCCTCAAATTCGAGCTTTTGAGCATTAGCTATTTTATCATCTGAAAGTGAGCTTTTATTGCCGGTAATAAATTCCTCAATGCTGCCGGCTATGACATCGTAATAGTTATCATAGAGAAATTTTTCAAAAGTTATACTGTTACCCATTTTTGGCTCCTTTTTTATGAGTAATGGTCAGAAAGTTTTTATGCGTATAGCCATATTATAACACTTTCGTACATAAAATACAAGACTTTTTGCATGAAAATGCCGCCTAAGAATGATTATTCCTTGGCGGCACTTTGGGGTCATTCTTTTTTGTAGTGTTCGCACTCAAAGCCGTCCGCTCTCAGTGCCAGTTCCGGTATCCATTCGGGCGTTCGCCCCATTCGCTCACATACAGCGTCAAGGTCAGTATCAGCACGGCATTCAATAATAAGCTCGTCATGAACGTGCCCCACAATAAAGCAATGTGAAAGCGTTCTCATCGCATAGCAGAGTATATCGCGGCTAACTGCCTGAACGATGTTTTCCACAAATTTCGGTCCGTATGATTCGATAAGATCCCACTTCTTTTTTGCGTCGATGCCGTAGTATGCTACTGATTCTCCGCCGAATTTGTTTGTAGTTATCCGCGGCTTCACATAGCTCAGCCGCCTGCCCGAGGGAAGCGTGATGAAGAGCATTCCCGATCTCCAATACACCTCTATACAGCCGACTTTTGCTGGCAGCCGCATTTGTACAGCCTGCTTTACCGCATCGTCTATCTCATGCCAATATTCCACGATGTGCGGATTTGACTGCCGCCATGAATTTACCAGCGGCTGAAGCTCCTCTTCACAAAGCCCCATTTCAATAGCGCCCATAGCTTTTAATGCACCAACTCCGCCGCCGTAGCCAAGCGCAAGCTCCGCGATCTTGCCTTTTTGCCGCAGGTGGCTGTTTGCCCCGTGCTTTTCAACGGGCACTCCAAACATCTTGCTTGCCGACGCGCAGTAAATATCTCCGCCCGACTCAAATACCTCAGACCGCCACTTTTCTCCCGCAAGGTGCGAAAGCACACGGGCTTCGATAGCGCTGAAATCCGCCACTATATACTTGTACCCCGCACGCGGTATAAAAGCCGTGCGTATGAGGTTGGAAAGCACGAGCGGAACGTTCTCGTAAAGCAGGTCAAGCGTATCATAGTCGCCGCTTTTCACAAGACTTCGTGCTTCGGATAGATCTTCCATATGATTTTGCGGCAGATTTTGAAGCTGAACGATACGCCCTGAAAAACGTCCGCTGCGGTTCGCTCCGTAGAAAAGAAACATTCCCCTGCACCTAAGGTCGCCGCACATTGCGTTGTCCATTGCCTGATATTTGCGTACAGATGATTTTGCAAGTTTCTGACGCAGAGATAAGACCTCCGCTATGTTTTTGTCGGCGCTTTTCATAAGCTCCGCGACATCCTTTTTGCCGAGCGAAGGTGCTTTAACATTATTTTCTTCCAAAAATGCCTTCATCTGCGCCACGCTGTTTGGATTTTCAAGGTGCGTTTTTTCTTTGAGCAGACCGGTTATCTTTGACTTGCTCAGCTCATCTATCTTTATTGCGTTTCGTACAAGTTCGGCATCGCAAAGTATGCCTCTGTCATTTATCTCCTGATCGAGATGGTATTCCTCCCAGACATTTGCGGGTACGGGGTACTTCTGCAAACGCTTTTGTATCTGCATTTCAACCTCAACATCTCGCTTGTTGTATTTCTTGAAAAGTCCCCACCTTTCGGGCGAATGTTCGGGCAGGTTTCTTGTGCGGCCGCCGTTTGACTTTGTGGCTTTGCAGGGAACACAAAAGTAGCGAATAAGCTCTTTGCCCTCCTTTAATTTCTGCTCCGAAAGCCCGAGTACAGCGCCGACCTGCTCGAGCGAGCGGGGAAGTCCGTTGTAAAGTGCAAGCACCATCGAGCACCTCCATGACGCAGGGTCAAGGTATCTGCCGACGGTATCCTCAGGTACGCTGTAAGAGCAAAAATGCTCGGGGTGATATTTGAGCAGCCAGTTTGAAAGGCAAATGCGCTCAAAATTTGCGTTGAATGCCCACTTGATGCAGTTCTCATCGCTTATGGCGGCTAATATCTCTTCGGGCACATTTTCTCCGCAAGCGAGGTCATAAACAGTAGGAGGCATATCATTCACCGAAACGCAGAGCAGAAGTATCTCGAATTCCGGGTCTTCGCTGTAGCGATACACGCCGCACTTTTGAAGATCAGCGGGGCTGTATGTTTCCAGATCAAGCGAAAGCTTTGTTATTTTGTCCATAGTTTATCCTTTCCGAATAAATTTTAAAAATAATCGGCAGCAAGAAAACTCCTGCCGCCGATATTTTAGCTGTTAAGTATATCAGCTGAGAAAATCATCATCTTCGCTGTCAAGACCTGCAAATTCGGTCTCGGCATTCACACGTCCGCCGAGAGGTTCGCCGTCACGAAGCTTCTGCATCGCAAGCAGTCCCGCCGCGATACCCCTGTTTCCGTTCTTCGAGAAACAGTAGAAATTGATAGACGCCCTGCCGTAGATACCTGAGTAAAGCTCTGAAGTATCGATGATAAGGCTGTTGTTGCCGTCAACTACGCCCGGCTTTCTGGTGCTGTTCGCGTTGAGAAAGTAAGAGTTAGCGTAGGTGGGGTCATCGGGGCGCTCCTTGTCGCCGTCGCGCAGGGGCGTCTTGATGTTTTCAAGGGCGGGTACGCTCTTTCCGCTGCCGCGGAGGGTAGCCTCGCCGTCCTCGTAAGCCGCCTTGATAGCCGCCTTGATCTTGCTGACGGTAACGGTGTCATCCTTAGAGATGATAAGGCAGGCTGAATACTTCGGTGTGCCGCCGTTTACCGACTTAGGTTCGTTCACGTTGAGGAACGCAAATCTCGTGTTTTTTCCTGTGATAGCTTTTGTTCTGTTAGTCATATTTTTACCTCCTGGTCGTTTATCAAATCATTTGTATGTATATTTATTTCGGGACGCTTATCGTCGGCCGGAATAAGTATCGGTTTGCCCGGCGGCTTGTACACTAAACCGCCTAATATCTCGTTAAATCTCTTCTTGCCAAGCTCAGAGGTCATCGCCGTGATGCCTTTGAGCTTTTTTTCGTATGGTTCGTATCCTGCCGCTTCAACTGCTTTTGCGGCGGCCGTTTCGTCCGTGTATTTTCGTGCAGACCGCCCCTCTGCAAGCTTGAAGCCGCTGTATCTTGTGCCGGCAAGCGCCTGCTTTAGTGCATAGTCTTTCACGTCATTCGCCCATGAAACTAAGTGGTCTAAGCGAGGAAGTATCTCCGCTACGTCATCGTCGCTCAGATGAGCAGGGTCAGCAAATTCGTACTTTGCAAGCTCCATGTTCTGTTCCGCCCTCGTCTTGCAGAAAGCTTTGGCGGCGCAGAAGCGGCAGTGTTCTCCCGCAGCGTACTCGCCCTCGCCTGCGTATGCAAGCTTTGCGGCGGGTGCCAAGACCTCGTCTGCCCATGTGAGAAGCTCAGAAACGCTCATCTCATAACTGCTGATGTTCTCTCTTCTTGGCTGAAATATCGAAAGCCTGATTTTGTCTGTTTGGTAAAGCGTATCGAAAGTATCCACCGCACCGAGCGCATAGCACATAAGCTGAGAGTTCCTTTCGGCGGAAACGAGGACACCCGTTCCGTACTTGAAGTCAATGATGTGTATAAGCCCATCTGCTGCGATAACACAGTCGCCCGTTCCGAAACCATCGGGGACCCAGCGGCTGAGATCAAGCCGCTGTTCCACGCCGACAAATACATCACCGCCGATCTTCTTTGCTTCTGCTATCTCAGTCATAACAAAGCCGCAGTAGTCCTCGGCGTGATACTGCATCTCGGCGTCATAGTGCTCAAGCGAGCCTGTCGGGTCAGCCGCATCTCTTCCAAGTGCTTTTAGAACAAGGTATTCGCAGAGAGTATGTGCCTCGCTGCCGAGCTTTGCGTATTCACTCGGCGTGTCGGCAGCGTTTGCACATTCTTTAGCTGACTTTGTGCAGGCTATCCAGCGTGCGCTTGCTGAGGCGGAAAGGTACGCGTGCTTACTCATTGCCCGCTGCCTTTTCGGTAAGCTTGCTGAGCTCTTCGACTACCGCAGGATAGTCCTCGGGCGAGATAGCTGTGAAGTTTTTGCCGAAACGGTTTACTATCTGCTTCACCTCTGCTTTGAAGCCCTCAGCGGCTTTTGCGGCAAGCATGCCGCGCACCTTTTCGGCGGAGAGCTTTTCCTCTTTCGGCTGCGGTTTTGCCTCAGCGTCGGCTGCGCTTTCAGCCCTGAGTGCTGCGGCGACCATTGCTGCGCTTTTGCTCAAAGCCTCAAAGGCTTCTGTCAGCGCGGCGGTATCTGCATTTTTCACTGCATTTTCCTCCATTCATCTTTTCATAGTTTTTCATTGTCATTGCCAGCTCGGCGGCAGTCTCGCTGATGTGGATAAAAACTGCCGACATCTCAGCAAGCATTTTTGCCTCGCTGTATTCTGCATGTTTGTTTTTTGCCATTTCGTATCACCTTCTTTCCCTTCACTATATAGCGGACATTTTTAGGCATATTTTATAACATCTTTCAGAAAAAATTTCTGTGCCTTATCGTCGCGCTATTTCTCCCCTCACTATATTAAGGACATTTAAAGGCGATTTTTATAATGCGAAAAAAATTTTTTATTCGGTATAAAAAAGAGTGAAAAATGTCCGTTATATGGTAAGGGGGAGAATACTAAAAAAAGCAAAGGCGGTGAGAAGTTTTGAAATGTTTGATGTATAAGGCGTTTGCAGAAAAGAAGGAGGCTGAGATGAATGGAGCTGAAACTTTGCATTTCAGATGTTAAGGGCGTTTGCACAAACTGCGTTTATCCTTATGAAGTCACGGCGACTTCCTCCGATGAGCTGAAAAAAGCTGTGCAGTTTGACCACGTCTGCGCTGTGTATAAGAACCATTACAGGGCAAACGATAAGTTTTTATCATCGCAGTGTATTCCGATGGACTGCGATAATGACCACACCGATGCCCCAAACGAATGGGTAACTCCCGAAACGCTTGAAAACGAGTTCGCCGATGTGAAATACGCTGTTACATACAGCCGCAATCACATGAAAGTTAAGGGGAGCGTTTCGGCAAGGCCGCGGTTTCATGTTTACTTTGAGATACCCGAAATGAAAGACCCCGACGCTTACTCTAAGCTGAAAGAACGTATCAGCGAAGAGTATCCGTTTTTCGATGCGGGCGCTTTGGGGGCTGCAAGGTTCATCTTCGGCTGTGACGGCGGAGATGTTATATGGCATGACGGAACGACAACGATAGATAAGCTTATCGCAAAAAACAACTTCGGCACAAGCAGCGCCGCTATTCCCGCGGGAGCAAGAAATTCTACCCTAAGCCGCTTCGCGGGGCGTGTGGTAAAGCGTTACGGTCACGGCGATGACGCTTATCGTATTTTTATGCAGGAAGCGGAAAAGTGCGACCCTCCGCTCGGGCAGGACGAGCTTGGACGTATTTGGGATTCGGCAGGGAAGTTTGAGAAAAAGGTATCTTCTCAGTCGGGATACATTCCGCCGTCGAGTTTTAACGCGGCTGTACCCTCTGCGCCTGCGGGAAGTTTGAAGCCGAGCGACTTTTCTGACATCGGGCAGGCGAAGGTGCTTGCAAATGTCTATGGCAATGAGCTTAAATTCAACCCCGCTACTGATTATCTCAGATATAACGGTATCTTTTGGGAGGAGTCGAAAGAGGCGGCGGTAGGAGCCTGCGAGGAATTTTTAGATCTTCAGCTTGCTGACGCTCAGCTTTGCGTTATGCTTACGCAGCAGGATCTGCTGAACTCGGGGCTTGACTCGAGCATTATAAAAGCGGGCGGAAAAAAGGTGACGGCGACTTTAAGCAACAGCCAGTATGAGCTGTATCAGAGATACCTTGATGCCGCGGCATATGCGGCTTTTGTGATGAAGCGGCGTGACTACAAGTTCATAAGGTCTGCGCTCGATTCGGCAAGACCTATGGTAAGCATAGATTTTGAGGAGCTTGATAAAAACGAGTTCCTGCTGAACACGCCATTTTCTACATACGACCTCAGACTTGGAATGGCGGGCAGGCAGGAACATAGTTCGGAAGACCTTATTACAAAAGTGACATTGACAGAGCCGGGCGACGACGGCGAGGATATTTGGCTCGATACATTGGATAAGACCTTTTTAGGTGATAAGGAGCTTATTGATTACGTTCAGGAAGTAGTAGGGCTTGCGGCTGTCGGCAAGGTTTACGTTGAGGCACTGATAATTGCTTACGGCGAGGGCAGGAACGGAAAATCAACGTTTTGGAATTCGATCTCGAAAGTTTTAGGCACATATTCGGGCAATCTTTCGGCAGATACGCTTACAGTAGGCTGTAAGAGAAATGTCAAGCCTGAAATGGCGGAAACAAAGGGCAAGCGCCTTATAATCGCGGCGGAGCTCGACGAGGGTACAAGGCTCAATACTTCGGTGGTAAAACAGCTTTGCAGCACCGACCAGATCTTTGCGGAGAAAAAGTATAAAGCACCTGCGGCTTTCACCCCCTCGCATACCGTAGTGCTTTACACAAATCACCTTCCTAGGGTCGGTGCAAATGACGCGGGAACATGGCGCAGGCTTATCGTTATCCCTTTCAACGCAAAATTCGAGGGCAGTGCAGACCGCAAGAATTTTACCGAAACGCTTGTAACGCAGGCAGGTTCTGCGATACTCAAATGGATAATAGAGGGCGCGTGCAAGGTGATAAGCCACGGCTTTCATATCTCTCAGCCTAAGCTTGTTACTGAAGCTATCAATGAGTATCATCAAAAGAATGACTGGCTGGGAATGTTCCTGGAGGACTGCTGCGAGGTGGACGCATCATATGAGGAAAAGTCGGGTGAGCTTTATCAGGAATACCGCAGTTACACGGTCAGAATTGGCGAGTTTACCAGAGGTAACGTAGACTTTTACTCAGCGCTTGACTTAGCGGGCTTTGGCAGGAGAAGAAAGAAAACGGGAAACTATATCGTAGGACTCAGACTTAAAACAGCTTTTGCGGCTGATGACGCAGAGGAGGACAGTTAGTATTTTTAGAGGGTAAAAGCGTGAGTGGTGGAAGCGGTGGAACTGCTGACAGTAAAGTCTGTATAGCTGATAAAAAGATCTGATCTATATAAGCTTTACGAAATGTGTTCCATGCTCTCCACCACTCAGCTGATAACCTCGTTTTTGTAATGGGCATTACTTTCCTGAATGAAAAATGACATACATAAGTGGACATATCTAAAAATTTGATGAGAGGAGGACAATATGGTAGAAAAAGAAATAGAGCAAAAATTAGTGCGTGAGGTGAAACGCCGCGGAGGCATTTGCCCGAAGTTTGTTTCGCCCGGAGCTAACGGAATGCCCGACAGAATAGTTTTTCTGCGTGATGGGTGCATGGCCTTTGCAGAGGTGAAGTCGCCGGGAAAAAAGCCGCGTGCATTGCAGGCAAAAAGGCACAGCGACCTCAGAAAGCTGGGGTACAAGGTATTTGTGATCGATGACGCTAAACAGATAGCAAAGATGATAAAAGAAATAGAGGCGAAGTAAAATGTTGACAAAAGAACAGTTACATGAATATCAGAGATACTGCATCGAGTTTATCAAAAAGAATCCTGCGGTATTGCTCATACTTGAAATGGGGCTTGGCAAAACGATAATCTCGCTGACAGCCATAGAGGAGCTTATGTTTGAAAGCTTTGAAGTAAATAAAGTTCTGATAATAGCGCCGCTCAGAGTTGCAAGAGATGTATGGCCTGAGGAGATACGCGGCTGGAGCCATGTAAAAGACCTGCGCTGTTCGGTGATTCTCGGCAAAAAAGAAGCCAGAACGGAAGCTTTAAAAGCCGATGCGGATATTTACATAATCAATCGTGAGAACTTACAGTGGCTTGTTGAAGAGCTTGAAAAGAGCCATACGCCATGGCCCTTTGATATGGCAGTGATAGACGAACTCAGTTCATTTAAGAATTGCAGGTCGAAAAGATACAGAGCGCTGAACAAGGTGCGTCCATTCATCAGCAGGATAGTTGGTTTGACAGGTACGCCCTCGAGCAACGGACTTATGGATCTTTGGAGCGAGGTACGCCTTATCGACGGCGGAAAACGTCTTGGCAAATACATCGGGAGATTCAGAGAGCAGTATTTCAAGGTCGGCGACATGAATCCATACACCGGTGAGGTCTATAATTACATTCCCTTGCCGGGCGCAGAAAAAGAGATCTACAAAAAGATAGGGGATATTACGGTATCAATGAAGTCGCTTGATTACCTTAAAATGCCCGAGTGCATCAATATCAAGCACGAGGTGGAAATGAACGGTAAGGAGAGAAAGCTTTATAATTCGCTGAAAAACAATATGATCTTACAGCTTGGCGGAAATAATATCTGCGCAGAAAATGCGGCGGTGCTTTCGGGAAAACTGCGGCAGATGGCGAATGGCGCGATATATGATGAGAATAAAGAGATCATAAATATCCACGAAAGAAAGCTAGATATGCTCGAAGACCTTGTGGAGCAGTCGAATGGGCAGTCGGTGCTTATCGCATACTGGTATCAGCACGACAGGGCAAGGATCATAGAAAGGCTGAAAAAAGCGGGGTATGAGCCGAGAGAGCTTAGGTCGGAGCAGGACATTCTCGACTGGAACAGCGGCAGGATACAGACAGCTCTTATTTCGCCGGCATCAGCGGGACACGGCTTGAATATTCAGAAGGGAGGGCACATACTCGTATGGTTTTCGACGATCTGGTCGCTTGAGATGTTTCAGCAGACAAATGCGAGATTATGGCGGCAGGGGCAAAAAGACATCGTGACTATCCACCACATTATCTGCAAGGACACTATTGACGAAGACGTTTTAGACGCTTTGGAAAACAAGGACACCACGCAAAAGCGGCTGATCGACGCTGTAAAAGCAGATCTGGAGGTACAAAAATGACAGCGAAAGAATACTTAAATCAAGCGTACAGACTCAACGAACGCATAAACTGCGACATTTCAGAACTTGAAAACCTGCGGGATATGTCGTCAAGAATATCTTCCTGCAATTTTGAGGAGCGTTTCAGCGGCACACGTTCCACAGAACCGCCGTTTGTACGCTATCTCGGGAAAATCGTCGATATGGAGCAGAAGATAAACTCCGAGATAGACCGGCTCGTTGACCTCAAAGCCGAAATACGCACTGCTGTTGAGCAGGTCGAGAACATCAACGAGCGACTTGTCCTTCAGTACAGATACATCGAGGGAATGACTTGGGAACGCATCGCAGAGCGGCTTTTTGCCGACCGCAGTACAGTTATCCGCTGGCATAGAAAAGCATTGAAAAACTTTGCCGTCCCCGAAAAGTGACACGGTTTGCCATTGTTTGCACCGCCCCTAGTGTGATATACTGTATAATAGAAAATATTGTGAAGAGCCTCGCTAAAATGCGGGGCTTTTTCTGTTGGAGATGAGATAATGCCCACCAAACCTGCACACCCTTGTGCTTACCCTAACTGTCCGAAACTTACGCATAGCCGCTACTGCGAAGAGCATACAAAGCTTGCCAACAAGCAGTACGAACGATACGGAAGAAAGTACCGCCCCAGCAAGCGTTACGGCAGAGCGTGGAAACGTATCCGTGACAACTATGCTGCGGCTCACCCTTTGTGTGAGATGTGCCTACAGCAAGGACGTTACACGCCAACCGAGCAGATACACCACAAACTGCCGCTATCGCAGGGCGGAACTAACGATACGCAGAACTTGATGGCTCTGTGCAAGGCGTGTCATTCTAGGATACATTCGGAGATGGGGGATAGGTGGGGCGGTCGAGATCTCTAAAACTCGCCGCCTTTGTAACGGGCACAGGGTGGCATACACAAAAAAGCCGGTTCAAACGGGGGATTAACCCCTAGAGGAAATTCGGGAGGTGAAATTTTGGCTAAAGACGGAACAAATTGCGGCGGTCGGCGTGTCCGTGCGGGAGATAAACCGCTCCCCGCCGTTGAGAGAATACAAAGCGGTCTGCCCACAAGAATTATGAATAACGACATTCCGACACTCGAGCCTGTCGAACTTGAATCAGTAGACTTGCCCGAGGGTGCTGTGCTAGATGGGGCGGATATGCCCCGCCCTGCTGACTATCTTTCGGCAAGACAGAAAAACGGAGTTCCGCTGGGGGCTGATGAGATATACAAAGAAACTTGGCTGTGGCTGAAACGCAGAGGGTGCGAGAATCTAGTCAACAAACGGCTTATCGAATCATACGCTCAGGCATTCGCCCGATATATCCAGTGTGAGGACGCTGTCAGCCAGTACGGACTGCTCGGCAAGCACCCCACCACAGGTGGAGTAATGGCTTCACCTTTCGTGCAGATGAGCCAGCAGTTTCAAAAGTCAGCGAACCTCATTTGGTATGAGATATACGATATAGTCAAGCGAAACTGTACAGAGCAGTTCAGCGAAAGTCCGCACGACGCTATGGAAGAGTTACTTAGGAGGAGAGGCTAATGCAAACCACAACAGAAATGCAGCTTGTTTCAACAGACAAGCTTATCCCATATGTCAACAATGCCCGAACTCATTCAGCAGAACAGATAAACAAGCTGAGAGCAAGCTTGCGTGAGTTCGGGTTTATCAATCCTGTCATAATCGACAGAGATTACAACGTTATCGCAGGTCACGGACGCATTGCCGCCGCAAAGGCAGAGGGCATTGAAGAAATCCCCTGCGTGTTTGCCGACCACCTTACCGAGGCTCAGAAAAAGGCATACATATTAGCCGACAACAGAATGGCACTAGACGCAGGCTGGGACGAAGAAATGCTAAAAGTTGAGATAGAGGCTTTGCAGGCTGAGGATATTGACTTGGCTCTCACGGGGTTTGATGAGAAAGAACTTGCTAGTCTTTTTGATACGGATACAGATGCACAAGAGGACGATTTCGATGTTGACGCTGAGTTGGAAAAGCCTTGTGTTACGCAAAGTGGGGATATATGGACGCTCGGAAAGCACACTCTTGTATGCGGTGACAGCACAAAAGAAGATACATACGCCGCTCTTATGGACGGCAGAAAGGCAAACCTAGTCATAACCGACCCGTCCTACAACGTAAATTACGAGGGTACGGCTGGCAAGATAAAAAATGACAATATGGCTGCGGACAAGTTCTATCAGTTTCTTTTTGACGCTTTCAGCAATATGGCAAATGTTATGGCGGACGATGCGAGCATTTACGTTTTCCACGCAGATACAGAAGGACTTAATTTTCGCAAGGCTTTTGCTGATGCAGGTTTTTATCTTTCCGGGTGCTGTATTTGGAAAAAGCAAAGCCTAGTGCTTGGACGTTCGCCTTATCAGTGGCAGCATGAACCCGTCCTCTACGGCTGGAAAAAGAAAGGCAAACACCAGTGGTACACCGGCAGAAAAGAGTCCACCATATGGGAATTCGACAAGCCGAAGCGCAATGGCGACCACCCGACAATGAAGCCTGTGCCATTGTTAGCCTACCCGATACGCAATTCCAGTATGGTTAATTCAGTAGTCCTTGACCCATTCGGCGGAAGCGGCTCAACGCTCATAGCCTGCGAACAAACGGACAGAATATGCCTTACCATTGAGCTTGATGAAAAGTTTTGCGATGTGATCGTCAAGAGATACATCGAGCAGGCAGGCAGTGATGATGGGGTGTATGTTGTCCGAGATGGCAAAAAGATACCTTACTTAGAACTTGTGAAAGAGGTGGAGAGCCTAGTTTGAGTTGTTAGTGTATTACGCGCAAAACAGCGATCAGTAGTATTTCCTTGTCAGATATACACAAGATATTGTGTGTGTCTTTGTCGAATGATCGTATTGATATATCTCCGAAAAAGAGTTAATATGTGTACACCGAAAGGAAAATACACCACAGAAAAGCGGAGGATACGGATATGAACGACAAGCTTGCAAGACAGATAGAGGAAATGAAAACGCAGACCATTGGCGTTGAGGTGGAGATGAACAACATCACAAGAGAAAAGGCGGCTAGGGTCGCCGCAGAACTTTTCGGCACAGGCAGATTTGAAAACACGGCTTACCGCAACGGCTACTGCACTTGGTCGGCTTTTGATGAGAGCGGCAGAGAGTGGAAATTCCAAAAGGACGTCAGCATTGCAGGTATAGACAGCGAAAAGTGCGAACTGGTTACGCCGATACTTCAATATTCGGACATAGAGCTTTTGCAGGAACTTATCCGCAGACTTCGGAGAGCGGGAGCAAAAAGCGATGCCACAAGGGGTTGTGGAGTTCACATTCACATCGGTGCAAAGGGTCACACACCACAGACCTTAAGAAATCTTGCAAACATCATGGCGAGCCACGAAAGCCTTCTAGCCGCCGCTTTAAAGCTTGACAGTGGTCGAATGAACAGATACTGCAAGACAGTTGACCCTGTTTTTTTGGCAAGCCTAAACAAGAAAAAGCCAAAGACAATGAGCGACTTTGCCGACATTTGGTACGGTTCACAGGGTGCTGATTCTTACCGAGAGCACCATTACAATTCAAGCCGCTACCATATGCTCAATTACCACGCAACATTTACCAAAGGCACGGTGGAGTTCAGACTTTTCCAGTTTGATGCACCATCAAACGGCAGGCAGAACGGACTTCACGCAGGTCAGCTGAAAAGCTACATTCAGCTTTGCCTAGCACTCAGCCAAATGGCAAAAGAGGTCAAGACCGCTAGTCCGAGACCTCAGCAGAACGAAAACCCTAAATACGCAATGAGAACTTGGCTTTTAAGGCTAGGCTTTATCGGCGAGGAATTCGCAACTGCAAGGGATATTTTAACACGCAATCTTGACGGCGACACGGCTTTCAGACACGGCAGAGCGGCTTGAAACGATTAGTCGCAGACCCACACGACCGCTTTGGCGGTCTTGCGGTGGTAGAAGGAGTTGATACTTTTGAAAAGATACTACATTGCATACGGCAGTAACTTGAATGTTGCTCAGATGAAAAGAAGATGTCCGACTGCGACAATACTTGCAACGGCTGATTTGGAAGGCTATGAACTGCTTTTTAAAGGCAGTTTGACAGGTTCTTATCTCACCATTGAGAAGAATGAGCGTGGCAGTGTTCCGGTAGCAATATGGGAAGTGAACCCTGCCGATGAACTTGCCCTTGACTGCTACGAGGGCTATCCGAACTTCTATTACAAGCAGAATATCAAGCTGACTTGCAAGGATATTCATACCGGTGAGATAAAAGAAATTATGGCATTTGCATACATTATGCACGAAGAAAGACCTATCGGTATTCCGAGCGAGTTTTACTTGAGGACTTGCCTTGATGGGTACGAGGCTTTTTACTTTGACAAGCGTGTGCTGATGAGGGCATATGAAAAGTGCAGGGGGATTGTTGAGAATGAAAGATAACACAACAACGCTTCGCACCTGTCCGCTTTGTGGGGCACGGTACGGCGATGTTCCCGCTCTTTCGAGGAAGTACCCCAACACGCAGATCTGTCCCGACTGCGGAACAAGAGAGGCTCTTGAAAGCATAGGTGTTTCCGCTGATGAGCAGGAAAAGATAATCGAAACTATACGTAAAAGCAAGGGGTGATAATTTGCGAAAACTTGAAAGTTACACGCCCACCAAATTTATGTCTGAAACTTCGCACTATGACAAGTCCGCCGCTGACTATGCCGTGAATTTCATCGAGTGCCTATGCCACACCAAAGGCACTTGGGCACACAAGCCGTTTGAACTAATCGACTGGCAGGAGAAGATAATTCGTGACATTTTCGGCGTGCTAAAGCCGAATGGCTATCGTCAGTTCAACACGGCATACATCGAAATTCCCAAGAAGCAAGGCAAGTCGGAACTTGCTGCGGCTGTTGCATTGCTCTTGACCTGCGGAGATGGCGAGGAACGTGCGGAAGTTTACGGCTGTGCGGCTGACAGGCAACAGGCAAGCATAGTTTTCAACGTTGCGGCTGATATGGTAAGAATGTGCCCTGCTCTTTCAAAGCGTGTGAAGATCTTGGACTCTCAGAAAAGACTTATCTATCAGCCGACCGGCAGCATTTATCAAGTGCTTTCCGCAGATGTCGGCAACAAGCACGGCTTTAACACCCACGGCGTAGTATTTGACGAACTTCACACTCAGCCCAACCGCAAACTTTATGACGTTATGACCAAAGGCTCCGGCGACGCTCGTATGCAGCCGCTGTACTTTCTCATCACTACGGCCGGCAATGACACAAAGTCTATCTGCTACGAAATTCACCAAAAGGCTCTTGACATTATTGAGGGAAGAAAGATAGACCACACTTTTTACCCAGTAATTTATGGAGCTTCGGAAGAGGACGATTGGACTGACCCGAAAGTTTGGGCTAAAGCTAACCCATCGCTTGGCATTACAGTAGGCATTGACAAGGTGCAAGACGCCTGCGAATCGGCAAAGCAGAATCCGGCTGAGGAGAACAGTTTTCGTCAGCTTAGACTTAATCAATGGGTAAAGCAGGCTGTAAGGTGGATGCCTATGGAGAAATGGGACAAGTGTGCTTTTGCTGTCAGAGAGGACGATTTAGAGGGGCGGGTGTGCTATGGCGGGCTTGACCTTTCATCGACTACGGATATTACTGCATTTGTGCTTGTTTTTCCTCCGAGAGATGAAACTGAAAAGTATGTGATATTACCATACTTTTGGATACCCGAGGACAATCTTGAACTGCGTGTTCGCCGTGACCACGTTCCCTATGACCTATGGCAGAGGCAGGGCTTTTTGCAGACCACTGAGGGGAATGTGGTTCATTATGGCTTCATTGAGAAGTTCATAGAGCAATTAGGCGAAAAATTCAACATTCGTGAGATAGCGTTTGACCGCTGGGGTGCGGTGCAGATGGTTCAGAATCTTGAGGGTATGGGTTTTACGGTAGTGCCATTCGGACAGGGGTTCAAGGATATGTCACCTCCGACAAAGGAACTTATGAAGCTGACGCTTGAAGAGAAGATCGCACACGGCGGTCAGCCTGTCCTGCGTTGGAATATGGACAACATTTTCATTCGTACTGACCCTGCCGGCAACATCAAACCCGACAAGGAGAAGTCTACGGAGAAGATTGACGGTGCTGTGGCGACAATTATGGCGCTTGATAGGGCTATTCGCTGTGGGAATGATAATACGGAGAGTGTGTATGACAGTAGAGGAATACTGTTTATCGATACATATTAATAGTATATTGTGATTTAGGCATACTATAAATGTCTTCATATATTTGAGGAGCACAGTTTGAATTTGTTTAGAAAAAATTTCTTAATAAACATTGACTGTTGGGGAGCATTTGTGCTATAATAGCAATATAAAATGTTCCCCAAGGGAGAAGATACAATGTCGGTACAATATAATGAAATACAGGAATTACTGAGGAGGCGTGCTGATCTTAATGCAAGATTAAACTTAATGCCTTACGATGGTATACCTGAAATCAAAGAGCGTGGAGATGGAAAATATCTTTATGTAAGAAAGCGTGTGGATGGCAAACAAACATCAACGTATGTTGGAGTATATACTGAAGAACTGTATAATCTGCTTCTTCGTAATGCTAGAGAGGCACGTGAAATAAGAAAGTCACTTAGAAGTATTGAAAAGCAGCTTGCTGCAGTTGGATATTCTGAGGATGAACTTTCTGCTGATGTTATAAGTAATATAGCATTTGCCCGTGCCAATATGAAAACGAACATCTATGATCAGGCGGTTTTGGAAGGTGTAGCAACCTCTTTTCCACAGACAGAGGAAATTATAGAAAACGGAAAAGTTTCCGGTATGACTGCTACAGATGTGCAGAAAATTTTGAATTTGAAACACGCATGGGAGTTTATTTTGGACCGCGATGTAATTGCAAGCCAGTCTGACTACTATATGCTCAGTCATATTGCGAGACTGGTAAATGAAGGATTTTTTGCCGAGGGTGGTCGAATTCGAGGTGTTCCGGTTACCATAGGCGGTTCAAGCTATGTGCCTCCACTGCCAAATGAACTGGATGTAAAAGATAAAATCAAACAGATAGTTGAAGAAAATGATGATGCTATTAACATAGCTATAAAACTTTGTCTTTATTGTATGAAGACGCAGATCTTTCTTGATGGTAACAAACGTGCTTCTGTCATTTTTGCAAATCATTATCTTATTTCGCATGGTGCTGGTTTCCTAGTGATTCCTGAAAATGAAGTTCCAGAATTTAAACGACTTCTTGTAAAATACGATGAAGATGATGAAATTAACGTTATTGCATCCTTTATGAAAGAACACTGTTGGAAGACAATTTGATTACAACTAACATTTGTGTTGGGGAACAAACGATAATATAAAATTACGAATATGCTCCCCAATGTTATAGATATCATAAGAGTCGAGAAATCGGCTCTTTTATATAGCAGAGGGATACCGCTTGATACTTTCCCTTATTTCTCACATAATATTAAGGACAAATTCACTTATTCTATTGACCTTTCCCTTATTTTATGATATAATTTAAGGTAAAAGAATGGAGATGAGGAAATGCGAAGCTTTAATTACTCTGCTTTGAAAGAACAAAAGTGGGATTCTGATATTCTCGGACTTATAGCGGCTATATACAAAGAGACCGGAAAACAGGAGCAGTATTTGAAACAGCGTCCGCAAGAGTTGGAAAAGCTTGTTGAGATAGCAAAAATTCAAAGTACCGAAGCCTCAAATGCGATAGAGGGTATCGTAACAACAAGCACGAGGATCAAGCAGTTGGTCGAAGAAAAGACTACTCCTCGAAATCGTGACGAGCAGGAGATCGCAGGGTATAGAGATGTGCTGAACGTTATACACGAAAGTTTTGACGCTATTCCGATAACTCAAAATTATATTCTGCAGCTTCAAAAAATGCTTTACAGTCATATGAACAATCCGCTTGCAGGCAGAACAAAAAGCGTGCAGAATTATATCAGTGCGACTTACCCCGATGGACATACAGAAATACTGTTTACTCCGCTCGCACCATACGAAACATCTGAGGCACTTGACAGGATATGTGAAGAGTACAACCGTGTTATCGGTAATTTGGAGGTTGAACCGCTTATAATCATCCCCATATTTATACACGATTTTCTCTGTATACACCCTTTCAATGACGGCAACGGCAGAATGAGCCGTCTGCTTACCACTCTTCTTCTGTATCAGAATGGCTTTTACATTGGTAAATATATATCGCTCGAGGCAAAGATCTCTAAGAACAAAAATCTGTATTACAGTGCTCTGAGCCAGTCGCAGACTGGCTGGCACGAAGGCAAAGAGGACGCTTTGCCATTTATAAAGTACATTTTAGGCACGATACTTGCATCGTATAAAGATTTTGAAGAGCGTACCTCGCTTGTTCAAGAGAAACTGCCTGCACTTGAGATGGTCAGAATGGCAAGCAAAAGCAAAATAGGGCGATTTAATAAGCAGGATATAAGGGAACTCTGTCCTACTCTCAGTGACAGTTCTATCGAGGGCGCACTAAGAAAACTTGTTGCCGCGGGAGAACTAAAAAAAGAGGGCAAGGGAAAGAGTACCTGCTATTTCAGATTAAATTAGATCACAAATTGAATTAACGCAATACGAGCATCTATCAAAAAAGATAGGTGCTTTTTTCATACCCCAAACCAGAAACGAGGTGACCAAATGTCAATATTCAGCGGAATATTCCACAGCAGAGATAAGCCTAGAAACTCCACAGCAGGAGCGTCATACCGCTTCTACATGGGCACAAGCACTAGTGGCAGACGTGTGAGTGAACGCTCGGCAATGCAAATGACGGCGGTGTATTCCTGCGTAAGGATTTTGTCTGAAGCAGTTGCAGGACTGCCTTTGCATTTGTACAAGTACACAGTGGAGGGTTCAGCCAAAGCCACAGACCACCCACTTTACGCTATTTTGCACGATGAACCAAACCTCGAAATGACCAGCTTTATGTTCCGTGAAACGCTTATGACGCACCTGCTTTTGTGGGGCAATGCCTACGCACAGATAATAAGGAATGGCAAAGGAGAAATTGCCGCTCTCTATCCTTTGATGCCAGACCGAATGACAGTTGACAGAGATGAAAACGGCAGGCTGTACTACCAGTATCAAATGCAGGACAGCGACCCACGGACTATGAAAGGTTCAACTGTCATTTTACAGCCGTCAGATGTTCTGCACATCGCAGGACTAGGCTTTGACGGATTGGTCGGATACTCGCCTATCGCAATGGCAAAGAACGCCGTCGGGCTTGCGATAGCCACAGAGGAATACGGAGCGAAGTTTTTCGCAAACGGAGCAACGCCAAGCGGTCTGCTTGAATATCCCGGCACTGTAAAAGACCCCGAGCGTGTGCGTGACAGCTGGAACAAAGGGTTCAGCGGCGGCAATTCACACAAAGTTGCGATACTCGAAGAGGGTATGAAGTACACGCCTATCTCCATTTCGCCAAACGAGGCTCAGTTTCTTGAAACGAGAAAATTTCAGATAAATGAGATTGCGAGAATTTTCAGAGTGCCGCCGCATATGGTCGGTGATCTTGAAAAATCAAGCTTTTCAAACATTGAACAGCAGTCATTGGAGTTCGTCAAATACACACTTGAACCTTGGATAGTTCGATGGGAGCAGGCAATTTCAAGGGCGTTGCTTAGTGGTGATGAAAAGAAAAAATTTTATCCGAAATTCAATGTTGACGGATTGCTTAGAGGTGACTATCAAAGCAGAATGAATGGGTATGCAGTGGGTATACAGAATGGTTTTATGTGCCCGAATGACGTGCGTTCACTGGAGAATATGGATCTTATTCCTGATGAGTTGGGCGGAAACAAATTTATGTGCAACGGAAATATGATAGATATTGCCAGCGTAGGCAGGCAGTACGAAAAGGAGGAAGACGATGAAGAAGTTTTGGAAGTGGAAGAATCAGACGGAACAGACGGAGAACAGTCCGATGACGGAGAGAACGCTCTTCCTAAACGGCACGATAGCCGAGGAAAGCTGGTTCGATGATGATGTCACACCGCAGATATTCAAAGAAGAACTGAACAGCGGTTCGGGCGACATCACGGTTTGGATAAACTCTCCCGGCGGTGACTGCGTGGCGGCGGCTCAGATATACAATATGCTCACTGACTACAAGGGCAACGTGACGGTAAAGATCGACGGCATTGCGGCTTCGGCGGCGAGCGTTATCGCAATGGCGGGTACGCAGGTGCTTGTTTCGCCGGTTTCAATGCTGATGATACACAACCCTGCGACTATGGCTTTCGGCGACCACGCTGAAATGCAGAAAGCTATCGATATGCTTGGCGAGGTCAAGGAGTCAATCATTAACGCTTACGAGAGAAAAACACATCTAAGCAGAGCGAAGTTATCGCATCTTATGGACGCTGAAACTTGGATGAACGCTAATATGGCGCTTGAACTTGGCTTTGCTGAGGGGTTTATCGAACGTTCGGCGGATAAGAAGTCTAAGGAAGATGATAAATCAGATGAAGATACTGACGAAGAAACAGAAGAAGATAACGATAGTGACGATGATGATACCGATGAAGAAGATAAGGACAATTCAGATGATGATACCGATGGGAAGAAGTCTAAAGAAAAGACCTCTTCTTTTTTGTTTTCACGAACAGCTGTAAACAAGGCTTTGCAGAACAAGCTTGAAAGGCATTATCATAAATCACATACAGAGGAGAGTGTTTCTGCAAATGACCTCAGAAACCGCCTTGACATAATCAAAAAATACATTTAAGGAGGACTTTTTATGACTATTCAGGAACTTATTCAGAAAAGAGCAAAGGTGTGGGAAACGGCAAAGAGTTTGGTTGACACCCACGAGGACAAGAACGGCAGGCTTTCCGCTGAGGATACCACCGCATATAACAGAATGGAACAGGAGATCGAGGACTTGACCGCCTCTATCGAACGTCAGCAGAGGGCGGCTGATCGTGACAAAATGCTTTCTCAGCCTATCAACTCGCCTATCGTGACAAAACCTGCAAATGGTGTTGATGTGAAAACCGGCAGAGCGTCTGATGAATACAAGGCGGCTATGCTTGGTGCTTTGCGTTCCAATTTCCGCAACGTTTCAAACGTTCTGCAGGAAGGTGTTGACGCTGACGGCGGCTACCTTGTGCCGGAAGAGTATGACCGCAGGCTTATCGATGTGCTTGACGAAGAGAACATTATGCGTTCTCTTGCAACAAAGATAACCACAAGCGGCGAGCATAAGATAAACATTGCGGCAACAAAGCCTTCCGCCGCTTGGATAGAAGAAGGCGGTGCGTTGAAGTTTTCTGACGCCACTTTCGCTCAGATACTGCTTGACGCTCACAAACTGCACGTTGCGATAAAGATCACAGAAGAACTGCTGTATGACAACGCTTTCGGACTTGAAAACTACATCATCATGCAGTTTGGAAAAGCTCTTGCTAACGCTGAAGAGGACGCGTTCTTAAACGGCGACGGCAAGGGAAAGCCTACCGGCATTTTTGCCAAAACCGGCGGTGGAAATGTTACAGCTGAGGTGGCGGCGTTTACTGGCGATGAGCTTATCAACCTCGTTTACACGCTCAAGAGGCCTTACAGAAAAAAGGCGGCTTTCATTATGAACGACAAAAATCTTGCCGTGCTGAGAAAGCTTAAAGATGCGAACGACCAGTATCTTTGGCAGCCTTCGCTGAAAGAGGGCGAACCCGAAAGACTGCTCGGCTATCCCGTTTACACTTCGGCGTATGCGCCCGCAGATGCTATTGCTTTCGGAGATTTCAGCTACTACAATATCGGCGACAGAGGGTCGCGCTCGTTCAAGAAACTGACGGAACTTTTCGCAGGAAATGACATGGTCGGTTTTGTAGCTAAGGAGCGTGTTGACGGCAAGCTTATCCTGCCCGAGGCAGTCCAGATACTCAAGCTGAAAACTGCACTTCCTGCGTCTGGCAAGTGATAAGTGAATTTTTGAATTGGAGTGATGATAAATATGATTGTGACTATTGATGAAGTAAAGGACTATCTTCGCTTGGACGGCAATGCAGAAGATGAGTTTTTACAAACTTTGATTGCGACCGCCGAACAGCTTTGCACCGACATTGCAAGGACTGAAATTGCTGATAAGCCGACCGCAAGAATAGCTGTGCTTTACGCCATTGCATACCTCTATGAACATCGTGAAGAGGTAGACCATAAGGCACTAACATTAACGCTCAGAGCCTTGCTTTTCGGCATAAGGCAGGAGGAATTTTGATGAAGATAGGCGGTATGAGGTATCGTGCAGAACTGCAAAGAAATACAGCGGTCAAAGACGATGAGGGTTTTACTCAGAACATTTGGCAGACCGAGCATACTGTGTGGGCTGACATTGTTCCGGTTTCGGGGCGAGAGTTTTTGCAGAGCGGAACGGAAACGGCGGAGGTTACATTTAAGATCTACATTCGATACCTTGATGGAATTGACGCTGATATGCGTGTGAAATTCGGTGAAAACATCTATCTTCTGACGGTTGTGCTCGGAAACAAACGCAAAGGTATGCTAACTTTAATGGCAAAGGAGTTGAGGTAATGGCGAAGATGAATATTCAAATGCCCGAAGATCTTCTGCTTAAGATGTCAAAGCTTGGTTCTGAATTTGACAGCACGGCTGAAAAAGTTTTGCAGGCAGGCGGCGAGGTCATGCTTTCGGCGGTCAAGAATAGCTTGTTGGCTGTTGTGGGAAAGGATACCAAATATCTCTCTAAAAGTACGGGTGAACTCGAACGCTCATTGGGGCTTTCGCCGGTTTTGCAGGACAAGAACGGCGACCACAACATCAAAGTCGGGTTTTCCGAGCCACGTTCAGATGGCGGCAGTAATGCCAAACTTGCCAGCATTTTGGAATACGGCAAAAGCGGTCAGCCTGCAAAGCCGTTCATCAAGCCTGCAAAGTCAAGGGCAAAGTCTGCGGCTATTACGGCAATGCAAAATCAACTTGAAAGCGAGGTCGATAAGCTATGAATGACAGTTTACTGAAAAAGCTGAACACAATTCTCGGTGGGCTGAATATTCCTGCTGAAACCGGTGTATTTACTGATACACCGCCTGATGTGTACTGCGTTCTTACTCCGCTTACTGATACGCTTTCGGAATTTGCGGATAATCGTCCCGAAAGCGAGGTGCAGGAAGTGAGAATTTCGCTTTACTGCAAAGGTAATTACATAAGCGTTAAGAACAAGATAACTTGGGCTTTGCTCGAAAAAGAAATTACAATAACCGCCCGACAGTACATCGGGCTTGAAACTGACAGCGGCTATCATCACTACAATTTTGATGCTGCCGATTGTGTAAGATTGGGGGAATTTTAATGGCAACTATCGGACTTGACAGGCTTTACTATGCCAAGATAACCGAGGGCAAGAGCGGTGATGAAACATATGGAACGCCAAGTTCGCTGGCAAAGGCTATATCAGCAGACCTATCTGTAGAAATGAATGAGGCTACTCTCTATGCCGATGACGGCGAAGCAGAAGTTGTGAAAGAGTTTAAAAGCGGCAAGCTGACACTCGGAATAGATGACATTGGCACGTCTGTTGCGAATGAATTGACTGGTGCGAAGATAGACAAAAACCACGTTCTCATCTCGGCATCTGAGAATGGCGGTGCACCAGTGGCGGTAGGTTTTCGTGCTAAAAAGAGTGACGGCAAATACAGATACTTTTGGCTGTACAGAGTTATCTTCGGCATACCGGCGACAAACCTCGCTACCAAAGGCGAGAGCATAACATTCTCCACGCCGACCATTGAGGGCACTATCTACCGCCGCAAAAAGCTTGACGGAAACAGCACTCACCCTTGGAAAGCTGAGGTCAACGAGGGCGAACAGGGTGTGCCTGCGTCTGTGATAACGAACTGGTTCAACGAGGTCTACGAACCCGAATTTACGGAGGTGCATAATGGTGAATGACAGAAGTGCAGTCATTGAGATAGGCGGAAATGAATACGAATTAGTCCTTACAACGAGGGCTACGAAAGAGATAGCAAAGCGTTATGGCGGTTTATCCGACCTTGGCGACAAGCTTATGCAGGCAGAGAATTTTGAGAAAGCCATTGATGAGGTGACTTATCTTATCTGTCTGCTGGCTAATCAGGGTGTGGAGATACATAATTTGCGTTATCCCGATGATAAGCGTCAGACACTTACGGCTGAATTTGTGGAGCTTATGACATCTCCGTATGATCTTGCAAAATACAAGGACGCCATTATGCAGGCGATGTACAAGGGCACAAAGCGTGAGATCGAAAGCGAGGAAACTCCAACAAAAAACACGCAGGTCGGGTAAGTGACGAGGAATCATTTGCCCGACTTATATTTTACGGGGTGACGCTTCTCGGCAGGAGCGAACGTGAGGTATGGCTTATGCCTATCGGCAAATTGCTCGACCAGTGGGAGATATACAAGCAGTGGAACGGGCTGGCTAAGGCTAAGCGTGAAGTGTTTATTGATGAGGTTATTCCGAGGGGGATATGACGATCGTGGGGTTGTATTGGGTTAAAAGATGTGGTATAATGGATTTATAAGGGTAGTTGATCTGCCCGACAAATCGGAATTTGAGAAGGTAAGTGAATGGGATACCACGATACAAGATACCATGGAGGAATATGATAATGTCGAAAGATGAGTATTTGATAACTGATACGCCCCTCAAAGCGTTGACGGTTTTTGCAATGCCAATGATTATTGGAAGTTTTTTTCAGCAAATATACAATATGGCCGACTCTGTTATTGTCGGCCAGTTTGTTGGTTCTTCCGCACTTGCAGCTGTCGGTGCATGTGCAGCATTGACCAATGTGTTCATTTGTGTGGCACTGGGAGCCGGTGTCGGAGCCGGTGTGCTTGTGAGCCGTTATTTCGGAGCCAGGGAGTATGGCAAAATGAAAACAATCGTGTCAACCTCCTTGATTAGCTTTTTGCTTCTAAGTATAGTCCTTGGTGTTTTTGGCTTTTTCTTCGCCAACTTGATGATGAGTGGACTGCAAACCCCTGCCGACATACTGGATGATGCAGTACTGTATCTGCGGGTCTATTTTGTGGGCTTTCCGTTTCTGTTTATGTATAACATTCTTTCTACCATGTTCAACTCAATCGGCGAATCCAAAATTCCGCTGGGACTGCTGATTTTTTCGTCCATCCTGAATATTTTAATGGATCTTTGGATGGTAGCCGGGCTAGGTCTCGGTGTGTTCGGTGCGGCTATTGCAACCCTGATTGCACAGGGAATTTCCGCAGTGTTTTCGTTTTTGATTTTCTTTGCACGGATGCAGCAATATAAAAGCCCCTTTAACAGGTTTGAACGGCAGGAGCTGTATTCCATGCTTCGCATTGCGGTGCCGTCGGTTTTACAGCAGTCCACAGTGTCCATCGGTATGATGATTGTGCAGGCAGTGGTAAATCCTTTCGGTACACAGGCACTCGCCGGGTATACAGCAACGATGAGGGTGGAAAATGTTTTTTCATTGATCTTTGTATCCATCGGCAATGCGGTTTCGCCGTATGTTTCCCAAAATCTTGGTGCAAAGAAAATTGATCGCATCAAAAAAGGCTACCATGCGGTGCTGGTGCTGGACGTGTGCTTTGCCGTTCTTGCCTTTCTTGTCATTGAAACGCTACACACGCAGATCTCCTCACTGTTCTTAGGAAAAGACGGAACAGCGTTGGCATATCAGGTATCCGGTGATTATATGAGGTGGATTGGTTACTTTTTCATCTTCATGGGTATCAAGATGGCAACCGATGGAGTCCTTCGCGGTCTCGGAATTATGCGTCCATTCCTCGTTGCAAACATGGTGAACCTTGCAATTCGTCTGTCCGTTGCCCTAATCTGTGCACCGCGTTTCGGTATTGCCTTTGTCTGGCTTGCTGTACCGGCTGGTTGGCTTGCAAACTTTTTAATCTCCTATGTGGCTCTTAGGAGATCATGGCCGACTGATAAAATGGTATCCATTAGTTAACTTCCGGTTTATCAAGCAGTTTAACACACCCAAGGAGCAACCGCCACGGCTGCTCCTTTTTTCATACCTAGAGCCAAACGGCTCTTTTTTTATGCCCATAAATTCCATTAAACTGCTTAATCTTTTTTGATCCGACAATATAAACCTGATTATTTCCGTTGACATTTTAGCTAAAATGTGATATACTAATAGTAGCTAAAATAATGGAGGTGCTATTTATGATCACGGCAACTGCAACGGATGTACAGAATAATTTTGGTCGCTTTCTTCAGGCTGTTCAGTCGGGAGATGAGATAGTTATTTTAAAAAATGGAAAAGAAGTCGCAAGACTGATCTCTCACGAATCCAGCGTTTCATTTTTGACAGATTCACTCACAGGTGTCCTAAAAAATGACTACGATGATAAGGCAGTTCGTGCAGAAAGGATAGAATCACATGAAAGTATTGATTGATACAAATGTGATACTAGACGTTCTCTGCAATAGAGTTGATTTTGCAGAAGCTTCATCGAAGGTGTGGAAATACTGCGAAGTGGATAAGCTGGAGGGATATATTTCAGCCCTTTCGATTCCAAATATAGTATATATTCTGAGAAAAGAACTTACTCCGGAAAAAACACAGCAGATCATTCAGCAGATAATGATTATTTTTCATGTGGTCGATCTAAGAGCATCAGACTTGAAAAATGCGGCTGAAATGCTTTCAAATGATTTTGAAGACGCCGTTCAGATGTGCTGTGCAAGCAGAATAAAAGCGGACTATATTGTTACAAGAAATATTCGTGACTTTCAAAACAGCAAGGTTATCGCTTTAAAACCGTCTGAATTGTTGGAAAGAATATGAGTTTGTTTTAAATATTTACTCAAAGGAGCAACCTCTACGGCTGCTCCTTTTTTCATACCTAGAGCCAAACGGCTCTTTTTTTATGCCCATTTCAAGGAGGTGACGCAGAATGTCAGACAAACTAGGAGTAAAGCTGGGACTAGAGGGCGAAAAGGACTTTAAGAAAGCACTTGCGGATATAAACTCATCATTCAAAGTGCTGGGTTCGGAAATGAAACTGGCAGAGTCGCAGTTCGGCAAGAATGACAACAGCGTGTCGGCTCTGACCGCAAAGAATGAAGTGCTCAACAAGCAGATAACTCAGCAGAAAGAAAAGGTCGAAGTGCTGAAAAATGCCCTAGATAATGCGTCAAAGTCCTTCGGTGAAACTGATAAGCGTACTCAGAACTGGCAGACTAAACTGAACAATGCACAAGCTGAACTCAACAATATGGAGCGTGAACTAGACGGCAATAAAAAGGCTCTGAACGATGCCGCAAATGCTATGGATAATGCAGGCGACAACGCAGATAAACTTGCCGACGATATGGAGGACGTGGGCGAGGAAACTGAGAACTCATCGGGTCACTTCGAGAAATTTGGTTCTGTTGTGAAAACCATAGGTGCAGCAGCTGCTGCCTCAATAGCCGCTATCGGTGCTGCCGCAGTTGCCGCCGGCAAAGAGATAGTCAGTATGGTCAACGACACAGCCGCCGCAGGCGATGAGATAGACAAAGCAAGTCAAGCGGCAGGTATGGGCTCGACTGCTTTTCAGGAGTGGAGCTACGTCCTTGACCGAAACGGAGCAAGTGTCGACTCGCTCTCAACTTGGATGAAAAAGCTTAACAACAACGTTGACGATGCGGCAGGCGGCAGTGCAACTGCGGTCGAAAAGTTCAGCAGATTGGGAATTTCCATAGAGGATCTGCAAAACAAATCTCGTGAAGATGTTTTTGCAGAGGTCATCGCAGGTCTGCAAAATATGGACAACGAATCAGAGCGTGCCGCTGTCGCAAATGACCTGCTTGGCGGTTCGGCAACTGACCTTGGTGCTTTGCTAAACTCAACCGCAGAAGATACAAACGCTTTACGTCAAAATGCTCACGACTTAGGCTTGGTAATGAGCGAGGACGCAGTAAAGGCATCAGCAAATTATGAGGACGCACTAACTGATTTAAAGGGTGCGTTCACAGGAGTTAAAAACTCTATCTCGTCAGAACTGCTCCCCGGTTTTACAGACGTTATGCACGGACTTACCGGCCTTATCACAGGCGAGGAAAACGCCGCAGAAACTTTGAAGAGTGGTATGTCTGACATAATAGACAGCGTTTCAAGTGCTGTGCCGAAGTTCCTTGACTTAATTTCAAACATAATTTCGTCGGTTTCAGCCAGTGCACCAGAGATAATCACAAGCCTTGTAAGCGGAATAACGGACAACCTGCCAATGCTCATAACTGCGGCACAGCAGATCTTGTCTGCACTCATTGATGGCATAATTCAAGCACTGCCAGCTTTAACAGACGGAGCAATTCAGCTGATACTTGCACTCACAAACGGCATTGTAGAGAACCTGCCTGCCATAACAGAGGCGGCAGTTCAGATGATTGTTACCCTTGCCGCAGGAGTGGGAGAGGCTCTGCCCGAGCTTATCCCTGCCATAGTCCAGTGCATTGTGACGATAGTTCAAACGCTTTTGGAGAATATGGATCAGATATTAGAGGCGGCGCTCTTGCTTATCCAAGGTCTGGCAGATGGCATAATTCAATCTTTGCCAGTCCTCATAGACGCACTTCCGCAGATAATCCAAAGCATAGTGGAGTTCGTCATAAACAATCTGCCGCTGATACTTGATACAGCAGTTCAGATAATGCTTGCAATAGTCGAAGGTCTTTTGCAGACTCTGCCGCAGTTGGTGGAGATAATTCCGCAGATATTAGAGGCGATAACCGAACCGCTCAGCGGATTGGTTGACTTTTTCTCAGAATTGTGGAATATTATCACTGACTCTACCTCAAAAGCTTGGAACGCAATAAAGGCATTTTTCGTTGACCTATGGAAAAGCATAACAAGCAGTGTGAAGAGTTCTTGGAACGGCATTTGGGACTTTCTGACGAACATTGTATCCTCACTCATTTCTGCAATTATGGATATTTTCTCGCCTATTGTGAACTTTTTGGGCGACCTTTGGAGCAGTGTTTCATCGGGTGTTAAAAGTGCTTGGAGCAGCATAAAGTCAAGTTTGTCAAGCACTGTTTCAAGCATATTTTCCAACATCACAAGCGTTTTCAGCGGTCTGCCTGCAAAGATTGGCAGTGTGTTCACAAACATTTTCGGCAAGATAAAGGACTTCGGAAGCAACGCAATTTCTTCTATCAAGTCGAATATGCAAAGCTTCGCAAGCACTGCGGTAAACGCTCTTTCAGACCTGCCCAGCAAGTTTTGGGACATCGGCAAGAACATAGTCAGTGGTGTTTGGAACGGCATACAGAGTATGGCGGGATATTTTCGGGATCAGGTCGAGGGGTTTTTCTCTGGCATTGTTGACGGAGTAAAGGACTTTCTCGGCATTCATTCGCCGTCAAAGGTATTCGCTGAGATAGGCGGATATATGGGTCTTGGTCTTGAAGAGGGCATGACCGATTCGCTTGATGACGCACGAAATAGTATGAACAAGGCTTTTCGTGGCATTACGAATGACGCTATGAATGTACAGACTAGATTTGAGGTTGCAGGAAACGCAGGCAATTCAAATGGTGCTTTCGGTGTAAACGTCAGCGTTCCGCTCTACCTAGACGGACGTGAGATAACAGCCGCATCAAGCCATATCCAAAGCGGCAGAAATCAAAGCTGTAAACGAGCATTGGGGGTGACATAATTGGCTGAGATAATTCTTAGGACTGCGGATAATACGCACATTGCCGACATTAGGAAAGTGCTGTCCTGCACGTCTGAAGAAAAGCTGACCACCGAGAAAACTCTTAGTTTTGAAGTATTGCTTAAAGGCGATGTTTCCAGTGTGAATGACAAATTGAAGTATGTCGCTGAGTTTGAGGGTGACTTTTACGATATAGTTTCGATAAAGAAAAGCCTGCAAAACGGAATTTATCAAGCGGCATTTGATTGCGAGCATATCTCATATCGCCTTACTGACTGCAAGCTTGCGTACTTTGCCAACAACGGAACTTTGCGTGAAACGCTCACAAAGCTGCTTGGCGGCACAGGCTTTTCCTGCGGAGATATTCCCGATACTGAGGTAAAGGCTTTTGCAATACCCAGCACATCAACAGTTCGTGCAGTGGTGCTTGACCTTGCTGAACTTTTTGGCTATGAGGCAGAATTTCATCAATATTATGTGTCTATGCGGGAACATCGTGGGAACACAAAAATCAAATCACTTACCGACAGCAATGTTGTATCCGTTTCAAAAACTACTGACTGCACCAGTGCTGAAAATTCCTACTCCTGCACGCTCTATCGGCCCGATAATATCTCGCTTGGTGATGAGGTGCAGTTTGATTTTGCAAAGCTTGATATGCACGAAAATGTGCGTATCATAGGTGTTAAACGTCAGCCGTTCTCGTCAAAAAACGTGGAGCTTGAAGTAGATAACCCGTCAAAGACACTTGAACGTGACGCCGCCCAAGAAGCTGAGAACACTGTTTCTCAGAGCAAAAGATATTACGGCGTTCGTATCGGTAATGAGGAGGGGCTGTCTGTTACTCGCTCAGACGGTGGAGCAAAAGTTGTGCTCAACGCTGATGAGTTTTCGATGAAATCAGCAGACGAAAACGGAAATCTTACTGACCGAATATATTTTGACCCAGTGACTTCAAACTACAAATTTGTCGGTAATGTCACCATTGACGGCGGAAAGATAGACATCGGCGGAAATTTCAAAGTCGATGAGTACGGCAATGTGTATATGTCGGGCGACTCTACGATATATGGCGGCAGATACTATGCAGGCACGCCCGAGAGCATTGACGGATACAGCGAGATGACTTCAAGGGGCTTTGATGTGTTCAACAGTTCGGGAGAGCTTAAACTTAGGTTTGGATATACTACAAGCGGAGAGGACTATCCTTTCATTCAGTTGGGTTCGGGTTCAGGCAAGGACGCTGACTATGGTCTTGTAAAGAAGTTCACAGACGGCTTGTGGATAGGCAATTCCGACCCTGCTAACGAGAGCGGAGAGTTTCGTGCAAAGCAAGGCTACAACGGCATTTTCTTTAAGTTTTCGGACAACACGGCGTACATCGTGAGGAATACAACGCAGAAGAATATTTACACAGGTGCGTCTATCGCGAAGTTTGGGTAAGTGAAATATGATAAAACCTTGGACTTGGGAAGAGTCAAACGGCTCTGCGGCCTACTGGCAAATGAAAGCGGCTGTCGAGGTGCTTTCAAACTGCGGCACAACGGCGGGCTTTTTCCACCCTGTATGGAACGACCTTGTTGACAAAGTAAATGAGACCGCAAAGGCTATGCGTCACGGCTGGTGCAATGCTCCGCTTAAGCTATCAGATATGCTAATTTCAGAAACGTATCACCCATTGACGGCGAGAATGTTCAACACGCTTGTCTACAACACCCATTATCCTGTATGGAGCTGGCAGTCTGAACTCGGCAGGACAGAATTTCACGGAGTTGAAACTCACGGCGAGTCGGGTGCGGATATTGTTTACGGCAGATATTTTTATGAGCTGACGGAGCGTTTGAATCTTGTTATCGCTATCCTCAATGATACGGCTGACAGCATTAAGTTAAGGATTGCGTACAAGATCTTGACGGATATTTCCGTTGAATTAAATGCTCTCCGATCAGAATATTTACGCACTCACGAAAAGCACAAGCTTACGGCCATCGGCGTTTTAACGCAAGAAAAACTTGACACTTGGCGGCTTCATTACAACATCCCGACAGCTGAGTTCACTGCCATTATCCAAAACGGCGACTTTGCCGAGTGCAGAGGTCAGCTTGAAAGTTATCTGAACATAAAGCGAAAAGTGAATGTTCTTTCCAGTGGTGTATTGGCGGTCAAGCCTCACTCGGCTGATGTGCTTGGAGCTTATGCTGAAATATCAACTGACAAACCGCAAACATTTCTTGCAGATAGCATTGAAACTGCTGGAAACTTTTCAAAGCTAAACAGACTTCATTCCGTAACTTTTGACAGCAATAACCTTGCTAAGTTGGGAATTAAAGCAACTGCAAGGACTTCAAAAACTCAGTCTGTCAAATGGTCGCCGCTGTCGGCAATGCTCACTTTCGGGGCAAAAGCCTCAATGGACAAGCTGAACTTCATCGGTGCGGCACATTTCAAATCGGAGCAAAAAAGCTATTCTAAACTCGATATGCGTAAGTCAGGTCAGGTTTCAGTTGATCTTAGCGACAAAATCACTGTTTTTGCCGCTCTTGAACAAGCAGATCTTTTTATCGGTTTTTCTGCAAGTGAGTTGTTCGCTCAGAAGTCAAACGCCAATATTTCATACAACATCTCTTTAAACACTTCCACCGAGTCCAAATTTGGGCTGAGTGCAACAGCAAACGCAGGAGTTATACGTTATGCTAAAGCTAGTGCGGATGGCGTTATTCATCTTAATGATTTCGCCAACCTCGAAACTACCGGCAGTTGGAGTTATCCAGTGCAGCAGGGAGAAAACCTCAGCATTTCGCAGGTATATGAGATAGAACAGAACAATGAACACTTGTTCTTTGACTTCGGCGTTATGGTCGGCAAGACAGCTTTTGAAATATCATCACACGCAAATATCGACTGGCAGCTTAAATGGGAGTATCCTGTGCAGAGTGGTAACATTCTGTTTATCCCGCAAAGTATGCTGGCAAGGCAATTTACAAGCAAATTGGAGGTGGATTGATGCCTGATATTTTACTCAAAACCGAAACGAGCAAGCAAAAAGAATACTATGGGATAGAAACGATAACTGTTCAGCGAGTTGGCGGCGGAACGGCGGCTTACTCGTTCGGCTATCCCGCACCTACCGAGCATTGGGAGCAGATGACGGAGTTTTTATCGCAGAATACATACACGAAGTACACCGCCAATGTGCAGTTTGGCAGGCTTGTAAGCTCGGATATTGCCGACTTCGGGCTGTGGTATCTGAGCAATTATGATGCGATAAAGCTGCTCGAAAAGACCAATTGGAGCAATTTTCAGCCCGTTTCGGGCTGTGCTTTGCTGTCCAACAATTATTCCGCTAATGAAGGGCTGTACCTCTTTGACAGCAAGGAAATGACGACAAGACAAGTCTATCCCTATGGTTACAGTTGGTCTGTGTTTCAGAAGGTTGATTGCGGTTATCTTGTTTCGGGAGCAGGTATGGGCTTGCTTTTCTATGATGAAAATGCAAAAATGGCAGTTCAGATATATTCCAAAGGTACATACTGGAGCAGATTCATAGAAGTGGCAGGCGGCTATCTTGTTTCAAGCAGTAATTCAAGTTCTTATGGCATACTGTTTGTTGACACTCAGAAACATACGGCAGTTCAAATCTACACGCAGGGCTACAACTGGAGTTACAGCATAAAGGCGGACGGAGGGCTGCTTTTTTCGTCAAATTCAAGTTCATACGGCATAGTCTATTTTGATGAAAAGAAACAGACTGCCGAACAAAAATATACCGCAGGCTACCAGTGGCAGTATTCCTGCGATGTTGAGGGCGGCACGCTCATTTCAAGCTACCGAAGTGGCACAGGTCTGCTTTTCTTTGACAATACCACTAAGGCTATCATGCAGGTTTCAAACCTTTCATATCGCTGGCAGTATTTTTGCAAAACGGACGGTGGTGCGGTATGCTCTTCAAGCGTTTCGGGCACGGGTATTATGTACTTTGACAGCACCACTAAAACCGCTCAGCGTGTGTACACCACAGGCTATGGCTTTTCATACTTGACCGCAGTTAAAGGCGGCTGTTTGTGTTCATCATCACAAAGCAGCTATGGGCTTGTTTATATTGACGACAGCGGCACTGCAAAGGCATTTGTGACCACCGGCTACTGGTCGATGATGAAACGTGTGGGTGATGATTGTCTTGTTTCGGGAACATCTTCTGATTGCGGCTTAAGGCTTTTCGACAGCGAAAGCAAAACGCTTACTTCGCTCTACGGCTCTTACTACTGGAACTGCTTTCAAGAGGTCGAAGGCGGCTGTTTGGTTGGAAGTTCAAACTCATCAACGCAGGGACTTTTGTATTACGATAATTCTGCTAAGACCTGCACTTTGCTATTGAGCGGCACTTACTGGCAGCACTTTAAACTTACCGCTAAGGGCTGTTTAGTAGCTGCTGACAGTTCAATAAATCTCGGCATTTACTACTTTAAGAACTCGTCAAAAGAGCTTGTCAAGCTTATGGACACGGGTTATTGCTGGTACAGCTGGGTGGATACCGATGGCGGAGTGCTTATCTCCAGTGCTTCAAGTTATTACGGCATTTACTGGTTTGATGAGGTTGCGGAAACTGTCACGCAAAAGTACAATGGCGGCTACAACTGGAGAAATGTTCACGAGGTTGACGGTGGTCTGCTTATCTATTCCAACAGCACAAGCACTGGCATTGTTTACTGGAACGAGGGAGCAAAGACTATTTCTTGCCTTTACAATTTGGGGTGCAGTTACAGCATTATCCACAAAGTTCGTGACGGTTATCTGCTTGCGGCGAACAGTTCAAGCTATCCGGGCATCGTCTATGTCGAGCCATCAACCGAAAGCGGCAAAAAGGTATGGACTACCAGTTACAACTGGAGCGACTTTGAGGACACTGACAGTGGCTGTCGGATATATCAGAAGTACACACATTTTGTCAAGTCGCTGTTTTGGAGCGATGAGGACAAGGCAATAACTGAAACATAAAGAAAGGGTTGATTTTATGGCATTTACAAACACAGGAAGTACGGCGATCTTAAACGGACTTATCGGAAAATCGAGCAGCGGACCGCTTTCAAGCTGTTACTTGGCACTCAGTTCGACCACGCCTAATCAGGACGGAACGAACTTTACAGAACCGTCAAGCACAGCAGGATATGCTCGTGCGGTAGTTGGACTTTCGAGCCAGTCGGCAACGCAGGTGATGAACCCGCCTGTCAACGGCACTACGCAGAACAAGGAGATAATCTTCTTCCCCGAGGCGTCCGCAAGCTGGGGAACGCTGACGCATTTCGGGCTGTATTCGGCGGCTAACGGCGGAAATCTCATTCTTTACGGAGCGTTATCATCGCCTATTACTGTTTCGGCAAATTACGTTCCGCTTTTTCGTGCGGGCAATTTCTCACTGACGTTGACGTAAGGAGTTGGTGAAAATCCTCTGCTTGCAAAAGCAGGCTCGCATTTTTCTACGAAAAACAAGGAGGATCATCGTGCCAAAATATATTGAACTTTCGGCTCAGACAGAGTTAAATTTGTCTGAGCTGTTTTCATCTAACAAACCAAAAGAAGATAATGCAAAGGAGGAAAAAGACGAATGAAAGAATTATGGAACACATTTCAAGCCGTAATAGCGGCATTGGGCGGTTGGCTGGGGTATTTTCTTGGCGGGTGTGACGGCCTGCTGTATGCACTGATAGTTTTCGTGGTGCTGGACTACATCACAGGGGTGCTTTGTGCGATAGCAGACCGCAGGCTTTCAAGTGCTGTGGGGTTCAAGGGTATCTGCCGCAAAGTGCTTATCTTTGCACTTGTAGGTGTAGCTAATATCTTGGACGTTCATGTTATCGGCACTGGGTGCGTGGTTCGCACGGCTACAATTTTCTTTTACATATCCAACGAGGGTGTGTCGATATTGGAGAATGCGGCGAACTTAGGTTTGCCGGTGCCGAAAAAGGTAAAGGAAGTTTTGAAACAGCTCCACGATGGAGCAGAAAGTGAGGATGACAATGAGAGGGATTGATATTTCGCAGTTTCAGGGAAACGTAAATTTCAGCAAAGTCAAGAAATCAGGAATCGAGTTTGTGATAATTCGTGCAGGGTTTGGACGTTACGAAACACAGCGTGACCCGTATTTTGAGAAGAACTACAATGCGGCTAAAGCGGCAGGGCTTCACGTTGGTGCGTACTGGTATTCTTACGCTCAGTCAGCGGCAGACGCTGTAAAAGAGGCTCAGACCTGTATGAAGATCATCAATGGCAAGCAGTTTGATTTTCCTATCTTCTTCGACCTTGAAGAGCGTTCGCAGTTTGCCAAAGGCAGAGATCACTGCGACGGTTTAGTCAAGGCTTTTTGCGGAGAACTTGAGAAGAACGGGTGGTTTGCGGGGCTTTACATAAGCCGTTCACCGCTTCAAACTTACATCTCACCGACCGTTGCAAAGAGGTATGCTCTATGGGTCGCTGAGTACGGTTCACGCTGTAACTATGGCGGCTCTTACGGCATTTGGCAGTATTCGTCTACCGGCAGAGTGAGCGGCATCAGCGGAAATGTTGACCTTGATGTATCCACTGTTGATTATCCGTCAGTTATCCGCAAGGGCGGGTTTAATGGTTATGCCAAAGGCTCTGACAAAAAGTCTGTTGACACGCTTGCTCGTGAAGTTATATCCGGCGAGTGGGGTAACGGGGCTGAGAGGAAGAAGAGGCTGACAGCGGCAGGGTATGACTATGCTAAGGTGCAGAAGAGGGTCAATGAACCGCTCAGATAACTGAATATGTCTAGTTGATATGCCCATCGGGATTTTTTTCGGTGGGCAATTTTTTTTATCCTTCGTTATAAAAAGAGGGAAGAAATGTCCTTAATATAGTAGGAAGCATTGTGCTTATTGTACAGCTTTCACGGAAGAATACCGACTTATGATCGTGTAGTATATATCTGCACATTTGCTTGAATAATATCGCTTTTAGAGGTAATATTTATAGTATATATAAGTTGGATAATTTTAGTGTATATAAAGGAGATGTATTTCATGAAAACTGAAAATCCGGATCTGATGCTCAAAAAACAGACCCTCGCCGCTTGGACAAAACTGCTGCTCGATAAAGGCGACATCGACCTCAGAAAATACAACAGAATGCTCGTTCTTATCGAAAGACTTACGGCTTGAACAAGCATATGTTTAACGCTTTGATAACTAATTTAGAAATGTTTTCCCTCCCGTTGACTTGTGTTGTTCGGTATGGTATAATCATTAGCAATGATACCAAAGCAAACCGATCGGGCTAAGGCATTAAATCTAAATCGAAGGAGCGATCTATATGGATATTTACGCAGCCGCTGACATTATGAAACGCGAGCGCAAAACGATTTTTGACCTTGAGATGAATGTTACATTCTACGCACGAGTTTCCACTACCCGTGATGAGCAGGAAAATTCGATAGAAAATCAGATAAACTTTTTTACCGAGATGATAAAGTCGAATCCTAACTGGACTTACGTTGACGGCTACATCGACAGGGTGAGGGGAGAGCACGCCGAAAACCGTGCAGAGTTTATGAGAATGATCGAGGACGGAAAGGGCGGCAGGTTCGACCTGGTGCTTACAAAAGAGGTAAGCCGTTTCGCCCGAAACACTATCGACAGCCTTACTTACACCCGTGACCTGCTTCGTGCAGGCGTGGGCGTTTATTTTCAGAACGATAATATCTGCACCATTGACTCTGACAGCGAAATGCGGCTTACCATTATGTCGAGTATCGCCGCAGACGAAGTAAGAAAGCTTTCAGAACGTGTGCGCTGGGGACATAAGCGTGCTATCGAGGGCGGAAACGTTTTGGGAAACAGCCGCATTTTCGGTTACGATAAAGACGACTGCAAGCTCATTATAAACGAATCGGAAGCGGAAATGGTTCGCATGATCTTTGAGCTTTATTCGACAGGCGATATGAGCGTTCGCAAGATAGAGCGTATACTTTACGATAAAGGATACCGCGGACGCAGCGGAACACGCATACAGCACAACACGATCTCGAGCATTATCCAAAACCCGAAATATAAAGGCTATTACTGCGGAAACAAGGTCAAGATAGTTGACTACCGTACAAAGGAACAGCGATTTCTGCCAAAGGAAGAATGGGTAATGTACAAGGACGAGACCGGCGAGGTAGTGCCAGCCATTGTTTCGGAAGAGATATGGGAAAAGTGCAACATGATATTTGAACAGCGCAGTACGGTAATAAAGAGCCGTGAGCACTCTTTCAAAGACAAGAGCGTTTTTACGGGCAAGATATGGTGCGGCGCACATGACAGACCTTATTGGCGAACAAGCTATTCAAACAGCGTTTCGCTCGGCAAGCCTGTCTACCAGTGGATATGTTCAGAGAAAAAGAAAATGGGTGCAAAGACCTGCTCATCTTTTGCGATAATGGAGAGCGAGCTTTACACGATGCTTTCAGAGTTTTTCGTTGACATTGCAGAAAATCTTGAGGACTACGTTGAAACTTTTCTGAAGATATACAAAGAAGCTGACCGCTCGGCAGAGGCGGTAAAACAGCTCAACAGGGTAAAGGTACAGCTGGAAAAAGAAAACCGCAAGCGCGACAAGCTGCTGGAGCTTTACATGGAAGAAACGATAACCAAAGCGGAATTTACAAAGCGCAATACCGAATGCGGCGTCATCATTTCAGACTTGGAGGAAGAGGTACACCGCATTGAGAAAAAGATAGCGGGAGATGACGACTACGCAGACCGCTTGAAAAAGATAGAAAAGTACTTCCGCAAGATGTACGACCCTAACGCAGAAATGAACAAGGAACAGGTAGACGCAATGGCAAAGGCGGTCATCGACCGCATAACGGTAGTGCCGATAAGCGAGAACAAAATGAAGCTTGAGGTAAAGCTGAAAACAGGGGAGTCAGAGCCGATGACCTATATAAGAAATGGGGAAAGGTACGGTCGGCGTTCCGGACTCACGAGCAAGAAGATGATCGACGCTTATAAGACCGGCAATAAGCAGTAATTTGCTTTCGCGATACGCGGGCCGCTGCGCCCGCGCTACATATTTTTTGTGTAATATCTGTTGACAAACTGTGTATATTGTGATATAATTATTCTGCGGCGCGCACCTTTGGGTTTAGTCTGCCCAACTCGCCGCTGATTATGTGATTTACTGTAAATATGAATATCGGGAGATTTTTTGATGGATAAGAGTAATCGCGCCGATGTTAAAGCAGTCTGCGTTATCGCGGGGCTGGTCGGCACAGTGATACTGCTTTGTCAGCTTTTTACGCTAGTTACTTGGAAGAGCACTACCGCTGCGGTCGACGACGTTAACCGCATGGGTCATACCCGCCGCGGCGGCGTTGCCGGCTATGAGATGTACTATACATACGAGGTGGACGGGCAAGTCTACTCCGGCGAAAGTACCGTGCTGAACGCTATCTCGCGCGAGGGCGACCGCGTAAGGGTCTTTTATAAGCGCTCAGACGTCGCACGCTCTACCGCTTTGCAGAGCATAGTGCGCAAGCTTTTCTTTGGCGTCGTGCTTTTCGCAATGGGGCTTACAGTCGTCGCACCCAATGCTTTTAAACGCCTGCACAAACGCAATATTTAAGGCAAAACTGCACAAGGACCGCCTAGCGGCTTTGCACGCAATCTGCTTGCATATTTTCCGTCATATTGCACAGAAACTCCTTACCATACACTAGTATGCCTGCGTCGTTTCTATACAATCTGACGAAAAATCTGACTGCGCATCTTACGCGCAATCCTTGTGCGGTCTTGCCTTAAAATAAGACAAAAATAAACGGGAGCAGTTTTTGTGAACTGCTCCCGCTTTTTATGCGCTAAATTATTCTTCCGACATCTTGCGCAGAAACGCTTTCGTGCGCTCGTTGTTCGGGTTGTCTATAACGTCTGCGGGCGCGCCCTGCTCTACTACTAAGCCGTCCGCCATGAAGATCACGCGGTCTGACACGCTGCGCGCAAAGTCGATCTCGTGCGTTACTATCACCATCGTCATCTTCTCAGCCGCCAGCGCCCTCAGAACTTTCAGTATCTCAGCCGTAAGCTCGGGGTCGAGCGCGGAGGTCGGTTCGTCGAAGAAAAGTATCTCGGGCTTCATGGCGAGAGCGCGCGCTATCGCTACTCGCTGCTGCTGTCCGCCGCTGAGCTGGTAGGGGTAGTAGTCGCCCTTGTCGCTAAGCCCCATCTTCTTCAGCAGCGCCGCCGCTTCTGCCATTACCTCCTGCTTGTCGCGCTTCTGAACGTGTATCGGCGCGTCGGTGATGTTCTGCAAAGCAGTGTAGTGCGGAAAGAGGTTGAAGTTCTGGAAAACCAGCCCGAAATACCCCTGTATCCGTCGCAGATCGGACTTTGCCGCGTAGCATACCGTTCCGCTCTCGCTCGTTACCGCCGTTTCGCCGCAGTAAGCTATGCTGCCGCCGTCTATCTTTTCCAGCATGGTAAGGCAGCGCAGAAAAGTCGATTTTCCCGAGCCGGAAGGGCCGATTATCGAAATAACTTCGCTTTGCTCGACCTCCATGCTTATGTCTTTCAGTACGCGGAGGTCGCCGAAGCTTTTGCTCAGATTTTTTACCTCCAGCAGAGTTTTTTTGCTTATCTCAGCCATTTGCATAGACCTCCTGTTTTATCTGTAATAATTCAGCTTTTTCTCGATGCGCTCCATCACGAATGCTACCACGAAATTGAATATGTAGTAGAACACGCCCGCGATGAAAAGCGGCATTATGGTAGTCTGCGCGGCGGCTATCTGCTTCGCCAGCGTGAACATTTCGGTGAATGATACCGCAAACGCCAGCGAGGTATCCTTTACCAGCGTGATGACCTCGTTCGTTACCGAGGGTATGATGTTCTTTATCATCTGCGGGAAGATTATCTTTACATTCGTCTGCATACGTGTGTAGCCCAGTACCTCTGCCGCTTCGTACTGTCCGCGCGGTACTGCCTGTATGCCCGAACGGTATATCTCGGCGAAGTACGCCGCGTAGTTCAGCGTGAAGCCGATTATTACTGCCGCAAAACGGTAGTTAGGCGGGGTGTGCACATTGAATAGGTAGTAAGGACCGAAGAATACTACCAGCAGCTGTAGCATAAGCGGCGTGCCGCGCGCTATGGATATGTAAAGCTTTATCAGCCAGCGCAGGGGAGCGAATTTCGACATCCTGCCCGCCATTACCAGCAGACCAAGCGGCATCGAAAGGATTATCGTAAGCACGAATATCAGCGCCGAAGCCAGCAGACCGCGGAGCAACTGCGTGGATATGTTGGCAAATTTTTCGCCGAAGCCGGGCTTCTTGTCTTTCGCGACCGCGCTGTCGCTGACGTTGCCGTTTTCGGTAACTTCATCGCGCGAAAGGCATACGCTTTCCTCAAGACCCCAGTCCTTAGCTATCTTCTCGAAAGTTCCGTCATCCAGCATATCGAAAAGGGTGTTCTGCACGGCATCGCGCAGCTCGGTGTTGCCGAGCAGGAAGCCCACTCCGTACTCCTCGGCGGAGAGGTGGTCGTCAAGCATCTTAAATCCGCCGCCGCGCGAGTTCATCTCGTAGCTTGCAACGCCTATATCCATCGCGATGGCGTCTACCGCACCGGAATCGAGGTTCATGAAAGCGCTGTTGTAGTCGCCCACCTGCTGTAAGTCTTTGAAGCTTTCCGCCAGCGCAAGGTTCTCTTCGGTAGCGTCCTCGCCCGTGAGCGCCGCCAGCGCCGAGCTGTCAGCCTGCACCGCTACTATCTTGCCCGCAAGGTCGTCAAGCTCGTTTATGCCCGAGTTGTCCTTTACTATGACCACCTGCGAGTTGTCAACATAAGGCACGCTCCAGGTGTACTTGCTCTCGCGGCCGTTCATCGTGAAGCCGTTCCATAGGCAGTCGATAGTGCCGTTTTTCAGCTCCATGTCTTTCGAATTCCACTCTATCGGCTGTTTTTTCAGCGTCCAGCCGTTTCTGTCGCAGACCTCCTGCGCGAGGTCTAGGTCGAAGCCGACGTATTCGCCGTTGTCGTCCTTGTAGCCGTAGGGCGGGAATTCGGCGTCGAAGCCTACTATAAATTCCTTGTCCTCCAGCGTGTTTGCAGAGGCGCTCATAGTCAGCTCGGCGGGCGATATGTACACCGCCGCCGCTGTCATAACGGCCGCCGCCGCAAAGCTTATCAGCTTTTTCAGTATCAAGTTCAGTACCCTCATTTCGTATTATTTTATCATCATATTATCGTGTTGACATATTCACACATTCACACGTTCACACGCTTTTCTTTTAGCGCGCTAAAGCACAGCAGGCAGAGCGGGTAAGTGACCGCCGCCTGTATCATGTTCAGTATGCTTAGTTCGCTCAGTCAGCCGTGTATGCCAGACCCAGTACCGAGAAGTAGCGGTCGTCTTCGCCGTCCGCCATGGTTATCTCTATCTCGTACTCTGCGTTTTTAGCCGACATGCCTATGCACTTTGTCTGCGGATTTCCCCAGCCGCTCTTGTCAACGGGGTCGAGGTCGAATTCGTCGTAAACTTCGCCGTCTTTAGTTACGGTTATGTGCGCCTTGCCGTAGTCGCCCCAGTTGTTTTCCTCGTAGATGAGGTAAACGAATCTGCCCGTCAGCGTGAATTTCAGCGTGCCGTTTTTATCGCCGTACTTGTGCGTCCAGCCTTCGTTGAAATGCGCGATGGTCGAGCCTTCCTCCCAGTTCTCCATTTCAGGCTTGCAGTTGGTATTGTCAAGCATCTGTGCGCCGTACTCGTGGATAGAGTTTATCGGCTCGGTCGGGTAGGTGTACTCCTCAGCCTTCTGATCCATTACGGTGTCGAAATAGTTGTCGATCATCTCAGCCACCAGCGTGTGGCCGTACTTGTTCGGGTGCGACTGGTCATCAGAAAAATCCTGCCATACCATCTTGCCGTTGTCGAACATATACTTTATCGCGTCGCTGTAAGAGATCATCGGCAGGCCGTAGTACTCGCCCTGCTGCTGCATATATTCCTGACAGGTGTGGCCGTTTTCCGTGCGCGCGAACACCAGCACCACCGCCACATCATTTTCTATCAGCGTGCGGATTATCGACTCGTAAGCGCTCTGATAATCGCTTTCCATGCCGTCATTCACCGCAAATTCCACGAAGCATATGTCGGGTTCGGTCGAGAGCACATCTCTTTGCAGGCGAAGTATGCCCAGCTTTGAGGGCGTGCCGCTTATGCCCGCGTTGTTGTAATTGACGTTTTCGCCTGTGCCGAATTTCTCGGCGATGTGGTCGTAGGTCAGCTTAGCCCAGCAGGTATCGGGCGTAGCGCCCACGCCCTCGGTTATCGAGCCGCCGAGGTACGAGATATTCAGCTTTTCGCCAGCCTGCGCCGCTTTCAGCTTTTCCTGCATCTTGCTGACGTTGCCGTAAGAGGTCAGCGATTTGTTTATCATCGTCGTGTGCCATTCCTCATCGGTCTCTGGCAGCTTTTCCTCCTCGCTTGAGGTATCAGCCGCGCTCGCGGCGCTTTCGGCAGTGCTTTCCGCCGACTTATCTCCGCAGCCCGTCAGCCCCGCCGCGCAGGTGCTGAGCATCGCCAGAGCCGCCGCAGCCGCTACGATCTTCTTTGCTATCATATATTTTTCCCTTCTCAAAAACTCAGCCCCTCCTCCATATAGCGAAGGAAGGGCTGAATGCTTATTTTTCAGATGTGATCTATTGACCGTATGAGCTTACAAGCCTATCAGTTGATAACGCTCTTCTCGGTCTCCTTATCGAAGATATGGATCCTGTTAGGATCAAGAGCAACCTGGATCTCGTCCTGAGGACGTGCGGTAGATCTGGGCGATACTCTTGCAGTCAGAGGAATACCTTCGCAGGTGAGGTACAGGTATGTCTCTGCACCCATCATTTCGGTTACTTCAACGGTGGTGTTGATAACGCCGGTCTTAGCGTTAGAGATGAACATTTCTTCATCGTGGATGCACTCAGGACGAATACCGAGTACAACTTCGCGGTCTACCAGCGGCTCAAGAGCCTCAGCGTCAGCCTTGCCCTCGGGTACTTCTACGGTGTACTTTACACCTCTGCTGGTCTTGGTATCTTCAGAGCCGAACTCTACGAGATACTTGCCGTCTTTCTTTATCAGCTTAGCGTCGATGAAGTTCATCTGGGGAGATCCGATGAAGCCTGCAACGAACTGGTTTACAGGGTACTGATAGAGGTTCTGAGGAGTATCGATCTGCTGGATGTAACCGTCCTTCATAACTACGATACGGTCACCCATCGTCATAGCCTCGGTCTGGTCATGGGTTACATAGATGAATGTAGTACCCAGCTTCTTATGCAGCTTAGAGATCTCAGTTCTCATCTGCGCACGCAGCTTAGCGTCGAGGTTGGAAAGAGGCTCGTCGAGCAGGAATACCTGAGGCTCACGAACTATTGCACGACCCAGCGCAACACGCTGTCTCTGACCACCCGAAAGAGCCTTAGGCTTTCTGTCGAGCAGGTGAGCGATGTCGAGAACTCTTGCAGCTTCTTCTACCTTCTTAGCTATCTCGTCCTTAGGAACCTTGCGGAGCTTCAGACCGAAAGCCATGTTCTCGAATACTGTCATGTGAGGATACAGAGCGTAGTTCTGGAAAACCATTGCAATATCTCTGTCCTTAGGTGCGATGTCGTTTACGAGTCTGTCGCCGATGTACAGCTCGCCTTCGCTGATCTCTTCAAGACCTGCGATCATACGCAGGGTAGTAGACTTACCGCAGCCGGAAGGGCCAACGAGGATTATGAACTCCTTGTCCTTGATCTCGATGTTAAAGTCGGAAACCGCAATAACGCCGCCGGGGTACTTCTTATAGATCTCTCTTAATGATACACTTGCCATTTAAATAGGACCTCCCTAATTTTGATTTTGCTTGATTTACATTAATTAAGAATCAGGGCTTAGCCAACTATATGAGCGCTCCGGCTGAGTAAGATCCTGCCATATATAGCGCCATAGCTGCACCCTTTTTGCTATAATAATATCATAACAAATTTTTCATATAGTGACAAGAGTTTTTTTTACTAAACTTTCGCGGCGGTCTTTATAAATATTGACGAAAAATCATAAGAGATTTACATATACTGTCAATTGCTATCGCTACGGCACAAAAGTTTTTCAACATCTTTGTGCATAAGTTCCAAACAGCCGCCGAGCGGCAAATTTGGGTCTAATGCCAGCCCGCCGATGCTTATCCTCTTTAAATATACCACCCTGTTTCCCGCCGCTTCAAACATTCTTTTCACCTGATGAAATTTGCCTTCGTGCAGGGTAAGGGTGCAGGCGTGCGGGTCGTCCCCGTCGGCGCAGCACTCGGCAGGCAGACACACCTCGCCGCCGTCGATAGTTATGCCCTCGGCGAACAGCGCTTCGCAGGCGGGGTCGTATGGCTTTTCCAGCCGCGCATAGTATGTCTTGGGTACATGGCGAGAGGGAGCAAGCATATTGTGCGCCAGCTCCCCGTCGTCAGTTATAAGCACGAACCCCTCGGTGTCCTTATCCAGCCTGCCCGCGGGAAAAAGTCCGCGTCGGCGCAGATCTTCGGGCACAAGCTCCAGCACAGTAGGCGTTCTGCCCGCCCGCGTAGAGCATATGCAGCCCTGCGGCTTGTTGAGCATTATGTATATGTGCTCCTTGTAGCCGACGATCTCGCCGCAGACCTCTACAGTATCGGCGGGGTCTACGTTCATCTCGGGCTTTTTCGCCGCCGCGCCGTTTACCGCCACCTTGCCCGCGCGCACCAGCTTTTTCACATCGCTGCGCGAGAGGTCGGTGCGCTGCGATGAAATGTATTTGTCTAACCTCATTATTATATACACGTCCCTTAACGTCAAGCGCCTTATTTCTTGTTTGTGCTCATAAGTCCCTGCATAAAGCCGTCAAGCTCCGAACAGCTGACGTCGCCGCCGATGAGCCTGCCCTCGCAACCGATGATGGTGAGGGTCATGCAGTCCTTATGTCCTTTATAATTATACACCGGATACGAATAAATTTCAACCTTTTTTCCTTTATATTTTGTCAGATCAAAGCCCTGCTGCTTCTGAAGCTCGTTGTAGGCGGAGTACACCTCGTCAAATTCGGCGGGTATCTCGGCCGTCTTGTGCTCAGAGGGCTTCTCAGAGGTCTTCCAGCCCAGTTCGGCTATCAGCGTTTGGCGCTGCTGCTCGGTCTTTACGGCGTATGTCTTGCCGCCGCCCGCTGCGCGAACCACGCAGAGCACTATCAGCAGCACCAAAGCGGCGCACACCGCGGCGGCAGCGGCTATCGCCGCAGTCTTTTTCACTTTCAGAGTCTTTACAAACATAATTATCCTACCTTTCGTTTTGTCAGAATTTGCTTTTGATTGATATATATGCCCTGCGGCCGAGATGTAGAACAAGCGCTGACAAGTTTTTTGTTGTATAAATAGAATAAATCTTGATCAAGTGGTATTGTGCAAAACAAACAAAAATGAGACTGCAAATTGATATAAACTTACGATTTTGCTTTTTTTGTTTAAAATCTCTTTGACAATTTCAGATTTTGTGGTAAAATAGATTATAGGTAATACTGCGGAAAGCTCTGAGGGTGTTTGCGTAAAGCGGCGGCTTCGGACGAGTACACCGCCGGTTTGTGAGGGAAGGGATCGGCAGGGAAGCGTAAATTTAAGTATTACAGTTTATTTTATGCGGCTGGGATCGCTCGCCGCGCCCGCAGCCTTTTCGCTTCGGCGTTTCGGTAGCTGTGCGGGCATATACACACGAAAGGGGCAGAAGGATCTTATGTCAAAAATTATTGCGGTAACCTCCGGTAAAGGAGGCACAGGCAAATCTTCTATCAGCGCCTGTCTGGGTTACGCTCTTGCTAAGCAGGGCAACAGAACTCTTATCATCGAGCTGGACTTCGGTCTGAGATGTATGGACATCATGCTCGGTATGCAGGGCAACATCACTTACGATCTGGGCGATGTTCTTGAAGGCACCTGCGATGTTTACAAGGCTACCACCACGGTAAAGCTGGCTTCAAATCTCTCGGTGCTCTGCGCTCCGTCAGACCCGTTCGTACAGCTCAAGGCTGAGGACATAGAGAAGATAACTTCGGAAATGAGAAAGTATTTCGAGTACATAATCATCGACACCTCTGCGGGTATCAATAATTCGGTATTCGATATAGTTACAAATTCAGACCTTATCCTTATAGTTACCACGCCCGACCCCGTATGCGTGCGCGACGCCCGCATGATGTCAGACGAATTTTATAAGAGAGGCAACCAGAAACAGCGCCTTGTTATCAATAAGGCTAACAAGAGAATATTCGAGTACGACGATATAGACGACCTCGACGCTATTATAGACACCGTAGGCGTACAGCTTCTCGGCGTTATCCCCGAGGACGCGGCTATCCCGCTGGCTACCGGTAAGGGCGCGCCCCTCTCCTCCAGCTCTATGGGCTTCCTCGCATTCTCGGCTATCTCAAGAAGAATTAAGGGCGAGCATATACCGCTTTCGATAAAGGCGTAAAAACGCCGCAAACATGATCTGTCTTTGGGGGGATTTATTTTGAATATAGCGCTTATCGCTCATGATACAAAAAAAGAACTGATGGTGCAGTTCTGCATAGCATACTGCGGCATCCTCAGCAGAAATAATCTCTGCGCTACCGGCACTACCGGCAAGCTTGTTTCTGAAGCTACCGGCTTGAAGATACAGAGATATATGAGCGGAGTGCAAGGCGGCGCTCAGCAGATAGCGGCGCGCATTTCCTGCAACGAGATAGACCTGCTTTTGTTTTTCAGAGATCCTATTTCCGCGAAGCCGCATGAGCCTAACGAGGCTAACCTGCTCAGGCTCTGCGACGTGCATAATATACCTGTGGCGACCAACATCGCTACGGCTGAGGCGCTTGTACACGCCCTCGACCGCGGAGATCTCGACTGGAGAAATATAGTAAACCCCGTAGCTCCCGAGCGCTCGTAAGACGCAAAGAGTACGGCTAAAATCGAATATCTGTCACATAAAGGCAGCGACGGAGGAAAGCAGCACAGCGAAAGCCATGCACAGCGAGGACGGTACGGTGAGAGCGTCCGCATAGCGGCGGTGATTATGACGCCTCTAACAGCCTGCGCCTGAACTAAAGGGCGCGCGTAACCTCTGCGTTAAAGAGATGATGAGAGGCGGCGAAAACTTACGGCTTTTTCCGCAACTAGGGTGGTATCACGATCATTTATGCAAATTTTGGTCGTCCCTTTTTGATGGGGGACGGCTGTTTTTGTTTTATAAGGAGAATTATGGATAACAGCAGACCGCTGCGGCTTTCGCAGCTCGATACTTCGGCATTGGATAGCGCTCTTGTGGATAAGCTGCTATTTGAGGGGCTGGAGTACGGCGGCGAGCGGGCGGACATCATAATGGTGCTGGGCAGCCGAAAGGCTTGCGAATACCGCGTTCCGCCGGCGGCAAAGCTGCTTGAGCAGGGCGCGGCGGATAAGCTGCTTTTCTGCGGCGGCAGGGTACAGCGCACGAAATTCGGCGAGATGGCGGAGTACCGCTCGATGCTTGCGGCGGCGCAGCAGTTTGGCTTGCCGATGGAAGCGATATGCACCGAGGAGCGCTCTATGAACACCGCCGAGAATTTTAAATTTTCGCGGGAGATACTCGCGCGGCAGATACCCCGCGGAGGCAGAGTGATACTCGTTACTACGGCTTACCATATGCGCAGGGCGATAATGCTCGCGCGGCGGATATTGCCCGAGTACCGCTTTATACCTGCCCCCGCCGACTGCGGCAGCACACGCCGCTCAAACTGGCAGCTTACCGAAAAAGGCATAAGAACCGCGCATGCCGAGGCTGAAAAGCTTGCGGAATACGCGCGTAAAGGATATATCGAAAATATCGAGATATGATAGATCACGAAAGGAATTATTATCTATGGCTACATTAAAGGTTCAAAGACCAAAGGGCACGCAGGACGTAGTGCCCTCGCAGATGTACAAGTGGAACACGGTAGAGGGTATCGTGAAAGATACCGCCTCCGCTTACGGCTTCCGCGAGATACGCATACCTACTTTTGAGGACACCGCGCTCTTCGTTCGCTCGGTGGGCGACACTACCGACGTGGTGCAGAAAGAGATGTACAGCGTTACCGCAAAGGGCGACGCCGACTTTACTCTGCGCCCCGAGGGCACGTCGGGCACTATTCGCGCGCTGATAGAAAACGGCATACTCAACGAGGGATTTCCGCAGAAGGTTTTCTACGTTCTCTCATGCTTCCGCCACGAAAAACCGCAGGCGGGCAGACTGCGCGAGTTCCACCAGTTCGGCGTAGAGATGGCGGGCACTAAAGACCCCCGCGCCGATGCCGAGGTCATCTCTCTCGCAAAGTCGATAATCGACACGGCGGGTCTGCGCGGGATAAAGCTTTTTATCAACTCGATAGGCTGTCCCGAATGCAGAGCCAAATACCACGCCGCGCTTAAAGAATATTTCGCAGGCAGAGCCGACGAGCTTTGCGACACCTGCCGCGGCAGACTTGAAAAGAACCCCATGCGCATACTCGACTGCAAGTCGCCCGTCTGCTCTGAGATAGCCGAGGGCGCGCCAGTTATCCTCGATTACCTCTGCGAGGACTGCCGCGAGCACTTTGAAAAGCTTCAGCAGTACCTCACGGCTATGGATATAAAGTTTGAGATAAATCCGAAGATCGTGCGCGGTCTGGATTATTATACCAAGACGGTGTTTGAGTTCGTAACTACCGACATCGGCGCGCAGGGCACTGTTTGCGGCGGCGGCAGATACGACGGACTTATAGAAACTCTCAGCGGCAAGCCCTGCCCCGCCCTCGGCTTCGGCATGGGTCTTGAAAGGCTGATACTCACGATGGAAAAGCAGGGGCTTGACTTCGCGGCGGAGGACACCTGCGATATTTACATCGCTTCTATGGGCGAGGCGGCTTCCGTAAAGGCTATGCAGATGTGCGCCGAGCTGCGCGCCGACGGCGTTTCGGCTGAGTGCGACGTGGTAGGCAGAGGTCTGAAAGCGCAGATGAAGTACGCCGATAAGTTGGGCGCGAAATTCTCAGTAGTTCTCGGCGACAGCGAGCTTGAGAGCCAGACCGCCGAGCTGAAAAATATGCAGACGGGCGAAAAGGTAACTCTGCCGATAGACGAGCGCTTTAAGGCGGCTTTCAACGCTATGCTCATCTCGCATATGCTCTCCGCCGAGGAGATAGAAGAGCCGTTTGACGAGCTTGAAAGCGGCGACATTACCGACTAACGAAAGGAAATCACAAATTATGGCTAAAGAAAGATGCGCTGTCTGCGGAAATATACCGCTGGTGCAGATACACAATCCGCAGGAGTATATGCTCTGCCTGGATTCATTCATGAGAATGGTCAACGCGGGCGACCTCACGATAGTTTACCAGACTTGCCCCCTCGACGAGGTGATAAAGGACGGCAAATTTTATCAGCAGAAGCTTTTCCACCAGTTCAAGTGCCCTGCCTGCGGCTGCATTTACGGTATGTATGTAGACGCTACGCAGGGCGGCGAGATAAAGCAGAACGATAAAGTATTCGTACCGCAGGAGTATTAAGGGATATGTTTTTTCTGTTGCCTAAAAAGGTATCGCTGGAAACTAAGATGTCCCCCGCCGAGTGCCGCCGCAAGCTTAACCGCGAGCTGATAGACTACACCCGCAAGCCCAGCTTGGTAGCGGCGAGCCAGTTCCTCAAAAAGCACCGCCTTGAAAACTGCTACTTCGGCAGCAGCGAGAAGAGCGGAAAGGTAGAGATATTCTACCACCGCGCCAAAAAGCACGACGGCTCTTCCGCAGGATTTTTCGGGCATATTGAGAAAACGTCGGGCGGCTCGCGCATAACGGGCAGCATACGCCGCACCGCTGCCGTGTACATCGCGGCGGCGCTTTGGACAGTTATAACGCTCTTCATAGCGCTGGTGCTCGTCTCGCTGAAAGAGTACAGCGGGGCTGCTTGTACGGCGGCTGTCATGCTGGCAGGTCTTGGGCTGATGCTTTGGGAAGGCTCGGCAGGGTATATACAGACCTACCTTGAAACGTTCCCGCCGATGAAGCCGAAAGAGCCTGAGTTTACCGACTCTGCGGATGATTCGGACGACGCAGACGATTGAGCGGCTGTACGTCAGCAAATTATAGGGAGAATTTGATATGGATAAATTACGCCGAGCGTTGCTTTTTGTCGCAAAAGCCTTGGTGCTGACGGTATTGCTGGTGCTCATGGGTACGGGCTGGCTGTTCCTGCTGTTTATACAGGGCGGCGGACTTTCCGAAAACGCCGAAATACCCATCTGCTGGGTGGTGATTGACATACTGCTTTTCGCCGCCTGCATAGCGTTTTATGTGTTTATAGCCGTAACGCTCAGCAAGCTCGGCAGGAAAACCGACTGTCAGCCGAGCCGCCTAAAGCGTGCGAGATACCCGCTGCTGCTGGCGTTTGCATCCGCCGTGCCGATACTGATATGGGCGGCGGCAGGCCCCGTAAATGACTTCGCCGAAAAGCGGCTGGCTATTTACCGTTTGGAAAACGCGGACGTGGTAATAGAGTATCAAAACGACCTCGACTACAACGCCGATCTGCTGGGTACGGGTCTGCACCGCAGCACCGCGATAGTAGACCGCAGCACAAAGCGGGCGACTTTCATTTTTCACGTTGATTACGATAAAATGAGGTCGTACAAGCTGAAAAAAGGCTTTTCGGCAGAGGGCATGAAGCTGCAGTTTACTCAGAACATTGGCGACGGCTGGATATTTTCGACATATTACAGCGGCGATGCGATACGCACCGAAGCCGTTGCTCTTCAAAACCCCGACGGCACGGTTTGGGGCAAGGATATTGGCGGCGAATGGCTTGACTTCAACGGCACATTGTGCGATGAGCTGAGCGAGATACTCACCGACACCGCGCAGATAGTGCCTTACAGCGAAGCGGAGCTTCCGCCATACGCTATGGGCGTAGAGCACAACAGCGTAGTGCCCGACATGGAAAACGGCAGGCTGGGCATAGTTTACGGCGCGGAGAATAACGTGGTCTACTGCAGCAGATTCACGCTTGATGAGGTAAAGATGATTGACGGCGTGTATGTGCAGGCAGAAGTGCCGCTGGGCGGCGGCGCGACGCTTTACGCTTACGCGAAAAGAAACGACTATGCCATCGACGGCTGTACCGACGGCATGGCGATACTTACCGCCGAGGGAAGGCTTTACGAATGTGCGGAATACCGCGAGTGGGGCCGCTACGGCTTTGAGAACAGCATTTACGCCGTGGATAAAAGCACGCCGAGGGACATCGTTTCGACTGTTTCGACAGTTCCCACAATAGATAATTAAATCAAAATCAGATAAATATGAAAAGAGGAAAAATTTATGAAGCTTGATTCAATGAAAGGCTTGAAGAGAACGCACTACTGCGCAGAAGTGCCCGACGACGCTAAGGAAGCCGTAGTCTGCGGCTTTGCCGACAGGGTGCGCGATATAGGTCACAATATTTTTATCAACCTGCGCGACAGAACGGGCATAGTACAGCTCGCATTCAATGACGATACCGACAGAGCCGTTTTTGAAAAGGCGCAGCAGGTAAAGAGCGAATTTGTGCTGATGGCAAAAGGCACTGTACGCCCGCGCGAGAGCGAGAATGCCAAGCTAAAAACGGGCAAGATAGAGATAGCCGTTACCGACCTGCGCATACTTGCAAAGGCGGAAACTACGCCTTTTGAGGTCACCAATTCCGACAAGGTGAACGACGAGCTGAAGCTGCGCTACCGCTACCTAGACCTCAGAAACCCCAGACTTCAGAAAAACCTCATCATGCGCCACGAGATAGCTAAGGCGGCGAGAGAGTACTTCTACTCAAACGGCTTCCTTGAGATAGAAACGCCTATGATGATGCGCTCTACTCCCGAGGGCGCGCGCGACTACCTCGTGCCCTCGCGCGTGCACAAGGGCAGCTTTTACGCCCTGCCGCAGTCGCCGCAGATATACAAGCAGCTTTTGATGGTATCGGGCTACGACCGCTATGTTCAGATAGCCCGCTGCTTCCGCGACGAAGACCTGCGCGCCGATCGCCAGCCCGAATTTACCCAGATAGACCTCGAGATGTCTTTTGTAGACGTTGACGGACTTATCGAGATGGGCGAGGGCTTCTTGAAGCACATCTGCAAGCAGGTACTGGGCAAGGATATACCTACGCCCCTGCCGCGCATAACCTTTGCCGACGCTATGAATCGCTACGGCTCTGACAAGCCCGACACCCGCTTCGGCATGGAGATACAGAATATCACCGAGGCTGTAAAGGGCATAGAGTTCCCCGTATTTACAGGCGCGGTAGAAGCGGGCGGAAGCGTTCGCGCGATAGTTGCCGAGGGCGCTGCCGCGACCTACACCCGCAAGGAGATCGACAAGCTTACCGACCACGCAAAGGGTATCGGCGCAAAGGGTCTGGCGTATATTCGCTGGACAGCGGATGGCGCTAACTGCTCATTCAAGAAATTCCTCGGCGAGGGCGACCTCGATAAGCTGCTCGCGGCGCTGGGCGCTAAGGAAGGCGACCTCGTGCTGATAGCCGCCGATAAGGACAAGATAGCCCTGCCGGTACTCGGCGCGCTCCGCCTTATCATCGCGAAGAGAATGGATATTATCCCCGCCGACAAGCTGAACTTCCTCGTTATCACCGAAATGCCTTTCTTTGAGTACGACGACGAGAGCGGTAAGTGGCTCGCTATGCACCACCCGTTCACCATGCCGATGGAGGAGTGCCTCGACAGCCTCGATTCCGACCCCGCCTCCGTTCGCGCGCAGGCTTTCGACTTCGTTCTCAACGGCGTTGAGCTTTCCTCCGGCTCTATGCGTATCACCGACTTCGAGCTTCAGCAGAAGATGTTTGAGGCGCTGGGTCTTACCGACGAAGAGATAGCCGCAAAATTCGGCTTCTTGGTAGACGCTTACCGCTACGCCGCGCCCCCTCACGGCGGCATGGGCTTCGGTCTTGACAGACTTGCTATGATGCTCTGCGGCGCAGATTCTCTGAGAGATGTAGTAGCTTTCCCGAAGGTTCAGAACGCCAGCGAGCTTATGAGCGCCTGCCCCGCGCAGGTAGACCCCGAGCAGCTCGCCGAGCTGGGCATAGAGGTCTCGCAGACCGCGCAGGCTGATGATGAATAATTGAACTTTGGTTTAAACTATTGAACAAAAATAAGACCGTCCCTTTGTGCAAAGGGGCGGTTTTTTGTACAAATTGTTAGCAAAGCGTTGACGAAACCGTCATAATTATGCTATAATAAAATATGGTATTGTGTAACTTTTGGAGAGAAGAACTAAATCCCAAATATGATTAGAATTACAGAGATATAGATAAAAGCCTAACACAGAACTAAAAACGGAGGTCACCGATGAGTCAGACAGAAAAAACAATCGACTATTCTACCTATTCTTCGTACAAAGATACGGTAGCTTCGCTAACTGAGAGCTTGAAAGAGCTGCTTTCGCTGAGCGAGGAGATCTCGCTGAGCCATACGGCGGATTCTATCCGCGAAACCATCGAAAAATCAGCCGACGAGCATTTTGAAGTTGCCATAGTCGGCGAATTCAAGCGCGGAAAATCTACGCTTATAAACGCTATGCTCGGCGAGGACGTACTGCCCGCAGACGTGCTGCCCGCTACCGCTACGCTCAACCGCGTAACTTACAGCGAAGAGCCTTTCGTGCAGGTGGAGTATAAAGACGGCAGAAGCGAGCGCATAGATATAGACCAGCTTGAAAACTATGTTACAAAGCTCACGCTGGAATCAGAAGAAGTGGCTGAGACCGTAAAGGAAGCTACCGTTTATTACGATACCAATTTCTGCAAGAATAACGTTGACATCATCGACACTCCCGGTCTGAACGACGACGAGCAGATGACCAACGTTACCCTTTCCATACTGCCGAAGATCGACGCGGCGGTCTTCGTTATCAGCGCGAACTCGCCTTTCTCGCAGTTTGAAAAAGATTTCCTTGAAAAGAAAATGCTTACTTCCGACGTGGGCAAGATAATTTTCGTAGTAAACTGCTTCGGCACATTCTCGCCAGAGGACGAAAACAAGATAGTAGAAACAGTACGCACCAGAATAACCAAGTATGTAATGGACAAGGCGAAGATGGTAATGGGCGAGGACTCCCGCGAATTTGCCGTTTACAAGCGCAAGATAGGCACGCCCAGAGTAATAGGCCTGTACGCAAAGCGCGCACTGACCGCTAAGAAAATAGAAGATCAGGGTCTGCTCGAGGAATCGAACTTCCCCGAATTTGAGCGTGCGCTGGAAACTATGCTGACCAAAGACCGCGGTACTATCACCCTCCAAATACTGGCTAACAAGATAACCAACTCGGGTACTGAGATACTGCGCTCGGTAGTAATGCAGGAAAACGCCCTTATGATGGCGAACGACGAATTTATGGAGCGCTACGAAGCCGCCATAGGCGAGATCGACGATATACGCAACAAAAAGCGCGCCGAGTTCGTAAAGATAAACAAGGCCGCTAATCAGGTGTTCTCCGACTTGCAGCCAGTGCTCGACAGCTATTGGGAAAACATCGAGGAAGCCGCTATGCAGGTGATCGACAGCTACAGCATGACCTCCGACGACTTCAAGCGCGACAAGCTGAAGATAGTTACCGGCAAGATGACCGAAAAGATAAAAGAGAGCATAGAAGACAGAGCGCAGCTTATCTGCGAGCAGATACAGAACAACATCAACGTTGCCGTAAGCTGCGAGGCGGAAAGACTGCAAAGCTTCGAGGACGAATTCTTCGAGTCCGTCACCAAAATACAGGAAATGTTCGTTATGCCCGATAAGATCTCGAAAAACGGCACGGCTGCTGATAAGGGCATAGGCGCGGCGCTCGGCTCGTTCGGCGTAGGCGCGGCGTTCTTAGGCTTCCGCGAAGCGGGCGTAAAGGGCGCGCTGCTGGGCGGAGTTACGGGCTTAGTAAGCTTTTCTTCGATATTCTTCACCACTGTGCTGGCGCTCTCGCCCGCATGGCCCATCGCCCTCTGCCTTATGGCGGTGGCGGGTCTGGCAGGCACGTTCACAGCGGGCTTCGCGATAGATAAGCTGCTGGTGAACGAGAGAATAGATAAATACAAGAACAACTTCAAGACGCAGGTGAAAAAACAGTTTCACGAAATGCGCCTGAACAACGACTTTACCGAAACAGTCCGCCGTCAGGTATTCTCTGCATTTGAAGGACTGAAAGGCAAGATAGAGACCGAGACCGAGATCATACTGCGCGACACGCAGGAAACACTCGACAACCTCAATTCGCTCAAGACTGAGAAGAACAATATATCCGAGCGCGAGATGGACAGACTGCACAGCATAGCCGAAAAGGCGAGCGCGATAGTTTCCGACGCATACGCTGTAAGAAAGGTAATATCCGACTCGCTGGATAACGCGGCTGAAAATAACGAAGCCGTATAAGCGATACTGACCAAGAAATTACAGGAGGAAAGCAAACATGAGTGATACCGTTTCATCGGTAAACCCGCTTTTGTCGATAGATACAGATTTCCGCAGCTATCTGAACGCTTATACACGCTCTTTTCAGAACCACGTTATAGACGGTCAGCTCGATTACGCCATCGACTCAGACTTCGCCGTAAGGCAGAAGCTGATAGGTCTTTCGGGCTGGGGAAAACTTTCTAAGGCAATAAACGGCACGGATATTTCCGCCGAGGCCAAGCACCTTTTCTTAAAGTGCGAGCAGGCGGGCGCGCTGAAATATCCCGAGATATACGACGTACTAAAGCAGTGCAGCGAGCGCTTAGAGCTCAACCTGCCGATAGTGCTGCTGCGCAAGGACTACGAAAAGCCGCTGATATACTCGATAGCCAGCGACCTTATCGAGCCGAGCATAGTGATTACAAAAACGCTTTTTGATATGTGCAGCAAGGAGGAGCTTGAGCTGCTTATAGGCAGCGAATGCGGCAGGATACAGAATAACCACTGCGTCTACAACTGGGCTTTCACATATCTAAATTACAATAAGGACGCCTACAAGCCCTCTGAACGCTCGTATAAGGGCGCGGTAAACAGCCAGATAGTCGGCGCGCTGATAGACTGGATACGCTTTGCCGACGTAACGGCGAACCGCGCGGCTATGATCTGCATGACTAATCCCGGCAGATATATAGACGTATCATGCGGGCTGCTGAAAAAGGGCTACACTGATTTTTACGGCAGAAAGCAGGAAAATACCGACGCCGAAAAACTTATGCAGCTCTCGGCGGCGAACCACACTACCGCGGCGCGCAGCCTAAGACCCGCGGCTTCTCTTACCGACTTAGAGCGCAAGATAGTCGCTTCGGCTGAGTACCTCACCTGCGATTCGCTGTTTACATGGCGCACCGACCTCGAGGCTGCCGATTCGCACACCTGCACGGGACAGATATGCGATGTGCGAAGCAATATAATTCTGGCGGGAGGGCAGTGATATGAGCGAGATAAACGAATACTCAAACGTAAACGCCCACGCCGATATAGAAAAGATCCGCGCGATAACCGACAGCATTGCCGAGGACAAAGAGCTTGCCTCAATACTGGGACATGATTTTACCGAGAGCCTGAGCGACTGGAAAACGCTTATCAGCAAGCGCAGCTCCGAGCCTTTCACGCTGGTGATACTCGGCGACTTCAAGCGCGGCAAGAGCACTATAATCAACGCGCTGCTGGGCAGAGAGATAGCCCCCTCGAACGTTTCGCCCGAAACGTACACGATAAACGAGATCTCTTACGGCGAAGAGCGGGAAGTTACCGCCGTACTGGAAAACGGTCAGCGCGTGCCGCTGCAAATGGGCGATATTACGCGCGACAGACTTGAAATTTTGATGAGAATGTTCCCCGCTAAGGTGGAATATTTGGATATACGCGACAACGCGCCGATACTCAAAGAGATACGCATAGTCGACACGCCGGGTCTTTCCGACCTCGACGACCTCGACAGGCAGGTAACGGAATATTTGGTGAATGCCGACGCTATAATGTACGCGGCTTCAAGCTTGCTGCCGTTCTCTGAGTCGGAGCAGATGTATCTGGCTTCGCACGTTCAGCCCCGCCGCTTCGGTATGCTGTATGTGCTGGTAAATATGATCGACGCGCTCAATTCGCAGAGCGACGTGGATAAGATAATGCGCAGATTTAAAATGCTCTGCGAAAAGATAGTGCCGAACGCTTTCGTTTACGGCATAAGCGGCGCGGACGAGCTTCGCCGCAAGACCGGCGCTGCGCGGCTTCCCGATAAGGGCACTAAGGAATTTTACGAAACGCAGTTCATGCAGTTTGAAATGTCGCTGCAGCGCGATATTATCCTCAAAAAGGATATTATCCGCACCGAGCGCGTGCTCACCATGCTTGACGATATGGTGAGCGAAACCAGCGCGAAGCTGCATATGTTCTCGGAAATGGCTGAGATGGACTATAAAAAGCTGGAGGATAAAGAGCGCGGCTTCGACGAGCAGTGCAGCCAGCTTTCGGCGGCGCTGGAAGAGTGCAAGCCGGTATTGCATCTCAGCATGACGGAAATGCAGCAGGAAGCGGAAAGCTGGATGTACGAATTTTTCGCCAAGCTGCGCAAGAGCATACTCGAATGCCGCAGCAAGGACGCGGCGGGCAACGACATTTATTCATCAGAGGACATCGAGAAATACTTCTACTCCTACCTGATGGAAAAGGTGGGCGAGGCTTACCGCACCTGTATAGAGTATCACCGCGACAAGATGAAGGAAACGGTGGACAAGCTGAGTCGCCAGCTCGCGAAAAAGCTGGGTCTGGAAGACCTCTCGCAGGTAACGCAGGTCACCTCGGTAGACCGCATAATGCGCTCGCTGGGCAAAAACGTTATGCGGCAGGTAATGGGCGTGAAGCTCTTCGGTACGTCTGAAACGTTCCCGCCCGCTACCATGACGGCTTTCAGCAAGATACTCGGCAAGAAGAAGCAGACCGACATCATAGATATAGCGCTGGAGAATTACGACGATATACGCCTTAACATCGTAAACGACATTAAGAACGTATATCAGGATCTGGAAGTGAAGGCGCTTCAGCAGCTCGACGGTATCTACCAGTATCAGGCAGAGCTGGGCAAGGAAGCGCTGGGCCACGCAAAGCAGATAATGGAAAGCTACGACAGCGCGCAGATAGGCGGCACGCTCAAAGCGGCTATCGACAAGCTTTCAAAAGCTTCGGAAATTCTGAAAAAATACAAGCAGGCGTAAAGTCCTGCGCAAGTGCGAATATAGAAAGAGCCGAGCTGTCGGGAAATGGCAGATCGGCTCTTTTGCGTGCATTGTGCATATGTGCATAAAAATAAGGCGAGCAGTTTTTAGCTGTTCGCCTTTTGCATTTAAAAATATCAGTCGGCAGCGCTTTCGGTCATGTCAGCTGCGGGGGTGTTTGCTGCGAGAGCCGCGGTAGCCTGATCGTGCCATGAGGGCTCCTGCTCAGGTATCTCGGCAAGCTCGTAATTTCCGGTAAGTTCATTGAGAATGTAAATATCAGCCGACTTTAAGTCCTTAGCTATGGTAGCTACTTTGTTGTAAAGCTTTGACTTATATGTATAGAACTCGAAGATGTAGCATTTCTTTTTGCCATCGGCAGTCTTTATTCTTTCAAGACCGGTGTAGCCGTACATTTTCTTTCCGCTGGTATCGGGGAAAAGCTCGGAAGAAGCCTCGGTAACGTAATCGAAATCAGCCTCAGCCTCATCGGGAAGCTCGGTAAACTCGGTATCGGGCAGCGACTCAGTACCCTGCGTGGTGGTCTCGGCAACGGTTTCGGCAACTTTCTGCGGAGCTGCTGCCTTTTTGGAAGATGTATCAGAGCAGGAACAAAGCGCCATCGCTGCGGAAAGCGAAACGGCTGCTGCGACTATTAAAGCTTTCAGTTTCATTTTATATACTCCTTGTTAATTAAGTACCTATGTGGTACAACGTCATAACATACCTACAATTTTTCAACGTATAAGAGTATATCACAAAACTTTTTCATTGTAAAGGCGGGTAAAAGTTTTTTTACAAAAAAATTCCGATTACAACAAAAACGCTATAATCGGAATTGTGTTTTTATGCAATTTCACAAGCAATTGTTACATTCTGTAACATATCGCTAGCTGTTCCCGCATTAGACTGGCAGGCGATGAAAAGCTGTTTTTTAGTCGTACTCTACAACGTCGAGCCAGCGCATGAGGAACTCCTTCTCGCTTTCGATGCCCCTGTCAAGCTGGGCGGCAGCTACGATAGGAAGCCACTGCTGAACGTATTTCTTGGAGGTTCCGGTCTTCTGGCAATATTTCTGGAGGTACATATCAGCGTACTGCGGGCGTTTCAGCGAGAGCAGCAGGTAAGTCTTGGCTACGTCGGCGGAAGCGTTGCCCTGACGAGCCGAACCCCAGTTGAGAACGTAAGTGCCTTCGTCGTTAAGGATAACGCAGTCGGGGCTGAAATTGTTGTGGCAGAGCTTTATGTGCTTCGGCATAGAGTCGAGTCTGGTGAGCAGCTCGTACTTCTTTATCTCGTCGATCTGGCTGAGCGACTTTATCTGGCGAGCCAGCTTGTCTTTCAGCTTCGAGAGCAGCGGCATATACTGCGCGTGGATCTCGCACTGTATGTCTACCAGTTTGTCGATGTACATTTCAGCCTTGTCGGGGTTCTCGTCGATGAGCTGACCCAGCGTTTTGCCGTTTATCCAGTCCATAGAGATAGCCCATTTGCCGTCTATCAGCGAAACCTCGTGCAGTACAGGCATCTTTATACTTGAAAGACCTAGGGTAGTTTCTACTCTGGCGTGGGTAAGCGCTGCGTACAGGCACTTTTCCTTGTATTTTTCATCTTTGTAAACTCTTATAGCAAGTCCGTCTGATTCGTAAACGTCGTAAATATCTCCTGAGGCTACAAAATTTTTCAGTTCCATAAGTCATATCTCCTTTTCATGACGAATTAAATTTATCAGGCAAAGCGTAAATGTTAGATTTAGTTGTGTAATCTGACGATTTATGTTCGCTTGATTTATCATGTCTATATTATACTACACTTTTTCCGATTTGTCTAGTCTTTTTTGTGCAAAATGATATTGTTTACATAATGTTAAGCAAGTGTATAATGAAAATACATATTTAGAGTAAGAGTGAAAACTGCGCGAAAAGGGCGGGTAATAAATTTGTAAAGATTTATTGTGCATAATGACGAATGATTTTTGTCTAAGTTTTATAATTCCTGCGAGCTTATTTGTGAATAATAGATATAATTCGGGGCAAAATGACTTAAAAAGCTGTGAGTTTGACAGATTGACAAAAAAATAACAATCTGCTATAATAGTATCATGGGATATGAAAATATCCGACACCGTAAAAGAATAAAACGGTTATTTGGAAGCAGACTTCATTAGAAAGTCACGCCGCGCGCTGAGAAGCGGCAAATGGCGCTTTGAAAACGCCAAGAAAGGAATGGTTAGATTTATGGCTAAGGAAATTAAGCTCGTAGACAGCGTTGAAACGCTCGAAGCCAAGATTGCGGAAGTTAGAGCCGCACAGGCTGTTTTCTCGACCTACACTCAGGAACAGGTCGACAAGATCTTCAAGGCTGCTGCTATCGCTGCAAACAAGGCAAGAATACCCCTCGCAAAGATGGCTGTTGAAGAAACAGGCATGGGCATCGTAGAAGATAAGGTAATCAAGAACAACTACGCTGCCGAGCACATCTACAACGCTTACAAGAACACCCAGACCTGCGGTGTATTTGAGGAAAACAAGGCATACGGCACCACCAGAATCTATGAGCCTATCGGACTCATCGGCGCTGTTATCCCTACCACAAACCCGACTTCTACCGCTATCTTCAAGACCCTTATTTGTCTGAAGACCAGAAACGGTATCATCATCTCCCCGCACCCCCGTGCAAAGAAGTGCACCATCGAGGCTGCTAAGATCGTTTACGAAGCAGCAGTTGCGGCAGGCGCACCTAAGGGCATCATCGGCTGGATCGACGTTCCTTCGCTCGACCTCACCAACATGATCATGAGAGAGTCTGACACCATCCTCGCTACCGGCGGCCCCGGAATGGTAAAGGCTGCTTACTCCTCGGGTACTCCCGCTCTCGGCGTAGGCGCGGGCAACGCTTCCGCTATCATCGACTCTTCGGCTGACATCGTAAACGCTGTAAACTCGATCATCCACTCCAAGACTTTCGACAACGGTATGATCTGCGCTACTGAGCAGACCGTTATCGCTGACAAGACTATATACAACGACGTTAAGAAGGAGTTCATCAAGAGAGGCTGCTACTTCCTTAATAACGAAGAAGCTGACAAGATCAGAAGCACCATGCTCATCAACGGCGCTCTGAATGCTAAGATCGTTGGTCAGCGCCCTGTTACCATCGCTAAGATGGCAGGATTTGAAGTTCCCGAAGATACTAAGGTACTCATCGGCGAAGCTACCAGCACTGATCCTGATGAAGCTTTCGGCCACGAAAAGCTCACCACCATCCTCGGTATGTACAAGTCGAAGAATTTCGACGATTCGCTCAATATCGCTGAAACTCTGCTTGAGAATAACGGCGGTCTGGGTCATACCTCGGTACTGTGGATCGACAACGTAAACGAGAGAGAGAAGCTCAATAAGTTCGCTGCAAGAATGAAGACCTGCCGTCTTATCGTAAATACTCCTTCCTCGCTCGGCGGTATCGGCGACCTCTACAACTTCGATTTCGCTCCTTCTCTTACACTTGGCTGCGGCTCTTGGGGCGGCAACTCCGTATCTGAGAACGTAGGCATCAAGCATCTTTTGAACATCAAGACCGTTGCTGAGAGGAGAGAGAACATGCTTTGGTTCAGAACACCTGAAAAGGTTTATTTCAAGAAGGGCTGCCTGCCCGTAGCTCTCGACGAGCTGAAAAACGTAATGGGCAAGAAGAAGGCCTTCATCGTTACCGACCAGTTCCTTTACAAGAACGGCTATACTAAGGCTATCACCGATAAGCTCGACGCTATGGGCATTATCCACGAAACATTCTTCGACGTAGCTCCCGACCCGACACTTGCTTGCGCACTCGAAGGCGTAAAGGCTATCAGAGCTTTCGAGCCTGACACCATCATCGCTATCGGCGGCGGTTCTGCAATGGACGCCGGCAAGATCATGTGGGTTCTTTACGAGCATCCCGACGCTGACTTCTTCGACATGGCTATGCGCTACATCGATATTCGTAAGCGTGTATACACCTTCCCGAAGATGGGCGAAAAGGCTTACTTCATCGCTATTCCGACTTCTTCCGGTACCGGTTCTGAGGTTACTCCTTTCGCAGTTATCACTGACGAAAAGACCGGAACCAAGTATCCTCTTGCCGACTATCAGCTGATGCCTAACATGGCTATCGTTGATACCGACATGATGATGAGCGCACCCCGCGGCCTGACTTCCGCTTCCGGTATCGACGCTCTGACTCACGCTCTCGAAGCTTACGCTTCTCTTATGGCTACCGACTACACTGACGGCCTTGCACTGAGAGCTATCAAGCTGATATTCACCTACCTGCCCGACTGCTACGACAACGGCCAGACCGCTGTTAAGGCTCGTGAGGAAATGGCTAATGCTTCCACTATGGCAGGTATGGCATTCGCTAACGCATTCCTGGGTGTTTGCCACTCTATGGCTCACAAGCTCGGCGCTTATCACCACCTGCCTCACGGCATTGCTAACGCTTTGCTCATCACCCTCGTTATGAGATTCAACGCTAACGCTTGCCCCAGAAAGATGGGTACCTTCTCGCAGTACCAGTATCCTCATACTCTTGAGAGATACGCTGACTGCGCTGCTGCGATCGGCATCAAGGGCAAGGACGACGCTGATACTCTGAACAAGTTCATCGACGCTATCGAGCAGCTCAAGGCTAGAGTCGGCATCAAGAAGACCATTGCTGAGTACGGCATCGACGAGCAGGACTTCCTCGACAGACTTGATAACATGGTTGAGGACGCATTCGACGACCAGTGCACCGGCGCTAACCCGAGATACCCGCTGATGAGCGAGATCAAGGAAATGTACCTGGCTGCATACTATGGCACCGAGTACAAGGGCTGATTTTACAACTAGATTTCAAGCATCGCCGCGCCGCATAGCGTGACGAAAGCTTCCAAATAACAAAAGAGGCTGTCGCAGTACAAAAGCTGCGGCAGCCTTTTTATATGCAAAAAAATAGCATGGCACGAAAACCATGCTGTTTTTCTTAGTTGTTGTAATACGCTTCCAGCTCGTCAACGTTCTTTTTCCTGCCCGCGTTCCCGCCCACGATGAGCATTATCACGCCGATAAGTGCGAAAAGCCCGCCGACTCCGCCGAATGTGTAGTAGATCAAGTTGAAAGATCTCAACCCCTCGCCGATGTAATAATTCTTTCGCGGCGAATCAGGGTCGTAGTGGATCTCCACCTCGTCACCCTCAAAAAGGTCGGCAAACTCGCTGCTGTAAATGTTATTCTGCGCGGTGACCTGCCTGCCGTCATTGGTCGTAAATTCCACGACAGGGGAGTACGAGCCGCCCTCGTCGCTCTCTTTCACCCGCACCACAGTCGCCTGCGTTTCGGCGGTGCATCTGTTCTCCATGCCTCTGATGTGGCTTCGCGAGATCATGCAGATGCCGAGAAAGATAATGCCGATGAAAAGAAATATCCCGCCCATCACGACGAACACCATCCGCGCGGCTTTAGCCCCGTCGGCAGAAGAGATGTGGCGGCTGTAAAGAGTTTTTGAAGTGCCGAAATTATCCATAAAATTTGCTCCTTGGATTGTATTATATTAAAGTATATCACAAAATTCGGCGCGGTGCAAGTTTGATTTTGAAATCACGCCGACTTAACAGAATTTTTACAATCGAAAAGCGTTTTCAACCGTATTTTTCGCCAATAATGCTTTCTGAAAGTACGTTTCAACGTACAGTGTTGAAAATAAATTGTTGCAAATCAAGGGAAAATGAGCAGAGTTATTAACACTATCAACAGGGTTTTCAACAAAAATGCTCACGAAAACCGCTTTTCAACATAGTTTTAAACACATTGTTGAAAAACCAGCTGATATTTGCACTATATTTCCTACACTGCAAGAAAACCTGTAAAGAAAGGCAAGGCAGAAAAAATGATCAAAGGTATCAATAAACAAATAATCGAGATTAGATGTACAAACGATGAATATTTCGATAAAGTTTTGTTATTTGTTCGCGCTGATAAAGCTGACACCCCGCAGGGGCTGCTAAAGAAAAACGCCGAAAATTTCTGCGGACGAATAATGCCCTCCTACTTTGCCCGCGCTCTCAGCCGCCGCCGCACGGCGATAAAGCTTGCGCTGCTTTCGATAACTCTCGCGGGCAGCATGGCGGCGCTGATATGGCTCGCGGGACGCGTTTTTATGTAAAATATCGCAGGGCGCAAAAGGCTGATATTTGTGCAAAATGTTAAAAGAACCCGAAAAATCTTCAAAGGCTATTGGCTTTTGAAGATTTTTGTGTTATAATAAAAAGTGTGTAAAATGCTGCCGAAAGTCGGCAGAAATTTGCATATCCATAACATAACAGGAAAGGAAAATATTTTCCTATGGCATATTCAAAAGATAACGAGAGAAAAAGACCTCCCCGCCGCGGCGGACGTTCCGAACGCTATGAGCGTGCAGAGCGTGCTGACCGCTACGAGCGTACAGACCGCAGCGACCGCGCGGACGAAAGCGCCGAGCAGCAGCTTATTTTCGGCAGAAACGCTGTTACCGAAGCGCTGAAAGCGGGTAGGCTGATAGACGTGCTTTTCGTCAACAAAAACGCGGGCGGCTCGATAAACCGCATATGCGCGCTGGCGAACGAAAAGGGCATAATGATAAAGCAGGTGGACGACCGCAAGCTCGATTCGCTCTGCGAAGGGGCGGCTCACCAGGGCTGCGCCGCAATGATGGGCTGCGCCGAGTACTGCTCGATAGAGGACATTCTGCAAAGCGCGCGCGATAAGGGCGAAGACCCCTTTATCATGATCTGCGACGAGATAGAAGATCCGCATAACTTGGGCGCGATAATCAGAACGGCTGAGGCTGCCGGCGTGCACGGCGTTATAATCCCGAAAAGGCGCAGCGCTTCGCTAAACCACACGGTCTTTAAGACCTCTGCGGGCGCGGCGAGCTGGGTGAAAACGGCGCGCGTGGCGAACCTTGCGGCGGCGGTGAAAGAGTTGAAAGACGCGGGCGTTTGGATATACGGCACCGACGCGGCGGGCGAGAGCATATACAACTGCGACCTAAAGGGCGGCATAGCTTTCGTGATAGGCTCTGAAGGCTTCGGCATGGGCAGACTGATGCGCGAAAACTGCGACTTTCTCGTAAGCCTGCCGATGTACGGCGAGGTAAATTCGCTCAACGCTTCCGTGGCGGCGGGAATTTGTATGTACGAAGCCGTAAGACAGCGTTTAAAGTAAATAATTAGCAAATATAGAGTTAGGAGTGGGCTGATGTCTGAAAATAATATAGATAAATTTTCGCTTGACGAGATCCTTAGCGAATATACTCCGAAAACCGCGAAAAGTTCAGGCGAAATGGACGTAGAAGATATAATAAACGAAACAAATCTGCACACGGCTATGGCGGCTTCGGCTGAGATTGCTGACCGCGGGCAGGAGAGTGCTGAAACGGCGTCTTCTGAAAATCCCGAAAATACAGTCGCCGCTGCGGAAGCTGACGAGAGCGCTGCTCACGAAGCGAGTGCCGATACCGCCGAAGCCGATAAAAAGCACGAGGGCTTTTTTGATTCTCACCTGCGCCCCATCGGCGAAAAGGTGATAAACAAGCTCGAGGAACAGGCTGAGGAATTTGACGAAGCCGTTGCGGGCGAGGAAGCGGACGATGTTCCCGAAGATGAGCTGGGCGATGAATTTGAAGGCTCGGCGGACGAGTTTTACGATAACGCTTTCGGCAGCGTGGTAGACGAAAACGCTGAGGAAGCTGCTGAAGATGAGGAAGAGTACGCCGAAGATACCGAGCCTGTTATAAACGAAGAGACTCAGCCCGAAGAGGAAGAGCCGGACGAGGCTTACGAGGACGATACATACGGCGACGATGGCGACGATGGTGACGATGAGAACGAAGCAGAGTCCGAACCGCTGAAAAATACCCGCGGTACGCGCTTTATGTTCCGCACCGAGGAGTACGTTGACGAGGACAAGCGTCCCTCTTCTCAGAGCGAATACACCAAAAAAGAGGACGCGCCGAAGATAAAGGAGCAGATACAGCGCCTGCGCTCAAACCTCACGGTGCGCGCGGCGGTGCTGCTTTTCGCGGCGCTTTTCAGCCTTTTCATCACCGTGGCGAACGACCTCTCGCTGCCGCTGGCGGCGGTTTTTGACCGCACGGTAAACCCCTCGGCGTTCATCTTTACAAATACCATACTCGCGATAGTTGCGGTGGGCTTCTCCTACTCCGTCATCGTGAACGGCATAAAGAGCATTTTCAGCCGCCGCCCCGACAGCGACAGCGTTGCGGCTTTGAACATGATAGCGGCTATACTTGCGGGCCTTGTTACGCTTTTCGACCCCGAGTCGCTGAAAGCTTCTTTCTTCCATATCTACACATCTTCGGCAATACTGGGCATGCTCTGCAACACGCTCGGCAAGCTCTGCATAGTACGCCGCACTCAGCGCAACTTCGAGTTCGTGGCTGAGACCGAGAATTTCTCGGCGGTAGAGCTTGTGGACGACGACCAAACAGTCGCTTACCTTACTAACGGCTCTGCCGGCAAGCGCAAAGAGCTTGCGGTCATGCGCCGCACGGGCTTTATAAAAGACTTCATGAAAAACAGCTACTCCTCCGACCTCGCGGACAGCTACGCGGAAAAGACTACTCCGCTAATGCTGGCGGCGGCGCTGGCGGTGGGTCTGCTCTCGATAGTATTTGAGAAAAATTCATCGGGCGCGGCGGAAAAGCTCTTCGTATTCCTCGCTTCCGTTTCGGGCACGCTGGCGATAAGCTCTTCGGTAGGCTTGGCGCTGATAGTAAACCGCCCGATGGCTAAGGCGAGCAAGCGCCTTTCGGAATACTCGGGCGTGATACTCGGCTACTCTTCGGTAGAGGAATTTGCTGAGGTAAACAGCGTAGTCATCGACTCGGGCCACCTTTTCCCGACGGGCACTGTTGAATTTGTGAACCTGAAAATGCTCGGCTCTGTAATGATAGATCAGGCGATAATCTATGCGGCGAGCATGGCGCAGGCGGGAAGAAGCGTTACCATACCCGCGTTCTACAAAATGCTGCGCGGCAAGAGCGATATGATACTCGGCGTAAAGGGCTGCGCCTCTGAGGACAACCTCGGCGTTTCGGGCTGGATAGAGAACAAGCGTGTGCTGCTCGGCAGCCGCAAACTCATGGAGCGCCACGGCGTAGAGGGTATGCCCTCTGAGTCGGCGGAGGAGAATTTTGCCGACGGCAATGGCATCATGTACCTTGCCGTTTCGGGTCAGGCGGCTATGATGTTCGCCGTACAGCTCTCGGTAGGCCCTGCCGCCGAAAGATGGGTGCAGGAGATGGAGGACGAGTCGATAGATATTCACGTTCGCTGCTCCGACGGCTTTATCACCCGCGAGCTGCTCTCGCAGCTTTTCGACATCAGCGCTTCGTCTATACGCCTGCTGCCCTCTGCCTGCGACGGCGACTGCGAGCAGCTTATGGAGTATAAAGAGAGCGTTTCCGCCTCGATGTTCTGCTCGGGCCACCTGCCCAGCTTCTCAATGCTGCTGGTAGCGGCAAAGCGGCTGAAATTCGTGGCGAATATGGGCGTGGCGCTGCAATACGGCGCTATGGTGCTGGGCATAGTTATCTCGGTGATAATGATGCTTACAGGCTCTTTCGCGCAGATAACGCCTACGATAGTTGTTATCTACAACCTGGCGTTCCTGCTGCTGACTATGCTGATACAGGGCATGAAGAAAATATAGCTTATTACTCCGCAGAAGTGCTGAAAAAATGCGCTTCTGCGGATATTTTTCCCATTTTTAAAATAGCGTTGCGCTGTTTTTTAATAATTTGCAAAATCACTTGACAATGCGCCCAAAAAGTGAGATAATATAATAGATTAGTTATGCTTAAAGGAAGGTAATTGAGATATGGCTGTAAGAGTAGGAATGGTCTCGCTGGGATGTCCCAAAAATCAGGTGGACGCTGAGAAAATGATGTTTTCGCTGCGCAAGTACGGCTTTGAACTTATACAAGACGCCGCCCTTGCCGACGTGGCTATTATAAATACCTGCGGATTTATCCAGTCCGCTAAAGAAGAAGCTATAGAAACTATGCTCGAATTCATAGCTCTAAAAAAAGAGGGCAGGATAAAGGGTGTGATATGCACAGGCTGTCTGGCAGAGCGCTATAAGCAGGATATTCTCGACGAGATGCCCGAGCTTGACGCGGTAGTTTCCCTAGGTAAAGACGCCGAGATAGCGCAGATAGTGAAGGATATAATGTCGGGCGAAAACGGCGAAAAGCTTTACGCGGGCGATAAATGCTCGCTGCCTTTAGAGGGCGGAAGAATCATCTCTACTCAGCCTTTTTACGCTTATCTGAAAATAGCCGAGGGCTGCTCTAACGGCTGCACCTACTGCGCTATACCCGCTATAAGAGGAAAATTCCGCAGCCGTACTATCGAGAATATTCTTGAAGAAGCGCGCTGGCTCGCCGATAACGGCGTTACCGAGCTGGTAGTAGTTGCGCAGGATACCACCCGCTACGGCGAGGATATTTACGGCGAGAGCCGCCTGCCCGAGCTGCTTACCGAGCTTTGCAAGATAGAGGGCTTCCACTGGATACGCACCCTTTATCTCTACCCCGAGCGCATCACCGATAAGCTGATAGATACCATAGCCGAGCAGGATAAGCTGATAAAGTATTTCGATATACCTATACAGCACTGCAACGCCGATATACTAAAGCGCATGAACCGCTGCGGCAGCCGCGAAACGCTTACCGAGCTGATAGGCAAGATACGCGCCCGCATACCGAACGTTATCATAAGAACTACGCTGATAACCGGCTTCCCCGGCGAAACGCAGGAGCAGTTTGAAGAACTGGCTGAATTTGCCAACGATATGTGCTTTGAAAGACTGGGCTGCTTCGCCTACTCCGCCGAAGAGGGCACGCCTGCCGCTAAGTTTGAGGGTCAGCTTCCCGACGAGGAGAAAGAGCGCCGCAGCGACGTAATAATGGAACAGCAGATGTTCATAAACGACGTGCAAAATCAGGAAATGATAGGAAAAGTAGTAGAGGTAGTTACCGAGGGCTTCGACAGATACGCCGAGTGCTGCTTCGGCAGAAGCGCGGCAGACGCCCCCGAGATCGACGGAAAGATATTCTTCTCTTCTGAGCGCAAGCTCACCGTCGGCGAGTATGTGAAAGTTAAGATAGACGATACGCTGGACTGCGACCTGCTGGGCACGGTCTGTGAGTAATATAGCAAAAGAAAAATATTGGGAAAGGGCTGGGAAAGATATTATGAATCTTCCAAATAAGCTTACGGTGCTGCGCGTAGTGCTGGTACCGTTCTTTGTTGCGGCGCTGCTGATAAACTTTACAGGTCATATCTGGGTGGCGCTCGCTTTGTTCGCGATAGCTTCTATAACCGACTGGTTTGACGGAAAAATTGCCCGCCGTGACGGACTTGTTACCGACTTCGGCAAATTCCTCGACCCGCTGGCTGACAAAATGCTTGTCACCTCCGCGCTGATCTGCTTTGCGGCAGGCGGCTGGTGCGACGCGGCGGCCGTTATCATAATAATCGCAAGAGAATTTATGGTATCGGGTCTGCGCATGGTCACGGCGAACGAGGGCGTGGTAGTAGCCGCGGGTATCTGGGGCAAACTCAAGACCGCATTCACAATGATCGCGATAATCGCTATAATGTGTATAGAAGGCTTTGTCGGCCACAGCGGCACAGTATTCCTTATCTCTGAGATACTGATATGGATCTCGGTGCTCTTTACCGTTATCTCGGGCGGGATATACCTCAAAACTTACTGGGCGTACATCGACCCGAATAAGTAAGTTTCCGCTCGGTACAAAGCTCATTTTTAGGCAAGACTTGCAGTGCTGCCTTTACTGAAAGGAATGTACACAGTGTCATTTATTAACGATATAAAGGCTGATATACAGTCGATAAAAGAACGCGACCCCGCCGCACACAGCGCGCTGGAGATCGTGATAACCTACTCGGGCGTGCACGCAGTGATAATGCACCGCGTAGCGCACTGGTTTTACGAGAAGGATATGATAGTGGCAGCCCGCATTATCTCGCAGGTGAGCAGATTTTTCACAGGCATAGAGATACACCCCGGCGCTAAGATAGGCAAGGGCCTGCTGATAGACCACGGCAGCGGCGTAGTTATAGGCGAAACGGCTGAGATAGGCGACTACTGCCTGCTTTATCAGGGCTGCACATTGGGCGGCACGGGCAAAGATCAGGGCAAGCGCCACCCCACTCTCGGCAATAACGTAATGGTCGGCTGCGGCGCGAAGATACTCGGGCCTTTCAAGGTCGGCGACGGCGCTAAGATAGCGGCGAACGCAGTGGTGCTGGAAGAAGTTCCGCCAAACGCTACGGCGGTGGGCGTGCCCGCGAGGATAGTACGCGTAAACGGAAAGACCCCGCCCTGCCCCGCTACGCAGGATATAGACCAGATACACATACCCGACCCCGTAGCTCAGGAGCTTTGCAAATATAAGGTAGAGCTGGAAAAGCTCAAAAAGGACGTAGAAGAGCTGAAAAAGGGAAACTAACGAAAGAGGCTTTGAATAATGCAGATATATAATTCACTCACAAGAAAAAAGGAAGAGCTAGTACCCCACGAACCCGGTAAGCTGAGTATGTACACCTGCGGACCTACCGTTTACCACTATGCGCATATAGGCAACCTGCGCAGCTATATAATGGAGGACGTTCTGGAAAAATACCTCAGATACACGGGTCTGGACGTTAAGCGCGTAATGAACATCACCGATGTAGGCCACCTTACTTCCGACGGCGATACGGGCGATGACAAAATGCTCAAGGGCGCGAAGCGCGAGCACAAGACGGTAATGGAGATAGCTAAGTTTTACACCGACGCTTTCTTTGCCGACTGCGCAAAGCTCAATATAAAGACCCCCGACGTGGTAGCCCCCGCTACCCAATGCATCGATGACTTTATAAAGGTCATCTCGGCGCTGATAGAAAAAGGCTACGCTTACGAGGCGGGCGGAAACATCTATTTCGATACCTCTAAGCTTAAAGAATACTACGTTTTCGGCGACTTCAGCGAGGAAGACCTCGCGGTAGGCGTTCGCGAGGGCGTTGAGGAAGACGGCAACAAGCGCAACAAGGCTGACTTCGTGCTTTGGTTCACAAAGTCGAAATTCGACGATCAGGAGCTGAAGTGGGATTCGCCGTGGGGCGTTGGTTACCCCGGCTGGCACATAGAGTGCTCCTGCATTTCGATGAAAAACCTCGGCGAATACCTTGACCTCCACTGCGGCGGCATCGACAACCAGTTCCCCCACCACACTAACGAGATCGCGCAGAGCGAAGCTTACCTCGGCCACAAGTGGTGCAACTACTGGTTCCATGTTCACCATCTTAATACCAACAGCGGCAAGATGAGCAAGTCGAAGGGCGAGTTCCTCACCGTTTCGCTGCTCGAAAGCAAGGGCTACGACCCGCTGGTGTACAGATTTTTCTGCCTGCAATCGCATTACAGAAAGTCGCTGGTATTCACCTATGAAAATCTCGATAACGCAAAGCGCGCATTTGAAAAGCTGGCAGCTTCGGTAGCGGCGGCTAAAAAGACCGCATCGGGCGAGCCTGACGCGGCTAAATTCGCCGAGCTGAAAGCGGGCTTTGACGCAGCGCTGGGCAACGACCTCAACACCTCGCTCGCGATAACCGCGCTTTACGACGTGCTGAAATCCGACGCGGACGGCGCTACCAAGATCGCGCTGATAAACGACTTTGACAAAGTGCTCTCGCTCGACCTCGTGAAAAAGGCTGACGCGCTGATAGAGGCCGAAAAGGCTGCCGAAAGCGACGTTCCCGCCGAGATACAGGCTCTTGTTGACCAGCGCCGCGAAGCGAGAAAGGCTAAAAACTTCGCCCTCGCCGACGAGCTTAGGGACAAGATATCCGAGCTGGGCTGGGTGGTAGAAGAGACCAGACAGGGCACAAAGATCTACAAAAAGTGAGGAAATAAAGCGAAGTGAAAAAAGACCAGCCATATGTAGATAAGGACAACAACACCTCTCGCGGAGTGCCTATGGCGCGCCGCAAGATGATGACCTACTTTCAGTTCTCGCTGATAGCGCTCATCTTCGTGGTGGTGTTCGCCGCGATATATTTCATCTCGAAAGCCATCGACGGCAAAAACAAGATAGATTACAACAGCGCCGAGCTTATACAGTACGAGCTGCCCGCGGACGACACAAAGGTAGCCGTTTTTGAAACCAACCTCGGCACATTCAAGGCGGTGCTTTACGAAGACCAAGCGCCCGAATACTGCAAGTATTTCGAGGGGCTGGCTGAATCGGGCTATTACGACGGCACGCACGTTTTCGCCGTGCAGGACGGCGTTTACTTCATGGGCGGCTCAAAGACCTCAGACGGCACTGACGACAGCGATACCGATAAGACGGAAAAATCGCCCGAAAAGTCGAAAGACCTTTGGCCGTTTTACGGCGCGCTGGCGGCTTACGGCAACCAAAAATCGGCTTTCAATACGCAGATACAGGCGGGAAGCCGCGTGCTTTTCATCGGCAGCATAGAGTTTGACAAAGATACCTGCGAGCAGCTGGACTCCGCAAGCGACAACACCAAGCTCAACAACGCTTTTAAGACAAAGGGCGGCGTGCCAAATTTCTCGCAGCAGTACACGATATTCGCACAGGTGTACGACGGCCTTGAAGCTTACGAGGACGTACTGCGCGCGCAGGTGATAACCCCTTCTGACAGCAGCGGCAGCGATAAAGACGCCGACCTGCGCCCGAAGCAGGACATAACTTTTGAAAAAGTGTACATCTCGACCTACGGCGAAAACAAGAACGACGGATTTTTCTCGCTGAACGAAAACGCCGATACCGCTCAGACGGCAAACAGCGCCTTAAATGACTCGGCTGAAAAGTGATGAAACGCTGAAAAATCATGAAGTTTTGGCAAAATGCCTTGACTTAAAAGCGAAAAAATAGTATAATATCTATTGTGATATATAGCGATAACTTATCAAACGATGAAAGGATCGTAAAGTGAAATGAAGAAGATGAAAAGAGCTGCGGCAGCAGCAGTGGCTGCGGCGGTAACGGCGGGCACTATGGCGGGCTGTTCGAGCACTGATTACGCGCTTACGGCAGACGGCAAAAAGGTAAACGCCGGCGTATATATAAGCTATGCGTTAAGCGAAATGACCAGCCAGATGTACACTATGTACTACGGCGGCAAGGTAAAAGACCTCAGCGAATGTTTCGACAAGCAGATAGACGGCAAGGATTTTACAACGTATGTCAAGGACAGCGCGCTGGAAAAGACCAAGGAATTTGCCACCGTAAACGCTAAGTTCGACGAGCTGGGTCTGAAGCTTTCAAAAGACGATAAAAACACTATCAGCGACAACGTATCCTCCTCGTGGGATTCCAATGGCGATTTTTACGAGTCTGAGGGCATCAGCCGCGAGTCGATAAAGCAGACCTACGAATTTTCCTTCAAGCGCTCGGCTATCTTTGATTACTATTACGCTGAGGGAGGCAAGGAAGAAGTTCCCGCCGACGACCTCCAGACATATGTCAACGATAACTACATCAGATATAAGCTGGTAACTATACCTAAGAGCACCAGCACCGATGACGATACCAAAGAATCGGAAAACGCTGAGATAAAAGAGCTTGTAGACGGCTATCTTGAAGAGGCTAAAGAACTCGATTTCGAGGGCTTTGACAAGATAATCGACGAGTACGACGCTTATAAGAAAGCTAAGGACGCCGAGGACAGCACCGACAGCTCAGCTGACGAGAGCGCGGTTACCGACCTAGATTCATCTTCGGCGGCGGACGAAAGCTCTGCTGCGGACGATACTTCTTCCGATGACTCGAGCGCGGCTGACTCGAGCGAAGCGGATACCGAGCTTAGCGCCGATACCGATACATCTTCCTCCGACGACAGCTCTGCCGACGGCGACAGCGAAGAAGAGGACAAGTACCCCAACGAAACAGTGGTAAACTACACCGACGGAACAAACAAGGACAGCGACAAGTACAACGAAAACAACGCCGAGCTGCTCAAGCAGATAAAAGAGGGCGAATATGGCGCGGCTGCCTCGTGGGACAACGATACTAATTACTACATCTTCATGTCGGCAGATATAGCCGAGCGCACCGACTACGTTGACGATAACAAGGAAACGCTTCTCCAGTCGATGAAGGGCGATGAATTCGACAGCAAGGTCGAGGGCTGGGTAAAGGAAATGAAGATAACTGTAAATAACAAGGCTGTAAAGAGATACACCGTAAAGGAGATCTACGACAGACAGACAGAGTATTACAACAAGAAAAAAGGCTGATCGAAGGTTTATCGGCTAACAAAAAACGATACTGACAAAGAGGGCGCTTACCGCCCTCTTGTTGTATATAAAAACGTGTGAAAACTGAGTGAAAAGAAAGGTCGAAAAAGGCAGATCTTATGAATAATTTCAGATACAGGATGCAGCGGTTCATGGCGGGTAGAAACGGCGCTGACAGGCTCTTTTATATCCTTACCATAGCGTATGTGGCGTTGATGTTTCTAAATGTGTTCCTGCACTCTATGATACTCTACTTTGTGGGCATAGGTGTCTTTGCGGCGGCGGCTTTCAGGTATTTTTCGCGCAACACGGCAAAGCGCCGGCGCGAGAACGCTAAGGCTGAGCAGGCGTATTACAGCGCGGCGGCTAAGGTGAACAAGATGAAAACGCGCCGCGAGCAGAGCAGAACGTATTTCTTCAAGCGCTGCCCTAACTGCGGAAAAACGCTGCGGCTGCCCCGCGTAAAAGGCAAGCACGGCACAAAGTGCCCCGCCTGCGGCTGCAAATTCAGCGTGCGCATAATCAAGGGCGCTAAGAAGTAACGATTTGAAATTATGAAGTAAAGAACAGATATGATGATATGATATTGGAGGAATAGTTTGGCTGAAAAGTCATTTCTTGCGGGCGCGGCCGAGCCGATACTGCGGGCGCGCGACGGCAAAAGAAAATTTACAGAAGCAGAAGCCTGCACCGCTTATATCTCGGCTATGGCGAAGCGCAATCAGCAGCCGTATAAGCTGCCCGCCGCGCTGAAAAACCGCGCCGCTATTGCCGAGCACAGCTTTCGCGGTATGCAGTATTTTACCATCGGCGAAGAGAACGTAACGGGCGAGCCTGCAAAGACCCGCCTGCTTTATCTGCACGGCGGCTCGTATTTCGCTCCGCCAAATCTCTTTCACTGGGATATGCTGCGGCGCATAGCGGAGCTTACCGGCGCGCTGATATTCGTGCCGATCTACCCCCGTGCGCCTATACACACCTGCCTTGCGGCGTACTCGCTGCTGAATGATCTTTACGCGCAGGTGGTTACCGATACGGCTGAGGGCGGCTTTAAAAAGCTGGTAGTAATGGGCGACTCCGCGGGCGGCGGGCTGGCGCTGGGGCTTATACAGCAGCTGGGTGAGGGCGCGCGCTTGCCCGATAAGACGATACTGCTATCCCCATGGCTCGATATTTCGATGGAAAATGCCGATATGCGCGCCTACGAGGACGCCGACCCGATACTGGGAATTTACGGGCTGCGGCGCATGGGCAGGCTTTGGGCGGGCAGCCTAGACCCCCGCGACCCGCGCGTCAGCCCGATATACGGCAGCCTTGCGCAGGCGGGCGAGCTTACCGTATTCGTCGGCACGCACGAGATCTTCTACCCCGAAGCGCTGCGGCTGGCAGACTCCGCCGCCGAGCAGGGCGTTCCGCTGCGGCTGGAGGTAGGCGAGGGGCTAGACCACGTTTGGGTCAGTTTCCCGATAAAAGAAGCGCGGGCAGCGGTCGAGAAGATAGCGCTCATCATAACAGAATAAAAATAAAAGATCGGCGGGAGCTTCATTTTGCGAAACTTCCGCCGATCTTCTTTTGAGAGGAATTTATTTCATTGTCAGAATGTCATAGATCAAAATCTGAAATCGCGCTTGCCCTCGTGGATATTCTCGATGTATTCGGTAGCTAAGCGGCGCGCTTTTTCGTTCGGTATGGTCTTCAGCTCTTCGGTTATTAGCTTTTCGCCGAGCGCTTTCGTTTCGGGAGAAGCGTAGTCCTCTAGGAACTCTTTCAGCGTCATGAGGGCGTTGGGGTGGCAGCAATTCTGTATCTGACCCGTCTTGCAAAGGCTCATGAAGCGGTCGCCCGTTCTGCCCTCACGGTAGCAGGCGGTGCAGAACGAGGGTATGTAGCCCAGCTCCATCAGCCAGCGCACTACTTCGTCGAGCGAGCGCTGGTCGGAAACGTCGAACTGCTCGGTATCGTGCGGACGCTCTTCGGGGGTGTAGCCCGCGTATCCGCCTACCGATGTGCGCGAACCGCCCGAGATCTGCGAAATGCCCAGGCTGAGCACCTTATTGCGGCAAGCCTCGCTCTCGCGCGTGGAAACTATCATGCCGGTGTAGGGAACTGCTATGCGTATGCAGGCGATTATCTTAGCGAAAGTGTCGTCGTCGATACCGTTGTCAAAAACGGTGGGGTCTATATCGTCGGCGCGCTTTATTCTCGGCACGCTTATGGTGTGCGGGCCTACGCCGTGTACGGCTTCGAGGTGCTCGGCGTGCATTAGCAGACCCGCAAACTCGTACTTGTAAAGCTCAAGACCGAAAAGCACGCCCAAGCCTACGTCATCTATGCCGCCGTCCATAGCTCTGTCCATAGCTTCGGTGTGGTAAGCGTAATTGTGCTTAGGGCCTGCGGGGTGGAGCGTTTCGTAGCTTTCTTTGTGGTAAGTTTCCTGAAAGAGTATGTATGTGCCTATGCCCGCTTCTTTCAGCTTGCGGTAATTCTCTACGGTGGTAGCCGCGATGTTTACGTTCACGCGGCGGATAGCGCCGTTTTTGTGCTTTATGGAGTATATGGTATTTATGCACTCGAGAATGTACTCTATCGGGTTATTTACGGGGTCTTCACCCGCTTCGATGGCAAGGCGCTTGTGACCCATGTCTTGCAGCGCGATAACTTCCTTAGCTACCTCTTCCTGCGTCAGCTTTTTGCGGGGAATGTGGTGGTTCTGATTGTGATACGGGCAGTAAACGCACTTGTTCACGCAGTAGTTTGAGAGGTAGAGCGGCGCGAACATTACTATTCTGTTGCCGTAAAAAGCTTTCTTTATCTCCTCGGCGAGGGTGTACATCTTACAGACAAGCTCGGGGTCTTCGCAGGCGAGAAGTACTGAGGCTTCGCGGTGGGTAAGGCCCGCACATTCCGTGCCGCGCGCGGTCTTTCTCGGGCGGGCTTTTTCGAGTATCTGCTCTATAAGCTCTTTGTTGTTCTTGTTTTTCTCAGCGTAATCTAGCGTTTCAAGTATCTCGGCGTGGTCGATGAACTCTTCCGCTTTCAGCGATTTAGGATCGTACATTTTAAAAACTCCTTATAATTTAATATCATAAATTTGTATCGGTATTTTTGACCTTGCAGTCCCCGCGGGAAACTACCGAGCGGAAGCCTATGCTCTCCAGCCGCTTTTCCATGCAGGCTCGGCACTGCGCCGATTCATCGCCCGTGCAGGCTTTGTTGTCATACAGCAGATATTTCTTGCGAACCCTCATAGGCGAGAGGTTCGGCATACAGACGTTCGCGCCCGCTTTTATGCCCTTTTCCCTGCCGATGGGGTCGATGGTCGCAAGGGCGGTGGTAGCGGGGATAAGCGCGTAGGGCAAGGTAAGCCGTATCAGCGCTATCATGAAAATCGTCTGCTCAGCCGTGCCCGCGGGAAATTTCGCAAATGGCGTGTCGGCGTGCGGTATAAACGGACCTATGCCGACCATGTGCGGGCGAAGCTCTTTTAAAAACATCATATCTGCCGCTAGGTTCTCAGCCGTCTGGTACGGCGAGCCTACCATAAAGCCCGTGCCGACCTGATAGCCTATATCTTTCAGGTCGTACAGACATCTGCGGCGGTTCTCGGCAGAAAGCTCTGGCGGGTGGAGTTTGGCGTAGTGGAGCGGGTCGGCAGTTTCGTGGCGCAGAAGATACCGCTCTGCCCCCGCGCCGAAATACGCCTGATAGCTTTCGCGGCTCTTTTCGCCGATCGAAAGCGTGACCGCGCAGTCGGGAAATTCCGTTTTTATCGCGGAAACTATGCGGCAGATCATATCATCGGTGAAGTGCATATCCTCGCCGCTTTGCAGTACGAATGTGCGGTAGCCCAGTTCGTAACCGCCGCGGCAGCACTCCAGTATATCCTCTTGCGAAAGACGGTAGCGCTGGGCTTTTGTGTTCGAGCGGCGCAGACCGCAGTATATGCAGTCGTTTTTGCAGTATGATGAAAATTCTATAAGCCCGCGCAGGTAAACGTCTTTGCCGTAATATTTATCGCGCAGAGCGTCGGCGTATGAGTATAGAAGCTGAGCCTCCTGCGAGGTGTGCGCGGTTATAAGCTGTGCATATTCCTCGGCGCAAAGCCCGCCGCCGGCGTAAAGCTTTTCTATAAGCTCGATGTTAGTGGTGTTATCCATGCGGCTCACTCCTTTGCGTAGATGGTCTTTGCGGTAACGCCTTCCAGCCTGCCCAGCGCGCCCGAGAGGGCGTTTATCTTATCGGCAGGGGCTTCCAGCACTACGCTTATTACCTGTATGCGCCCGCCCGCGTGCGGCACGCCCATTCTGCCCTTTATGTACTCGGCGCAGCCGTGAAGCAGGTCGTTTAGCCGCGGTATAGAGTCGGTGTTTTCCACCATTATTCCTATCAGCGCTATCCTGTTCATATTACCTCCTTATCCCGCCGCGAAAACGCCGCAAAAAAGCGCCCTCCGCCAGATCGGCAGAAAGCGCGTATGTATACGGGTATTCAGACCTCGCCCGCATATGCAGATGTGGTCTTTTCGGTATCATATCGGCGCTTTCGCGAAAGCGGCGCAGGCTTTATCACGTCAGGGCTTATATTTATGCGCTCTGCCAAAGGTCTGCCCGTTAGATAGTTCTTTCGGGAAACGCGGCAGGGTACATATTTATTATACAACTTTGTCACGCGATTGTCAATGTTTTTTGTCAGCATTGGAAAACTTATTTATGGCAAAACTTTGCCGCGCGGTATTGCATTTTGCGAGCAAATGTGATATAATTATGATGTGTTTATGTAATAGGCAGCACCGCGCAAACACTCTGTGCGAGTGTGCCTGTACAAATGCCCTTATGGGCTGAAAGGTAAGGTTTACTGTATTATGAAAGAAAAGGGACTTCTCACCCAAAGCGGTGAGAAAAAACAGCGAGAGAGATACCTGCTGCTTTTCGTAGTTTCGTTCTTCGGCATGATGATAGCATTTTTGCCGACTATGATACGAAACGGCGGTATTTTCCTCTATTACGGCGATTTCAATTCGCAGCAGATGATGTTTTATCAGCACGCCAACGAGATGGTGCGAAACGGCAACCTCGGTTGGGACTGGGGCACCGACCTCGGCGCGAACTTCATCGGCTCATATTCATTTTACCTGCTGGGCAGCCCGTTTTTCTGGCTGACTACGCTTTTCCCGCTCAGCGCGGTGAAATACCTTATGCCGTGGATGCTGGCGCTAAAGACCTCGGTGGCGGCTATCACCTCTTACGCTTACATACGCCGCTTCGTGCAGAACCGCGACGCCTGCTTTATCGGCGCTATGCTGTACGCGTTCTCGGGCTTCCAGCTCTACAATGTGTTCTTTAACCATTTCCACGACGTTACGGCGTTTTTCCCGCTGCTGCTGCTGACATTTGAGATGCTCACGCAGGACAAGCGGCGCGGCGTTTTCGCGCTGGCGGTAGCCCTCTGCGCTACTGTAAACTACTTCTTCTTCGTGTGCGAGGTAGTGTTCGTAGTTATCTACTTCTTCATCCGCTGCACTGAAAAAGATTTCAAGATGGATTTCAAGATCTTCGGCAGACTTTGCTTTGAGGCAGTGCTCGGCGTGGCTCTCGCCTGCTTCATCTTCCTGCCCGCCTGCATCGACACGCTCAATAACCCCCGCGTAGATTCGCGCCTGTACGGCATAGATATGATCTTCTACAACGAGAGCGTGAGAATACCCCGCATAATCCAAGGCTTCTTCATGATGAGCGATATGCCCGCGAGAGTGAACATACTGCGCTCTGACAACGCACGCTGGGCCTCCATAGCAGGCTACCTGCCGCTGTTCTCTATGTGCGGCGTTATCGCCTTCATGCGCAATAAGAAAAAGCACTGGGCTACCAAACTCATCGCCGTCAGCGGCATAATGATGTGCGTTCCTTGGCTAAACTCGGTATTCGTAGCGCTCAACAGCAGCTACTACGCAAGATGGTTCTTTGCGCCGATACTGATAATGTGCCTTATGACCGCTAAAATGCTGGAAGAGGGCGCTGATACCCTAAAGAAGGGCTTCAAGCTCGTAGTTGTAATGGTAATTATCTTCCTCGGTATAGGTATGCTGCCTACTATGGAGGACGGCAAGGCGGTATTCGGCAAGCTGCCGCAGTATGTAGATATGTATTATATGCAGTTTGCGGTAACGGCTATACTCACCGCGGTACTGGGCATAATAATCTACTACCTGCCCAGAACCAAGAATTTCAGCCGCATAGTTTCCGGTGTCACGGCGGCTGCCTGCATCATCACGATGTTCGCGGGCGTAAACTACGGCGCTGTGCAGGACGGCGGACATGACGAGTATATCAAGTACGCCATAAACGGCAAAAATAACCTCGATATGGATAAGCTTGACAAAGCTTCTGAGGTCAACCACCTTTACGACGATAACACTTTCTACCGTATAGATACTTCGGAAAATGTGGATAACTGGTGTATGTTCTGGGGACTTTCCTCTATGCGTACATTCCACAGCGTAGTGCCCTCTTCGATAATGGATTTCTACACCACCATCGGTCAGACGCGCGACGTTGCTTCCAGAATGCCTACCAGCCTTTACGCGCTGAGAAGTATGTTCTCGGTAAGATATTATTTCGATCGTGCCGATAATAAGCCCGCCTCGGAAACGGTGAACGGTCTGAACGGTTTTGATTACATCGGCACTCAGAACGACTTCAACATCTACGAAAACCAGTACTGGATACCCATGGGCTTCACCTACGATTATTACACCGATACCGATACGGTGAATAATGTGCAGGATACCCGCCGCCCGAACGTGCTGCTGGAAGCAGTAGTGCTCGATGACGCGGCTAAGGGCAGATACATGGATATTCTCAAAAAGTACGAGTACAACTCCGCCGACGTGGCGCAAGACCACTTTGAGGAAGTTTGCGCCGAAAAGCGCGCTGCCTCCTGCTACTACTTCAAGGAATCTACCAACGGTTTCGACGCTAAAATAAACCTTGAGGATGACAAGCTGCTCTTCTTCTCAGTGCCTTACGAAGAGGGCTGGACGGCTACCGTGAACGGCGAAGAGGTACAGATCGACAAAGCGAACTACGGCTTTATGGCTATAAGATGCCCCGCGGGCGAGAGCGATATACACTTCGAGTACAGAACTGCGGGTCTTTCCGCAGGCAAGAAGATCTCGGCAGCGGGCGTGGGTGTTTTCATCGTGTACATGGCGGTAAGCTTTGTTTACGATAGAAAGAGAAAGCCCGCAAATGCGGCTGAGCTGCCCGAGGGCGAAAATACTGCGTCAGAGCCGGGCGAAGTGCCATCTGAAAAGGCTCTGGAGGACATAACGGCTGAAAATACCGAAGATAAGCAGGATACTGACGGCGCTGAAAACGGCGGCGAGCAGTAATGCAGCGATACAAATACCTGAAAGGGGAGTGCTTTTTAAGATGTACAGCGAAGAAAAAATGACATCGCGCCGCGAGATATACGACGGCAAGGTGGTAAAGCTCTATGTGGACGACGTGGAGCTGGATAATGGGCACAAGACCAAGCGCGAGCTTATCCGCCACCCCGGCGGTGTATGCGTTCTGCCGCTCGACGAAGAGGGCAACGTTTATATGGTAAAGCAGTTCCGCTACCCGTTCCAAACGGCGCTTTACGAGCTGCCTGCGGGCAAGCTGGAGTTTGGCGAAAACCACCGCGAGTGCGGCATTAGGGAGCTGAAAGAGGAAACGGGCGCGACTGCCGATAGCTTTGAATACCTCGGCTGCATATACCCCACCGTGGCTTACGACACCGAGATAATACATATGTACCTCGCGCGCGGGCTGCATTTCGGCGAACAGCACCTTGACGAGGGCGAGTTTCTCGACGTGATAAAGCTGCCTTTCGACAAAGTTTTCGATATGGCTATGAACGGCGGGCTGCCCGACGCGAAAACGCAGGCGGCCGTGCTAAAGACCAAGCTGCTCATGCTGCAAAATAAGGGCGAGTGAGCGGGTTACAAAAAATTTAAAAAATATACATTGACATATTGTCGAAAAAGGTGTATATTTTTAAGAATATAGTATGTATTTTTTTCAGACTGCCGAGCGCATCGGCAGCGGCAATTCAAAGAGAGGAAGGATTTTTTGTATGCTGAATACTAATTATGATGAAAAATTCGGAAAGCAGGGTCTTACCTTCGACGACGTTCTGCTTATCCCCGCAGAGTCTGACGTTACCCCTAACATGATCGACCTCAGAACTAAGCTTACGGCGAATATTACGCTCAACGCACCTATAATGACCTCGGCTATGGATACCGTTACCGAGTCGAAAATGGCGATCGCGGTAGCGCGCGAGGGCGGTATAGGAATCATTCACAAAAACATGACTATAGAGCAGCAGGCAGAAGAGGTAGACAAGGTAAAACGCAGCGAAAACGGAGTAATTGCAAATCCTTTCTCTCTTACTCCAGATAAGACCGTAGAAGAAGCCGACCAGCTTATGGGCAAGTACAAGATCTCCGGCGTGCCGATAGTAGACGCGACCGGCAAGCTGGTAGGTATACTTACTAACCGCGATCTGCGCTTTATCACCGATTTCAGCACCCGTATCGAGGACGTAATGACTAAAGAAGACCTCGTTACCGCTGAGGTAGGCACTACCATCGAGGACGCGCAGAAGATACTCATGAAGCACAAGATCGAGAAGCTGCCCATAGTTGACGACAAGGGTATGCTCAAGGGTCTTATCACCATAAAGGATATTGAAAAGGCTGTACAGTACCCCAATTCCGCTAGGGACGCTAAGGGCAGACTGCTCTGCGGCGCGGCTATCGGCGTTACCGACGACGTGCTCGACCGCGCAAAGGCGCTTATCGACGCGCAGGTCGATGTGCTGGTGCTCGACTCGGCTCACGGTCACTCCGCCAACATAATCAAGTGCATTAAGAAAGTAAAGGCTGCTTTCCCCAATACCCCGATAATCGCGGGCAACATCGCTACCGCTGAGGCAGCTGAGGCTCTCATTCAGGCAGGCGCTGACTGCATCAAGGTAGGTATCGGCCCCGGCTCTATCTGCACCACGAGAATAGTTGCAGGTATCGGCGTACCGCAGATAACCGCAGTTTACGACGTAGCTTGCGTGGCTCAGAAGTACGGCGTACCCGTTATCGCTGACGGCGGCATCAAATATTCGGGCGACATCGTAAAGGCACTGGCTGCCGGCGCTAACGTTGTAATGCTCGGCTCGCTGCTCGCAGGCTGCGAAGAGGCACCCGGCGACCTCGAGATCTATCAAGGCAGACAGTTCAAGACTTACAGAGGCATGGGCTCTATCGCTGCTATGCAGAAGGGCTCTAAGGACAGATATTTCCAGACAGGCAGCAAGAAGCTCGTTCCTGAGGGCGTAGAGGGAAGAGTTGCTTACAAGGGCTTTGTTTCCGATACTATTTTCCAGCTTTGCGGCGGTATCAGATCGGGCATGGGCTACTGCGGCGCTCCCACTATCGAGGATCTGCACGCTAAGTCCAGATTTGTACGCATCACCGGCGCAGGTCTGAAAGAATCTCACCCCCACGATATTTACATCACTAAGGAAGCACCGAACTACTCGGCGCAGTTCTAAGCTGATACAGATATTTCAAGCGGCATTGGCAGCAGTGCCGCTTTTTTGTATGCAAAAAAAGGGACGTTAGCATTTTCTGCAAACGTCCCTTTTGGTTTATGCTTATTCGTCAGATCTTGTCTGTGAGGTCGGCGCAGGCTTCGGCGGCTCGCCGCTGTGAGAAGCTCTCGTTACCAGTTTTAGAAGTATCTTGCCGTTTTTGTACTCAAAGAGGAATATCACTGCGATTATCAGCAGCCCCGCGAGCGAGATCATTTTCGCGCCCGTGTAGTAGCTCGGCTTGAACTCCATAGTTACGGTATTTTCGCCTCGCTCGAGCGGTACGGTGATGAGCGTGCCCATAGAGGTGCTGTAACGCACCTGCTTGCCATTGACCTTTACCACCCAGCCCGGCTCGTCGGGAATGGTGGTGAAGAGGTACTGCCCTTCGCTTTCGGCGGTGCACTCGGCGGTGAGGGAGGTGTTGTCGAACTCGGTGACATTCATAGCCTTACCCGCCAGCGCTTCCGCGTCCGCGGCGAAAGTATCGTGGTCGAAGCTATAAAACAGCTCGTCGCACCAGTAGGCTTCATCATCGTCATTGTCGATAGTGATGCGTATGCGCACCTCTTCGTTTTGCAGGAAGCTGCCGAGGTTCAGTATCGAGTAATTATCGCCGACGAAGAATTGACCAGCGTAGTCCATAACGCCGTCGCCGTTGATGTATTTCTCCTCGTCAAGCACCCAAACGTTGCAGTTACGCTCGTATTTGGTGGGCAGGTACATATAAAGGTCGCTGTCGCGGTCCATCTCGATGATGTAGTCTATATGCGCTTCGCCCTTTGATTTGTCGATGGTGTAGTAGCCTTTGTGACCCATATCGTCGTTCAAATTGCTTTCGCGCAGGTTTTGCTTTTCCTCGCTTTTCGGTATTATGCGGCTGAAATAGTTCGTTATCTCCGCCTTGCCGCAAAGTGCGCTGTAAAGCACGTTCTGATTTTCAAAGGGGTTCACGTCGGTTAGCTCTATCGAGTTGATATTTTCACTGCAAACTGTGCCCAGACCCATAGCGTAGGGGTTGCGGTAGAATTTGTACTTCGCGTCCGTTTCGTCGATATGGGTAGCCAGCTTGTAGTCTTCGGGAACTTTCGTGCGGTCGTCCATGTAGCGCTTTTCGCCGTTGTATGCTTCTTTATCCATAAGGTAGCGTATGTCGAAAACGCTGTCGGTGATGTAGGTACTGCCCTCATATTTGGTGTAGTGGCCGCCGTATGCGTAGCCCAGCTGTTTCAGCATAGTCAGCGCGGGGGCGTTCATTACCGAGCTGGAGTGGGATATTCCGCTGTAACCCGTGCCGATGGGGTCGTTCACCGTGCGGTGGAAGGTCGCTTCCATTCGGTAAAATTTATCGTCGTCAAAGCTTTTGATATGCTTCACCGCGTCGATGGTGTCCGACATATACGGCTCGTAGGAAGTGTAATCGCTGTAAACTACGTCGTCGTCTATCTTTTGCAGAGTGTCCATCGTGTTCGCCAGCAGCTCCAGACTCACCGCCACGCAGGTTATCAGCGCGAGTATGCGCGAGGTTTTGTACTTACGGTTTAGGTATATCAGCAGGAAGTATATCAGCAGCGCTATCAGCGAGAACCATATTCCGCCGATTATCGCGCTGGTGTCCTCGCCGTTGTCGCTTTTTACCGTGCGGAATATCTGGAAATGCTCGTATTTTTCGCGCTCGCACCAGAAGAGGAACACCGCCAGCCCGAAGAACACGCCGCCTATCTCTTTCGGCGTAATGCCGTCGAGGTTCTCAAAAGCCTTGAAAGCCATAGTCAACAGCAGGAATGAGAAAGCGAAGGAATATCTGAAAGGCAGCCAGTTCGGCACCTGAAAACCGTGCCAAACTATGTCAACGGGGCGCAGATACATGAATACCACTACCGAAGCCATAAGTAGGCCGTTTGAAACTTTCGTCTTTATGCCTATCCTGCGGTTCATGAAGAAGAGCGGAACAAGTATCAGTACCGCCGCGCCGCAGTAGATCATCGGCAGACCTTCGGGGTAAACGGTGTCGTAGCTGAACGGGAAAAGCTTTGTGAGGAACGTTAAAAAGTCGAACTGCGTAGCCATCGACCAATCGGGTGTGGAAAATTCCAGCTTGCCGAGTTTCAGCGCGTTGTATACCGGTATCAGCACGCAGCAGGCGGTGATGGCGGCGGTGAGGGAAGCGCCTATGAACTGGAAGATGCGCACCATAAAGTGCTTTGGCGCTATCCTGCCCTCCTCCCCGAAAAAGCAGGTTACAAAGTAGCAGAACGTGAAAAAGGCGATCATGTAGCCGATGTAGAAATGCGCTATGAACATCAGCGCGAGGGGGATAATGTAGGGCAGCATCTTGCCCTCTTTCAGCAGCCGCTTTACGCCTAAGCATATCAGCGGCAGGTAGATAAGCCCGTCGAGCCACATGGGGTCCATAAGCTGCACCACCATGTAAGCCATCAGCGCGTACATACTTGAGAACGCCACTACCGAGGTGCGGCGGGGCTTTTTATCGGCGGTGCGCAGCAGGAAGTGCGCGAATGTCGCCCCCGCCGTGCCAATTTTGAGTATCTGCATAGTTTCGATAGCGCCGCACATAGCCGAGCGCGGGAATATGCAGGTTATCAGCATGAACGGGCTGGCGAGGTAGTAGGCGAATATGCCGAACATATTTCCTGAAAGATTTCGCGACCAGTTGTATACAAGGCTGCCGTCGCCCATTATCGCGTCGCGGAAAGCTTCATAGTAGTAAACGTACTGACCGTTAAGGTCGAGCACCAGCACCGAGCCGTCGCCGAAAGGGTGCACCTTAAAAAGCGCGTAGGCGAGGTACATTATGCCTGCGGGCAGTATAAAGCAAAGCAGGTACAGAAAAAAGGGCTTTGAGAAAAACCTCACAAAGCCTTCTGCCTGCTGCCGACTAAAACGCGGCAGCCTTTTTCTTTTTGTATTTTCGTTGGGGAGGTTGGCGGAGTTCTCCGCCGCCGAGGGTGTGTTCATTTGCTATCTCCTTGTATTTTCTTCCATATTCAGCCTTTCGCTGATGATGTATCGCGGGCGCTGTTTTATCTCCTCATATATTTTGGCGAGGTAGTAGCCTATTATGCCCAGGCTGAACATTATTATCGCCGAGGTGATGAGCTGCAGCAGTATAACGGTGGAAAAGCCTTCTGCCGAAGTGCCCATTATCTTCTGCACCAGCGTGTTTATGCCGAAAATGACAGCAATTATAAAGGTGACCACGCCCGCCACCGTTACCATCTGCATAGGTGCGGAAGTGAACGAGGTTATAGAGGTCACGGCGTACTTCACCAGTGAGGCAAAGCCGAATTTGCTGCTGCCCGACTGACGCTCTGCCACGTCGAAATAAACGCACTCGGTCTTAAAGCCCACCCAGCTAGACATCGCGCGGAAGAACGTTAGGCGCTCGGGCATTCTCAGCAGCGCTTCCACGGCGCGGCGGTCTAGCAGCTTGAAGTCAGATGAATCCTCCATCTCCAGCCCCGAAACGCGCTGTATTATTTTGTAAAAAAGCTTCGCCATTCCGCGGTGCGCCGTGCTTTCATTGCCGCGCGTGCGCTTTTTGGCTTCTACTATATCCACGTCGCCCGTCTGCCAAAGCTTGTACATCTCGATAATAGTTTCGGGCGGGTGCTGTAAGTCGCAGTCGATTATCACGCAGGCGTCGCCCACCGCGTTTTCAAGCCCTGCGAATATCGCCGACTCTTTGCCGAAATTGCGGCTAAAGCTTATCGCTTTTATGCGCTCGTCGCTAGCCGCCAGCTGCGAGAGCCGCTGCCATGTGCGGTCGGAAGAGCCGTCGTTTATAAAAATTATCTCGTAGTCTATACAGTGCGCCGAGAGCAGCTTGCTTATAGCCGAAGCGGCGCGCGGCACGTTGTCCTGCTCATTATAAGCGGGTATTATGACCGAAAGCACTTTTACTTACCTTCCTTCATTTCATACGTCATACGGGGTGCACGGCGTTGAAATCCATGCGGACTTTATTGAAAGCCGAAGCCGCGCAGAATATGTAGATTATCATGATAACTCTGGCGATGACGAGCACTACGCTGGCGTACACCTGCGCGTTGCCCGCGGGCAGCAGACGGTTGAGCACATCGCCAGCCGCGCCGAGGGCTGTGAATATCGCGAGCTTTTTCCAAGTTTTTGCGAGGTTCACGAGCAGCGAGGGGTCGTTCACAAGCTCGTGGCGGGGCAGCATAAGCTTTATTATCTTGACGTACTGCGTATAAAGCACCGCCGCCACCGTGCCCGCGCCGAGCACTATGCTTATAATATTGCCCGCCATGCCGCCTATTAAACCGAAATAGGTCAGCAGCGAGCCTGCCAGCCCAAGTGTTGAGAGGGCGCACACCGCCGCTATCAGCGGGCGCAGTCTGCTAAAGCCATCTGATACCGAATCGATCTCTTTAACGCCGCCGTACATGAAGGATACGCCGGCGAGCTTCAGTGCGTAATTCAGCGGCATATCAAAATCAAGATTTATTGAGAGCAGGACAAAGCCTACTGTAAAAAAATTCATTGCCTAAAATACCTCTTAGCTGCGTGGCATCATGGCGAGTATGCGCGAAGCAAATTCGTTGAAGTTCTGGGTCTGTAAGATCACCTTGCCGGGACCTGTAAGCTTTGTGTTGAAAAGTCCTTCGCCGCCGAAGAAGATGTTCTTCACGCCCTTAATCATCTGTATCTCGTACTGTACGGTGGGGTCGAAAGCCACGAGATTTCCTGTATCGACGTAAAGCACTTCGCCGGGGGCAAGCGTTTTCTCAACTCTGTCGCCGTCGATCTCGAGGAAAAGCAGACCGTTTCCGACAGCCTGCTGGAGGATAAAGCCCTCGCCGCCGAAAAGACCCGCCGAGAATTTCTTTGTGAAAGTCATGTTCATCTGCACGCCGGGGGTAGCGCAGAGAAACGCACCCTTTTGGCAGATCAGCCCCTGATGCTGAGCAAGGTCGATGGGCACTATCTCGCCCGCCACGGTAGATGCGAAAGCTACGGTGGCGTTGTCCATAACGGCGGTGTATGTTGCCATGAACATCGACTCGCCCGCGAACATCTTTCTGCCCAGACCTTTGAGCACGCCGCCCTTAGTAGAGGTAGTCATCTCTACGCCCTGACTCATCCAGGCCATTCCGCCCGACTGGGTGTACATACTTTCGCCGCGGTTCAGTATAGTTTCGACCGCGGGCATTGTGCTGCCGATAATTCGGTACTGCATAAATAATTCCTCTTTTCTGTTGTTTAGTATTGTTAATAATTGTATGCGTGTATGCGGCTAAAATTCCACGCCGCGCCTTGCCGCCGCGCCCTTATCGAAAGGGTGGGCGAGCTTTTTCATTTCGGTGATGTAATCCGCCTGCTGAAAGAAGATCTCGTCGGGCGTGTGGCCTGTGATGACAAGTTCGCAGGGCGGCGCTTTCAGCAGATCATCTACCAGCGCGCGGTCTGCCGTGTCGGAAGAATAAGCGTCGCAAAGCTCGTCGAGCATGAGCATTTCTGGGCGCAGAGCCAGCGCTTTTTCAAGCATTTCGGTTTGCTGCGCTTTAAGCTCTTGCTTTTCCTGCTCAGTCATATCCCAAAGAAATTTCAGTCCCTCGCGGCAGCGGAACACGGCAACGCCCAGCTTTTCGAGCGACTTGACTTCGCCGCTGGGCGAGCCTTTTAAAAACTGCACGGCGGCGCAGGAAATATCCCAGCCGCGGGCGCGTATTAGCAGACCTGCGGCGGCAGAGGTCTTGCCCTTTCCGTCGCCGCAGTATAAATGTATCATATTTTTTTTCATCAGAACCACACGCCGATAGTCAGCTTGACGATAAATACCATCATCATCATTATGAAAGCTGTGCCTTGAAGCAGGCTGTTCGCGAGGGTGATGTCGGCAGGCTCGGGGTCTTTAAGCTGTTCGCCGATGGTGTATGTGCGCAGGAACTGTTCGCTGTAGACCTCTTCGGGCAGCAGCGAGATACCCATTATGCCCGCCATTACCGCGCGGCAGCCCGCGAAGCATGAGCGTGCGCATTTTATATCGCTTTTCATAACGCGCTCGGCGGCGCGAGTGTTCAGCTTGAGGAAGAGGGCGTCTACCAGCATCATGAGGTAGGCAAATTTGCCGGGTATAAAGCAGAGCGCGCGGCGCAGCTTTTCGGCGGGTGCGGTGAAGTCTTCGCTCTCGTCCGCTATCTCGGCGGCGCAGTCGGCAGCGGTGAAGAAAACGCCGCCCGCTGCGGAAAGCAGGAACATACATAGCATTGGCGCGGCAGCGGAATCTACCGTGCGGTCGGCAACGCCCTGTACCGCGGCGCGAACAAGACCCTTTTCGTCAAGCTCGCTGCAATCGGTGCGGCTGAGATCAGAAGCTATGCGCTGTGCCTTTGCGTAATTTTTGCCCCTCATAGCGCGGGCAACGCCTGTCGAAGCGGTGGTAACGCCTTTTATATCCAGTACCGACCAGCAGATCAGCGCGTCGAGCACCAGCGCGAGGGCGGGGATAAAGCAGTAGAGCAATATCAGCACTATCAGCACGGGCAGCACGGTGACAGCTATCAGCGAGAGCAGGAAAACAATGCCCGCGGTGCGCCTGCCGCCCTCGTTATCCTGATATTTTGCGCTTATCTTGGGCGCGAGCGCCGTGGCTATCCTGCTAACTATATCCTGCGCTCTGAATTTTTTGGGAGTACCAAAGACCATGCTGAGCACATAGCCTGCCGCCATAGCGGCGAGAGTGTTTATTATCATAAGTATTCTCCTTAGTTTTAATTGCGGCGCGCCAAAAATCGGGCGCACTTGCCGTATTATACTATATTATATCATGTATCGCCGCAAAAATCAATAGGGGCGGGGGAAGTTTTTGCACTTTATCGCGGCAACGCAGCATTGCAGTGCTGCGCCCGCCAACAAATATTAACATTTGCCCTCTTGACACAGCGCGAACGGCGTGTTACAATATAATAGAATAGATTTGCAGGGGAACTGCTTTTGCGGTTGAGAAGGCGTTGCCTGACCCTTTGAACCTGTCGGTCAATACCGTGGTAGGAAGCAAAGTCGGCTGTTTTTTGCACAGTAATTTTACAGACTTTACAGGCTTTTCGCTTACCGCGGAGGGCCTTTTTTGCGGAGGTGTAAATTATGGTGAAAAATTGTCTTTCGATAGCCGGCTCTGACTGCTCGGGCGGGGCGGGCATACAGGCTGACCTGAAAGCTTTTTCGGCTCTCGGCACATTCGGCATGAGCGCCGTTACGTCCGTCGTTGCGGAAAACACTCAGCGCGTCATCTCGATACAAAATGTGGATACCGCCGTCATCGCCGACCAGATAGACGCTGTTTTTGAAGACGTCGAGGTCGCCGCCGTCAAGCTGGGTATGCTGCCGAGCGTTGAGATAATCAAGCTTGTCAGCGAAAAGTTGCGGCAGTATCAGCCGAAATTCGTAGTCTGCGACCCCGTTATGGTGGCTACCAGCGGCGACTCGCTAAGCGGCGAGGGCACGGCTGCCGCGCTGAGGGACTGTATTTTCCCGCTCGCGGACGTTGTAACGCCGAATATGCCCGAGGCTTCCGCGCTTTCGGGTCTGCGGGTAGAGAGCATCACGGATTTCGACACCGCCGCTGAGGTGATAATGCGCAGCGGGGCTAAGGCGCTGCTGATAAAGGGCGGCCATGCCGACGGCGCCGCGGTAGACGTGCTGTATACCGCGAACGGCAGGCAGGAATTTACCGCGCCGCGCGTGGATACTAAAAACACCCACGGCACGGGCTGTACGCTGTCCTCCGCGATAGCCGCTTGTTTGGCAAAGGGCGCTGACACGCCGAAAGCAGTCGCGCAGGCGAAAGAGTATATCTCGGGCGCGATCGCGAACGCCGACAAGCTGAACGTCGGCAAGGGTCACGGTCCTACAAACCACTTTTTTGATTACTATAATATAAAAGGTATAATTTGATAAACGAAAGGAATTTTTAGCTATGAGAAATTATAAGACGCAGATGGAAGCAGCCAAGAAAGGCATAATCACTCCCGAAATGGAAACTGTAGCCAAGAAAGAGTACCGTACCCCCGAAGAGATACGCGCGCTGGTGGCTACCGGCGAGGTCTGCATTCCCGCAAACGTGAACCACACCGCGCTTTCGGCTGAGGGCATCGGCAAGGGTATGCGCACCAAGATAAACGTAAACCTCGGCATCTCGGGCGACGCTAAGGACTACGACCTCGAGATGAGAAAGGTAGACATGGCTATCAGCTTCGGCGCTGAGGCGATAATGGATCTTTCCAACTACGGCAAGACCAACAAATTCCGCACCGAGCTTATCGCGAAGTCGCCCGCTATGATCGGCACTGTTCCGATGTACGACGCTATCGGCTACCTTGATAAAGATCTGCTCGAGATCACGGCTGAGGACTTTCTGCGAGTAGTACGCGCGCACGCGGAAGAGGGCGTTGACTTCATGACCATACACGCGGGCATCAACCGCCGCGCAGTAGAGGCTTTCCGCCGCGAGGGCAGAAAAATGAACATAGTTTCCCGCGGAGGCTCGCTGCTTTTTGCATGGATGATGATGACGGGCAACGAAAACCCCTTCTTTGAGCATTACGACGAGGTGCTCGATATACTGCGCGAGTACGACGTTACCATCTCGCTCGGCGACGCTCTGCGCCCCGGCTGTCTTGCCGACGCGAGCGACGCGGGTCAGATCTCTGAGCTTATCGAGCTGGGCAACCTTACCAAGCGCGCTTGGGAAAAGGACGTTCAGGTAATGGTAGAAGGCCCCGGACATATGCCTATGGACCAGATCGCGGCGAACATGAAGATACAGAAGACCATCTGCCACAACGCGCCTTTCTACGTTCTCGGCCCTCTGGTGACCGACATCGCTCCCGGCTACGACCACATCACATCGGCTATCGGCGGAGCTATCGCGGCGGCAAGCGGAGCGGACTTCCTCTGCTACGTTACCCCCGCTGAGCACCTGCGCCTGCCCGACGCTGACGACGTTAAGGAGGGCATCATCGCGAGCCGCATAGCCGCTCACGCCGCCGACATCGCAAAGGGTATCCCCCACGCTATGGACAGGGACAACGAAATGGCTGAGGCGCGCCACGTTATGGACTGGGACAAGATGTTTGAGGTAGCGCTGGACGGCGAAAAGGCTAAGCGCTTCTTTGAACAGACCCCGCCCGCTGACCGCCACACCTGCTCGATGTGCGGAAAAATGTGCGCGGTAAGAACTACCAATATGATACTTGAGGGCAAGGAAGTTAAATTCTGCTCTGAAAAGTAATATCTGCTAAAAGAAGGAATTACAAATGAACGGCGTTAAAAGCATAAATCTGAAAAAGCTATGCACGGCGGCGATGCTCGTGGCGGTTGGGGTAGCGGCTTCGGCTGTGAATTTTCCCATCGGCGCTTCGCGCTGCTGCCCCGCGCAGGCTTTTGTGAACGTGGTGAGCGGCGTGCTGCTCGGGCCATGGTACGCGGCGGGCGTGGGCTTTTGCTGTGCGCTGATAAGAAATCTGCTCGGCACTGGCACGCTGTTGGCTTTTCCCGGCTCGATATTCGGCGCACTGCTGGCGGGTCTGCTTTACAAAAAGGTGAAGCCGCTGACGGCGCTTGCCGCGGTGGGCGAGCTTTTCGGCACTTCGATACTCGGCGCGCTGACCGCCTACCCGATCGCGAAATTTGTAATGGGCAAGCAAGCGGCTGTCTTTGGACTGGTACTGCCGTTTTTCATCTCGAGTCTGGGCGGCGCGGTGATAGCTTTCGTGCTTATGGCGGCGCTTGAAAAAAGCGGCGTACTGCGGCGTTTTGCCGCCACGCTTGAGGGCGCTGACGGACATGGAGCATGATATGATAAGCCGAATAATGCAAACATTGGAAGTAACTCGCAAGTCCGGAGCGATAGTGCACTGCATTACGAATTACGTCGCGGCGACGGACTCGGCAAACGCACTGCTCGCGGTGGGCGCAACGCCCGTGATGGCTGACTGCCCGTATGAGTGCGGAGATATAACAAGGCGATCGCGGGCATTGCTGCTTAATATGGGAACTTTTTCTGAGGATCATTACGAGGCTTTCAAGAGCTCCGCCGAAGCTGCGCAGGAGATCGGCATACCGTTCGTGCTCGATCCCGTCGGGCTGAGCGCAAGCGGTTATCGTCAGAAGTGCTTTCAGGAGATCGTGCCAAGCCGCTGTCCGTCTGTGATAAAATGCAATCTTTCGGAAGCTTACATGGTGGCGTGTCTGGCAAAAGTCAAAGCCGGATCGCCCCTCGAGATGTGCCAAAAGATCGCCTGCAAGCTTAACTCTGCCGTGATGATAACGGGCAGCGACGACTACATTTCGGACGGGTTTAACAGCTGCATTCTGCACGGCGGCACGGCGAAGCTGACGAAGGTCACGGGCACGGGGTGCGTTACAGGCGCGCTTACGGCGGCGTTTCTCTCGGCCGCCGATCGGCTGACGGCGTGTATAACGGCGGCGGCGCTCATGAAGACCTGCGGCGTGATTGCGGAAGAGAAGAGCGGAAATGGTCTGCAAACCTTCCGCACAAAGCTGTACGACGGGCTTTCGGAAGTCGGCGAGAACGAGATACGCAGATGTATAGAGATCGAAAGTGTGAAATAAATGGCAAAAATGGATATTGACTATACCTTATATATATGTACCGACAGCGGGCTGATGTCCAGCAAAACGGTAGAGCAGTCGGTGGAGGCGGTGCTTCGCGGCGGCGCGACGGTGATTCAGCTTCGCGAGAAGAACGCTGGTTCGCGGGAACTTTACGAGCTGGCAAAGCGTGTTAAAGCTGTTACAGACAGGTACAATGCTCCGCTGATAATCGACGACAGGCTCGACATCGCGCTTGCGGTAGACGCGGCGGGCGTGCATCTGGGTCAGAGCGACCTGCCGTGCGCAGTGGCGCGAAAGCTGCTCGGCGAGGGCAAGATCATCGGCATTACCGCCCCGACGGTGGAGCTTGCGCAAGCCGCTGAGCGCGATGGCGCGGACTACATCGGCGTTGGCGCGATGTTCGCGACGTCTACAAAAATGGGTGCGCCTGCCAATACTAAGGAAAATCTTGCCGCGATACGCGCGGCGGTGGAAATACCGATCGTGATGATCGGCGGCGTGAAGCGCGCGAATGTGCTTGAATTTGCGGGTATGGGCGTGAACGGCGCGGCAGTGATCTCAGACATCATCGCCGACCCCGACCCCGAGGGCGCGGCGGCTGAAATGCGCGAGATCATGAAGAAATTCTGAGTGTGCGAGATTGCTTCAATTTGCGAAAAAGTAAAAATAAGTAAATTCAACACGAAAAATATCGGACAGGGTTCGCTGAAAGCCCTGTCCGTTTTTGTATCAGTTTGCGGAGGCTGCGCCTATGGTCATGATGAACAGCCCGTTGAAATACATGGGCACTCTTACTTTCATATTCTTCCTTTCTTTCCTAATTCTTCTTTTAAAAACTCTTTGATTCAACGCTATTTTTAATTATACGCCTATTTTTGGCGTTTGCCAAGCAAAGATGTTGGTTTAATATATTTATATTGACAAGCAATGAAATATATGGTATGCTATAATAAATACAAGATTAGGAGGGCTACATCATGAACAAAAGAAACATCTTAGCATTTCTAGCCGCAACAGCCCTTGCGCTGACAGCTTGCGGAAGCATTGACGAATCCGCCGACCAACTCGCCGCCGATAGCTCGGTAGTTTCGGACGAGAGCAGTGATGAAACGCAGGCGGACTCTTCGGAAGCGGAGAGCACGGCAGACAGTTCCGAAGCGGAAGAAAGCACGGCTGATGAAAGTTCGGAATCGGCAGACAGTTCAGAGGCCGCAGACAGCGCGGAAAGCGCTGCGGACGAAAGCGCCGCCGAAGTGGAAACCTCTGACAACCCGCACATGAGCGCCGAAAAGACAAACGAAAACGCGCTCGAGGTCGATGAGGGCGGCTGTAAAAATCCCGACCTGCCGCCTTGCGTGCACTATGTGAACGACGACGCGGACATTCAGACGGTGGCGAATATCGTGAAAGCGGCGGTCGAGGGCGGCGAAACGATCGACCCCGAAACCTTTGAGTTTTACAAGGGCGGTGTTCACCCGAATTTCACAATGACCATCGACGGCGCGGAGTACAGCGTGTACCTCAAACCCGGCACGGCAAGCAACATTAAGATAAACGATCAGTATTACAACCTCAGCGGCGATGATTTCGCGACTATTTCAGAGATACTTTACTGGTAAAAACAAGGGACAGACCCGCAAGTCTGTCCCATTTTTTTATCTGAAATTTCCGCCGTTTTGATTTTGGTTCGTGTATTTTGCAGAGTCGCTGAAATCAAACCCCGCATCGTTCATGCCGCTTGTGTTCGTGCTGTTCATACCATTCATAGCGCCCATGCCGTTCATGTCGTTCATGCCATTCATGCCGCCCATGCCGTTCGGCGGGGGAGTGAATTCGTGCGGCTTTATCGGCGCGCCGCAGTGCGGGCATTTTATGCAGGTGCCGATGACGTACACGCCGCCGCAGTATTCGCAGGTGTCCTCTTTCGCGGTCTGCGGTATCTCGGTCGCCTTGCGGTACTTGCGCGCTTTCGGTGTTAGTCCCAGCATTATGCACATGTGCAGGGCAATAAATGCCAGCATGCCCAGCCCCATGAATATCTCTCCCCAAATTATTTCAGTGTCCATGATGGACGGGGTGATGTCGTTGAAAGCCGTGTTGACCGCCATGCCGACGCTGTATCGGCTGCGTGCGGTGAGGTATTTTTGCAGATTATTGGTAAAAACGTCCGCTTTTTTCTCGGTTATGATGTCGTCGGTGTCGTCGCCCTGCATACCCTCCCAGTACCAGTCTACGAAATCGTCTGACCTGCCGATAGCCGCCGTGCCCGCGGGCTGTGAATAAACTATCAGCCAGTGCTTCTCATCGTCAAAGAGGTTGACGTATTTGTCATATGCAAAGTTTTCCAGATCGTCGTATTTGCCGAGCCACTCGTCATTAGTAACGGTGACAACGGCGGGCGTAACGCCTGTTTTTTGGTAAAACTGTCCGAGCGTTTCCTGAAGCATCGCTTGGTTGTCGATAACGCCCAGCTCGTCTTGAATGACAATGCTTGTGTCATAATTATCCGCAAGCTTTTTCGGGTGGTGCACTGCGCTGCCGAACATCGCGAATATCCCGATGAAAAACGGGATATAAAAGAGTATCATTATCAAATTTGCGGGCGAAAAAGTCTGAGTAATGTCGTGGTCGGCGTATACGTAGACCGGTCGGTGATGGCTGTAATAGCAAAATCTGCGTGCGCCGGGGAAGTATGAACTGCGCACTCTGCGCGAAGATCCGCCGCGCGAGCCGCTTGAATGGTGCGAACCGCCGTGAGAGCCTCCTCCGTGCGAGCCGCCGCCTGATGAATGTGGCATAATTTTCTCCTTTCAAAATACAAGGGTAATTGTATTTATACCATTGGTTCATATTTACAGTAAGTTTATTTCATATATCACAGTACAATTATAACACATTCTATTAAAAAAATCAACACAAAATGTGCGATAAAATGAAAAAAGCTCTGCGGAAAATCGCCTGACCGCAAAGCTTTTTTCTATATTATGGGTATCACGTTAGCATTATTTGCCCGTTAGGGACTTTTTTATGTGTTTGAAAAACGGCGTTATCCAGTACATATATAGTCTTACAACGAATATGACTGCCGTTGTTCCGATATCTACATAAAATGGCAGCTTAAAGAAAAACTCGTTGCTCATTTTAGTATCCAGCCCGAACCGCATATACGCCAGTATGCCCAGCAGGACTATGTATATACCGACGAACAGCGTTATGTACATCGTAATGAGAAACAGCGGCTTTCTTTGCTCTTTATTCATTTTTTTGCGCTCCCTTTTGATTTCATTTTTCTATATTGTATCATATTATTTGTGAAAAGTCAAGAGGGATGAGGAGGGAATGCGCAAAAATGAAGTCACGCGCTGACGATCATTCCGTCTGAGATCTCTATTATTCGGTCGCACTTTTCGGCGACTTTGGGGTCGTGGGTAACTATTATCACCGTTCTGCCCTGCTCGTTGAGCGATTTGAAAAGCGCCATTACTTCGGCAGAAGTTTTGGTGTCGAGCGCGCCCGTCGGTTCGTCGGCGAGTATCATGCTTGGCTCGTTTACTATCGCGCGGGCGATGGCAACGCGCTGCTTCTGACCGCCCGAGAGTTTGTTGCAAGGCTTTTTCGCGTACTCTTCCATGCCTACCGCTTTCAGCGCGGCGAGGGCTTTTTCTTTCTTGCCCTTCACCTTTTTCTTTGAGAAATTCAGCGGTATCAGAACGTTTTCCAGCGCGGTGAAATCTTCTACCAGCGCGAAATCCTGCATCACCATGCCGATCTTTTCGTTGCGGATACGCGCATATTTGCGCTCGGAAAGATCTTTTACCAGCGTATCGTCTATGATGTACTCGCCGCTTTGGTAATTATCTATGCAGGCTAAAATATGCAGCAGGGTAGATTTGCCTGCGCCTGATTTGCCGATTATCGCTATCATTTCGCCGTCGGCTATCTCGCAGGAAACGCCGTGCAGCGCTTCAAATTCGTTGGCTTTTTTCGGATTATATATCTTTACAATGTTGTTCAGCTTTATCATTTCTCATTCTCCTCTCAGTTTCTGAATTCGGTTTTCAGCACGTCGCGCGGCTGCTTGTTTCTTACTACCAGCAGCGGTACTATCAGCGAGAGCAGCAGGAAGAGCGCGAGTATTATCGCGCATACGCCTATGTTGTCCCAGCCGACCTTTATTACCGTGCCTTTCAAGATGGTGTTTTTGCCCGCGATGAAGAATATCGCGTCGGCCACTATCGTAACGCCTACTATCGAGAGGTAGTTTAGGAAATTGAGCACCGAGCAGCGCCGCCATGTTGCTCCGCAGAGATACAGTATCGCGTAATTGCGCAGATTGCGGAGGGTGGTTATCATAGTGGTGATAACGGCGGTGAAGAGAGTGATTATCAGTATGCTTATCGCGATGGGCGAGAGGGTGTAAAGCTCTTTGTGGACGAAGCTTTCGCTGGCTTTGTAGTATTTGTTCGTGTAGCCGTAGATCTGGAAGCCTACCTGCGGGGCGAGGTCTTCTATCTCTTTGATGGTGTAAGCGCCCTCGGGGTAATTTATTATCAGCTTGCTGTTGAAAGCGTAGCTGCCCTTTGAACCGACCTTTGCCATCTGACCCTCGGTAGTTACGAAAAATTCCTCGCCGCGGCCCTGCTCGTTATACATATAATAGAAATCGCGGTAATCATCATCGTAATTATAAAATACATTATATCCGCCCGTGCCGTAAAGACGCTGGTTGTTCTCCAGTATACCGCATATCTCTATCTCAAAATCTACGCCGTCCCAGTCGGTGGCTTTTAGTTTATCGCCGACCTTATAGCCGAAATTATCGCTTACGAGAACCTGCGGTATCTTGCTCTTGGGGTCGGGAAGGCTGCCTTCTTTGAGGTAGGGGGGAAGCTCTTTCATCTTATCATCGGGGAAGTAAGACATATACGTCCATTGGTCGCCGGACTTTTTGTGAACGCCTATCATGTTTGCTTTGCCGCCGGTAACGTCGGTAGCTTTATCGAGATTTTTCAGTATGTCTTCCTTATACTTCATATTGGGATTGTCAGCTTCGGCTATAACTATCACGCCGTTTTTCGAGAGCGGCTCTTTAAACTGCGAATAGTAAACAGTGCGGTCTTTTATAGCCGACATCATTATTATCACAAGCGCGAAAACTACGGCAAGCTGCAGGGATATCAGCAAATTCATAAGTCCCGCCTTTTTGCCGAGCTTTAGCGAAGAGCTGCGCGACTGGGTGAAATTGAGCTTTGCGCTGATATTTTTCAGCAGCATAAAGAAGAGCACCGCCGCCGAAACAAGCGTGTAAGCCACGAAAATAGCGGCGTAGCGCTGAATGTTAAGGCAATCTATAGCGTTCGGAAAAATTTGTACCATGCGCTGATACAGCAATTTATGGAAAGCGAAAAGCGAAAGGGCGAAAACGGGCGAGATCACCGCGAGGGCTTCGCCGAGGAAGAGCGAAACGCACCTGCCGCGGCAGGCACCGCAAACGCGGAAGACCGTTATCCTGCGCTTATTGCACTCGATAACGTACTTATGCAGTACCGCGAGGTTTACTGCGAAAAGCAGCGCTACCGCGGCTGTAATGTAAATTATGGTCTTGTAATATGCCAGATCTGAGGCGGCGGAAAGGTCCATATCGGCAACGTGTGCGTCTTGAGAAATACTGCCGTCTACTATATTTTTTATGGTGGTGTACTGCGAGTACGTTACGGGGCTTTTGAATACGATATAGAATTCGTTATTCATATATGTATCGTCAGGCAAAGCGGTAAGCGGTATATCGTACCAACACATTCTTTTTGCGGCAGGTATTATCCGGCTTACTTTGAAATCTACTCCTGCGATCTTAACTGTATCTCCTAAGCCTTTAAGGGTTCTCGCTGATTCCGCATTATAAGATGCAGTTCCTGTGGAAACATCGACATTTTCGTCAAAAAAATCTTCGGTAAGTACGATATGTCTGTCGCCATCGTTATATTCTTTATCAGATATTCCGTATGCCGTATCTTTACTCAAAGTGTTTACCAATCCATCTTTTGTCACCCTGAAATAGAAATCAAATGGAGCAAGCCCCATCAGATCATTTTCCAATGTAGCATAACATTGTATCTCGTCAATATCATCATACATATCTTCTGGAATTTGCTCTACTACTTTCATTATATCGCCTTTAGTAAGGGTGCTGAAGTTATTGTAACGAAAAAGCTGATTAAGGTCATCTTTACTGGTGTCATATATCAGCAAGTCTGTACGGGAAGTCATCCAGCCGCTCCAGTCATTTGCTTCAATTGTTACAGTGGAGGATTCATTTGTTCCCTCAAGCAAATTTATGCGGTAATTTTCATAAACGCCGTAAATAAAACAGCCTACCAGCGCAGTCATACATGATGTTAATATCATAAAAATCGTGAGCATCTTATTTTCTTTAAACAAGTTGCGCATGATCTTGAAAAGCATATCTGTTTTCTCCTTTCTGTGAAAAAATATTATAAAAGCGCACACTTATAAAGCGTGCGCTTTTAAAGTCGATTAGAATGTGAGTTTTCTAGTTCTAATAATTTCACCCTTATTATCGCCATTTTCATCTCTTACAAATGAACGATAATAAGCGCGGTAATTGTTGGGTTTGCCGGTTTTTGAAGTTTCTGCTACTGCGATAGTACCTTTGTCTGCCGCAGGCTTGAAGTCTGCTCCATTAGTGTATGTACCGCCGTCAGGACTTCTAATTTCGCAGGCTGAAAAAATTGCAGTGTAATTATCTTTTCTACAAATAGTAAGGTTTCTGACCGTGATCTTATTATTTGTGGAGTCGTAATAGTAACTCTGCAAAGAATTAAGATAATCATTTGTTACTTGATGCGATTTCTCTTGCGTTACAGCGCTGGCGCTCATGGTTGTGCCTGCGGCGAGCATAACAGCGGCTGCACCGAAGGCGGCGATTTTTCTTTTAATAGATCTCATAATGAAATCCCTCCTATTGATTTTTTAAGGCATATAAATGACACTTGTGAAACCCCATGCCTTTTTTGTATGTAGCAGGGAAAGTATTGAATAATTTTCCTCTGCTACTATATTTGATTATAACACGAACATAAAGCTTTGTCAATAATATTCTATAAATTAGACCATAATTTTGTAATAATGCACAACTTTACTCATACATTTTCTACAAAAAAAGCCGCTGATACCCTCAGCGGCTAAATGCTATATTTTGCAGTGTTTTTGTCCTGTTTTAAATGCCCAGACTATCCGCCCAAGCCTTTATCTCGGCGGCGCTCATGCCGTTGAGCAGCTTGCCCTCGACAATTTCAGCGGCGGGGGCGCTCTTTTTCAGAGCGGCTGCCGTCTTGCCAAATCCGCTGCCGCCCGAAGTCGCGAAAAGTATTATCTTCTTGCCCGAAAAGTCATAAGTTTCCAAAAAACGATTTATGATAGTCGGCGCAACGTACCACCATATCGGGAATCCCACGAAAACGGTGTCGTATGCGGAAAAATCCGACGCGGTGTCGGCAAGCTCGGGGTGATCCGCGCCGCCCTTCATCTCCAAACTGGAGCGCGACTTGGAATTCATCCAGTTGAGATCCTCATCGGTGTAGGGCACTTTCGGCACGATCTCGTAAACGCCGCAGCCAAGCGCGTCGGCAAGCTGCATCGCCGCCTTAGCCGTAACTCCGCTTGCGGAAAAATATGTAACTATCGCCTTGCTCATTGCTGTTACCTCCTGTAATTATTTTAAATTGTTGTAAACTTCATCGGATACAGGCTCGCACCATTCGTTGCTGCAATTTTCGCCAGGAACTTCCACCGCAATGTGGCTGAACCAGCTGTCAGACTTTGCTCCGTGCCAATGCTTGACATTTGAAGGTATCATTACCACACTGCCCGGTGTAAGGCTGACCGCGGGCTTGCCCTCTTCCTGATACCAGCCCTCGCCCGCCGTACAGAGCAGAAGCTGTCCGCCGCCCTTGTCAGAATGGTGGATATGCCAATTGTTGCGACAGCCGGGTTCAAACGTTACGTTCGCCGCGAAAAGCGCGCCCTTGGGGTCGGTCAGTGGGTTGAGAAACGAATCGCCCACGAAAAATTTGGCGTAAGCGGTGTTTGGCTCGCCCGTACCGAACATATTTACATCTTCAAAATCTTTCCTCTCCTGGTATTTCATCTGAAATCACCTCCTTGGTTTATTCTCTGAATATATTATACAACTTGGAGCGTGCTGCAAGTCAAGAGGGCAATCTGCACGAAAATCAAGCGCAAAATCTGTATGATCTGCCGAGAACTATTGACAATTTTTCGCCGACGTATTATAATAAGCATATATATTATAGAGGTATAGGGGGCGACAAAATGGCGAAAACCAAGCGCCGAACTTATCAAACGGTGATACAAGCGCTGTGCCTCATGCTCGACGGCGCGTATATGCTGCTCGCGGTGGAGCTGATGGAGATGTGTTTCAGACAAAAAAAGTTCGGAATGGAGGATATTGGCGCAGTCGCGGTGATAACCGTTCATTCGCTCATTATCGCGGCGATGGACATCATGATCTTCCGCTGGTGTGACAAGGGCAAACGCTCGGCGGTTGCCAGCGGCTTTTTGATGAAGCTGGGCGTTTTCTGCATGGCTTTCGGCACGCTGTACATTATGTGGAAAATCCCGCAGGCGGCGGTATGCTTTTGGACGATAGGCGCGGCGATACTGCTGTGCGGCGTAATGCTTTTTAGGTGGAAAAACAACATGAAAAGCGCGTTTTCGGTCGGCACGGCGGGCTTTGGCTTCATCGGCGACAGCGCGGCAGGCTATTTCCCTATGGCAGAGCGCGAATATTTCAAGCTGAACGGCATCGCGCCCAACAGCAGGCCGCGCGAGGGTCAGCACACGCAGATAATGCGTTACGCAGCTATGCCGATAGTCTATTTTATGGCGTGGCTGGCTGAAAAAGGCGGTTACAGTGAGCATTTTATGGTCGACGAGGGCAATGGCGAGCTTATAGAAAATGTAAAAAATCGCGCCGCCGACCCTCTTGAAATGCTGCTTTCTCAGCCGAATAAGCAGCTTAACGCCGCCGATCTGAACGACAAAATGCTTAATTTTGCTGCTTTTTATTACGACTGCCGCATTTCAAACAACTCGCAGGGCTACGAAAGCCGCGGCTGGTTCAGCGACTTTTTCACCGACGCAGACCTGCATGGCGAGCCGATATTTTGCAGCGAATTTTCGTGGGCGCGTTACGAACGTTTGAAAAAGCAACTCGACAGCGAATTTGACGAGTACAAAAAGGAGGCGGAGACAATCTGCCTTTGGAACGAATTTGAGCCTATGCCGAATTTTTACTGGCAAACGTTTGATGCGAACGTCACTATCTTTGCCGGTGAGGGCGTTTCGGCGGAATATGTGAAGCGCTGTGTGGAGGAGATCTGCGATTCGGAAAAGTTGGCGCGGCTGGCGGCGGATACGGCGGTCTTTGGTGAACCTCCGAAGCCGCGAGATCTCTGCATTTACACGCCATACGGGGACGAAACGGCTTACGTCATCGAGGGCGAAGATGCGCGTGTGGCGGTTCGCGGCGGTGAAATAATTTACTTTTCTAAGCTTGATGACCCGGAAATGTCGCCGTGGGCGCGGCGGACTGATCTGAAATACCGCACGATAAAACAGCTTAGCGGCATCGACCCCGACGAGATCGACACGCCCGAAAAGGCGCTGGCGGCGGGGCTTGTGGCGGTCGAACAGCTTCCCGCGCGGTATGGCGGCGACCCGAATTCGCCCGAAAATATCATGTATCTGCCGCCCTGCATCGCGGGATTCAAGCTGAAATGCGACGAAGTCGTGGCAGCGGCGGTTTGCTACGGGGCGGCTGACCGCTACTTTTGCGGGCCGTTCATCATGGGCGATGGCATTGTACCGAAGACCTTTTACGTTTCCGCGAACTTGGGTCCGCAGCGCATTTTTCACCAGCGTATAGATGTTTACAGTAGGCGAGATGTGCACAAAATGTCAATAGTACAGACCGCTGAAGAGGTGCGGCGGTCGGATATATGATCAACAAAGGAGTGCTTAAAAATGGAATTTCAAAAGCTGATAGAAAGCAGAAGAAGCGTGAGAAAATACACCGCTGAGGGCAGACCGACAAGGGAGCAGATAGGTGAGCTGATAGCCGCGGCGCAGGAAGCACCCTCGTGGAAAAATTCGCAGACGGCACGCTTTTACTGCCTTGTGAGCGAGGACATCTGCAACAAGCTGCGCGAGGAGTGCCTGCCGGGGTTCAACCGCGAACGTGCTGAAAATGCAGTGCTTATCGTGACTACCTTCGTTCACACACGCGCGGGTTTTGACAAAGAGGGCAACCCCGACAACGAGGTTGGCAACGGCTGGGGCTTTTACGATCTGGGTCTGAGCAACGAGATACTTGTGCTCAAAGCGGCGGAGCTTGGGCTTGGCACGCTGATAATGGGCATTCGTGACGGCGAGAAAATTCGCGGTCTGCTGGATATTCCTGAGAGCGAAACTGTCGTATCGGTAATAGCCGTAGGCGCGCCCGATGAGCAGCCGATAAGACCTAAAAGAAGAGCGCTGGAGGACGTGGCAAAGTTCTTCTAAGCTGCACAAAATATCAATAACTCAGCCGACGGGGAGTGCCGAGGATTTGCGGTCTGCCTGCCGGCTTTTTGTGTTCTGATATGCCGCATACGCGGTATGTGATTAAGAAATGTGATATGTAAATATCCATATACCGCATGAAAAATACAGCATACAGTATAAAATAATCGGTTATTTTCAAATTCTTTTCTTGAAACGGCGGGATTATTGTGATATAATGATGATATATGAAAACGTTTACCGCTTTCAATTTCTATGTAATGGAGGGCTTTTATGTCAGATACTTGCAATATTTCTCCTGAACTTCTGGAGAAAATGGACGCCTACTGGCGCGCTGCAAACTACCTTTCCGCAGGTCAGCTTTACCTGCTGGATAACCCCCTGCTCCGCGAACCCCTCACCACTGACCACATCAAGAAAAAGATAGTAGGTCACTGGGGTACTGTTCCCGGACAGAACTTTATCTACGTTCACCTCAACAGAGTTATCAAGAAGTATGATCTTGATATGATCTACATCTCCGGCCCCGGCCACGGAGGAAACTTCATGGTGGCCAACACCTACCTCGAAGGCTCTTACTCCGAAGTTTACCCCAACATCTCCCGCGATGCAGAGGGTATGAAGAAGCTTTTCAAGCAGTTCTCTTTCCCGGGCGGAATATCTTCTCACGTTGCGCCTGAAACTCCCGGCTCTATCAATGAGGGCGGCGAGCTCGGTTATTCGCTGGCGCACGCTTTCGGCTCGGTTTTCGATAACCCCGGAATGATAACCACCTGCGTAGTAGGCGACGGTGAGGCTGAAACAGGCCCTCTCGCTACCGCATGGCACTCTAACAAATTCCTGAACCCCGCCACCGACGGCGCTGTTCTGCCCATACTCCACCTCAACGGCTACAAGATCTCCAACCCCACCATCTTCTCGAGAATTTCGCATGACGAGATCCGGAAATTCTTTGAGGGCTGCGGCTGGAAGCCTTATTTCGTAGAGGGCGATGACCCCAAGACCATGCACAAGCTGATGGCTGAAACTCTCGATACCGTTATCGAAGAGATCAAGGCTATACAGAAAGCTGCGCGCGAGGACGGCGTTAAGGAAAGACCTATGTGGCCTATGATCGTCTTCCGTTCTCCTAAGGGTTGGACAGGTCCTAAGGTCGTAGACGGCAAGCAGATAGAAAACAGCTTCCGCGCACATCAGGTGCCCATCACCATGGAGCAGCCCGATCACCTTGAGCTGCTGGAAAAATGGCTCAAGAGCTACAAGCCCGAAGAGCTGTTTGACGAAAACGGCAGACTTATCCCCGAGCTGGAAGAGCTGGCACCCGTTGGCGACCACAGAATGGGCGCTAACCCCCACGCGAACGGCGGCAAACTGCTGCGCGACCTCAGACTTCCCGACTTTAAGAACTACGCGATAGATGTTCCCGTTCCCGGCAGCGTTGAAGCGCAGGATATGATAGAGCTTGGCGGATTTGTACGCGATATTTTCAAGCTCAATAAGGAGCAGAGAAACTTCCGTATATTCGGGCCTGACGAAACTATGTCCAACAGACTGGGCAAGGTTTTTGAGGAAACCAACCGCGACTGGAACGCCGAAGCTTACGACAGCGACGAATTCCTCGCTAACGACGGAAGAGTTATGGACTCTATGCTTTCCGAGCATATGTGCGAGGGCTGGCTCGAGGGCTACCTGCTCACAGGCCGCCACGGTTTCTTCGCAAGCTACGAAGCATTCATCAGAATAGTAGACTCTATGTTCTCGCAGCACGCTAAGTGGCTGAAAGTAACTTCTGAGCTGCCTTGGCGTCAGAAGATCGCTTCGCTCAACTACATACTTTCCTCTAACGTATGGCAGCAGGACCACAACGGCTTTACTCATCAGGACCCCGGCTTCCTCGACCACGTTGCCAACAAGAAGGCAGACGTTGTAAGAATGTATCTGCCGCCTGATACTAACTGCCTGCTCTCCTGCTTCGACCACTGCATACGTTCTAAGAACTATGTAAACGTAATGGTAACTTCTAAGCACCCCCGTCCCCAGTGGCTGACTATGGAGCAGGCTGTAAAGCACTGCACACAGGGTATAGGCATATGGGAGTGGGCTTCCAACGACCAGGGCGAAGAGCCTGACGTTGTACTCGCCTGCTGCGGCGATACTCCTACTCTGGAGTGTCTGGCGGCTGTTACCATCATGCGCGAGCACCTGCCGCAGGTAAAGATCAGATTTATAAACGTAGTAGACCTCTTTAAGCTTCAGCCGCAGAGCGCTCACCCGCACGGTCTGAGCGACGCTGATTTCAACGCGCTGTTCACCAAGGACAAGCCGATAATCTTCGCGTTCCACGGCTATCCAACGCTGATACACGAGTTGTTGTATCACCGCGAGAACCGTAACCTCTTTGTTTGCGGCTACAACGAAGAGGGAACTATCACCACTCCGTTCGACATGAGAGTACAGAACGAGATCGACAGATTCCACCTCGTTCTCGACATGATAAAGGCTCTGCCCGAGCTGGGCAACAAGGGCTCGTACCTCTATCAGAAGATGATGGATACGCTGGTAGCTCACAAGCAGTACATCAGCGAGTACGGTCAGGATCTTCCCGAAGTACGCGATTGGAAGTGGAGCAAGTAAGCTGAGTTTTCGGCTGAACGCTCGATATAGCTGATAATATTTCACGCCGTCTGTTTGATCGCAGGCGGCGTGAATTTTTTGTGAAAAGTATTTGTACCTATTGACAAATAATTATTTTATATGTATAATATAATTATGGAAGACATAGTATTTGAATGGGACGAAAACAAAAATGAGATAAATAAAAGAAAGCATGGCTTATCTTTTGAGGAAGCGCAGGAGGTGTTTTACGACGATAACGCGATCTTATTCGATGACCCTGACCACTCTTTTGGCGAAGAAAGATTTCTCATTATCGGAATGGTAAAGTCATCGAAAATATGTATCGTAAGCCATTGCTACCGAAACTCAGATAATGTTATTCGTCTTATATCTGCAAGAGAAGCGACTAAACGAGAAAAGAAGACCTATCAAGAAAGCTGGTGAATACTATGAAAGAAGAAACTATGAGAGAAGAATATGACATTGAAACCCTAAATCCGCGCAAAAATCCATACGCAAAGAGGCTGAAAAGGCAGGTCACGATAAACCTTGATAACAGCATAGTCGAGTACTTCAAAAAGCTGTCTGAGAGCAACGGTATTCCTTACCAGACCCTCATAAATCTATACCTTATCGACTGCGTAAACAAAAAGCGCAGTATCGACATTTCGTGGAAATAACGTCAAAACACCGCCCCTCCCAATTCATTTCGGGAGGGGCGGCGCTGTATGTTGTATGTTCGCTAAAATTTACTTGAACGGATTTTCATTCTTGTAGAGCATACCTGCGGGGCGGTTGAAGGCTCTGTCCTCAACGCCGAGGTATTTCAGCACGTCGAAGAGCGCTTTGCCGTGGTGGCCGAAAACTACCGCGCCGTGGTGCGGATAGCCCTTCTCGATGAGGACGTATCTGTAAAAACGCGCCATCTCGCTGATACCGAATATGCCGATAGTGCCGAACGAGCGGGTGCGGACGGGGAGTATCTCGCCCTGAGCGGCGTACGCCTGAAGCTTGGTGTCGGCGGAAGAATGCAGACGGAAGAATGTGATGTCGCCCGCCTTGATGTCGCCCTCGAGAGTGCCGCGGGTGATGTCCGGCTCTTTATCCGGCTCGAGTCCGCGGTGCATTATCTTCTGATATTTCATCACGGGGCTGTTGAGTATGCAGTGCGAGCCGTTGCCGCAGTGGAAGCCCATGAAGGTGTCGCGCTGGGTGTAGCCGAACTTGCCCTCGATGTCCTCGCGGTAGATATCGGCGGGAACGGTGTTGTTGATGTCGAGCAGGGTAACGATCTCGTCGGAAACGCACTGGCCAACGTACTCGCTGAGCGCGCCGTAAATATCAACTTCGCAGGAAACGGGAATGCCGCGTGCGCTGAGTCTGCCGTTTACATAGCAGGGCACGAAGCCGAACTGCGTCTGGAAAGAGGGCCAGCATTTGTTGGCGAAAGCGACATATTTGCGGTCGCCCTTGTGCTGTTCAGCCCAGTCGAGCAGGGTGATCTCGTACTGCGCGAGCTTGGGGAGAATGCCAGCCATCTTGTTGCCCTCGCCAAGCTCAGCGGTCATTTCGGCGACAACGGCAGGTATGCGCTCGTCGCCCGCGTGCTCGTTGTAAGCGGCGAAAAGGTCAAGCTCAGAGTTTTCCTCGATTTCAACGCCGAGGTCGTAAAGGCGCGCTATAGGCGCGTTGCAGGCAAGAAAATCCTGAGGACGAGGGCCGAAAGTGATGAGTTTCAGATTTCTCAGACCCGCGACAGCGCGCGCAACGGGGATAAATCCGGCGATCATATCGGCGACCTCGGGGGCAGTGCCTACGGGGTACTCGGGAATATAAGCGCGAACGCCGCGAAGTTTGAGGTTGTAGGAAGCGTTGAGCATACCGCAGAAAGCATCGCCGCGGTTGTCAGAAAGCTCAGCGCCGCACTCGTCCTCAGCGGCGGCGGCGAACATCACGGGGCCGTCGAAGTACTTAGCGAGCAGCGTTTCGGGCGTTTCAGGGCCAAAGTTGCCGAGGTAAACGGCGAGAGCGTTGCACTCAGCGGCGTTGATGTCGTCGAGCGCCTTGCGCATATCCTTTTCGTTTTCAATGACAACGGGACATTCGTAGAGCTGAGCGGCGTCGTACTTTTGGCGGAAAGCGGCGGCAACGGCGCGGCGGCGGTTTTCAGAGAGCGACATAGGGAAGCAGTCGCGGGAAACTGCCACGAGCGCGATCTTTATCTCGGGCATATTTGACAATTTATTCATTTTAGAACCTCCTAAAAAATTTATCAATGTCATTATACCACATAATCAGCCATATTTCAATATAAAAAAGTCAGCATATGTGAAAATTTGCGTATAAAAAGTGCTGACTTTTGTGAAATTTGTGTATATGTACATTCATATCGGCTATGTTTTGTGCAAGTATACAAAAGTACAAAAAAGCACGCAAAAGGTGTTGACATATGCGATTTTGTGTGGTATAATAATTAAGCTGTCAGACGAGAGAGCTTGAACGGCTAAAGAAAATTTAAAAAACCTCTTGACAAGCCATGCAAAATATGATATAATAAATCATGTTGTCAGCGATACGCTGGTGTAGCTCAGTTGGTAGAGCAGCTGATTTGTAATCAGCAGGTCGGGGGTTCGAGTCCGTCCACCAGCTCCAATTTTTTCTTTAACTTAATATGGGAGTGTTCCCGAGTGGCCAAAGGGGGCAGACTGTAAATCTGTTGCGTTTCGCTTCGGTGGTCCGAATCCACCCGCTCCCACCAAACCCGTAAGATTTTCTTACGGGTTTATTTTTATATATAATTTACCCCTTGCCTGTCTTGAGAGGCAAGGGGTATTGTCAAAAATCAGTTTTCAAGATATTTCAGGAAGTCGTCAAAAATCGCTCTGTAGACCTGCTCGTTTATATGTAAGCCTTGCTCCAATCAGCCTAAAAAGCGGAAAATGTCAAAATATACGGTTTATTATATCCTAAACCTCATAAAAGTGCAAATTTCTCCTTGACAAATCTATTCCTTTGTGCTACAATAATTATCCAAACAAACGGGGCCGTAAAGGTTTCGACGGGGATTGTGAACCCGGCTAAGCACGCAGAGATCGCCTTATCTCTTTAAACGGGGCATTTTTAAAATTAAACGCAGACAATAGATCTGAATTAGTAGCTGCCTGAGTGCGCTACCGTCCTTGTAGAGAGCGCTGTGGCTCTATAA
>OHFM01000029.1_pt1 | contig 83579 bp, 73 predicted proteins | sample 1567511 | NCBI WGS metagenome assembly OHFM01 (sample SAMEA3879571, study PRJEB24766) | human gut metagenome | biome: human-associated habitat; feature: feces | place: USA | collected 1985/1987
TTGTTGAGATATTCGGTTTCACGCGAGCTTCGGCTGTCATTCCACAAAATGGCGGCGCTGATCACATTCGCGGTCAAAGCTTTAAAGATGATATTTCAAACAACCTAATTGAATGTTTTAACAAGCAGTTCAAGGCTTGGTACAAAACCAAACAGGTTTTTTCTTCCTTTGAAAGCGCCAACAACCTTATTTCCATGTTTGTGTTTTTCTTCAATTTTGTCCGTCCTCATTCTGCTTTGAACGGTCTTACTCCCGCTCAGGTTGCCGGTCTGAATTTACCAAAACGGAGAAAACAGGAGTTCCCGCTCGTCGCGTGAAGCTTTTTTGCGTTTTTGTGAGCTATTCTTTCATTTTAACTTTACACTGCCGATATTTTTATTCTATACTATTTCGGAGGTTCACACAAGATGTTAAGAAGTCTCGAAGTAACAGTTAAACCTCAATGCATCCAATTAATCTTATAATCACAAAGACCGCTGCCTCATACTGAGACGGCGGTCTTTGTGATTGCTCGAAAAGCCAACTACATTCTAAACAATGTTATTTTGAATGTGTCATGTTCTTCAACTTTCTCTTATATTTAATTAATGATTTTATATCAAATATCTTCCAAGCTATATCAATCGCTAAGCTATAGGCTTTCTGTAATTGCTCACGTTGATATGCTTCTGTCTTATTATACGACCGTTCAAGTAAATCTACTGCTTTATCAATCCATCCTTTGGCATCTTTGCACCTCTTACGTTTAAACTGTATCATTGCGGCACTATAACAGAAATAATGAGTCACTTGAAGCATATACACGATATCGTCGCGTGTATCTTCTTTAGAATAATTTGATTCACAATAAGCCATGGACTTTTCGTAATGAGCAATCGCTTTGTCAAGCAATCCCTCCATTTCAAGAAGTTCTCCAATTTCTAAATAGCAATATAACAGTTGTTTTCTGTAATCGCATTCAGTATCTTCGGTAATAATAACCTCCAACAACAGCGCAACCTCTTTATAACACTCTATTGCAGAATTAATCTTTTTTTGCTTTTTATAAACCGAACCCAGTTTATCGTAGATTTCTTGTAGTAACAGTGCTGTATATGTGGTTGAATACTCTTCAAACAGTTCTTTGCGTACCCTAAGGCATTCATTATAGTTCTCTACAGAAATTGCCAACTCATTCTCTACATCGAAGCAATCTCCAAGTTCCATATAGCAGTCACTGAGATTTTCTGAATCTTCTGGTTTGGTTACGACTGTACTATTAGGTTTATCAATCGCTTCATCTGTAGACAATTCGCCATTGGTGACCTTAATAAGAGTATCCCATTCTGTGCTGATTTCAACACCAGTTTCCACAATTTGTTTTCTTATATCCAATTCTTTTAGCAAATACTTTTTGGCGTTGTTAATATCTTCCGATCTTTTTGATGCTTTTGCCATCAATCTAAATGTGTCCGCTAACTCTCTCTTCTCATCATCTGTACTTTCGTCATTCAAAATGCTACTATACTTGGAAATACACTTTTTGTACCATGCGATTGCGCCGCCCAAATTATTGTCTTCATCAAACATCTTTCCAAACGATTTATACGCACAAGCAAGTTGGTGTATGTTCCTTTCTGTTGGGCACCTGTATACTATTTTTTCGGCATAGGAAACAGCGTTTTTATAACACCGTATAGCCTCACTTCTATTCCGTTCTCCCCAATACGACGTTCCCATATTGAGCGTTGCTTTGCACATATCATATTCATATCCCACACTAGGATTAAGTGTCGCCAACTCCTCAATAACATCTAGTGCTTTACGAGACCATATCAATGCCTCACCAAAGCGCTCCCTTGCATTTTCCATATCGGACAAATCGACATAGCATTCTATAAGGTGAGGCTTATGTTCATCACCCAATTTCGCTAGCTTCTCAAAATGATGCGTAGCCTTTTTTAAATTTTCCATTGCGTCCTTGTAGGAGTCGGCCTTTTTGTAGATTCCGCCCAACCGTTGCAAGCAAATGCCCAAAAGTCGGATTCCTCTTTGAGTCTTATATTCTTCAACATAATCTTCAATGGATGTTGTCAATACATTATATGATGTTCCAGCCTCGTTCGAATCCCCTTGAAGTTCACTAATATACGCCAGTTTCAAGTAGCTATCTAACTCTGCAAACTCTAATTCCTCGTCACAATCAGTCAACAACTCATTCTGTTTAAGATCACTGCTTTTGGAAAAATATTTATCAGCCGCCTCGCTTAAATTAGATATTTCACCATTTGCCAATGCAACATCATAACAGTCCCTTAAAGTGTCCAGCAATATTAATGCATTTTCTTTCGAAGGCGTCTCTTCATATTTTTCATCTAATATTTCAATCAATTCTTTGCGCCATTTCATAGCAACATCGCTATCGAATGAAACACCCTCTCCATATTCATACATATGTATAAGTTTATTAATTGCTTCAACCAACCCTTCTTCTGCTGCCGATGTAATCAAACGAACTGCCCGCTCATAGTCAATTTCCACATCTATTCCGCCAAGATATGCTAGTCCAATAAAGAAATTGTGTTCCGGAGAATCATCATTTTCCTTGATTGCCATCTTTTTAATTGATTCAAGGAGTGCACCGCTCAGTTCTGCGTCATTATGTGCATCGGTAGGATGAGGAATATCCGCATATTTTTCAGAGAGTTGTTCCCTGTCTGTGGGTACAAGTTCGGCGGGCAAAATATGTTTACCCTCTTGCTTTGCCATAGGATATTCGGTTGTCATTACGTAGTTGGTCTCATTAACCAAATTTGGCGTTACAGTGAGAAGAAACAATCCGCTTTTTTGAAGAGCCTCTTTTATTGAATCATTAAAGTTTTCTCCGGGAGTAAGAAACTCATCGTACCAAATAGCAATATCCCTGCAGAACTCGTTCTTATGGATTAATCGCATAAGCTCTTGGGCGTACTTTCTATCTTTTTTTCGATAACTCAAAAACACATATGCATCAAACGCGGCACGTACTTTTTTCGCTAGCTCATCACCAATGAGAATCGCCGCAAGGTATTTTCTCAATTTTTCGTCATAACTAAGTGCTGTAGAATCATCATTGTATTTGTTTAGAAATTGAATATTGCCACATTTTTTGTTAAATGTTTCATCTAGTCCATTTTCTTGCATCAAGGGCAACACAGGAATATGGTTTTCAATAGCAAAGCGGAATTCAACATCCAATGTGTAACTGTCACCAAAAAGCAAATTAGATGTTACTGGCATAACGAAAAGTTGCGTTTCTTTCAATTCCGCAAAAAATTCATCATCCCTTATAGTATCTTTCTCCGCATATAATACTGCGCAATTCTGAATTGAAAGAATCTCATTCGATATTTTTTCAAAACACTTATCAAAATCCTTAGGATGACAACAAAAATACAACTTCGGTTTGCCTTTCAATGGCGAATTCCCTCTAGTTTTATACTTCAAGTTAAACATATATGTATCTCCTATTTAGCTATAAGCTATCAACACTTTCTATGATTGATCAAATCCAATGTATTGTTACTTGCAAAAGGTCAACATCCTTCAATATTTCCTTATAATTCTCTTCGAAGCGTCGGGAAAGCATAATCTCTTTAATCCCTGTACAACCAATAAAAGCTTTTTCACTAATCTCTTTCACTGATGCAGAAATTATAACTGAAATTAGCTTGCTACAATCCTCAAAAACACTCTCTCGGATTGTTGTTATACTGTCAGGAATCGAAATCGATTCAAGAGAACTACATCCCCTAAAGGCGCTATGAACAATTTTCAACACGCTGTTAGGAATAGTGATCGCCGAGAGAGTGCGGCACCCTTGAAAAGCCCAATCTCCGATTTCTGTCACGCTACTATGAATCGTAATCGACTCAAGAGACCTACAAATTTCAAATGAAGGCATACCTATTTTTGTCCGACTCAAAGAGTCCGCCGCCGAGCTTGTCTCTGTAGGGCGTATTTTCGTCCGTCCCGAACGGCGAAAAGCTGCAATTGCCGGTTATCTGGGTGGTGATTCCCTGCCTGATGAACGGGCTGAAGAATTTCTCGCTGTCCGCCCTGTCGCAGAAGAAATCGTTGTGTGAATGGGCGTCAATGAAGCCGGGGCAAACATAAAGACCGGTTGCGTCGACCGTCTCGTCCGCCGCTTCGTCGCACTTGCCGACCTTGAGAATTTTGTTGTCCTCAATAAGGACGTCGCCGACAAACGGAGCATTGCCGCTGCCGTCGAACACAGTGCCGTTTTTGAATAAAGTTTTCATGTTTTTGCCCCTTTCCTTGATCTGTATAAATATTATACAATGGCCGCTGAGGAAAAATCAACAAAAATCCGAGCAGCCGAGGCAAATTTCATTCTATTTCGGACAGTTGAAATGCTAAACGGGTTTTTCTTGAAAAAAGCTTGAAAATCGCAAAAATTTTCACAAACTCGTGACCCGATTTTGTTGCCTGTTGCATTTTTGTCAGATCAGTCTGAAAGAATACCCGGTGACTTTCTCCTCAGGTGTTACAGCCTGTGTATAATCAGTGTTCTAAGATCATGCTCATTTTTATTCTGTTCTTTTGCACACTGAGTTTTGGAAAGAATACTGTTGAAACGATTACAGATTTTTCAATCGTTCTGTCTCCAGGTCTTCAACCACAAAACTCCCGTCGGAATTCAATACCCAAATCGGCCCATGCAAAAATTCATTAATCTTATTTTATACGTTTATTCAACCTTCATATTCTATCCGGATAAGCGGTTACTGTTTTGTAGGTGGTTCTTTTATTGTCTTTGAGCTTATACTATGGGCTCGACCCGCTTTCCAAAAAGCCTTCCGACAAGAGCTCTTATTGTATCGTAAGTGCGGATGCAAACATCAATTAAATTGCCGTAGTCCCTGCTTGTCGCCTTGACATCGGACTTCCACTCGTTCGGAGATGAGAGAATCAGATGAAGCGGGAGCTTCATTTCGAGGTCGTCCCATTCGCAGAATTTCTCAATCCCGAAATCGCATATATCGCGATAGAGCCTCATCCTCTCGGGAAACAGGCCGAAGAATTCAAACTCGCCCTTGCGCACGGAGCTTTTCCAGACCCTCCAGCTTATTTCGCTCCGCCTTACGTGCTCGTTGGCAACCTCGTCATGGGCGGTATTCCTCTTCGCATTCTCCCAGAGCTCGTCGCATTCCTTGACTTCTTTTCTCGAAAAATGCAGTGTTTTATCAACACTGTTGAAACATCTGACGTGTCCTTTTTTCGCGTTTTCGCTCGTCTTGTTTATGAATTCGACAATCTCCTTACCCGCCGCGCCGTAATAAAAACCGCAAAATTCACGCATGGCTTTATCGTAGTCGCAGTAAGGATCGGACAGCAGAGAAGCGATGAGATATGACCTCAAATCACCGAACTCCGCATCGCATTTTCCGAGATAATAATTGCCCTCGACGTAGACTCCCTTGACATTGTTTTCGCAAAGAATCTGCATATTTCTCTGCAAAACTCCGAAATCGGGGAATATGCAGACAGTATACTTATAGTTATTGGCGTAATCCCACACATAAACGCGGTCGCATATTTTACCCCAACCGTAAAGATCGCTCATGAATGTTGTGTTTCGCTCGCAGTCGGGATCGTCAAATGTATGCGTAAAGCAGCACTCTATGCTGCAAAGCCTCACTATAACATTATCAAGGGGCTTTACATTCTTCGGAGGCTTTCTCGTGTACTGATACGCAAATGTATCTATTGCAACATTATCGTAGTCCATAAGGGCTACCTGCTCGGCTATGCGGTTTACAAATGAAATCATCGTGCCCGCGTGCGACTCGTTTTCTTCGTCAAGCCTCTTGCAGTTTTCGCATTGGCAGTAATCCTGATTATCCGCCTGCGTAAGCGAAATTATCTGAAGCGCGGCCTCGGGGTCGTGCCTGTTTTTAAGCAGGTCGAGAACCTCGTCAAGCACGATATGATAAACATACTCATTGGTAAGACAGAGCTGAGTCGGAATGCGCTTACCGTCTCTTAATGCAAAATACTCGGGATGAGAGTCGAAGTATTTATCTTTAGAACAGAATCCGGCGGTTAGAGTATGGGCAAACGAATTTATATAATTAACCGTACCGCCGAGATCCTCGGAAATTCTGTTATATACTCCGCCACTAAGCCCGTTTGACAGGGAATAGATATGTGAATCGCACCATGACAGTCTCCAGTCCGTCTCGGTATACTCGAAGAACGGAGTATATTCAATATCGACATCATTCGGGATATTCAAAGCATCTCCGCCGTTCGCCAATTTATCGCCCGCGACGAAGCAACGGTATCCTCCGAACTCCTTGAGAAGCCTGCAAACTCCGTAAATGTTCCCCCTGTTTCCAGCTCCGACAACGGCGATTCCGCCGTCATAGCTCTTTATAACATATCCGCCGTCGGCAAACGAGGATACATCATAGTCAAAGCGTCGGGTCTTTCCTACCGCGATTTCAAATCCCTTTTTCCCCTCGGAATCTGTAATTATCGGATATTCGATATTTGTAGATTCCCTGACGGTATCACGCAGAAATTCCGCCGCCGCTCTCTCGAGGGAATTTGCATTTTCACTTATTACAATACGAATATTCAAGCCTCGCTCATCTCCCGAAACAGCTCCGACACCTATCGTTAGGACGGAAGCCGCGATAATAACGGACAATATTACGGATATCACTTTTTTAAACATACGTCAAATCCCTCCGAAGAAAATATTTCCATTACGATGTTATTATACAATAACCGGAAATAAAAAACAATAATTCTTATCGCCGCCTTATTTTTTTGTATACTATCACAAATCAAGCGCTTATTTTTCATCAAAATAGCCATACAAGCCTGCCTTCTAATCCCAAATACAGACAGATGCCTCACAAAAAAAACACGTATATTGCACTTTTCGACAACAGCCGAAAAGAAAACGCTTGTCTCTGTCAATTCAAAGATACGGGATTCTCAACGGGAAAAGCGTTTGACTTTTAATATAATCTGATATATAATCGGTATATACCGTAAATAAAAGGAGGGCGCAGTCATGCCGAGACCCCCGCGGTGCCGCAGAATTTGCGTCTTGCCGCAAGTTGATGCCTTTTCCCCCGACGGCCGCGCGGACACAGAGCCTGTCTTGTTGGCGCTCGACGAATACGAGGTCATACGGCTTGTGGATTTAGAGAAGCTGACCCATGAGCAATGCGCCGCACAGATGGACATCTCCCGCTCCACCGTGCAGGAAATATACGAGAGCGCAAGGCAAAAAATCGCTGCGTGCCTTGTCTACGGAAAGCCGCTTCGCATAACAGGCGGATGCTACCGCATCTGCGCGGGGCGTGAGCATTCGAGCTGCGGGCGCTGTACACGCTCAAACGAAAGAGACACAAGCAAAACCGACAACGACTATAAAGGAGAACCTATCATGAAAATCGCAGTTACCTATGAAAACGGTCATGTTTTTCAGCACTTCGGCCATACGGAGCAGTTCAAGCTCTATGATATTGAGGACGGAAAAATCGTCCGCGAGGCTGTTGTCGGCACAAACGGCAGCGGTCACGGTGCGCTGGCGGGCTTTTTGACACTCAACGGCGTTGACACTCTTATCTGCGGCGGCATCGGCGGCGGCGCTCAAACGGCTCTTGCAGAGGCGGGCATAAAGCTCTACGGCGGCGTCAGCGGAGACGCGGATGCGGCGGTGAACGCGCTGCTTCTCGGCAAGCTCGGCTACAATCCCAACGTCCGCTGCAGCCATCACGACCACTCCCACGAAGGCGAGGGTCATACCTGCGGCGACCGCGGCTGCGACAAGCACGACTGCCACTGATATGGAAAATATATTAAATAAGCTCCCGTTTTGGGCATCTCTGACGGAGCAGGAAAAAGAAATACTTCGCAAAAGCGCTGTTATTCGGCGCTACGAAAAGGGCTCGTTTATTCACAGCAGCGACCGCGACTGCCTCGGTATGCTGTTCATACTCTCCGGCGAGATACGCACCTATATCCTCTCCGACGAGGGGCGGGAGATCACGCTGTTTCGCCTATACCCAAATGACCTGTGCGTGCTGTCGGCGTCCTGCGTCATCAGTCAAATTTCGTTTGACACGCAGATGACCGCCCGTCAAGACACGGAGGTTTTGATCATTCCACCAAATATTACTGCTCTGCTCAAGGAGCAAAATATATCCGTGCGCTGTTTTCTCTATGAGCAGGCGACAGAGCGCTTCTCCGAGGTCATGTGGGCAATGCAGCAGATTCTGTTCAAGGGGCTCGACCAGCGTTTGGCGGCGTTTTTGGTTGAGGAATGCGAGCGTACAAATTCCAATGCCGTTCGCATGACGCATGAGCAAATAGCCCGGAATATCAGCTCGGCGCGCGAGGCCGTTGCACGAATGCTCAAGCAGTTCACTCAGGACGGACTCGTGGAGCTGAAGCGCGGAGAAATTATCATAAAAGATACGGACGGGCTGAAGCGGCTGCGATAACACGCCGTTTTTAATCTAAAATAAATATCAGCGTAAAATCCGACGTTTCAAAAAAATGTCGGATTTTTTTTGAAAATGTGACCGTGTTACAGTACGGCGCGGCAATTTGGGCTATAATACAGACAACAACCGACGAAAGAGGTGGCAAAAATGAAAATTAAGCTCAATCCCGACAAGGAAGTTGTGGACACCGTCCGCGAGGGACTCAAACGAACCGGCGGATATTGCCCCTGCCGACGAGAACGGACAGAGGCGACAAAATGTATGTGTCAGGAGTTCAAGGATCAGATTGCCGACCCTAACTTTGAGGGCTTCTGCCACTGTATGCTCTACTACAAGTCCCTGCGGGACTGAAGCGGACAGCCGCGATGTGAAAAAAATTAAGATTAAAGAAAGGAGCCTTTATCATGGCCGAACTTAAAATTACTGCCGAAAACTTTGAAAATGAGGTGCTTCATTCCGAAAAGCCCGTCTTGCTGGATTTCTATGCCGACTGGTGCGGTCCGTGCAAAATGCTCGCACCCGTGCTGCATGAGCTTGCCGAGGAAAAAGCCGATTCGCTCAAGGTCGGCAAGATAAATGTTGACGAGCAGACCGAGCTTGCCGTGCGCTTCGGTGTATCGAGCATCCCGATGCTGGCGGTCATCAAGGACGGAAAAATCGTTTCAAAATCGGTCGGCTACCGCCCGAAGGCGGACATAGCCGCAATGATAGACGGCATAAAATAAAGACGGAACCTGCGGGCGGCGCTTCAGTCGCCCGCATTTTATATTTAAACAGGAGCGTTTATATTGCTCTGCAGCACCCGTTGCCGAAAGTATATTCTTTGAGAGAAGCTTTTAAAGCATTTATTTCGCCCGAATCGCCTATAGAGCCTCACTCCGAGGATTATTTTCGGCGTTTTTGTTGATATATTTTCGGCTATATGATAGAATACATCAGCACGATAATTTTTTAAGGGTGATAAAACATGAACAAAGTACCATTGCGTGAGAAGTTAGGTTACGGCGTAGGTGCAATAGGCCTTGACTTAAGCTACGGAATGTTCTATTCCTACCTCTCGCTTTACCTGACCAACGGTCTTGGAATCAAGCCGCTTTTCCTGCTCATCCTGGCGCCGCTCGCCAGACTTTGGGACGGCGTCAACGACCCGATGATGGGCATGATAGTTGACAAGACCAACACCAAAATGGGCAAGTACCGCCCGTGGATACTGACGGGAGCCCTGCTCAACGCAATAGTGCTCTGTCTGCTTTTCAACAATCCCGGCTTTGCGCTCAACTCCGTCGGCCTCTATATCTATGTCGCCGTGCTCTATGTATTCTGGGGCATGACCAACACTCTCGCCGACATTCCGTTCTGGTCGATGATACCGTCGTTTGCAAGCGAGGAGAAGGACAGAAACCTCGTCTCGACTATCGCAAGAACCTTCTCCGGCCTCGGCCAGGGTATAATCGTTATATTCACCGCATACGCAGTCGCTTTCTTCGGCGGCGCAACCGGCAGCAAGCTCGACAAAATGGACTCCGCCTGCCTGACCGCCGGTTTCGGCAAGTGGTCTATGGTGACGGCTGCGGCTCTCGTATTCTTTGCATTAATCTGCGTTCTCTCGACTAAGGAGCGCAGAGTTGTCGTCAACAACGATAAATTCTCGTTCAAGCAGGCAATAAGCGTTATAAAGCAGAACGATCAGCTGCTCGTATTCATGCTCTTTGCCATGATATCGAACGCCGGCTTCTATATGACCTCCGGCATCAGCAGCTACTATTTCACCTGCGTCGCGGGCGACCTCAAGCTTCAGTCCACCTTTAATATGTTCGGCACTGTGGGCTCGGTGCTCTCGCTCCTCGTCATCCCCATCTGCTCCAAGTTTATGTCGAACCGCTCCACCTACCGTCTCTCGCTCATCATGGCGGCAGCAGGCTACACCGGCATGGCAATAGTCGGATATCTCTTAGGCGCAAACGTCTATGCGCTCGGTGCGTTCTACTTCATCACGAGCGTCGGTACGGGCAGTATGTTCGTCAACCAGACCGTCATGCTCGCGGACGTTGTCGATTACGGCGAGTACAAGCTCGGCAAGCGCAACCAGGCTCTGACCTTCTCGATGAAGGGCTTCCTGCAGAAGATGGCTTACACCATGCAGTCGATAATCATGTATGCCGCATTCAGCATAACCGGCTACAACGGCGAAGCGGCTGTACAGACCGCAGCGGCGAACAGTGCGATATCGTTCCTGATGTTCATCGTCCCGCCCGTCATGATAGTCGTCTCGCTTATCGTCTTCCTCAAGAAGTACAAAATCCACGGCGAGTTCAAGACCGAAGTGCTCAAGGCAGTCGGCGGAGAGAAATAATAATAAGCGGAGGTGCAGTGCTGCTGTTGCCTCCGCATTTTTTAACTTAGTATTTGTGAGGTAGTGGTATGGGAATTATAAAAAATGAGATACCGATATTAGAGTTTGATTCGGAGCAGACAGCAGTCATAAGTCCTGTTCATGAAAATCTAAACCTCAATCTTCCAAAGAAATGTGTATTCGCATTTCTCGGCAATTACATAGACGAGTATGCAAACAGCTCCGACACCAAACAAGTATCGACTTTTATCAGCGCAACAAAGAACTATCCTATTTATATAACAAAATACAAAGGCGAGGAAATCGTTCTCTGTCAGGCGCCTGTCGGTGCTGCCGCCGCCGCGCAAATACTTGACTGGCTAATCGGGTACGGAGTTTGTGAAATTATTTCTGCGGGCAGCTGCGGTGCACTTGAACATTTCGAGGAAAGTACATTCCTTGTTCCGAGCAAAGCATTGCGCGACGAGGGGACATCGTATCATTACGCTCCTCCCTCACGCTTTATGGAAATCAACGAAAGAGCAAAAAAGGCCATTGAAAAAACAATACTTGAGCACAACATGAAATATCAAGAGGTTATTACATGGTCTACCGACGGCTTTTTCCGCGAGACAAAAGAAAAAGTCGAATATCGCAAAAGCGAAGGCTGTTCTGTTGTGGAAATGGAATGCTCGGCGCTTTCGGCGTGTGCAGCTTTCAGAAAAGCAACATGGGGAATGATACTGTATACGGCAGACAGTCTTGCCGATATTGATAAATACGATGAGCGGCATTGGGGCGGCAACGCATATGAATATGCGCTTACCCTGTGTCTGGACGCGGTATTAGCCATATAACTTCAAAGCGGGGTGCGGCAACGAAAAGACGCGGCACCCCGCTTTTGTTTACGGACGATACCCAAAAACATTTATCTGAGCCGTTTGCCAAAAGCTTTATCTGATGTTATAATGAATTAAGACAACAAAAAGCAAATGCTCGGGAGGCGCAAATGGAAAAGAAATTATTGATTTTCGGAACAGTTTTTATTATCCTCGGTGTTTTGGCGCTGATATTTTCCGGTCTTTCTTATGCCGTGCTTCACGGCACAAACGACGCACCCCTCGACTTTTATCACCTATGGAACGTCATGCTGAAGATCTCGGTGCCCATAGGCGCAATTCTCTGCACCGCGGGCGTGATTTTACTGATAATTCGGGCGAGGTCGTAATCTTTTTTCGCGCTCTGCGCCTGACTTCATCGACCGTCGCAACAGCGAGTTGCTTGTTATTCCGACGGCTTTAAATTATAATAACCCCGAGGTGATGATTTTATGGATACAAAGGATATTATTCTTAAACTCAGAACAGGCAAGGGTATGTCTCAGGACGAGCTTGCGGAAAAAGTATTTGTTACCCGCCAGGCGGTTTCTCGCTGGGAAACCGGTGAAACTACGCCCAACACAGAGACATTGAAGCTGCTGTCAAAGCTGTTTGACGTTTCTATCAACACGCTTCTCGGCTCGCCGAGACAGCTTATTTGCCAGTGCTGCGGTATGCCTCTTGACGACGCCGATATCAGCAGGGAAACGGACGGCTTTTTCAACGAGGAATACTGCAAATGGTGCTATGCCGACGGGCAATATATGTATCACAACATGGATGACTTGATAGAGGTTTGCGTGCAGAATATGACAAGCGAGAACTTCTCGGCCGAGCAGGCGCGCGAATACATGGCGGATATGTTGCCCAAGCTCAACTATTGGAAACGGTACGAATATCTCGGCGGCGCGGAAAAATTCGAGGAATACAAGCAAAAGCTTATCGATGAAATAAACGGCTTAAATATCGACGGGCTGCCGAAGGTTGAAAAGCTCAACGCTCTTGTCGGCAAGTTCATCAACCTTGAATACCGACTGCCGAACGGGACGGCCGTAAAATTTCTTGACGACAACGCCACATATCTCGGCAACGAGCTGGAATGCGAATACGGCGGCTTACGCCGCTTCGGAATCGCCGCAAGCATGGATTTTTTACTGATTTGCACCTACGAAGAAAACGGCAAAAATCCGGAGCTGATCGTCTACAAAAAAAGATAAGTGAAATTTTAAACGGGGCGCGGCAAAAGCTGCCGCACCCCGTCTTATTATCGGCCGCCCGCCGTAAACTCAGCAGAATTACGGCAGGCGGTTCTGTTATTTTTTCCCGCTTATTTTCGGAGCGGTGCTCCGATAACTGATATCCAGCAGCAGCTCTAATTCTTCGTCCTGCACGGAGCCGTCGAGCGCGGCGGTTATCCAGCCGCTGCCCTTGCTCATGTGATACGCGGGAAAAAAGCCTTTTTCCGTCAAAAGTGAGCCTGCCATGGCAGGGCCGCATTTTAAGTTCACGGCACTCACGCGCTCATCGCCTTGCAGTCCGAGCTTGTTTTTCGGCACGTCCATAACCACCGCAAACCATTTTCTGTTGCCGCCGTGACGGAACACCTCATAATTCGGATACCGAAGCCACGGGCAGTCCGCGTCTATCTTATATTTTTCCGCTATAAAATCTTTCAGCTCGTTACGGTTCACAAATATACCTCCGAAGTCCCGTCAAAATTGAGTTTCAAGGCGAAGCCCGTCCGGCAGGTGCGTCACGTCGTTATATCTCAAAAATCTTCTGTGTGCCATGCCGTCGAGCAAAAAAAGCTCGAACTTATTTATGCAGGTATTATGCTGCACAACATCCAAATTTGTGTCGGGGTTAAAGTTTGCAATATATCTCAGCATAACGGCTATCGCTCCGCCGTGGGAGACGATCAGGATTTTTTGCGGGTTATACTTTTTAGGGCGACCACACCATTCCCCCGTCACGGCTGCGTTTGAATAGGCAGGGGTGTTGACATACTTATCAATCGCCGCCTCTAAGCGCTCAACGTCATCGCCGCAGTCATTTCCTATGCTCGCTCGCGTGTAGCTAAGATTTCCGTAAAGCTGCCCGAGAAACTCCGCGTTCACCTCATAGTCCTTGGACGTATTCGTCTCGGAAAACTCCGGTGCGACGATAATTTCGGGATTCCCACGCTGGTATTTTGCAACGGCAACCGCCGTCTGCGCCGCACGGCAGAGATGGCTTGTGTATATCCTGTCAAACTTTATGTCCTTTAAATATTGCCCGAGACACTCCGCTTGGCGCTCACCCTTGGGTGACAGCTTGCTGTCCGAATCGTTCGATTCGCCGATGTTTGACAGCGACTCGCCGTGTCTTACAATATAGAGCTCCATGTCTTTATCTCTCCCTATGCATCTTTTCAAAAATCATATCAAATACCCGAAAAAAGTTCAAGCGGTAATCGCTGTTATATGTTTTTATACCGTCGGCACAGTCGTTTTCAATAAACGTAATACGTATTTTGAAGCCTTATCCGCCATGAGTTTTTGCATTGAATTCGCGTTTGCGGTCTGATATAATGAAAATGATAAGGAGCGCGATTCAAGGCGCAGCGCGGCAGTATTACCAACAGCTTTTCGACTCTTACAATTTTGTGACAACTTTCATCCGATTTTTCGGTGAATGGGGTGCTCATTTTTGATATTCTTGTATTGCGGAAAGGAAGTCCGCGAAAAAAATCAAAGGAGCATTTGTCATGAAAAACAGAAAGAACATTATCGCAACCGTATTCGCCCTTGTCCTTGCCGCAAGCATCATCGCCGCATCGGCGGCTACCGCTTCGGCAAACAACAGAAAGAACACACCGACCGAGACTCTGCCCGAAATCGTCTCCGTCAACTCGCCCGACGACTGCGGCGTTCCGTCCATAGGGAGCTTCGTTAAAGACATGAACTCTCTCACGGAGAAAGAGCGAGAGGCTCTGCTCGGTGACCTCGCCGAGATCGCAAAGCTCGAAAAGCAGATCGATGAAATCTACGCCCGCATGACAGACAAGAACGCAGAAAAGCTCTACAAGGAAATCTCCGCAATCGACGACAAGATAACAGCGGTTCTCGAGAGAAACTCCAAGCTCTGGGAGCGCGTCAACGACGAGTATGACGAGCAGATCGCCGCAAACGAGACGGACATGACCTTCGAGCTCAATGAGGCCGACCTCAACGACGCCCGCGAGGACGAATATGCCTACGAGAAGTTTGTCAGAAATCTTGACACCATAACCGAGGACGAGAGAGCCGCTCTTATCGCCGACCTTGCCAAGGTCGCGGAGCTCAACGAGAAAATCGACGCTATCTATGCCCGCATGACCGACAAAAACGCCGACAAGCTCTATGAGGAAATCGACACTGTGGAAGCCGAGATTACAGAGGTTCTCGAGAGAAACTCCAAGCTTTGGGACCGCGTCAGCGACGAATACGACGTGAGAGTCGCAGCGAACGAAGCAGACATGGCCTTTTAAGCCGAGCGAACATAACGCCCTGCGAAAAGGCACAGCAGACAAGCCATGAACACAGAGCCGTGTCCGAGCGGCACGGCTCTGTAGCTACTACGGAGGCGCTATGAAACAACTCATCTATATTGCAGAGGATGAAAAAAACATCAGAGAGACGCTTCAGCGATTTCTCGAAAATGACGGATATGAAGTGTGCGCGTTTGAAACGGGAGACGCGCTTTTAGGTGCGTTTTTCAAAAGACGCGCCGACCTTGTCATTTTGGACATAATGATGCCCGGCACTGACGGGCTGACCTGCTGCCACCTCATCCGCGAAAAGGACAAGGTGCCGATTATTCTTCTCACGGCAAAGGACACCGAATACGACTATGTCAACGGAATATTGCAGGGCGGAGACGACTATTTGACAAAGCCGTTTCGCCCGACTATGCTTTTGATGCGCGTCAAGTCGCTGCTTCGCCGCGTGGAGATGGAGCGCGGCGACGACCCGATGGACAAGGATATTTCAGTCGGCGACCTGCGTTTTTCTGGCGACGAAAAGCAGCTCTTCTGCAAGGGAAAGCCCCTCGCCCTCTCCCCCAACGAGATGAAGATGCTTCTGTTTTTGATGCGCGGCGAGGGCAAGGCCTTTTCGCGCGACGAGCTGCTGAATCATATTTGGGGCTACAACGACGAGGTCGAGACGCGAGTGACCGACGAGACTCTGCGCCGAATCCGCAGCAAGCTCTCTTCGGCGGACAGCAACGTGCTCATTGAAACCGTCTGGGGCTACGGCTACCGACTGCGCTCAAAGGAGGGCGGAGTATGAAGCATATAAGAAGAAAAATCACGCTCGCCGTGCTCGGCACCATGCTGCTCGTCTTTGCGGCGCTGTTTGCTACCGTCAACATTTTTATTCCGAGATATCTGACGGCGGAGGCGCAAAAGGCGATACTCTCGGAGGATGAGCACGAAGCCCCCGTCCCGTTCTCCGATATTAAAAACGAGGATGACGAACAGGAGCATTTTTTGACTCCGAGTGTCAGATATCTTGAAATCGAGGGCGAGCTTTTTGAACCCGAATACCTGTCGAAATCGGAGCAGCGGCTCCGGGAATACTGCCGCAGAGAGAAGCCGTCCGTCGGTGAATTCCACACCTTCAAAAACGGCGGCGGCCGCTTCGTTTTTCGTATGACGCAGGTTGAAGCCGACGGCGATGACGACGCGTATTCCTATATTCTCTATGTGGATATCGGCGCCGTAATGCAGTATGCCTCTTACCTGAACGCCGCTTTTTTCGCGGTGCTGGCCGTTTTGACCGTGTTGGTCTGCCTATTCGGCTGGAAGCTCGGCGGCTATGTTGAGAGGGCGCACGAATCGCAGAAATGGTTTTTCCAAAATGTATCACACGAGCTGAAAACGCCGATGATGGCGGTTCAGGGTTGCGCGGAGGGCATAAACACCGGTGTTTTAGAGCCTGTCGAAGCGTCAAGGGTCATTCTCGAGGAAAACGAGCAGATGTCCGTTTTGATAGAGGAGCTGCTCGCGCTCTCGCGGCTCGAGGCGGGACAGTTTAAATCGGACTTTCACTCTACGGATGTGCGCGAGCTTCTGTACGACTGCCTGCGTGGCACGGAGCACCTCGCGCAGCAGAGAAATCTGCGTATCACACCGATATTTGACGACGACCCCGTAACGGTCAGCTGCGATGAAATTCATCTGCGCCGCGCTTTTACGAATATAATCACCAATGCTCTGCGCTATGCAAAAGAAGAGATAATAATTGAGTGCAGGCAGGAAAAAGGCAAAGCCGTTATCCGCATCCGGGACGACGGCGAGGGCATCGCGTCCGAGCTTCTGCCGCATATTTTTGACCGCTTTTTCAGCACGAGAAAGGGCGGAGCGGGAGTCGGTCTCGCCCTGACAAAGGAGATAGTCAGCCTTCACAGGGGAACGGTGCGCGCGTCAAACGACGGCGGAGCGGTGTTTGAAATTATACTGCCGATAGGATGAGCTTATTTTATCTTGTGTGATATGTGCCGGGCAACGCAAAGAGAACGCCACTAAAAAATCCGTCTTATGTCAGTTCTTTATGATTTTGTCCTGCGATAATATATCGTTATAATTGAATATAATTGAAATACAACGTCCCTCCCTCGATAATATACGTTACCGAGGGAGGGCGTTGCTTTACAAATGTATAGTTAAGAGATAGGGGTTTTCTGTATTTATGTCTTATAGCTTCACTCCGCATTCGGAGCAGAAGGCGCTGTCGGCGGTGATTTCGGCGCCGCAGTTCGGACATTTTTGTCCGAGCTTTGCTCCGCAGCGGTTGCAGAACTTCGAGCCGGGGGCAAGCTGCGCCTTGCAGCTCGGGCACACCGTCATTCCGACCGCCACGGTCTGACCTGCGCCGGACACCACCACCGGCTGTCCGCCGGTCATAATGGTGTTCTCTATAACCTGAAACACTTCGGAGGGAAGCTTTTTCTGCTTGTACGCGCCCATTCCGGCGGTTATCGCCAGCGGCCACGCCACAAACAGGCCTATCGCTCCGGCGCCTATTTTATCGGACCACTGCCCCTCGCCTATGCTGACATTCAGCTGATCTCCCGCAACCGCCATCTGAACGGTAACAGCAAGGCGCATTCCCGTGAGCGTCTTCCAGCCGTCCTTGGGCTGACTCGCCTGCATAACATAACCGTCCGTGGTCTGAGAGCTCTGGACGTCCATACCCTTCTCGGTACGGAAAAAGCCCTCGAGGCGGGTGACTATATCCTGCACCTGCGTGCCGTTCAGCATGAATACTCTTGTCTCGTTCATTTCATTTCCCCCGTTCGTCTGAAGTCGTTTTGTTATCTATTCTTCTGCATGAATATCCCATTCATCACAAGCTCATTTTCCAGATACTGCGAGATGCTGTCGGCAACGGCGGTTATGGCCCGCTGCACACCGGATGCGGAAAGCCCCTCGCACGGTTGAAGCATTGTTACGGACAGCTCCGTCCCGTGCTCTTGCTCGGTTACGCAGATTGAAAAACGGCTTAAATTCCCGTACACCGACATATTCGATATGACGGTTGAAGCATCCGTTTTTTCATACCCGGCGCCGTTTTTATCGAGCACCTCGTATATCGCAAGAATGACATATTGCCGATTGTACGGAAGCGTCCTTTTTGTCTCTTTACCGTCCCGCAAAACGGAATGCTGCGGCATATCCACCGTCCGCCGCCCCCTTTCAACGTTTTATCGCAGCACGCTTTTCTGCTATTGCTTTTCAATGTAGCCGCTCACGGCCTTGGCATACATACTGTCTTCCGTTACGGGCTGATAGCGCTTGCCGTCATAGTCATCCGTGAACCCGTTTGTCGCCTTATATATCCTGCCCGTCTCGGTATCGTACACACGCTCATAGCCTAAAGTGGCGTCGCTCTGCTTTTGGCTCATAATATCCTGACTTATGTTGCGGCTCTCCCACGAGGACATAAAGCCGTCCATCGTCTGGTTGAAGTTTTGGCTTATCTGCTTTGCGAGCGCCACCTTCTCATTGCTCGCCTGATTAGCGGCACTGACAAAGCTGTCGGAATACTTGAGTGTTTTAAAGCAGTCGGTAAGCACGCCTTCCCACTCTATAAATGTATCTTTGGCTGCGGTAACGGCGACGATATTGTAGACCATATAGTATCCGCCGTCTGCCGACTCCATCATGTAGCCGTTCATTCGTCCCGTCCAAATCTGAACCGCGCCGAAATCCACTACCGAGGCGGAAAACATTCCCTCGCCCTCTTTGCCGTTATCTTTAAAGGTGGCGCGCAGCAATTCATCGCCCATAGCATAGGCTTTCATACCGTTTGACGATGCATAGCGCTCGGTCACGGTGAAGTTTTCAAAACGAGGAAATGCGTATCCCGAATATGACGGCTCAGCCTTCGATATAAAATCGGCATACTGCGGAAAAATTTTGAAAAATCCTTCGGTAGACGGGTTTTTCAGCACAGGCGCCTTTGCAAAAATTAAATTCTGTTTGCTGCCCGCTCTATAACTGTATTGCCACGCCGCCTTACCCTCCTCACAGTGCAGAAGCGGCTCCGCCTTCAGCAGTATAAACATCTGATTGAGCGGCTCCGCAGGGTCGTACACACGGATACTGTGGTAGATATTTATTCCGCCCGTCGATACCGTCCACCCCTTGGGGATAGTTATGCTGAAATCGGCGGTTTCGTATTTTGCGGTCTGCACTGCCGCTGCCGCCGTCTGCGTTATTTTGACACCGCGCTCCGTCCGGTCTGCCTTGGTGCCGTCGCCGTCCTCGGCGGGCTTGCTGCCGCAGGCGGCAAAGAGCAGCAGCATAAGAGCCGCAAGCAAGAGCGCCGCAAATCTTTTTGCTTTCACGGTATCCTCTCCTTTTTGTTGCCCGTTGCTTAAACAAACGCAGCAAGCACAAATTTCATTTTGCTTTTGCGGCCTTTCGCGCCGCACCCGTTTTACCCTGCTTTAATTTTATACAGGCAGGGGGCTTTTTGTATATAAGGGAAGTCCGCCAATCTGCAAAAATCGCGTGGCGGACTTCCGCCATTCTCCGAAAAGCGCCGAAAACCGCGCCTTTTACCCATAAAGAAATCAAAAAAATACCTCTCGCCGAAGCGAGAGGCAAATCTGCTGTTTTTATGCGTTGTTGTAAAGCGTGACAAGTCCGATGCGGGATCTCGCGCCGGTTTTTTCATATATTGCGGAGACATACCGCTCAAGGGTTCGCCTCGACACATAGAGATTGTCGGCTATCGTTTGCAGTCCGTCCTCGGTATTCACCAGCAATCCGAACACCTCGGCTTCTCGCGGAGTCAGCGAGAACTGCTCGGCGAGCTTTTGCAGCCTTTCGCCGTCGCTCAGCTTATCGGCCGCCTCTGCTTCGAGCCCGTCAAAGAAGGCTTTTCGCTTATTCATATAGGCAAATGCAGCGACGCTCGCGAGCACGAACAAAAGCAGCTCGATCGTTATTATGGCGATATTGTTGCCCGAATTCAAAAGTGCAAGCGAGCCGCCCGAAATCAACACGGCGACAAGATTGTTGACGGCTCTGCCGAGTCCCGCCCACAGCTCCGGCGTTTCAGTGTATCGGGCGATCTCCATAAAGGAAACCGTGAAGAAAACGGCGAAGAAGCCCGCGGCCAGATAAAATATGACGAGCCCTACCGTAAAAGACCCGGCAAACTGAAGAACGACGAGGCAGGTAGTTGACAGGACGGTGATGCAGTACATAACTATGCTCATGTATTTTCTGCTTGCCGTGTCAAACAAAAAGCCCGCCAAAAGCCCGCTGAGGGCGAGCAGGACTCGCGGCCACTGCCCGATATTCGCCTCTCCGCTTGCGTGGATGAGGGTGACGGCATTATCAAGCGTGCTGAAAATGCAGGTCATAAGCGCGACGAAAAAGACAAGAATCACGCTGATTTTTAAGCTTTCCCTGCCGTTTCCGCCGTCGGGCTCGCTCTTTGAGAGCGCCGGGACAACGCTGTTTTTTTCCGCGCGTATCAGCATAAGCGCCAAAAGCATTATAAACACCGAAAGTATCGCGGCTTCGGCAATGTCTATATGAACAAGATTGCTGTTCGCAATCTGGAGCATTGTACCGAGCATATAGGAGATACCCGTAAGCCGCGCAATATGCGTATTGTCCTCCAACAGGCAAAGGGATTTATAGAACACGGCGCTTCCGAACACGCCGAGAATCAAAAACAGCAGAAGGCCGGCAATCAGCGTAAGCGTGTAAGAGCCGCTACGGCACATCAGAAAAAGGCAGGCATTTGAGATAACAGCTGCGCAAACCGAAACGGAAGTTTGTGCATTTCCTTTGCAGAATCGGCATAAAAGAGGATACAGAACAAAACCGACCGCGCTGACGCCGAGCGCATAATTTTGAGCCGCCACCGAACGGTGCCCCGAAACGATGCGGGAAATCATGTTGACAAACAAAAACTCCGCACCCAAGAACACAAAGGTGAAAAGGCTCATAAGAACTATTACTTTCAGATACGGAACTCTGTTTTCCCTGTTAAATGCATCGCTCTGCTTTATTTTTTTTAAGATGCCGTCCATAATAAAATCCTCTTATCGGTTATCGGGCTCAAACGCTGCGTACGGTTTTTCGTTACAATCTAATATATTATTTAACTTTAAATTTGTCAAGACAGTCCGTATAATAACGCCGTTTCTCTTTTTGGAAGTCGCGGCACGGGCACGAAAAACTATTTAACGCAGCCTGCGAATCGTTCAAATACCAATTACAGAAGCAAACCGCCTCCTTCGGTGCATTCATTTACCAATGGAGGTGTTTTTTTGTAAATATACAATTTAGCTGTCATCGCGCAAGATTAATCGGCGCGGTTTTCCGACTCTGTTCTCAAACAACAATACTATTAACTTCGTTAATTGTCATGCTTGAGACCCCTATGGAATTACACTGCTCTCAAACTTGGAAAAGGCGAATGGGCTGATTTAGAGAGTTTGAGACCCCTATGGAATTACACTGCTCTCAAACCCCTTGCAACGGATAACAAGCCGTTTGAATGTTTGAGACCCCTATGGAATTACACTGCTCTCAAACTGGACGGACGGCGCAGAGTTTAACGCGGCTGTTTGAGACCCCTATGGAATTACACTGCTCTCAAACAATCTTTTCTGCCATGTCACCACCTCTCTTGTTTGAGACCCCTATGGAATTACACTGCTCTCAAACCTAACTATCAAAACTACACGCAGAATTATCGTTTGAGACCCCTATGGAATTACACTGCTCTCAAACGACTTCGGCTCTGCGCTATCTGCAACAATGTTTGAGACCCCTATGGAATTACACTGCTCTCAAACCATTATTACGCTGCGTTTGTCAATATTTTTGTTTGAGACCCCTATGGAATTACACTGCTCTCAAACGCTTAAATGGCGGAGAGTACGACGACGAGGGTTTGAGACCCCTATGGAATTACACTGCTCTCAAACTGATTAACGCCTCTGCAACCGTCACACCGTCGTTTGAGACCCCTATGGAATTACACTGCTCTCAAACAAGGGGAGTAGACTATCTCATATTAACTCAGTTTGAGACCCCTATGGAATTACACTGCTCTCAAACTTGTTAATCATTGTTTGTCCTCCTGCTGTTGTTTGAGACCCCTATGGAATTACACTGCTCTCAAACAACGTGCTCAAGCCGCTTTGCAATCTTCGGTTTGAGACCCCTATGGAATTACACTGCTCTCAAACCCTGATAGAGCAATAAACGCTGGAGGCACAGTTTGAGACCCCTATGGAATTACACTGCTCTCAAACTGCTTCGCTCTTAACGCCCCGACAGATTGAGTTTGAGACCCCTATGGAATTACACTGCTCTCAAACTCCGTTATTGCTTTATTGACAAAATTGTGTGTTTGAGACCCCTATGGAATTACACTGCTCTCAAACCTCAAATCTCAAATTCGGAATCAAAATCCCGAAAACAACCTGCAATTGTCTGAGATGAGGTTAAAAGGGGTCGCAAAACGCTCAGCAGATAAGGCACAGATCGCTGTCTACAACCAGTCGCTTTTCGCACGAAAGCCTCTCGTGCTCAAAGCTCTCTATCATCAAAAGATGATAGCCGTGCGAAATCGCGGTTTTTATAAACAGCTCTGCGTCCTTATCGGATATATAGCAACGGAGATTAACCGTTACAAACATTTTGGGGCCGATAAATTCCGTGACCAGCTCGAAATAATCAATGATTTTTTCCGCAAGTCCGCTCTGCTCGCTGCGCACTTCAACTCCGGCGGCTTTAATGAACGAGCCTATGCTCACTTTTGTGAAATCGATATCGCACATATAGTCAAACGCCAGATTGTTGAGCAGCGTCTCCATGCGCCCGACGGTCTCAACCGTGGCGGAATAGAACTCATCCGAAACGGCTTTCAGCTCAAGGTCGGCAACGATTTTTGAATTTATCGCCTTTGAATTCAAATCGAAAGGAATAAATCTGTCCAGAAGCTCGAGCTTTTTGGCTATGTTCAAAAGCTTGCTGTTTTCCGAGAGCACCGCCTTTCCGTCAAGGCCGGAGAGCTGATCGGTGATATCCTGAAGCAGGCTGCGGAAAAGAACCGGGTTTTCTATTATCAGCGTATTAATTTTATCACATTCCGTATCAAAAATAAAGTCTATTTCGGGAAAAACAAATTTCAAAGTATCACCAGCCGTTCCTCCGAGTCTATGATATCGGAGTGATATTCGCCGACAACGAACTCCATCTTTGAAAACTGCTTTTCCGTCACGGTGAGCGTCTGGACTATTCCCTTTTCCGGCTTATTTTTACGGATAAGGTTTTTGACGGAGTTTTCAACAGACGGGGTCGTCATCAGCTTGGTATAAACGGACTCCTGCATCATGATAAAGCCGTCCTTGATAAGAGCCTTGCGAAAGTGACGGTATGCCCGTTTATCCTCGTTTGTTTCGGTCGGAAGATCAAAAAATACTATTATCCTCATAAATCTAAAGCTGCTCATATGTCAACAATATAGTCGCTCTCCGCGTCGATGAGATAGTTTTTTATCTGCGAAGCGTCGCCGTCGTTTATCGCCTCAAAGACGCTGCGCGTATAAATTTTTATCGCATCGGATACGCTGCGGTATGTGCTGTCGATTCTAACCCTTTGCTCCAAAATATGCCACATGGCGTGCTTTTCGTCCTTGTCGAAAGTCTCGGGCCTGAGCTCAAACGCAAAGCGGTCTACTATTATGCGAAACGGCTCCATCAAATCACAGCTCAAATTAAAATGATTGAACATATTGTTGTGAAAAATTCCGAGCTGAGTCAGATATCCGTTGGCGCTGACCTCGCGGTTAAAGGAGGAGAGTATGAGACTGTAACCGTAGTTCAGCGCCGCGTTCACTGCATTGTCCGCGCTTCGGGTGAAATCCATGCCGAAAAGCGCGTTGAAATAGACCTTTGCCGCATGGCCCTCTCGGTTGCTTGCGTCGAGCAATTCGACATTGCCTATATACGTCGTGATAAGATCCGCCTCTTTGTCCTTGCCGAGCTCATAGAGGAACTCCGCCTGTTTTCTTATCTTCTCCGTGATTATCTCGCGCCATATCACGGCCTTTATCTCGTCGCTCCATGTTATCTGCGTGCGAATCTTCGCCGCGCTGTCATGGCTGCCGTGATGCGCGACAAGCTCCGCCGTCGGACTTCGCTTCGAGTCGCAGAATATGACCTTCACTTTCTTTTCGATAAGAGCCTCTATCAGGCAGCCCGTCAGAGAAACGGCGGGATTCTCAATAACAAGAATCGCTATTTCATCTATGACTACGCGCTTTGTCTCCTCTCCGCGCACAACCATAAGCCCCATTTTATAATCGAGCTTCGCCTGCCCGGATATTATAACCGTTCTCCAGCTCATAGCAAATCAAGGAGGTTGCACGAACGCTTTTCCCAAAGTCCGGATGCCGAGGAATCGATTATGCGAACATCTTTGTATCTCTTTTTCCAGTTGGACACCGTTGAGCTGAAGCTGACTGTTGCCGCCGATCTCGATGTACCGCCAACTGCACTCAAGTCACATCCGCTCGATATTCTGCCGAATACCTGATGTATATTAAGCAGAGCTTGCGCCTGCTCTTTTATACCGAGGGCGATAAATTTATCTCTTCCTTTTTTCAATATCTCTGTCGGGCAATTCACGCGCTTTGAGAATATTGAATTTTCGAGCTTGTCGATATAGAGATCGTAGAGCTCCAGATTCTTTTCTGCGGAGATTTTATCATATTTTTCATCATAGATATAATTGGGATTTTTGGAGTTCTTCTTGTTGAATTCCTCAAGCTTTTTCAGATAGAACGCCCAATCTTTGCTTGCCGCAAACTGTGTCAGCGTTTGTGTTATAATGCTTTTCCCGCCATTTGCGCCTCCGGTTATACACACTCTGAATCCGTCAAGCGACAGCATCGTGTTTACCTTCCACGGTCTCATGCCGAGCGGGAACGAAACCTCATCAACGGTCTTTTTGAGAAGGCGTCCCAATCTGTCGAAAGTATACTCTTTGGCAAAAGCCGCGTCCTCAAGGAATTTTTTACCGTAAAGCAATTCTACGGGCATTATGATTATATCCGTTTTTTTGCCGACCCTATATCGGACAGGAATGAAGAACATAGAGCCCGCCTTGTTGTAGCCGCCGTATTTTTCGGTCGGCAAGCCTTTTTTCAGCGGCGTCAGCCCTTCTTTTGCCGATATGGGGTTTTGGTCAAAAAGGCCGCCGTTTTTAAAGGTTGCAAACTTCGTGATATGAGCGTTATTCTTAGCGGCAGTCGTCTTTACCTTTTCGAGCATATGCGCGCCGTCCCAGACCGTTTGTCCTCCGCAGATGACCGGGTGGGTGAATATGGTTTTTGCTTTCATACTGTAGTTGGAATTCACATTAAACCATCTGCGCGTAAACTTCATGTGATACACATTTCCGACCACGATATTGAGATATGCGTCAACCGCGTGGTGCAAATCGTTAAACAGCCTCGATTTGTAAATTTCAAACTCCTTGCGAAAATCCGAAACCGGTCCCGCTTTTGAATACACTATCTCCGTATCGGGATAGAATTCATTGAGCAGCGTCGCAACCGCTTTTGTGGACTGCGAGGTTTCGGTAAGTTGGCGGTTAATAAAGTTATACTTCTCCTCTTCCGTGAACGGGGTCGTGCGGGTAAGTCGCTTGAATTTTTCTTCGCTTATCAATCCGTGAGCCTTGTAGGACTCCCAGATGCCGTGCATTTTTTTACGTATATCGCTGTTTATCGGATACACATTGCCCTTTGCGCCGTTGGCCTCGCTGAGAACAAGTACCTTGTTGTTGATTATGCTGTCATCCTTGACGAAACACTGCGGATAGATATGATCGATATCATAAAGCTTAGTTCCAAGCGCCTCCAGCTTTATCGGCTGATTCGTATACATGCATCTGCCAAGCTGCATATAGTAGAGGAAAAGCTTTTCGCTTTGCAGCTTTGTGTTAGCCGCTTCGCCCATCGCTTCGAGCTGCTCCTGAAGCAGACGCACATCCTCGCTGCCGCACTTTTTATAGAGCTCGAGAATTTGCTCTTTTCTCGATGTAGTCCGCTCGCCTTTTTTCTTGCCGGAGGCGTCTCTCGTCGTCTCGACAAATATTTTTTCCGGCTCTCCGAACGCTTTTACAACATCTTTGATTATGTCAAGCGTTCTGTGTATCGGTCTGCGCACCGCATCGGAAACATACATATCGTCAAGACGGCTGTCCAGGGTCTGCGGATGCTCCGAATAGTAGTCGTCCCTGATTGTTTTGAGCTCGTCCTTAAAGGTGAACCTGTCGGCGTCCGCCACAATTTCCATGAGATTATACTGCGTCTCCCAAAGGGCGGAGATAACCGTCATAACTTCGCCGGTCTCTTTTCTGACGCCCTCCACGCCGGAGAGGAATCTGCGCGAAAGTCTGCCGAAATCATGTATTCTCAGCGAACAGATATATTTGCGGTCGGTATCGTTCACGTTGGGATATTCGCGCTTCAGCCATGCGGCAAGCCTCGTTTTATCCTCGGAGTATGATGCTCTTTCAATTATCCTTTCAACATCCTGCTCCGACAAAACGCGGGATTCAATCAGCCTTTTGAAGGATATCTGCGGCGCGAGATTCGAGTTGATGTTGATATCGACTCCCGTCACGGTGTTCTCTTTGCCCTTTTCGACATAGCCGTTGGCAACAAGATACGATATGAGCTGTTTGCGCGTGACCTTTCTTCTGCACATAAAGACATTATTATATATTTCCTGCTTTAGCTCTACGGATATCCTCTTTTCGTTTATGCACAGGTTGTTTATCTCGTTGAGCACGGAAAATTTGTGATACAGCAGCGAATCCTTCGGCAGAACCGGCTCTCCCGGAATATATGTGCAGGTATTCGTCAGCTGCTCGATAAAATTCTGCTCGCTGGCATCGAGATCAACCATCTTTTCGAAGTTCCATGGATATATTTTCCCGCTCTTTCTCGCAAGCCACGCCCTGGGCGAATTTGAATTGAGCGGCCCCACAAAATACGGCACGCGGAAAGAAAAGACAGAGCTTATTTTATCCGCGACGCTCAAGCCGTCCTCATCGGTCTCGGTAAGAAACGGAAGATACTGCGCCGCATTTTTCAAAATCGCATCAAGCTCATAGGCGTAGAGCTGCTGAGGAATGACGCGGTTGTCGCCGTCTTTTTGCTTGGGCATGAAAGTCCGATCCTCGAGGCGCGTTATCATATCGTCGAAGTTCTGCTTGTCCGAAGCGTCGGGAGATATATTTTTAACTATACCGAGAATGTATTTCGAGAACGCCTCCTTATCCTTTCTCTTTAAATTTGAACCGGAAACCTCATCTGTGTGATAAGCATATGCAACGTAGTTGTCCTTGTCGGCAGCGCGAAAAACCTCGCTGTATTTTTCGGGTCTGTATTTTGCTATAACGTCTTTGAGGAAGCGAAGATCCTTCCTGTGCTGCTCATAAACCGCTGCCTTTGCCTCCGATATGCATGAATAGTTTCCCAGAATATCCGCAAGCACGGTCCAGTCGTAAACCGCTCGCATAGCCGCAATAAGCTCGTAATCATCCCCGAGCTCCGTCGAAAGGTTGATGAATTTTTCATCGTCCATGTCGAGCGTTATCCCCTCGAGATTCTCATAGTCGCTGTTTTGGAACAAATCCTTGGGCCGCACCTTGCTGCCGGCAAAAAGACCGATTATCGCCGCGCGGCTGAACGGGAAGTCCTCAGTTGCCTCGCTTGAGGTTTTTTTCCCGCCGTAAAGCAAGTCTATCAGCTCCTTCTTTTTATCCGTTACCCTTATTTTCTTTTTCAGAATATTGCCGAGTTCTTTTTCGTCGCATTTATTCCACGGCACATCATATCCGTTATCGGTAAAAAATGAAATGAACGACTTATATACCAGATTGAAATCCCTGAAGGAATCCATATTATCCTTGCTTATATTGCTCAGAAAATGCCCGCGGTGCGCAACGAGCCACGCACACGCAAGATAGACAAGTCTCACATCGTGCGGCGCGGGATTTTTCATAAGCTCGAAAATCAGATGATGCATCGTCGGGTATTCCGCATAATACTCCCTGTCCGTGTAGTCGGGGTCGTTGAAGATACTGTACGCATCGCCTGCGTCCTCGCGGAAAAGAGCCGACTCCTGCTGTCGGATGTAGAACCGCACGTCTACCTGCGCTATCTCTTCGGCAAACAGCTCGCGCACAAGCTGAACCCTTTGCTTGCGGCGCTCGAGTCTGCGTCTCGCGGTACGGTAACCTCTCCTTTCGGCTTTTGACGCCGGCGCATCAAAGAGAGTAGCTCCCCATGCGGGCTCGCCGTGAAACTTCAGGAGATTATACTCCTCATCGGTCACCGCATAGCCCACGGAATCGGAGCCGATGTCAAGGCCGAGATAGTATTTTTTATTTTTCATATTGACAACCGCCTTTCGCTGTGATAATATAGCATTGTAATTTTGTAGACCCCTATGGAATTACGCTGTTGAGTTCAAATAAAAGTTTACTCAAACCGTCGGCTTTGACCGACTGCACAGTGTGTGCGCAGAGGACTTCTCAAGTGAAGTCCTTTATTTTTTTGCCCTTTTTATTCAAAATTTTTGCCGCCGTTTTTGTCCCATAATGTCATATTCAGTATATCAGATGCTATTATTAAAAGCAATAAATTATTAAAATCAAAAAATCAGTGTCCGATAAAACACCCCGCAGATTTTGTTTTGTAATCTGCGGGGTTAATTTGCGGCGATTGCCTTTAGCATAGTGTTATCGGCTCTCGCGTTTTTTTATCTTTGCGTCGTCAAATTCATAAACCTCGTCGCAGAGGGTCGAGATATCGCCCTCGTTGTGCGAGACTATGAGCATGGTTTTTCCGCTCGCTTTAAAGCTCAGAAAGAGCCTTCGCATCTCCTCGACTGCGTCCTTATCAAGCGCGTTCATCGGCTCGTCGAGAATCAATAATTGCTGATTTTCCATTATCGCCTGTGCTATGCCGAGGCGTTGTTTCATGCCGAGCGAATATTTGCCGACACGCAGCTTTGACGACGGGTCAAGACCGACTGTTTTCATGGCGGACTCTATCTGCTCTTTGCCGATCTTGCCGCGTATCGAGGCGAGGTATTCAAGATTTTTCATGCCGCTGTAATTGGGCAGAAAGCCGGGCGCTTCGATTATAATTCCCGTGTTCTCCGGGAAATCCGCGTCCTTGCCTATCACCTTGCCGTTGACGGTGACCGTGCCGCTGTCGGGCTTCATGAATCCGCAAATGAGCTTTAAAAGTACAGTCTTGCCGCTGCCGTTGTCGCCGACGATGCCATATATTCTGCCCTCTTGCAGTTGCATATTAACATCTTCGAGAACCGTTTTTCCTTTGAAGCTTTTTGTCAGCTTATCTATAACTATAACATCAGTCAAAATAATGTCCTCCTTTCAAAGCCCTTCTCTTCACTGCGCCGGAGCAGAAAAAGACAAGGATCATCACCGCCGCGTCTGCAAAGAGTACCGCCGCAGCCGTTTTGACATCGGTCAGCTGTTTTGCCATGCCGTATGCGCCGAGCATGACGAAGCTGAAGCCTTTCAGCCTCCCGCATATGAGCCCCGTTGTGCCGACAGCCGCGATTACAATCGCCGCCGCAGGCTTCTGCCCGAGAAGAAAACGCAGAAAGCACAGCACGCACATTGACGCGCCGAGCGCGAGCGGATATGCCGCCATGCGCATAAGCTCAAAGGCGGAAAGTGTTCCGACTTTTTCCGCCGCCGCTGCGCAGACGGCTATGCCGATAAGGCAATAGAGCACACACCAGAGAAGCGCGGACGAAACGGTTTTTATCCACCATTTGAAAAAGCCCTTCGAGCGCGGCAGGACGAAATACGGCATTGCCTCGGAATCGGAAACCGAGCCCGCCATACCGAGAAAGAGTCCCGCAAAAAATGTTCCGAAATAGCGGAAGAAGCCGAAGAGATCAAACTGTCCGCTGTGTTCAACGCCGCCGACGGCTTCTGTGAAAACAGAGAAAAATGTTTCCCGCTCGCCGCCGAAAGACGAGAGCACGCAGACCGTCCATATGAGCAGAGACACAGCGAGATACGGCAGCATATTGAAAAGCCGATGCCGCAATCCCGCAAAAAAAGTTATCTTCATATTCGAGTCCCCACTGTTATTTTGAGATCGACATGCCGAACGGCGCGAAGAATACACGCAACGATAATCGCCGCGAGCAGGCAGAAATACGCGCACGAAAAGCCGACCGACGGCAGACCGGCATCCTCTGAGAAGCCGTGATTCGAAAATACGGAGATAAAAAACGGGAGGTACTTAAACCTAATCAGATATGAAATGATATGCTGAGCCGAGAGCACGGCGAAGCCCAGCACGCGGCTGCCGCTTAGATTTATCAAAAACAGAAGCAAGCCGCAGAAAAAGCCGTAGCCGAGATTCAGCGCCAGGGCATAGAATGCCGAGAGATACGGCGTAACAACCGGCATAAAAAGCTTCGGGTCGACTGTGATATGATAAGACGAAGCCGCCGCATCGCGCATGACGAGCTCATAAAACGGCGCGCTCCACACATTGCCCGCAAAGGCGTTGGGCGAGAAGAATAGCACGGTCACCGCGAGCGAAAATATGTAATACACGGCGCAGGAGAGCAGGATATACATGAGCTTTCCGACTACCCACTGCACCCGCGAACAGCGCACGAGCGAATACATCGCGCTCTGCTCGGTAAAAGGCGCGTCGGCGAACAGGAGCATAAGCCCGAGGAACATCAATGTCGCGATATGGAGCGTTGAGCTGTTATATATAAACGGTTCGAATATGTTAAGCGGATCTCCGCTCGCCCGGGCGAACTGCATAAGATTCACGGAATCGAGCAGCGAAGCGGCGGCGCAGACGAGAAAAGCCGTAACAGTCCGCGCGCTGCCGAGCCATGTGCCGAACTGCCAGCGCATCACAGAGAGACACTGTTTCATTGCAGCAGCCTCCTTCGCGCAAAGAAAATGAACGCCGCGCAGCCGAGCACCAGAAGCACCGCCTGATACAAAAACAGAAAGCCGAACGACGGCAGAATATCGGGCAGGATAGTATTGGTCGGGCTGAACTTTTCTTTTTGCAGCGCGCTCGCGACGAGATGCATCAGGAAGAACAGCACGAACGGACCGCAGAGAGCCACATATCTGTTGGGCACCGCGGCGGACAGAGCCGTGCCGATAACTCCCCACACGACGCCAAAGAGGAACGCGAGCAGGATTATAACTCCGACCAGGCCGAACCCGCCCGCGACGTTTTCGAACGGCTGCAATATACTTCCGTCAAGCGGAGTTTTCGAATGTCCGTTCGGGACATACGGGTCGCAGAAAATGAGCATTATGAGCGCAAACACCGCAAGCGGCAGAGCGTTCGCCGCACCGCCGCAGACAGCGTTTGAAAAAAGTCTTGAGAACATATATTTTCTGCGGCTCTTCGAGCGCACGAGCATAAAGCGCAGGTATCCGCTGTTATACTCATCACAGAAACGGAACACGCCGGGCATAGCGGTTATTATCGGCGTAAAGATAAGATATCCGCCGAGTGCGAGGGACGAGAAGAAGAAATTGATATAATCCGCCTTGTTATCCCACCGCGCAAAATACAGAAAATACTGATACTGCGGCTCGACAAACAGAACGAGTCCGAGCAGCAGGGATATCAACATCCCGGTTGAAAAAAGCTGACTTTTTACATCCTTTCTGAGCATAGGATCACCCCGCTCAGGGCTTTATTACAGTTGTGGGATCGACGCTTACACCGTCCTTTGTGGCTGAAATGTTCAGGTGGGGGCCGGTTCCGTATTTGCCGATAAAGCCCATATCATCTCCGCGGGAGACGTATTCGCCCTGTTTTACGGAGAACTTGGCCGCGCTGTATTCGATGACATAGCCGTTGTCGCAGGTCAGCACGGCGCAGGGGCTGTCGTATTCGTTTGTATAAAGCTTCGTTATTCTTCCGCTTGCACAGGCGACGACCTTTGCGCCGAAATCGGCCTTGATGCTTATGCGCTTATACTGAGTGCTGTACGGAGAGGAAAGCTGTGTATAGCCGGGCACGGGCCAGATGAATCCGGCGGCGCTGACATTCACATGGTTATTTTTGCCCTTTGTCGTCTTTTCGGTCGGCGCGGCGGTGCCTGCTTCTTTTGTAGTGTTTGCTTCCTCTGCGGCGGTTTCCGGTGCGCCGCTTTCGGGAGCAATATCCTTCGCCGTGGTGTTCTCCCCGGTCTCTGCCTGCGCCCCTATTCCGGTCGGGTCGGCAGTTGTGCTCGGGTCTGTTTCGGGTTTGCCGCTGCAGGAACAGAGTCCCAGCATGAGTGCGATTGCGGCAGCGAGCGATACGAATCCTTTTGTGCGTTTCAACATTTTGTTTTCCTCCTTTTGGTTACTCGTATCTATTCGTAACGGCGTAAAATTCACCGGTTACGGCATTGATTATAATATCATTTTCATATTCGCCGTATTGCTCCAGCGTTGCGGTAGTAGCGATACAGAAACGCCAACACGGGAACACGGTCGAATTATATGTTTCGGGGTCTTCGACCGACATATATTCAAAGCTTATCTCTTTTACTATAGAATCTTTGACAAGTCCCGCGGCGGCAAGCTTCTTCTGCAAAACCGCGAGAACGCCGTCGAGCGTCATGACTCTGCTGTTTACGATTTTCGACTCGCCAAGCTCAAGCCTTGTGAGCCTCGCGTCGACAACGCCCCTGTCGTCTATTGCGACGGTGCATCCTGTGCTGTCAGGCTCGCCGCTCGAAAGCGGTATTCCGTCGGCAACCTGGACATATTTATATTCATATCTGCCGCGTTTGGCACGGTTGCCTCGCTCGGTCAGAGGCTCAACGACCTGCGAAGAGACGAGCTCAAAATCGGTCATCCCAAGGCGGCCGAGAAGCTTATCCGACAGGCGGCGTGCATCGTCGGGAGAGATATTGCAGCCCTTTGCCCATCCGGGTTTCAAAGCGGTCGGATGGTTTGACGCGCTCAGAACTTCGGATACGCCGAAATAAAATCCGCCCGGAAGCAGACCGACCGACGGATCGTCCTCCGCCGTTTTCTCCGCGCCGGGATTGAACATCGGATCGTCGCCGGAGAAGAACAAGTCTTCGAGCTCGAACAGGTCGAAGAAACGGTACTGCGCAGAATATATCCGTATATCTCCGGTTATCTTCGGCACTTTTATATCGGCATCGATATGCACTGTTATGCCGCCGGATGAAATGTCGCGCTTGAGATGCTCGGTTTTTGAGAGAACGGGCGTCGTGCCGCCCTGATTGCCGTTATCGGCGGGAGCATTGACGAGGGACTCGACGAGCAAGTCGTTCGAGCTTTTTGCGCGCAGGACGTTTCCGTCCATGACGGCCTCGGGCGTTTTTTGGCAGGCCGCAAGCAGCAGAACGGAACAGGCAAGAAAAAGCAGCACGGATTTTTTCACAGAGACACTCCCTTTGATTTGTATAAAACATTTTTTCTCAAAAACCATGCAACGGGCATACAAAAAAAATAACGGCCGCACAATTCGGAAAACTGTGTGACCGTATTCTTCAAGAAGCGGGCGACCCGTTAAAATGTCTGAGGTTTGCTCGCCGGTATAGGCTCGGATTCTCCGGGTCCGATGCCGATAACGACCACCGTTCGGTTTTTGCTGTTGTTTAGTCGGTCTTGCTCATTAGTGACTTCGCTTAAGCGAACCATTCCATTATTTTGCCAACTATCCCTATAAATGCCCAACCGAAATACGTCAGCACTGTCCCAATCGTTATAATAATCAGCCAAAAGGCCTGCTCTAATGGACCCATTTTTAAAGGACTCATTGCTATTACCTCCAGAATATGAATTATTGTTTAGCGAAATATCAGATACACTCAATTCAGCAGTAATATTTCTATGTGCTATTACATGCACAACTGTATCCGAGTCACTGTAGTTAAAAGATTGAACATTGAAGCCTTCTGATTCTTTTGCGCTGTTTTGCTTTTGCAAAAGGTCGGTCAAACCATTGGAATCACATCCTCCGCACAGTTGTGACAATATGTTAAATATTCTCAATTCCGCTTTTTACAGCTTTATTATACCGCAAAACAATTATCATGTCAACCATTTTGCTTTTTACAAATTAAATTGTCCGTAAAGCGGCTGCCGTTCTTTTCCGGCTCGAATATTGTTATTCTCGTATCCCGAGAGGGCGCACAGCGGCAGAGGATGTCCCCCTGCCGCTGCACTTTTATAGGAGTTGAGAGTTGAGGTTGTCAAATTAAGTATACAATGCGGCTGAACGGGGGCAGTTGTCTGCCGTGTGCAAAAATTATAGCGCAAAACGCCGCTTCGGAAAACCGCAAATGCAAAAGTGTAGATAAAACGTGCAAAAATGCAGATTTTCGACTTATTGAACGTCCTGTATATATAGTCTGCAAAAACTGAAAATGTTACAGTTTTTTTGAATTTTTTTGTATTTTTTGAGAGTCTCGACTCGCTCGGCGGTAGGGGGCGCACTCCCGCATTTCTGTCAAAAGCCGCAAATTAGAAAACATATTTTCCCGTGTTATTGCCCGCTTGCACAAACTGTAGTATAATAAAATCACGGTGCCGAAAAATCGGACATTAATATAGGGGATGATTTGAAATTGGTTAATTTGGAGAAAGATGAAATTACGGGAGAGTGTATGCAGATCTGGCATCTTTACAGAGAATACATAAAAAGCTTTTGCAGTTTTCAGCTTAAAGACTGCCCCGACTGTGTCGAGGACTGCGTTCAGGATGTGTTCATGGCACTGCTCGAGGCCAGACGCGCAGGTAAAGAGATAAAAAATCCCAAGGCCTGGCTGACCCGCGTTGCGAACAATAAGATAATTGACGAATACAAAAACAAAGCGAGAGAAGCAGAGCACATAAACAGAATAATACAGTATGAAACCGCGCTGAAAATTTCTGCCGTCGAAATGCCGCAGCTCAACGACATTTCCGACGAGCTGATAGACGAAATGACGGACAATATATTGAATCGGCTCAAGGCAGACGAGCGCTCGCTGGTCGAGGATTACTATATGGAGGATATGCGAGTAAGAGATATTGCTGTAAAGCACGGGCTTTCCGAGACAAATGTCCGGCAAAAGCTCTTCAGAGCGCGGAAAAAGATAGTGCATATGGTAAGAAAAGAGATAGAGAAACAAAAAATTTAAAATTTTTTCGTAACATTTTTGAAATTCGCAGACTATATAAGTAAGGAGGAATTTATATGACAAAAAAACAACTCTTGAAAATCCTGAATGACGATTCCCTTGAGCTCACCGTCGAAGAGCTCGAAAATATAATTGAAGAAGAACTGCAAAAGGACGAATCCGAAATGGATCCGGACCTTATAGAATACTGCCTGTACTATATCAGCAAAGCGGGGGCAGACGGCGGCAAGGAGAAAAAAGCCGACAGCGCAGGCAATGACAAAATCACAGAACCGCCTGCTGCCGACAAAGCTAAAAAAGTCACGCTTCAACGGCAAGCTAAAGAACCTGCTGATAATAGCCGCTACTATCGCACTGCTGCTCGTCACCACGGGAATAGCAACCGTCGCCACTAACAAAAAAGTGAAGAACAGCGCCATCTCTTTCTATGAGAATCACATACAGGTTCATTTCGACAAGCAAAAGGATAAAAGCGGAATACCCGGAACGGAGATTGCCGCCGAGCTCAGGAAGCACGATATTTCCGACTTAAAACTGCCGGCAATGTTTTTATCAAGTGACTGTATCTATGAGAACATAACAGAAAATAATACTGAAGCTATGAGAATCATATCTTTATCTTACAGTACAAATAAGTTGTCCGGCAGAGTATCTATAAGAGAATTTAAATCAGAAGATTTTATCCCTTCGGTTGATTTCCAAAACACTACAAGTTACAGCCAAGCCGAGGAATTGTCTGTAAACGGTTTAACGGTCTTTGTGATAGAGCAGGGGGATGTTTGTTCTATTGCCTATCAGAATAACCTGACTCAATATATCATGTACTTAGACACTGATTTTTCAGACGCGGTTGAAATCGCAAAAACCATCTAAATCATAGGAGCTTAATGATGAAAAAGATTATTTCCTTATTTCTTACGACAACTCTTCTCTTATTGTCTTTACAAATTATCACATTCGGCGATGAACAGTGTAATCCGGAGATTCAAAATACAGAAGAAACTATTGTTGAAACAGCCGAAGGAATAAATAACACTGAAGACAATACTAAAAGTTCGGATCTGATTTGGACAAAATCACTTAAATTGGCTAAAAGCAATAACAACCAACTCGTTATAACCGCAATCACAGAGTGTAAAGATGGCGTAACAAAATGTGGATTTACATATATTAAATTGCAAAGACTCATAGGAGGAGACTGGACTGACTATACTGAGTATTGTTATTATGATATATACAGCAACTCTGCCAGCAGTAGTTTCACTAAACGTATATCAGCACCACGAGGTTACTCATATCGTGTTACCTGTGAGCATTATGCAGAAAAGCCGTTATTAGGTATACTTAAAAGCAAGCAACGCATAGTCAACACTACAACGACAATAAATTTCTAAAACAGTCGGCACCACATTAAGGTTGAGCCCTTAACGTGGTGCCTTTTTGTTGGTTTGTTTCTTAAAGAATGACCTACTAATAAAAAATAATCTCTTGGCATAGCCCTTAAAAGGCGTGTGCCAAGAGATTAATTACATTACACTATTATTACTTGTATTTCATAACGAAACAAAAGCACATCAATACACGGTCAGGGTGAATACGTTCGGCGTTACATATCCAGTCCTTCAAAGTTTCAGACCCTCTGATGTCTACAACAATCAATACTCTGTTTTCGTCATTATTTAATTGATTTTGCTCATCAGCAGATTCGCTTAAGCGAACCATTCCATTATTTTGCTCACTATTCCGAGAAAAGCCCAACCGCAATACACCATCACGGTTCCAATAACCATCACGATCAATACAAAAAAGTTTTTCAGATGTTCCATTATTAGTACCTCCACGATAAAAATCAATGCCATTATAACTATCTGATGTGCCAGCGCCCGCAACAATACTTCTGTGTGCAATTACATGAGCTACTGAATTGTTGGCTCCATAGTTATAAGACTGCGCATTGAATCCCTCTGATTCTTTTGCGCTGTTTTGCCTTTGCAAAATGTCGGTCAAACCATTGGAATCACATCCTCCTCACAGTTGTGGCAATATATTAAATATTCTCAATTCCGCTTTTTACAGCTTCATTATACCGTAAAGTAATTATCAAGTCAATCATTTTGTTTTTTTCAAATTGAACTGCCCGCAAAGCGGCTGCCGTTCTGCTTTGGCTCGAAGATTGTTATTCTCGTATCCCGAGAGGGCGCACAGCGGCAGAGGATGTCCCCCTGCCGCTGCACTTTTATAGGAGTTGAGAGTTGAGGTTGTCAAATTAAGTATACAATGCGGCTGAACGGGGGCAGTTGTCTGCCGTGTGCAAAAATTATAGCGCAAAACGCCGCTTCGGAAAACCGCAAATGCAAAAACGTGCAAAAATGCAGATTTTCGACTTATTGAACGTCCTATATATATAGTCTGCAAAAATCGAAAATGTTACAGTTTTTTTGAAAATTTTTTTGAACTCGGCGCTGCGGGACGACCGCAAGCCGCCTTTTCACCCGCAATCGTATTCGGAGTTGTACAATGCGGCTGTTTATGATAAAATCTGTTTGGTGATATTATGAGAATCTTGATTTGCGACGACGAAAACATCTATACCGACGAGTTGAAGTCGTTTGTCAAAAATTACTTTTCGCTTCGGCATCTGCCGGCCGAGATAACAATAAAATGCAATCCTTTGGATGTCGTCAACGACGAATCGGTTTATGAAATAGCGTTTCTCGATATTCAAATGGACAGCGTGGACGGCCTGTCGCTCGCAAAAATATTAAAGGAGCGCAACAGCAGGGTCGCCGTGTTTTTCATAACCTCGTTCGGACACTATCAGGACGACGCGATGGACCTCAACGCGTTCCGTTTCTTCGAGAAGCCCTTTGACCCGGACAGGCTCCGTTCGGGACTGGACAAGGTCATGGAGTATATCGACAGGACATATGTTGACTTCTTCGTTCACTCAAACGGCGCGCAAGAAAAAGTCTGTGCCGACGACATACTGTATGTCAATATAGAGAACCGCAAAACCGTGCTGCACACGCTCAACGGGACATATATCACCCGCGAGCCGTTCGACTTCTGGAAGGACACGCTTCAAAATACATATTTCTATACTGTCCACAAATCGTTTATCGTCAACCTGCATCATGTGACGAAATACAACTACTCCGAGCTGTATCTTCACGACAGCATAAGAATACCCATCGCCCCGAGACGGCAAAAGGATTTTCGCAAATTCTGGTTCGAATACCTGAGGAGAAGATGAAATGATAATCAAGTCAGCCTTTTTTGTAGTATACTTTATCGAAATGCTCATTTCATATATATTCTTCAACCATGTCGGCTGCCGAAAAAAATCCGCCGCGCTGACAATCGGAATAGGCACCGTTCTGTTTGAGCTGGGAGCGGTCATCGGTCTGCTCGACATCAACGCTCTTTTCAACGCATTTTTCTCTCTGGCCGCAAACATCGTGTTTTCGACAGTGTTTTTCGGAGTAAAGAAGCTTCAGGGAATCTTTTATTCCTTTATGCTCGTAGTGCTGTCCTCGTTTCTTGAGCTTGTGTCGATTCTCACTATCTCAACCTTTGCCGACATATACATAGCAAACTACGAGTCGCAGCCGACGCTGCTCGTTATCGAAGTGATAATAAGCAAAATAATATACTTCCTGTTAGTCGGAATACTGATAAAGTTCGTCCGCGCCCCGTCAAATTCGTCCTCGGTCAAAACACCGTTCAGCTTCTACGCATATCCGATAAGTACCTTTATATCGGTCATATTCTTCTGGTATGTCGCGGCAAACGAGGCTATTTCTTACCGCGGGCAGCTGATTTTGGCGGTGATAAGCCTTTTGCTGTTTCTGGCTTCTGTTTTCACCTTCTTCGTTTTCCAATACAACGCCAAAAAGGATGCGGAAATTCTTCAGCTCCAGCAGGAGAGCGACAGGCTGAAAACCGATATCCGCTACTACGATATGCTCGAGCGTCAGAACAACAATTTAAGCTCGTATGCGCACGACACAAAAAATCATCTCGCCACGATACAGGCACTCAATCACGACCCGGAAATTGATGTCTATATCTCAAAGATGCTCGACCGCCTCAATGAATACAGCTCCGTATGCCACAGCGGCAACCATATCTTAGATGTCATCGTGGACAGGTATGCCGCCGAATGTGCACTGTGCGACATAGAATTTTGCTTCGACATAAAAGAAAACAATCTTCGCAATCTGGATTATTTTGATATTGTCACCGTGTTGAACAACCTTCTTGATAACGCTGTCGAAGCCTCAAAAAAAGCGAGCAGCAGGCACGTCTCGATAGCCACAAGCTACCGAAACAACTTTTCGATAATCGTGATAACAAACTCCTGCGCCGCCCCGCCGGAGTTCAGCTCATCCGGGGAGCTGAAAACGACAAAAGAAAACTCAAAGCTTCACGGCTTCGGGCTTAAGAGCGTAAAGAACGCGCTGAAAAAGTACGACGGAGACATTTCTTTGGAATACAGTCAAGAAAAGGGCGAATTTATCGCCACGGTCATGCTTGACTCAAGAATAACTCCCGATTCTCCGAGCGGCAGTCAACCCGCCCCCGAAAAGCGATAAAGCGCAAAGCGTCTGAAGCAGCAAACGGGATGTCGCATTTGGCGCAGACCGAGAAACAAAAATATAAAGGTCATAATTCACGTCTGATAGCGCGGATTATGACCTTTTTTGTTTGATTTTTGCTCTTTCAAGCACCTTTTTTGCCGAAAAAACTCCGCCCGATAACCGGACGGAGCTTTTGATTTAGATTTATGCGTTGTGCTTCTTGATAGCAGCCTGTGCCGCAAGCGATACATAACGCCAACTATTTCATATCCACACACCCACATTCAAATCCACCCACTTATAGACTCTCCTGCGGGTCGAAAAGCTGTAGATAGGACAGTAAATCAACGGCAGCTTCAAATAAATGCACCGTGTTTATCGGCTCTTTTGCAAGCAGTCGGAACGAATATCGCTTGTCACTTCCCGAAGCGTCCTGCTTAAAGGGGCTTCCGAGCGTACTGCGCAGGGCGGCATACTTTGGCGTTCCGCTTTTATCCTTGCCCACAAAAACGGCGTTGTGATAATCGGCACTTTCGTAAATCGTGCCGTCTGCAATGCACTCCTGTATGAGCTGATAATCAATGCCACGCCCGAAAAGACACTGCATTACTCGGTTGCAATCCCTGTGCTTCGGCGGCAATAGCAGAACTTTCGGCTCGTCTTTTTTCGGCGTTTGCGGCGGCGTCCATTCAACCGCACCCCCTGCCAGAGCTTCGACGGCTTCGACAAATCCGTAATCCTTGACCTTGATAAGATAGTCAAGGGCAGAAACACCGCCGATACCTCTCGACCACCAAAACCATTTGCCGTTAGAAATTTTTAAGCTGTCGTGTTCTCTGGTGCAGTAAACGCTGACGCCGACACGCACCAAATTGTTCGGCTCATAAGCTCTGAGATAGGAGCGCAAGTCCATTTGCCGTGCCTGTTCGATAACCGCAGGGTCAAGCTACACATAGGGTCTGCTGCTTTTCATTCAATCAAATCACCTCCAGAAATAGAAAAAGCTGAGTGATTTCCGTTAAGTGAAAACCACTCGGCTATGTAAGATAAACAGCATTATTCTTTTATTTTATTGTGATAGTTATGAAAAAATTCGCCCATTTTTACAGGTGTACCTTTATAAATCCAACGATAATTTTTCAATTCAAAACCCAATTCTAAAATCCGCTCTAACACAAACTGTTCAAACGCTTCCTTTTCTTTAATATATATTCCGCCAGGCTTTTCACTTTTTTGCACCTCATATATCCGCATTAAATCAGATATTGAATAGTCAAACATTTTACTTAAATACAAAAGCGTTTCTGCTCTGTATAAATTGCGCATACTCTGATATATTTTTTCGTTAATTTCATCTTGGGTCATTGTGTTAAAGTAAAAATCGGAATTTAGAGATGTGTTCTCCCACGGTACTTGTTCATTGGATGTCAAAGCTATAACATCTTTTCTGACAGCCTTAAACATATCCTCGATTTTTATATTGGGGCGAGTTATGTTGGCTAAAAGGCATTGCGTGTAAAACCCATTCCCATTTTCGTCAACAGCTCCTCCTGCTTCCTTGTTCGGAGATGTTGCAAAAGCAATTAATGTACCGCTTCCTGCTTTTACTTCAGCTAATCCTGTTCCAACAACGCTACGAGAAAAACCAGGATTTGACCTACACGCATCTAAAATCATTATGTTTGTTTTCTCTGGATGTTCGCTCATATAATCAACAACAACATTGATTCCTACCAGAGATGTTGAAATAAAAATCGCCTTTGTGGAATTGTAGGTACAATCAACAGGGACGAAGTAATTTTCGCCGTCGATTTGAACCCCGTGACCTGCATAATAAACTAAAAGCACGGAATACAGTTCTGCATTTTTTAGGAATTTCTCAATAGTGCTATACATTTCAGCTCTTGTGGCATCCGTGCCATATATAACATCGAAATGTAAATCCTCTAATACATTTTTCATATCCAAGCCGTCTTTTTTACAAGATGGCAATTTAGGCTGATGTTCATATTCAGCATTAGCAATTACCAAAGCCAATCCCTTTTTAATATTAGTCGTCATCCTCTAATTCACCAAATCTTTTCAGCATTATATTTATCACATTTGCGCCATCAGTATCATATTTATCAGCTAACCGCCACGCTTCTTTTTGCATCAAAGGAAGCCCTTTGTCAAATGGTATATTCTTTATTGTTGGCATAAACGATTTCAGCTCATTTATAATGGCGGTTTCTATTTCATATTTGTTCATTACATTTGCACCTCCCTATAGAAAGTTATTTCTATTATACCATACACTTCTAAACTTTTCTACCATTTTTGCTATGTAAAAGCGGCATCAGCTTTTCGCCAATGCCGCCGTTCTCGGTTATAAAATGCCTGCCTTTTTCAGATAACCCACGCTGTCATAGCAACCTCGGAAATAAATTGCTTCCTGCTGAATATCGCAGAGCCTTGCCGTATGAGAGCGTTTTTCAGCTCCACAAGGCTATGTAATATCAGCGTCCTTTCGTGACTGTCTACATATAGATGAGTGGTTTTGTCTTTCATACGCTCGACCTCCTTGCTAATCTTATTATATAAAAGAGCAGAGGGAAGAACAACTTTGCAAAGAGATAAAAAAATAAGCGTATCACTATTTCTAATGATACGCTTATTATAGTTCGGTTTTCAATCAAGGTCGATAAGCACCCTTACGGTGGTATCTCTCCATTGATTTTTCCTTAAATACTGTCCGTTAGCCTTTCGATAGGCTTCTGCTTCCTTGAAACCAAGCGGTAATTCAAAGGAAAGAGAACTCCTACCTACTTTTGATAGCTGCCCGTGATGCAAGCAATACATAGCACCAACTATTTCATATCCACACGCTCACATTCAAATCCACCCACTTATAGACTCTCCTGCGGGTCGAAAAGCTGTAGATATACTTCTTCGCATCGTCGATGGTCAGTGTAAAGGAACCGATTTTGATATGGTTGTCAGGGGCAAATTCGCCTTTCTCCTTGCTTCCGGTTCTCAGATACCAACGAAACTCATCCTTCGACACCCAAATGCGCTCAACAAACGCCTCAACAATGCTTTCGGGGATAACCGAGTAGTCAAATCCGGTGTACTCCTTCAACCGCTCTCGCAGTTCTAAGAGCTTAGCGGAATAATCCTCGTTGCTTGTCGGCTCCTTCTTAGGCTGCAAGCCCTTGATTTCTTCCGTGAGCTTGGCAACACGATCCTCGATCTCCTGCTTCTTTGAGCGAAACATTTCCTTATCAATGTCACCCTCGGCTCTCATCTCAATCAGGTTTGTCCGCTTATTCATTAGCTTCTCGATTTCGCCTTGCTTGCGCTGGATAACATCTGTATTGTCCGGCAGTTCTTCCTGATCGGCAATGTGCTTTTCGAGCATCGCATAGGACAAATCCATCACTTTGTCTGCGTTTTCGATGTAGCGGTCAAATACCTGCTCCGCCATCATTTCCAGCTTCCAGCCCTGAATATAAGGCGATTCGCACGAATGCTCAATGGAGATGCCTTTGTTCAGGCGCTTGGCAACGCTCCCACGGTTTACCGATGTGTAACACTGGTAATCAACGCCGTCTGTCCGCCCATCACGGGAATGAAACCGCAAGTTAAACTTGTTTCCGCACTGACAAATCATCAAGCGTCCGAAAGCAGTGGTATGCTGCATTCTTCCTACTCTGCGTTTTCCTTTGTTATGGTTTTTCATGACCACCGACTTGGCATCCATCAGTTTCTGAACCTGCTCATACTCCTCGACGGTTACGATCGGTTCGTGCGTACCTTGAACCTGAACATACTCCAAATCACCGTAATTCTTGATTTTCTTCTGCTTCAGGAAATCAGGCGTATATTCCTTGTGGTAGGTTATGATACCGCAGTAAAAGGAATTGCGAAGCATTTTCGCAATGTACGATGAAAACCACCGTTCCTTTCCCATTGCTGTCAGCCGTCCCGCTTTCTCAAGTTCATATTGGATGGCTGTTACCCCCATTCCACTCAGGTACATATCGTAGATCATTCGCACCGTCTTTGCCTGTTCGGGGTTGATGACCATCTCTTTACCGACGCGGTCATATCCGAGGATATTCCCGTTGCCGTAAAAGACACCGTTTTGCATAGAGGTTTGTTGTCCGGCTTTTACACGGATGGATGTTTTACGGCTTTCATCCTGTGCAAGCGTCGCCATTATCGTAAGCCGCAGTTCGCCGTCGCCGTCAAAAGTCTTGATGTTATCGTTGATGAAAAATACCTCAACACCGTACTCCTTCAGCAAGCGTGTATATTGAAGCGTATCCACCGTGTTTCGGGCAAAGCGGGATACCTCACGGGTGATAATCATATCGAATTTCCGCTGCCGGGCATCCTCTATCATCTGCATAAAACGCGGACGCTTTTCAGCAGATGTTCCCGTTATACCCTCATCAATATACTGTGCTGTTAAAGTCCAATCAGGTCGTGCTTCTAATATAGGTTTATACCAATCTATTTGATTTTCCAAAGCAGATAGCTGTGCTTCGTGTTCAGTCGATACACGCGCATATATAGCTACATCTCGTTTTTGAAAATCGGAGTTCAGTCCATACATTACTTATTCTTGCCTTTCTGCTTTTCTTTTTTGTAACAAGTGAAATCGGCAATGCAAACGTTATCCTTGTATTCTTGAAGGATGTTTCTAAACACATAGCCGGAGATTTCACCATCAAGATAAAGCTGCTCAATGAGTTTCAGTGCACCGAAAATATTGTTTTCTTTATCTGCTTTAATCATATCCGTTTTCAGGCACCTCCTCAACGATGCGATTTTTTAAATCGCGCACTTGACTTTCTCCAAATGGAATAATCTAGTCCATATCGCTGATGGCAAATATCACACATATACAATTCGTCCTGAAAGATCTCTGCCCTTTCAATCCAATATGTTGGATCGTCGTAATAAACACTTGCGCATCGGCGGCATAAGCAAAGCTCTATATATGGAGAGCGATTCTTAAAATCATTCATTTATAAAGCCCTCCTTGCTTTGCGACAGAAGCAGTAATCCGCTTGTTTATGCGAAGAAATCTTTTGTTGATTGCATCCTTACTGGTGTGAAAAAATTCTGCAATTTCTACCTGGCTATATCCATCGATATATAACAGCGTCAACAATTCTTTTTGCTGTACCGCAAGTTTGGAAATTGCGAGATACAGCACGCTATTTTCTATTTCTTCAATCCACTCAAATCGACTGCACTCACTCATATCCATAGAACAAGTCGTCGAAGTTACAAACTTCTTATATAGGCCGTTTCTGCTTTCATCATTTTCCAATGAATCAATAGATTGGGTATGAATTGAAAAAATACGATTATCTCGATACTCTCTCAAATCTGATGCATATATTTCTTGTATCTGCTCATCGGTCATCCCAAGATCTCTAAACCGTTTTGCCTGTCCAACCTGTTTTCGTTCAAACTTTTTTCTTTCATATCCGTCATTCCAGCTCATAGTGATCTCCTTTGATTTAAAAAATTTTTAAAATAAATAAAATTTTCAAATCACGGATATTGAGCTATATAACAAAGCCAGCTGTATAGCACTTCAGAGATTCCCTTCTAATTTCTTAGCCGGAAAGCTCCTATTCAGTTTTTCTGTCCAAATAAAACAAGCCACCGGCAAAACAGACTTAGCCTGTGGCTATCTGCTTTGTCGGTGGCCTCTCATCTCTGTTTGCACAAGCTTGGTTTAACCAACCGAAACAATCAACGCATATGACCTGATAAGGATTTAAGGTGGCCCTGTTTCAGCCTGACCTTACCGTCGTTATGCTGTATTCAGTTTTCAATTTTTCTATCCGTCAGGTGCATATATATCTATGGTATCGTGACGCCTACTCTTTTGCACTCGGACAAACTTAATCATGCATTTGCTGCACTCATATTTGATTTTTCCGTCTGTGTTTTTGTACCCATAGTTTATCTTACCGCAGTTCGGGCAAAACATAGGGTATGGTTTCCACAGCTCGTCCATTGTATAATCACCTCGCTATATTTAATAACAAGCTAAAATATTTCTCAACGTGCATGACAACTTCTAACATTGTGACTCTATTATATCCGAACAAATGTTCGTGCGCAAGGGTTTTATTATTATAAAAATGAGTTGGGCGTTTTTACGCCCAACTCATTTTCAAGTACTATTTTCATAGCCTGTACAACCACTACTATCGCCCCACGGTTACAGCTCTGCCTTCCAATGCGTTCCTAAGCATTTCGCGATATTTTACTACAACCGGTTCAGGTTCTATAATTTCTATATCTCCATTGAATTGAAAAACCCACGCAAAAAACGTTTGACTTACAGACACCTCTGCAACGGCCTCAAAGTGTTCGCAATCCACTGGTGATGTTTTCACCTCATCTCCAAACCTATCTATGACATAATTCATCATATCGTTATTACAAAACAGCGTAACCGTTTCTTTTTGACCATCATACATATCGAATACCTGTCTAGTGAAGTCAGCCAAGTTGAAGTCCCCAGGTCTTTCTGCCGCGTCATCAGGTAGAATGTCTATCTCTTTCATCCGATCAACCCGAAATGATACGATTTTATTATGCTTGTCGCTATACCCCACAACATAATAATGATCTTCATTCCAAACCAAATAGTAGGGCGAAAAAATGTAACGCTCTCCCGCATTCTTAGGAACTTCTTTGCGATACTGATCATAATGGAAATACTTAAACGTAATCTTTTTGCAACGATTAATAGCGGTGTTTATGTTATCAACCAAATAGTAGATTTGTTCATTTATCGGCTTTACACGCTCCGAAATGTACAAATTCCGTTTTAGCTCCATCGACTGATACCTACTGCTCATTTGTGAGAGCTTTTCAACAAGTTCAGTGCTTTTCTTTACAGTAATGAACTTAGATGACTCCACTGCATCAATCAATAACTTCAGCTCAGGCAATGTGAACAAGTGGCTGCTTAAAGAATATCGCATTTCACGACTGCGTTCTTCTTCAACATCAATACCTATGTCACGAAGTTTTTCAATATCTCCGGGTATCGTCTTTCTATCACAAACAATACCATTATCTTTTAAGTATGCAAGAATCTCCGCCGTCGTAACATAATGTTCTGCATCAGTACTCTGCCATAAGCATTGCAAAACATATAACAGCCTGCTTTTTGCAGTTTTATTCATTTTACTCATCCCACCTTATTGTTTTAATGTCATTTCTTTTAAACGGCTAACAATATAGCTGCTTTTATTTATATAACAATCCCTTACTAATGCGATTTACCTATCAATTTGTAATATAAGCATATCACAATTATAACGCCTTTACAAGCTGATCCAATATGCTTACTGCTGTTCTTTCACGTGTTCTACACACTCAAGTAGTGCTCGTTAACCTCTGATTTAATTGTAAATGTGCGATTAACGCAGATAGTTATGAGAACAATACCCAATCAATTGCAATCAATTATTATAATCAGATGCTCTATCTGCATATATTTAAAAGGTTAATATGCAGATAATTTGAATAATGGCTTGTTTTCTGCACATAATATGCTATAATTATGTGCAGAAAGGCTGGTGCTGTATGAGAAAATTCGATTATTCCTTTTTGAATAACGGTTTGCTGCCTGCAAACCTTGTGAACCTCACTTCCAATATTGCGGCGCTGAAAACCATGGCAGGCGTGCGCAAGGAGGAATACACGCAGATTTTTACGGAGCTGGAAGCCGTTGCAAAGGTACAGTCCATCAAAAGCTCCAACGCCATCGAGGGCATTGTGACCAGTGACGAGCGCATCGCCGCCATTGTCAATCAGAACAGCGCTCCGCTGAATCACAACGAGGCGGAGATCGCCGGGTACAGAGATGCGCTGAATGAGATCCACTTGGGCTATGAGCATATTGATTTTCGGCAGAGCGACATTTTGCGGCTGCACGAAATGATGATGAGCTTTGCTGGCTATGAGTACGGCGGGCAGTACAAGACGGACGACAATGTGATTTTGGAAATTGACGCAGACGGAAACCGCCGTGTCCGTTTCCGTCCCACGCCCGCAAGCGAAACACCGAAAGCAATGGAGCAGTTGGAGCTTGCCTATCTTGATGCCCGAAGCGATGCAAATATCAATCAGCTTCTTTTGATCCCCTGTGTGATTTTGGACTTCCTCTGCATCCACCCATTCCGGGACGGCAACGGCAGAATGTCGCGCCTGCTCTCGCTGCTGCTGTTATACAAAAATGGCTTTGATGCCGGAAAATATGTGTCCTTTGAGGAGCAGATCAACAACTACAAGGCGTATTATTATGAAGCCCTGCGGCAGTCCTCGGCAGGATGGGAAACGAATGAGAACTCTTATTTCCCCTTTATCGAGAATTTTCTGTCCACCCTCTATATGTGCTATAAGGAATTGGACAAGCGGTTTGCGGTGGTTCACGGCAAGAAGATCACGAAGAAAGCCCGTGTGGAGGCGACCGTCCTGAACAGCCTGACGCCGCTATCCAAAGCCGAGATCTGCAAAATTCTCCCTGATGTCAGCCCCACAACCGTCGAAGCCGTTCTCGGCGCAATGGTCAAGACCGGTTCCGTAAAGCGTATCGGTGCAGGACGAACGACACGGTATATTAAGGCGTAAGAGAAATTTACTTAAAAACCAAGGGGGGAATTGTTCATGGGTCAAGCTAAGAGAAAAAGAATTGCAAAGCAGCGCAAAAGCCGTGAAAAGCGAAATTTGATTCGTCTAAAAATGGGGAAACGCATATTTTTCAATTTGACCAAATGCAACAAGAAATTATCCGGAATATCAAATCGTATATGCTACAAATCAAACATGCATGATTTGGTTTATAAGAATGGACATTTTAATAATGTACGGTATAGGTCATCAATAATTACAAAGTGCAATTTCAACGATGCAGTTCTAAACTGTGTGGACTTCTGTAATTGTAATCTGAAAAATACATCTTTCAAAAATGCCGTTCTAAAAAATGTTTGCTTTTCGACCTGTAATCTCTCTGGAGTCGATTTCACAAATGCAAAATTTGAAAATGCGTATTTTATTTGTACTGATATTGAAAAGGCCAAAGGTATCCCGTCTGATACAGCTTTCAAAATATACCGTTCTTATCCTCAAATAAATATTGATGAGGGAATCCAAACAGCTCTGATTCAACTTGCAAAGATTCAAACGATATTTGATGCCAGAGTTATCCATGTTTCAAAATCGAAATTGAATATGTGGACAATAAAAATTCTTATCGACCTATACGGCAGCAACGGATTAGATACTCTATTAGAACTGCGAGAAGAAAAAAAGCCTTGCAAGTTTTACACTGTCGGATCTTTGATTGAGTATATTGAAAAAAGCACCAATATGTGATATACTTAAATAGTCCTGCTCCGGAACCAGAATGGTGTATGCTAAGTGTATAATAGAGGACATATAACATTAGCAAGTATTCGAGGGGGGATGTCTATGATAAATAATATTTTGACCTTTGTTTCTTTTGGAGCATTTTTGTTGGAATTGTTGTTTAGTAGTAGCTTCCTACCCCGATTACTCGGGGTCAATTAAAATAAAACAATTTGCAGTATTACATAGCCGAGAGGTTTTCATTTTGAAAGCCCCTCGGCTATTTTTATGTCAGAACGGAGGTGAAACATATACCATATATCCCTTCGGAGGTAGTGGCGCAGGCCCGTGAGATGGATCTGCTGACCTATCTGCGGACTTATGAACCGCAGGAGATGGTGCATTTTGGGGGCGGCACTTACTGCACCCGTGAGCACGACAGCCTGGAAATCTCCAATGGCAAATGGTGCTGGCTTTCCCGTGGGATCGGCGGCTATTCTGTGCTGAACTATCTCATTAAGGTCAAAAAATGCCATTTACGCAGGTGGTCGAAACCATTATGAGAAATCTGTCAGCGACGCCGCCCGCCTTTTCCCCAGCTCCGAAAGTGTCAAAAGAAAAGGTGCTGCTTCTGCCGCAGACCAACCACAGCGCCACCCACGCCGTCGAATATCTGTGCCGCAGAGAAATCGACGACGAGCTGATCGATTTCTGCATCAAGACCGGTCGGCTCTATGAGAACTCCACTTATCACAACAAAGATAAACATATGCTAACATTGCGACATATTGGATATGGTATACCAAATGTTGATAAAACGATACATAATAACGAATATCATATAACAATAGTTACACATATTATATAAGAATGGGAAATCACAGTAAACAACAATTGACAAATAAACTAACCCTCAAAAGCATTTAGCTTTTTGAGGGTTAGTTTTATGGTTGTTTCAGTTCGTCACAAGCAACCTGCCGCTTGATATACTATATCTCTGCGGTCTTGTGGCGGCGTGAGATCTCAATAATATTTCCGTTGGCGTCATCCATAGATATATTCGCTGATATGTTCCCAGCCAATCTTCGTGGTGCGCAATTGTTTCCACGGTCTGGCATCCAATAAACATACTGATGGTCTATCGGCGTAGTGGTATTGATAACTGTTCTGTTGCGGCGAAGGATAGAATCGTAAGAATATGTCGCAGTCTTACAAAAAGTTACAATTAATTGTATCTTTTTGTATGTTGTCGTCACAACTATTAATGGCTATCTCGTCAATATGGGTGCGTATTAAATAATACCGTCCTCCCCGCTATTATAAGCTAAAAAATTAGCTTTACTTCACTAATTTTTTTACAACAAATGAACCAAATACCTGATAAGGCCAACAACCATGCAGCAAAAAGATATTGAACCGCATACTAAGCACCCATACATTCTAGTCTTTAGAGTATAATATCCCCTCTCTTTAGAATTTTCCTTGTTTAAAAAATTCCCTTTAAACTTATATACTGAAATTCCATCCGAAAGAAAGCATATACTCGGCAAAAAATAGCGCCCAATATACTGTGCCAAACCCTTTACATATTTATTGAGCAAGCATGTTATAAAAAAAGCTGTAGTCCATATGATAAAGTCAATTCCCAATGCCTTTAAACTTATTTTATCATAATCACTCATTTTCTTCATATTTTCAACTCCTATAGATTCTAAAAAGATCCGCCAGAACCGCCATGCCTTGCTCCGCTACTGGACTTATGTGCTTTTGAGTCCTTTGTTTTTTTTTGATTTTTATGTCCTTTCTTCGTTTTGTTGTCCTCTTTAGCAGACCTTAATAAAACTGTCTCCTCCGTCTTAGGTGATATGAGATGCATATCATATCCCCATCCCACACCTAAAGTACATACTATCCCATCAAATAGATCATATTCACCTTCATCAAGTAAAATTACCGCATCTATTCCTATAGATATTCCTTTTCCAGGTATCGTACCTGATATTCCGCATTGAACTGCGCCTCCCTCAAGATTAGATATATCATCAACATTATACACTCCAACACAAATTCCTATTCCCAAATCAGCAATTCCGAAGTTTACTATATTTTCCACATCCGGGCCTAACCCCGCATGAGAAAATTGAATGCCAATATTTCCTTTTCTATCAAAAGCCAAGCAAAGAGAAGCGGAGACGCCAAAAACAAAAAAAGTAAAATTAAACGATAAACCTACTGTAACAGCAATTAGCCCATCAATATCACTATAAATATTAGGATTATTATAGCAATACAAGAACATATTGCAACCATTCGGTCTAAAACTTGTAAGCATATATCCATCCGCATTGATAAATCTCTTAACCACCGGGTCATAATACCTGCTCTGGAGATAATACAACCCCGTTTCAGAGTCATAATAATATCCACGATAGCGAAGCGGGTTAACATTGGCGATGTGTGTCGAATCTGTAATCGCCGCACCATTGGCATCGGTAACAGAAATCACATTGCCCCAAGCGTCATAGTTGTAGTTGGCAACAACCGCACCTGCCCCGTCGTAAATGCGAATAACATCTCCGCGCCAGTTGCAGACAAAGTAGTAGTCGGTTGTAGTACTGCCGTTCTTGTAGCGAACACCGGATGGGTTGCCGTCGGCATCATAGAAGAACCACAGCTCTGTCGTACCGAACTTCTCATACTGCAAGGTGTTTCCGACATAGTAGTACTCATGCTTAACACCGTTGACGGTTTTGGATGTTCTCAATCCGTCAACATCGTAGGTGTAGCTTGCAGTTATGCCGTTGCCGCTGAGCGTCGCCAGCTGTCTGCCGTTCTGCCAAGTGAGAGTGTACCCTCTGTAAGACAGCGGATTGCCTATCTCATCATAGGTGATAGCCTGACCGTCATAGGAGGTCAGCTTGTCCCTCCAGTTGGTGTCGCCATAGCCGTAATTTACCGTCTTTGTTGCCGTGATACCGTCAAGGCTGCCCCATGTCAGAGGATAAGTTGTGACAGACAGAATGTTTCCGCCGTTGTCATAAGTATACACTTCCGTGCAGTTTTTGACAAGGTCATCTGCACGAACCAGCTGATTCAATTCGTCATAAGCGAACTGCTGCTGTTTGGTATATGTCGTCTCTGCGGTCTTGTGGCGGCGCGAGATCTCAGTAATATTTCCGTTGGCGTCATAGGTGTAGCCATAGATATATTCGCTGATATGTTCCCAACCAATCTTCGTGGTGCGCGAATTGTTTCCGCGTTCTGACATCCAATAAACATACTGATGGTCTATCGGCGTAGTGGTATTGATGACCGTTCTGTTCCGGCGAAGTATGGAATCGTAAGAATATGTCGCAGTCTTGCCCGAGGGATAAGTATACTTCGATGCAAGATTGTCCTTGCCGTAATCAAACCTTTCGGTAGTAGTCACTCCGCCCGCCGATGAAGTGAACTTCGACACGTTGTTGTTCATGTCATATCCGTACTCGGCGGCATAGATGCGCTTTTTGCTGCCGTTGAGTACGCTCTGTCGAACAAGTCTGCCTGTTAAATCATAAGTATACAGGAAACGCTGATTGTTTACAAGGTCTTCATGGGAATACAAGTTTCCTGTCGAATCATAATTCCATGTAAAGTTCTTCGTGCCGTTCTGCGATATCGAAGTCGTGTTGCCGTATTCGTCATATGCGTAATCAACATAATCTCCGTTACCGTATGTTACTCGCTTGAGATCTCCGCTGTTATTCGCTCCATAGGTGTTTGTGCAGAGCACCTGCGAGCCGACTTTCGTCTGTGTAACATTGCCGAAGTTGTCATAGACAAACGAGTAATTGAAACCGTTATGGGATATGGTATTCAGACGATACTTGTTGTAGGTATAGTTGTTCTGTATAGTCTGACCGTTTGAAAGTGTCTGTGAAACAGATGTCACGGCGTCGGTATTGGCATCATAAGTATAGTTGGTTACATTACCCTTTTTGTCCGTGTAAGAAGTGAGCGTACCCTTGGAATTATCATAAACATACGATTCGGTTCGCCCGTCCTGGTCGGTAGTAGCTGACACGAACGCTCCATTGGATGTATACGACGCACCTGTTTCAATATACACTGTCTCGCTGCCCTTAACGGTAAGAGCGGTGGGATTGCCGTTGTTATCATAGGTATAGCAATACTTAGTTCCGGACTGACTCGTCGCCTGAGTCATATTGTGCCTTGAATCGTAAGTATATGTATAGCTATACCCTTTGGCATCAACCGACTTCGTAAGATTGTTATTGGTATACTCCATCGAGGATTTCTGCTGAGCGTTTGCCTTGACGGAGATCATATTGCCGTCCTTGTCATATGTATATGACGGTGCTTCATCGCGTACAAGCTGAATATTATCGAACCAAGTATTGTTCGACTGCCTGTAGTTTATCATATATATTCGCAGTGTTGTCGGTGTTTTGGATGCCGTAGGATTCGCATCATCCCTTAGGGTAAAGGCACCCATGATATACTGCCAACCCATAACGGAGCCGTTATATTTAAACCACTTCAGACAACTCGTTCCATCACTATACACAATCTTTGCGGCAAGACTGACCTTGTTGTTCTCATTGCTTCCGCCAACCGGATTTGCATAGACCCAGCCGCTAAGAATATATGTATCATCAAGATTTTGTGCGGTAGCTCCGCCAAAATACAGTTCCTGATTCATTTCCTTAGGAACCGTTGCAATGCTGCCAAATCGGAATGCATGTCCGGAATCCTTCGAATGAGCATTATCAACGGAATCGGTAGCATCGGTAAGATATCCGTTCCAATCTTCAGGAAGATATGCACCGTTTGATGCCTTTGAATAGCGTTCAAACGAAGAGTTATTTATCATATTGAACGGGCCTGCGCTTGCACCTTCTTCAAGCTGCATTCCGTCAAACCATGCCTTACCGGTAGCGTCACGAACCATTATGTTACATCTAACGCTTGTAGCATTGGAGGGAACAGAGAATGAAACCGTGAGTCTCTGCCAACCATTATTGATGTTTGGGTCAGTTGTTCCTATCAGTGCTTCGGAAACAGTGTCGACCGTACTACCGTCAGGAAGCCAATATGTTGCAAGTAGCTGCGCACCATACGGAACATTTGCGTCTCTCGGGACTATATTCTCCGTCTTGACCCAAGCTGAGAAAGTATATGTTGTTCCCGCCTTGAATTGTCCCGAGTTCAATGTCTGATAGGCTCTTGCTCCGGCTCTGTCGGAAAATGTCTTGCTGTTAATGTAGTAGCTCCATCGGCCATAGAGCTGTTGAAGTCCTGTAACAAAGCTATCATAATCTGCGGTACCGTTCCACTGAGCTTTAGTCCATGAACTGCCAGTATCCGCGCTACCGTCACGAAGATAGTTCCTGACATATTGACCGCCAGACATCGACTTACTCAAGCGGTTAAGCTGCTTTATATTGCTTGCATTGCTGTTCGGATTCGAAGCAGTGTATTCCGCGGCAGAAGCTGCAAGTGTTTTGCCATAGCAAGTGGCTTCTGAGCATACCGTTCTGCCGGCTTTGTCGAACTTCACCGTCGTATAGATATCATCGTTGTTGCCAAATACACCATCCTTGCCCGAAGAACGTATAACGGTCTGTCCATATTGTGAGTAATCGAAAGTAATTGTCTGACCAGTCGAACCATTGGCGCTCTCAACAACTTTCGAAACTCGTTTACCGTTCTTCAAAGGTGTATATGTAAACTGAAGCTTATACCCATCGGGAGATGTGACAGAAGTCATTGCCCTGTCGCTGTCATATGTAAAGGTCGTTGTTTCACCGTCGGGATATGTTATGCTGAGCAGCAAACCGGAGCTCCAGTTATATCTCGTCACTCTTCCCGCGCTATCGGTTATGCTCTGAACTGCGAGATTATCAGTGGTCGGAGAAATAGTTAAAGCATGATCCGCCCCATCAGTCACCTTCCAGATTTTGGGATCAGTTGACGATGCATAGTAGTTCGCTATCTGATTACTGTTGCTGTCAAGAGAACGTGCAAATGCTCCCGCAACATTGAACCACATCACATTTCCCTTATCATCGGATATTTTGTAGTAATTATTGTTATTTGTCTTCGGAACAGTAAGGGTCAACCCCATACCGTCCTCATCTATCATTGTACCATCGCTCTTTTTGTAGAAGTAGTGCTCAGTTCCGTCACCATCAATATATACATACGGATATGTCGCCTGTGCAGATGTTGACAGACCGAATTTTGATGGCGGAAGAAGCTGCTGCTGACAGCTAAGCATCCAACCATGACCTCTGTATGGCATAACGGTACCAAAGCCCTCTCCTGCCATGTAGTTGTTAAAAACATGGTAAATAGATGCCGGAGCGCGACTGCCAGGTGTTGTTGTATCACCGTGAGTGAATACAAGGTTGCCGGAAAATTCACAGATAGAAGCAGTACCGGCTCTTCCGGCGCTGATGTCTGTATAGCTCCAATACGACTCAAGTCCCTTGTTTGATCTGAATGTTATGGAAAGTATCGGATATCCGGCCGTGCTCTGCGAGTATTTCTCTCCATAAAGCCAAAGATAATTACATGACAAATTGTATGTTGAACCGTTTTCTATTGATGATCTAAACAGGAATCCATAATTGGGGAACGAAGTGTTTTCATACCACCGTTTTACGATAGAGGTGACATTCCATTTACGAGTCTCTTGCTGAGTACCGCCGGCTTTGAGAATTTCAAAATCTGCTGTTGTTGATTCAAAGCTCGGTTTTGTGTTCCATGTTACAGTTTTCTTATTCCAACTACTTGTTACTGCATGTACTTCTATTGCAGCATCCGGAGTTGAATTTGAATATGCGTCACACTTTATCTGCGCAGCGTAAAGTTCTGCATCAATAACAACATCTCCGCGGTTTAAAGACGGCAAGTCAAAGCGAAGCAGTCCCTGACACTTTCCTATGCCCGACGACTCTTTACCAACCATTATCATCGGACCATGCCAGTAATTTGTAGTCGGCTTTCCGGAAGCAACATAAACCGAATCCATCGCTGTGTTTGACTGCTCTGTCTGTATTGCGGGGTCAATCGTAACAGGGAATGTCCTGTCGCTGCTATTTATCCATTCGGCATCCGCAGTTACAGTAATCTCATACTTCTTTTTATTTTTTGAACTGATACTGTAACTCACACTGTCTGAATACTCATAGTTTGCATCGAGCATAAACGGCTTGGGAAGGACAAACACAGTTTTTCCCGTGTTTACATCTTTCGCGTATATACAGCCGTCATCTTCCAATGTGAGCGTAAGATCTTTCACATCGATCTCGAAGCTGTATTGATAGTTGTTCTGCGCGGATTTTATTACAATATTTTCCTTGACTCCCGATCCATTAACTATGTACTCTATATTTGTATCGGGAAGAATGTTTTCATAATATATCTTTTGACTAGCCTTGCTAGCTGCGGTTAAGTCCTCGATTTTAGCTTTCTTCTCCTGCTTCATTGACGAGTTGTTCTTCTTCGTTTTGTTAAGCAAAGAAAGGCTGACCGAGTAATCGCCCATTTTTATGCTGACAAGTTTTTTCTGGTTTGAATTCTTTGCAAACTTCACCCTAAACTTATTGCTTTTGGTTGCATATCCGTTAAAGTTTGAAAGCTCATCATTCTCATTGTCTGATGTTTCAAGTGTATTATCTATCTCCTGCCACTTACCAGCGCTATCCTGATAAAGAACAGGATCTTTGTACACAGCAGCCTTTATTGTTCCATCGCTCATCTTAAAATACTTGGTGTTGCTGCTGTCGCGACGATCTACATCTTCTCCTATTACTATTGGGTCTTCCTCTTCCTGAGATACTTCAGTAGAATACCCACTTTCCTCAAACTTTTCACTTTCTGTTCCAATTGTTTCGGCAAAAGTTGACATTGGGGCAACTTGAACAACCACAAGTATTGACAAAATTATGGCTATCAGTTTTGTTATGACTTTTGTCTTTTTCATTACCAAATCTCCTCTCTTTTTACAGCATTCACTACATCACACTTACTATTAACCCTACGCTGTCACCCCATTTCCAAATGGTTTTATATCGTCTCTTCTAACTGATAAAATCTATCAGTTCAATACATTTTTATAGTGTATTAAAACCGCCTTTGGTTACAAAAAAATATGCACAAACTATCATTCGACAAGTTGTGCACATTTCACATTTTATTTTTGTCCCCTATGTCATAAATTGATACGGCAATTTGGGCAATATATTTAAGTACAATTATGCATTTGCACCTGTCCTTTTAAACACCTTCGCAGATTTCTTACGGGTTTAATCTTCAAAATATTATTTAAGGTAGGCACCATGCAATGTATTGCACGAAAATCAAAACGCGTTAAACTCTGCTGAAAAAAAGATTTGTCAATTTAGTTGAGTGTATCAAAAAATAAAAAATTTCAACATTTTAAACAAAATGCGAAATTCGCTTTTACACAAATCTCTGATTCTTTTGTACTGCCTTTTACGATCCTTTTATTGTTTTTCCTGAAAGTATAAAAACCAATATACGCATTTTTGACAACGACAGGATTCGCATGGCCATAGAAGAGCGGCGGGCTTCTGAACCTTGCCCGTCCAATTGATGACATGGAGCGGCAGCACATTTACTTCCGCAGACATACCAATGCCGCACTTATCTCTCTCAAAAGCCAAAGCGATATAAATGAATTGGGCGACAGAGGTTGTGCAGAAAAATTCGCTACACTTTTTTGTTGGCAAAAAACGCACAACAGGCAAAAAACTCATTTTGTTTAAAAAGTTTTTCTTAAATTTCAGCAAAAACTGTTGACCGGGTTGATGTTTTTGGCTATACTAATAGTAAGGAGGCGATACCATGATCGTTAGGCCATACTATTTGGATATGCTGAAAACCTATCGGGATGTTCCGCTGGTGAAGATCCTTGCCGGGATCCGTCGCTGCGGGAAGTCGACCATTTTGGATATGTTGAAAGACGACCTGATCGACAGTGACATTGCGGCAGACCATGTGATCCAGTTGCGCTACACTTCGGAAGAGCTGGACGACAGCATAACCGCCAAGCAAATGTACCGGGATATAAAAGAGAAAATGACCGACAATGAACGCTACTATCTTCTGCTGGATGAAGTGCAGGAGGTGGATGGCTGGGAAAAAGCAGTCAACAGTCTGCTGGAGGATTCCAATACAGACATTTATGTGACCGGCTCCAACTCCAAGCTGATGTCCAGTGAAATCTCCACCTATCTGACGGGGCGCTATATCTCCATTCCCGTTTTTACTCTGTCCTTTGCCGAATATATGGAGTTTAAGAAGCACGACAGTCGCACGCCGAAAGAACTCTTAAATGAGTATATCCGCATGGGCGGTTTTCCTATCGTCGCGCTCGGAAACTTCGATGAACGTTCATCCTATCAGATTGTCGAGGGAATCTACAATTCCGTTATCACCAGCGACATCACCAAACGACACAATATCACGAACTTTGACCTGTTCAACCGGGTGGTAAAGTATATCGTAGAGAATGTCGGCAAGACTTTTTCCGCAAACGCCATCGTGAAATTCATGAAAGGCGAAGGACGCTCCCTTTCGGTGGAAGCAGTCTATAATTATCTGGAATGGCTGGAAAAGGCTTTTGTGATCTATCGTTGCCAGCGGTATGATATGCAGGGCAAGACGGTTCTCAAAACACAGGAGAAATTCTACCTTGCGGATGCTTCCCTCAAATACTGCATGATGGGCTTCAACCCGAAATCCGTGGCCGCCATGTTGGAAAACATTGTGTACTTCGAGCTTCGACGGAAGGGCTATGATGTGTATATCGGCAAAAACGCCACCAAGGAGATCGACTTTGTAGCCGTGCGACGGGACGAACGGATCTATGTGCAGGTGTGCCGCAATCTGCCGGAGGAATCCGACCGAGAGGTCGCCAACCTGCTTGAGATCAAAGATCATTACCCGAAATATGTAGTAACGCTGGATGAATTGGCCGCAGGCAATATCAATGGGGTCAAAATCGTGCATCTGGCAGATTTTCTGCTAAGTGAAAAATATTGAATTTCAAAGAATCGGAAAGATGTAATCAAAATGAAGGAAAAGACAGCAGCAACGAATTTCAGTAAAATAAATTCACCGCAAGATTTGATTGCTTATCTCAGTAATAGTGGCAAACGATTAACCCCCACCAAGAACAATGGTACTCAATATGTATATCACTATACTAAATTATCCAATGTCGTATCAATAATTAACAGCAGATCCTGGTGGTTAAACTCCCCCCAGGCCATGAATGACGGACTTGAGTTTAAAAACATTTTAGAATTCCAGGAACTCAACGCTGTGTTCTTTGCGAGTTTCATGTACAATTCAAGCGAAAGTATCGCTATGTGGTCAATGTATGCTCAATCATGGGAAGATGGCGTGTTGATTCGCATACCAGTTGCAACATTCAGAAATTGGATAAAAAACACTAAAACAATTTACCCTGTATTTTGTCTTGAAAACCAAAAGCCAATATTGGAAAGGTCAGCTATTCCCTATAAGAAATTATCCATTGTGCGTGTTGCATATACCAATGCTGATTCCGTGCAATATAAATCTGATGAAATTATGATATGCGGGAAAGCAGAGAATAAGCTATTAAAAAACACACCTCATTTACCAGATTTGGTAGGCTACATTAAAGACATGGCCTGGGAATATGAACGTGAAGTTAGAGTGCTCGCTATAGTGGATAAAAGTATAAGGTGCGATAGATTGGCAATCGAACTTCCAGACGATCTTATAGATTCTATAGAAATTGTAGCTGGTCCAAGGTTTTCCGGTAATTTATCTGAAAGAATAAGGCAAGAGATTCAGCGACTGTTTACAACAAATCAAAGTCTGTTCTCAGGCAAACTGAATTGGATTCCTTGTGATAGTTGTCCTGAAAAAAGAAAATATGAGCGTGATTTCGACTCCAAGATCATCTGATTATACATATCAAATAACTTACACAGCTGAGAGGTTTTCATTTCGAAAACTCCTCGGCTATTTTTATGTCAGAACTGAGGGGAAACATATGCCATATATCTCGCCGGAGATGGGGGGCACAGTCCACATATCTGCGAACTTTATAAACCACAAGAGCTGGTACATTTCGGTGGCTGCATAGACTGAACCCTTAAACGCGACAATCTTAAAATTCCAACGGAAAATGGTGATGATTTTTTCGCGGGATTGGCGGCTACTCAACACCGGATTATCTCATTAAGGGTAAAGATATGCCTTTACACAGACGGTCAAAACCATCACGGGAAGTCTTACGGCAGTATCGCTCGCCTTTTTTCCGACTTCAAAAAATGGGGCTTTTACCATAGGCAAACCGCTACTCTACCCACGTCGTCGAATATTTGTACTCCAGAGGGATTGACTATGAGCCAATCGATTTTTGCATCAAGACCGCTCACCTTTATGAGAGCTACTCATATCATAATGTGGTGTTCGTGGTGATTGATTCGAATAAAAAGCTCCACTACACCAGCCAGCTAGGGGATCGGCTAGAACTTCATTGTGGATAACAAGTACTATTTTTTTGGGATTCCTACGGCGACTACAGGCGATATACGCTCAATCTGTTTAAATCAACTATGGATTTTCTGTTATACGTGACGCCGCAAAGGTTAAACGGCAAGGAAGGGCACAGCGAAAACCTGCTCTTACTCACCGGAGTTTACAAAGCAAAGGCGAAAATCTAGGGAATCAGCCTGTCCACCGCACTGGTGCGGTATCTTGCCAAATATCGCCGCATAAAAAATTTTATAAAATACAAATTTTTTCAATAAAAAGTGTAACCTTTTCCAAAAACGCACACTATATATTTGAATGTTCTGCTATATTCTACTGTTTTTTCACCTTATCAAAAATCGCACGTCGTATATCACGCTCACTAAGAGCGTATTGTAGGTTTCATCAAAATCTTTTTAGGTATTTTGTTTTAAACTGTTACAAAAATATTGAAATAAACAACAGATAATATCTAATTATCTATTATGGAGAAAAAGTTATGAACACAAACATGTATTATGCAACATTAGAAAGACTCAAAGGAAAAACCATTATCCTTGTGTATTCCTATAGAGGAGAACAAGAAAGAGGCATGAAGCAATATGATGCCTGGAAAGGTGATGTTATTTCTGATTGGATAACAGCAATTGAAGAACTAGGGTGCTTTCCATTAGTAATGGATGTAAGAACCTTTGTGTTTAAAGCGATGAATAAATCATTACCTCATACTGATTTTGTTGTAAATTTATGCAACGGAACAATTTCTTTATCAACATTGGGATTGGTTCCTGCAACTTGTAGCTTTCTTGACATTCCATGTATTCCTTGTGATGCAAACATAGCACTTACGGGAGAAAACAAATTGTATTCAAACCTTATCGCAACAGCTAAAGGAATGAATCTTCCTAAACAATTAGACATTAGTGATAAAACTGGTATTTTTAGGCCAATAGGGTTTGGAAGCAGTGTAGGCGTTGTACGTAGTCCAGACAAAAAACATATTGAAAGTTACAAATCATATGTATACCAAGAATTTATAAATGGCTTTGATATTACCACACCTATAATGTACAACCCATTAGTTGATGACCTTGAGGTTTTACCTGCAATTGTATACTTTCCAGAAAGCGAAGATAACAATTGGTTTCTTGGCGAAAAAGAAAAAGCTCAACACAACGGCTATGAAAAAATTTGTGTAAACCTTAGCGATGAAGCCAAAGAAGTATACATTGGTATGGCAAAGGCTCTTTTGATTAATACTTATTGTAGAATAGATGCACGTATAAAATGTGATTCAATAAGTGAACTCAAATGTAAAAAAGAAAAAAACATCAATCATTCCGATCTTTTTTTCTTAGAAATAAACCCAATGCCTACAATAAAGAAAAACATTAATTTTCACACATCATTAGAAGCATTATCAGATAATTATTCTATGAAAAAATGTATGGATCTATACTTCTCTTGCGTCAAACATGCTTCTTTGACTGGATTTATTCTTTCTAACGCTATTATAGCGAATTTTAAAGCCAAGCATTGAATATTGTGGGATTGTAGCTGTTCGATTTTATAAACATTTCTCGAATTCCAGAAATTTGTGAATTAGGTGATCTTAATTTAGCAATCTTATCAACACTAAATTGATTATAATGTAATGATAAAGCAGATAGTTGTGTTGTTAAACTACCAGAACCTAATTGGTTTATTTTAATAGCGTTGTTTATTATTTCAAATATTGGATAATCATTTACTATTGACCTGTAAGATTTTGGTATTTGTCTCAATACAATTGCAAGCAAATTTAATAAATAGTTTGCAGTGATAAATGAAAAAGACTCTATTCCAAAATTATCAATGATTTCGCTTATAGTTCGCCTTATTACTTTTTCTTCTATATCATTCAAACCATAGTCTAATGCAATTAATTTGTTGCATTTTAATCCGAAGTATTGTATCGGATGATCTTCAGCATAGTCCATTCCTTTATCGAAATATTCGACAGCTGATTCGGGATTGCCTGTATAAAGATATGAAACACCCGTGTTATTACAGATAATTGACATACCTACTAATCCTGGAACATTATGTATAGCCTCTTCGTGCATTTTTTTAAAATCACGTGTTTTTATTTTTGGCGAATAGAACTGTTGGATTAGCTTGTTGTTTTCACAATAAATTGCATGATCTTCGACTTTATTCTTAACAAAAATAGTTTTTGCTTTTTCCAAACAATCAACTTTTCTTTTTCTATCCATTTTTTTAAAAAAGTCTACATATCTAAAAACATGAGCTAAAAGAAGTTCGTTATCCAAATCTCTTGCTAACTCGAACGCATCCCTTAGTTCATGATTTGGTGAATCATTTGCATATACATTCATTAACTTTAATGTACATAAAAGGCCTTCAATTAATTTTTCATCATAGATATTGTTTGCAGCCAAAGATTCCAACTCATTAATCATATTGGATATTATTGGAATCGCTTCATCTTTTTCATCATACAGTAGATTTGTTCTTATTTTTAAAATGGAAGGTGCGAAAGAATTTATAATAGAATTTTTTGACCATTCATTGTTAATGAGGATGTTTCTTTTTGTTTGTGAACATGTACTAAAACATTGTCTTGAAAAAGCGTCTAAAAATCCTTCAACATCCAAGGCGCCGGTATTAATTATTTTTATTATTTCTGTTTCACCACTGTTTCTAATAAATTTTACATTTAAACCATGAGGGCAAGTGTTCAATATATTTTTTGCTCTTTCAAAATTATTGTCCTTGAGTATAATTATAATTACAGGTCTCAGTATACTATGTTTATGTAATGATATAATTTGTGATATATATTTAGGAGAGATAGCATCCTCTTCTATAATAATCGGGTCTATAACATCTATTCCAGCTGCTTGATGTTCGTTTGTGAAAAAAAGTTTATTTAAGGCATTGAGTAATTCTAAAATGCTTAATTTGTTTTTTGAGATAAGGGTTGCATCAATAAGGTCTGCTATATTAGGAATGCTTCTTTGAACATACTTTAGAATTTTGTTAAGCATTAATCTTATTTCGGACTCAGTTTTTATATAGTGCTCACTTCCATTATATGATTTAAAAAATTCGTGCCCTCTTTCAACAGCAAAACGACGTTCAACAACATAAACTGTAAAGCCCTCTTGATTTTCATTAAAAAATTGTAAAACATCATTTGTCTTTTCATTCATAACTTTTTCTCCATAATAGATAATTAGATATTATCATACAATTAGCGATAACATAATTAGACGTTCTAGGAAGTTATGCAAAAGTCAGTATTTGAAATACTGTTAAACCATGTATACCAATCCAAGGTCGAATTTAGTAGATTCTTGAATGATCATCCGAACGATTTCTGGTTGATTTATAGAAAAAAATTCGGTTTGATGTCGACATTTTTTCTAAGTATAAGTAAGCACACTTATATCTTAAAGCAAAAATCCGGACTATTAAAATTGATTTAATAGTCCGGATTTTAACTTTATCAATATACCCCTTTGTGTTTAAATGCTACCGTCTAAAAATAGAGTTAACTTTAGAACCAGTTTCAAGTAACCCATTTGCCGTCATATATCCGTTTTTATTTTCAGTTTATTTCTCGGATGCTTTTTTGCAAATATTTTTTTCTGGGCGTTGAGACTTACATGCGTATAAATTTGTGTTGTAGTGATTGAGCTATGTCCAAGGAATTCCTGAATATATCGAATATCAACATCCTCCTCTAATAAAAGTGTTGCTACTGTATGCCGAAACATATGCGGAGTTATATGCAAATTAGCATCAACAAGTTTGGTGTATTTATTGACCATAAAGCGCACCGACTGTTCTGAAAGTTTATTTCCTCTGTTGTTTATAAAATAGCATTCATTTGCCCTAATTTCGTCGCAGTATTCTTTTTGATATCGTCTCAAAGCACAAACAACATCCTTATTAGTTAATTGAATATATCTCTCTTTGGATCCTTTCCCATTAACTTTTATATACCTATCTCTGAGATCTACGTCAGATATTTTCAGATTGCACAGTTCTTGTACCCTAACACCCGTTGAAAACAGCAACTCCAAAACTGCAATGTCTCTGGTTATACACTTATAATAATATTCAGTATGATAGGGTTCACTGTACTTTATATACGCGGTTTCAAGAATTTGGGCAAGCACCGGAGTTGGAATAACCTTCGGCAAAACAAACGGTTCGCGGCGTTTAATAGATATTTTATTAAATGGACTTGATAAAATTAAATCACTATTTTCCAAGTAATGAAAGTATGTTTTGAGACAAGCAATTTTTCTTTTTACAGTTTTGGGTTTATACTTTATATATAACTCTTTTATATATTCCTCTAATGTCTCCTTACTATTCCATGGCTTATCAATGCAAAATATTAAAAATTGATTCAAATCTATGGTATATGCTTTCAATGTTTTTTCGCTCAGTCCCCTCATATACCTACAATCATCTAAAAATTTTTCAATACTCTTTTTCAACTCTGCCATCATAACATCTCCTATATAAAATCGTGATGACACATATTATATAAGAACGGGAAATCACAGTAAACAACAATTGACAAATAAACTAACCCTCAAAAACATTTAGCTTTTTGAGGGTTAGTTTTATAGTTGTTTCAGTCCATTGTTAATCTGCTGCCACTTGGTATATATTGCCTATTCTGTCTTTGCAGAGAGATACGTATACTTCGACGCAAGATTATCCTTGCCGTAATCAAACCTTTCGGTAGTAGTCACTCCGCCCGCCGATGAAGTGAACTTCGACACGTTGTTGTTCATGTCATATCCGTACTCGGCGGCATAGATGCGCTTTTTGCTGCCGTTGAGTACGCTCTGTCGAACAAGTCTGCCTGTTAAATCATAAGTATACAGGAAACGCTGATTGTTTACAAGGTCTTCATGGGAATACAAGTTTCCTGTCGAATCATAATTCCATGTAAAGTTCTTCGTGCCGTTCTGCGATATCGAAGTCGTGTTGCCGTATTCGTCATATGCGTAATCAACATAATCTCCGTTACCGTATGTTACTCGCTTGAGATCTCCGCTGTTATTCGCTCCATAGGTGTTTGTGCAGAGCACCTGCGAGCCGACTTTCGTCTGTGTAACATTGCCGAAGTTGTCATAGACAAACGAGTAATTGAAACCGTTATGGGATATGGTATTCAGACGATACTTGTTGTAGGTATAGTTGTTCTGTATAGTCTGACCGTTTGAAAGTGTCTGTGAAACAGATGTCACGGCGTCGGTATTGGCATCATAAGTATAGTTGGTTACATTACCCTTTTTGTCCGTGTAAGAAGTGAGCGTACCCTTGGAATTATCATAAACATACGATTCGGTTCGCCCGTCCTGGTCGGTAGTAGCTGACACGAACGCTCCATTGGATGTATACGACGCACCTGTTTCAATATACACTGTCTCGCTGCCCTTAACGGTAAGAGCGGTGGGATTGCCGTTGTTATCATAGGTATAGCAATACTTAGTTCCGGACTGACTCGTCGCCTGAGTCATATTGTGCCTTGAATCGTAAGTATATGTATAGCTATACCCTTTGGCATCAACCGACTTCGTAAGATTGTTATTGGTATACTCCATCGAGGATTTCTGCTGAGCGTTTGCCTTGACGGAGATCATATTGCCGTCCTTGTCATATGTATATGACGGTGCTTCATCGCGTACAAGCTGAATATTATCGAACCAAGTATTGTTCGACTGCCTGTAGTTTATCATATATATTCGCAGTGTTGTCGGTGTTTTGGATGCCGTAGGATTCGCATCATCCCTTAGGGTAAAGGCACCCATGATATACTGCCAACCCATAACGGAGCCGTTATATTTAAACCACTTCAGACAACTCGTTCCATCACTATACACAATCTTTGCGGCAAGACTGACCTTGTTGTTCTCATTGCTTCCGCCAACCGGATTTGCATAGACCCAGCCGCTAAGAATATATGTATCATCAAGATTTTGTGCGGTAGCTCCGCCAAAATACAGTTCCTGATTCATTTCCTTAGGAACCGTTGCAATGCTGCCAAATCGGAATGCATGTCCGGAATCCTTCGAATGAGCATTATCAACGGAATCGGTAGCATCGGTAAGATATCCGTTCCAATCTTCAGGAAGATATGCACCGTTTGATGCCTTTGAATAGCGTTCAAACGAAGAGTTATTTATCATATTGAACGGGCCTGCGCTTGCACCTTCTTCAAGCTGCATTCCGTCAAACCATGCCTTACCGGTAGCGTCACGAACCATTATGTTACATCTAACGCTTGTAGCATTGGAGGGAACAGAGAATGAAACCGTGAGTCTCTGCCAACCATTATTGATGTTTGGGTCAGTTGTTCCTATCAGTGCTTCGGAAACAGTGTCGACCGTACTACCGTCAGGAAGCCAATATGTTGCAAGTAGCTGCGCACCATACGGAACATTTGCGTCTCTCGGGACTATATTCTCCGTCTTGACCCAAGCTGAGAAAGTATATGTTGTTCCCGCCTTGAATTGTCCCGAGTTCAATGTCTGATAGGCTCTTGCTCCGGCTCTGTCGGAAAATGTCTTGCTGTTAATGTAGTAGCTCCATCGGCCATAGAGCTGTTGAAGTCCTGTAACAAAGCTATCATAATCTGCGGTACCGTTCCACTGAGCTTTAGTCCATGAACTGCCAGTATCCGCGCTACCGTCACGAAGATAGTTCCTGACATATTGACCGCCAGACATCGACTTACTCAAGCGGTTAAGCTGCTTTATATTGCTTGCATTGCTGTTCGGATTCGAAGCAGTGTATTCCGCGGCAGAAGCTGCAAGTGTTTTGCCATAGCAAGTGGCTTCTGAGCATACCGTTCTGCCGGCTTTGTCGAACTTCACCGTCGTATAGATATCATCGTTGTTGCCAAATACACCATCCTTGCCCGAAGAACGTATAACGGTCTGTCCATATTGTGAGTAATCGAAAGTAATTGTCTGACCAGTCGAACCATTGGCGCTCTCAACAACTTTCGAAACTCGTTTACCGTTCTTCAAAGGTGTATATGTAAACTGAAGCTTATACCCATCGGGAGATGTGACAGAAGTCATTGCCCTGTCGCTGTCATATGTAAAGGTCGTTGTTTCACCGTCGGGATATGTTATGCTGAGCAGCAAACCGGAGCTCCAGTTATATCTCGTCACTCTTCCCGCGCTATCGGTTATGCTCTGAACTGCGAGATTATCAGTGGTCGGAGAAATAGTTAAAGCATGATCCGCCCCATCAGTCACCTTCCAGATTTTGGGATCAGTTGACGATGCATAGTAGTTCGCTATCTGATTACTGTTGCTGTCAAGAGAACGTGCAAATGCTCCCGCAACATTGAACCACATCACATTTCCCTTATCATCGGATATTTTGTAGTAATTATTGTTATTTGTCTTCGGAACAGTAAGGGTCAACCCCATACCGTCCTCATCTATCATTGTACCATCGCTCTTTTTGTAGAAGTAGTGCTCAGTTCCGTCACCATCAATATATACATACGGATATGTCGCCTGTGCAGATGTTGACAGACCGAATTTTGATGGCGGAAGAAGCTGCTGCTGACAGCTAAGCATCCAACCATGACCTCTGTATGGCATAACGGTACCAAAGCCCTCTCCTGCCATGTAGTTGTTAAAAACATGGTAAATAGATGCCGGAGCGCGACTGCCAGGTGTTGTTGTATCACCGTGAGTGAATACAAGGTTGCCGGAAAATTCACAGATAGAAGCAGTACCGGCTCTTCCGGCGCTGATGTCTGTATAGCTCCAATACGACTCAAGTCCCTTGTTTGATCTGAATGTTATGGAAAGTATCGGATATCCGGCCGTGCTCTGCGAGTATTTCTCTCCATAAAGCCAAAGATAATTACATGACAAATTGTATGTTGAACCGTTTTCTATTGATGATCTAAACAGGAATCCATAATTGGGGAACGAAGTGTTTTCATACCACCGTTTTACGATAGAGGTGACATTCCATTTACGAGTCTCTTGCTGAGTACCGCCGGCTTTGAGAATTTCAAAATCTGCTGTTGTTGATTCAAAGCTCGGTTTTGTGTTCCATGTTACAGTTTTCTTATTCCAACTACTTGTTACTGCATGTACTTCTATTGCAGCATCCGGAGTTGAATTTGAATATGCGTCACACTTTATCTGCGCAGCGTAAAGTTCTGCATCAATAACAACATCTCCGCGGTTTAAAGACGGCAAGTCAAAGCGAAGCAGTCCCTGACACTTTCCTATGCCCGACGACTCTTTACCAACCATTATCATCGGACCATGCCAGTAATTTGTAGTCGGCTTTCCGGAAGCAACATAAACCGAATCCATCGCTGTGTTTGACTGCTCTGTCTGTATTGCGGGGTCAATCGTAACAGGGAATGTCCTGTCGCTGCTATTTATCCATTCGGCATCCGCAGTTACAGTAATCTCATACTTCTTTTTATTTTTTGAACTGATACTGTAACTCACACTGTCTGAATACTCATAGTTTGCATCGAGCATAAACGGCTTGGGAAGGACAAACACAGTTTTTCCCGTGTTTACATCTTTCGCGTATATACAGCCGTCATCTTCCAATGTGAGCGTAAGATCTTTCACATCGATCTCGAAGCTGTATTGATAGTTGTTCTGCGCGGATTTTATTACAATATTTTCCTTGACTCCCGATCCATTAACTATGTACTCTATATTTGTATCGGGAAGAATGTTTTCATAATATATCTTTTGACTAGCCTTGCTAGCTGCGGTTAAGTCCTCGATTTTAGCTTTCTTCTCCTGCTTCATTGACGAGTTGTTCTTCTTCGTTTTGTTAAGCAAAGAAAGGCTGACCGAGTAATCGCCCATTTTTATGCTGACAAGTTTTTTCTGGTTTGAATTCTTTGCAAACTTCACCCTAAACTTATTGCTTTTGGTTGCATATCCGTTAAAGTTTGAAAGCTCATCATTCTCATTGTCTGATGTTTCAAGTGTATTATCTATCTCCTGCCACTTACCAGCGCTATCCTGATAAAGAACAGGATCTTTGTACACAGCAGCCTTTATTGTTCCATCGCTCATCTTAAAATACTTGGTGTTGCTGCTGTCGCGACGATCTACATCTTCTCCTATTACTATTGGGTCTTCCTCTTCCTGAGATACTTCAGTAGAATACCCACTTTCCTCAAACTTTTCACTTTCTGTTCCAATTGTTTCGGCAAAAGTTGACATTGGGGCAACTTGAACAACCACAAGTATTGACAAAATTATGGCTATCAGTTTTGTTATGACTTTTGTCTTTTTCATTACCAAATCTCCTCTCTTTTTACAGCATTCACTACATCACACTTACTATTAACCCTACGCTGTCACCCCATTTCCAAATGGTTTTATATCGTCTCTTCTAACTGATAAAATCTATCAGTTCAATACATTTTTATAGTGTATTAAAACCGCCTTTGGTTACAAAAAAATATGCACAAACTATCATTCGACAAGTTGTGCACATTTCACATTTTATTTTTGTCCCCTATGTCATAAATTGATACGGCAATTTGGGCAATATATTTAAGTACAATTATGCATTTGCACATGTCTTTTTGAACACCTTCATCAACATTATTTTTGCACATTTATTGCTCATTTCCACAATTTATAGTATAATAAATCCATACGATTGTCTTAGCCTTCAATATCGGCAAATTCATCGCGTCAAGGCAGGCATTCGTTTCCGGCATTGATGTTCAACCGAAGTATCGTTGTACCGGAATAATTACGTAGGGGATGATTTTAATTGGTTATCGGAGAGAAAGATGAAATTACAGAGGAATGCAAGCAGCTTTGGAATCTTTATAAAGAGTACATAATAAGCTTTTGCAAATTCAAGCTAAAAGACACACCTGACTATGTTGAAGACTGTGTTCAAGATGTGTTTATGGTATTACTTGAAGCCAGGCGATCCGGAACAGAAATAAAGAGCCCCAAGGCGTGGCTTACTACTGTTGCAAACAATAAAATAAAAATGGAATACAAAAACAGAAAAAGAGAATCCGAACATATAAATAAAATAATACATTATAAAACCACTGTGGAAATTTTCACTCTTGATATGCACGATTTTTCAGAAATTTCCGATGAGCTTATTTCCGAGATGAAAGACAGCATATTAAATCAACTCAAATTTGATGAGCAATCTATAATTATTGACTTCTATGTAAAGCACATGAAAGTAAAAGATATCGCTGCCAAACACGGGCTTTCCGAGACAAATGTCAAGCAAAAGCTTTTCAGAGCGCGAAAAAAGATAATGCATTTGTCAAATGAAGAAATTGAAAAACATAAATTTTAAAATTTTTTGTAACCTTTTTGAAATTCGTACACTATATAAACAAGGAGGAAATCAATATGACAAATAGTGAATTCATGAATATTTTGAATGACGACTCACTCGAACTCACAGTAGAAGAGCTCGAAAATATAATTGAAGAAGAACTGCAAAAGGACGACTCCGAAATGGATCCGGATCTTATAGAATACTGCCTGTACTATATCAGCAAAGCGGAGACAGAAGGCGGCAAGGAGAAAAAAGCCGACAGCGCAGGCAATGACAAAATCACAGAACCGCCTGCTGCCGACAAAGCTAAAAAAGTCACGCTTCAACGGCAAGCTAAAGAACCTGCTGATAATAGCCGCTACTATCGCACTGCTGCTCGTCACCACGGGAATAGCAACCGTCGCCACTAACAAAAAAGTGAAGAACAGCGCTATCACTTTCTATGAGAATCACATACAGGTTCTTTTTGACAAGCAAAAAGAAGAAAGCGGAATACCCGGAACGGAGATTGCCGCAGAGCTCAAAAAGCACGATATTTCAGACTTGAAACTGCCGGCAATGTTTTTCTCAAGCGACTGTATTTATAGCAATATACTTGAAGATAATACCGAGAATCTTAAATCCATATCCTTGTCATACCGAACAAAAAAATTGTCCGGACAAGTGTCTGTCAGTAGGTTCTATTCAGAAGAAATCATTCCTCCGGTTGATTTTCATAATACTACAAGTTACAGCCAAGCCGAGGAAATTACGGTAAACGGTTTAACGGTTTTTGTAATAGAGCAGGGGGACCTTTGTTCCATCGCCTATCAGGATAACCTGATTCAATACATGATGTATTTAAACACTGATTTTGCAAGTGCAATTGAAATTGCCAAAACTATATCAGATACGGAGTCTTAATTATGAAAAAAATCATTTCTGTATGTCTTATGGCTGTTCTGCTCTTATTACCGTTACAAATTATCGCATTAGGTGACGAACAACACGATCAGAATACTCAAGGCACAGGAGAATTTATTGTTGAGACGGCAGAGGGATTGAATAATCTGGAAAGCGACGCTAAAAGTTCAGACCTGTTCTGGTCGACATCACTTCAGTTGGCTAAGACCAATAACGGACAGCTTGCCATAACTGCAATCACCAAATGTGTAGCCGAAGTAACAAAATGCGGTTTTACATATATCAAGTTGCAGCGGCTTGTCGGCGGAAGCTGGTCCGACTACACCGAATATTGCTATTATGATTTATATAACGATTCTAACATTAAAAATATAGTAAAATACATATCGCCACCAAAAGGGTATTCATATCGTGTTATCTGTGAGCATTATGCAGAAAAGCCTTTGTTAGGAATACTTAAAAGCAAGCAAAAAATGCCTAACACTACAACGACAATAAATTTCTAAAACAGTCGGCACCACATTAAGGTTGAGCCCTTAACGTGGTGCCTTTTTGTTGGTTTGTTTCTTAAAGAATGACCTACTAATAAAAAATAATCTCTTGGCATAGCCCTTAAAAGGCGTGTGCCAAGAGATTAATTACATTACACTATTATTACTTGTATTTCATAACGAAACAAAAGCACATCAATACACGGTTAGGGTAAATACGTTCGGCGTTACATACCACACGTTGCCAACCTTAACGCCAACATCATAATCGACCGTTCCGGACGCAAACTTTCGCCGTATAACCCAAGTCAGAGTATCACCGTTATCGATATAACTTATAACTCCTTCATTATCCGGAGTATATGTTATTGTCGCGCCATTAGCTCTACATATAAACCTTACTTTGATAACGCTCTTATCCGTCACCACAGTGATTATTGAATATGTTCCATATGGCACTCTGGGATTGTCAATAACCGCGCTCTTCAGAAGCGGGTTCTCTTCGACGGGAATCTGTTCACCGTTTTCGTCCACATGAACCGGCTGAATATCCTCAACCAAAGAGTTTTCAGCAATTTGTGCTGTAAATTGCTTGCCCGGATAGAGATTTATATTATTATAAGTCTTGTTGAATGCGCTACCCAGACCTGCAACCTCGGTTGAGAATGTCATTGTGCCGTAGTCATAAGCCTCAATATTGATGTCGACCGTTTCATAGCCAAACGGTATGAGAAACACCTTCTCGTTGTTGTCTGTAACAAGCGATACGATTCCGCTAGAATTGGCCATCTGCGGACTCACAGCATTTGCATTGCTGCTTTCAAAGGCGAGCACATTGCCATCCTCGTCTTTGAGTGTAACGCTTACCGGACATTTTGCCCAGAGAATTTTAGGCAGGAGTCCCAGTTCATCACGATTATCCGTCAATGCAAGCAGGTCATTTAGATCGATATCATCTGCTGTCTTACCGAGCTTATCAGGCAACGCCGCAAGCCAATCGTTATATGTCGACATAGCATGACCACCAGCTCCTATTGCCGCTGTACTAAGTCTTCTTAACAACAACTTATCTATTGACATTGGCATAGTAATGCGGAGATCCACCCCATGTCTTTTCCATGTGGTATTACGCCAATCAGAAAAGTCGACTGTCCTTGGTACAAATGTAACAGCATCATTATTGTTCAGGATATTATATATATTATCTCCGGTATAAACGATGCTTCCCTCTTCATTTGTATCAACAGTGTTCGGAGTTGCAAATGTGTAGCCGTAAACATCCGTACCGTCACCGTTAAGAAATCCGCAGCAATTTGCATCATTGCAAGTGCTTAAATGAGCGGCAACAAGATTGGCAACTGCCGCGCCAAGACTGTGACCAGTCACAAGAACTATCGGATTGTGAATATTATAATATGGAATATATCCCATGCATATCGCACAGCCCGCACCATTGCACCCGAGACAGCTTGCAGTGTCACCTGTACCGTGAAGCAAAGAAGTTAAAACCATATTTTTACCTGTTTCGAAGCTTTGCGAATCAGATCCCGCCTGAGAGCCCATGTTAGTTATCCAATCCTGTAAAGTTTCAGAACCTCTAACATCCACAACAACCAAAGTTCTATCCTCATTGTTATTTAATTGATTCTGCGCATTAACGGCCTCATTTAAAACATATTGGCTATTCGATCCAATATTTCTATCAAAGCCAATCCGCAATATATAAACACTACCGTTATCGACGCAATAATTATTCCTATCGCATTCTCTAAATGAGTCATTTTCGTTACCTCCAAAATATAAATCGTTGTCCTCGCAAATATCAGATACACTCAATTCAGCAGTAATATTTCTATGTGCTATTACATGTGCAACTGTATCCGACTCACCATAATTAAAAGATTGGACATTGAAGCCTTCTGATTCGAGAAGTTCGGTTGCTGTTGGAATATCGTCCTCCATAAATATTCCCGGAACCAAACCCGCTATAGGACCAGTCAAAGGATTATACGCCGCATAAGCAAGCTCCATTGCCCATTTTGAAAGCTTATGGTTATACTCCGAAGAGCTCTTCACTCTGCTTACGCCGTCCTCGCCTATGGAATTGAAATACCCGGAAACCTCATCGAACTGCGTGACTACTATGGTCTCAACAACATCTCCCGCCTGAACCGTTACCGTACCGGTTCTTGTGGTATGCGTTTCGTTCGGTGTTTCAATCGACATCGTAAAAGTTGAGTTTCCTCTTCCGCTTGTTTTATCGAGTGTTATCCATGATGAATCTGTTGATACACTCCAACTTGCATTCGACGAAACCTCAACAAGCCGTTCGTGTTCGCCGCTTTCGTCGACATCCCACCTGTCTCTGTCGAGAACAACAGCCGGTTCTGTTCCAAGCTGAGTAATCGTTATCTTGCCTATCTCCGTGCTATCAGCGGTCATTTTTACAACAACCGTTCCTGTACGCACATCGGCATAAGGATTGCTCTGGGCACGAAGTTTAAAGCCGTCATCTGTAACACTTGCAACAGAAAGCCACGGGACATCCGAAACATCAACAGTCCACGGGCTGCTGGAAACCACATTTATCAAAGAGCTTGTCGTTGCGCCTGCTCCCGGATTCCATACCTGTGTACTGACCCGAGGCGCGTCAAACGAAATGCTCATCACCGGTCGTTTTTCAATTTTCGAAGCTCTCGAAGAATAGAAATCGACCTGAGTTCTTGTAACCTCATCAGATGAGGCAATCATAATGCCCTTATTTATTCCAGTATATACCCATCTCTTAACAGCCTCTGTAAGGTCAAACGAGTAGCTGTCTAAGTCTGATGTTGCAGGAATGGAATCGATAAGTTCCGCATTATTATTGAGATAACCATTTCTTGAATTATCAAACGGCTGAGCATTCCAGCAAACAGTCGTCTCGCTCCAATCGGCAACGTCCTTGCAGTCATATACAAGAATGTCGATATCGTTATGCCCCAACGCCTTGAAATAATTCTGCTTTCGGAAAGTAAGTTCGCCGCCTGTAATAACACTTCCCGCAGGCAAATTCTCCGGCATTTCAATCTTGACATATGAGCGAACGGTATTTGTCAGGTTTCTACCCGCTCTGATTTCTTTAATAGCGCGGGGTTCATTTGCGCATATACCGTTGATAACATAAACATCCTTAAAGTTCGATTTAGGTATGCTCCAAGAGGGATCGATAACAACCGGGAATGCTCTGCCGCTCTCGCCTATCCAATCAGAATCAGCTCTAACGGTCAGCACATAACCGTCGCCATCAGCTTCAACGGACATTGAAACATCAAAGCTCTCGTTATCGTTTGCATCATACATATACGGCGCATCAAGCAAAAATACCGTTTCATCGGGGTTTTTCGGATCTATCCACTTGATAGAACCGTCGGCCTGCTCAGCCGGCATGAGTCCGCCAGAGTCAAGGTCAAACCGATATATGTACTCGCTTTGCGGCGCATAAACAACAATATTTTCTTTAAGGCTGTTTGAAGTAACGACATATTCCAGATCGGAGCGATTCAGGAAATTCTTATAAACCACCGCGCTCGTCTGGTTTTCAACTGTCATTTTTTCAGCATTAAATTTTTCTATCTTCTGTCCCTCTGTAAGAGTTCCGGAAGATGATATATCCGCAGAAGCGCTAACCTCTCCGGTCATTTTTACGGTATCGTTCATTTTAACAACTGACGGCAACTTGTCAGTGTCAACAACGGATGCCGTTGTCCGCATATTCAGGCCATTCGTATCACCTTTAATTTTAAAGCTGACAGTATAGCCTTTATTTGTCGCAGTAATGCTTCGACCACCGGTCAGGTTCTGCGGGATAGTTACATCAAACCCATTTTTTGTAGAATAAACTGCTTCACCTGATTTTGTATTGAGCGTCAAAGTGTTATCAATCTCTTCCCACTTTCCGCTTTCTTCATAATGGACAGGTGACGAGTATGTAGCTGCTATGTACGAGCCATCCTCACAGATAAAGTACTTTACGGATTCTTCTCTCATCTCTACTATTTCTTTCACTATTCGTGAAGTTGTAGAATCAGAAACATTTCCTTGCAAAGCACTCACTGGTAGTATACCGAAAAGAAGAACAATTATCAAGAACATCGAAAAGATTTTTTTACATCTTTCAAATTTGACTTTCACATGTCATCTCCTCTTCATTTTTATTAACTTTTCGCTATCGATATCAGCCGGGCGTACAACAGTGGTATGCGGGGTCGAAAAAACTGTTGTCCTCCTTTTAATCAGCATACTACTTCAAGTTGTTTTTAATCAACTAGCCCATTGGAATCACATCCTTTTTCTAAATATAATAACAGTTGAATAACTCAAACAAATTACTCAACCCATTTTCAAAGTACTAAAATATTTCAATTCTTACCATATGTTGTGTTCGCAGGCAGAGGGCGATATTCTCGCCCCCTGTCGCTACACAATATAGGTATAGGAGGGAGGTATCATTTTCTAGGTCGCACCCAAGTTAGTCATAAACTATAAAGGGTCTGTGCAACATTCCACAAAAGGCACAGCAAGTAGATTGATTATATGTAACAGCTTATGCAACGGTGTAGAGAAAAAGCCAAAAAAATTATCCTTTGATATAACATTCTATATATATAGTGTACAAAAATGAAAAAGGTTACACTTTTTATTAAAAAAATCTGCAAAATAGCACTGATTTTTGCTTTTGATTTACAAAGTCGAAATATAATTAAAAAGTTGCTTCTTCACCATGTAATCGGCAGATGAACAACTAAAAACGCATTAGTATTCAGGCACCCCATATCCGAGAATCTGATACCCTCCAATCGGTCTACGAGATGTCGTGCATTTGTCGCTTAAATTTCCCTCAATCGTGTAAACATATCCATTCTCAACTTTCCACACAATGCCCGTATGATCAGCTCGTCCATCCTGTTGACCCGATTGCCCCTGTTTACCCCAATCATAAAATATTATCATGCCGGGAAGAGGTTCAGCAGATCCGTCAAGCCACTGCCCACGATTTTTGAACCATTGAACTCCGTTAACACAGCTGGCATACTTTGGAATAATACCTGTTTCAATATATCCGCACTCATTAGCACACCAACTGACAAAGCACGCGCACCACTCAACTCGGCTGTTGAAACCATACCAAGACCAATATGGTCTACCGCCAACACTGCCCACCTGCGAGAGCGCAACCGCTACAATCTGATTATCTTCTCCGCTTGTACCGTATAAAACCGATGACCACAGAGAATTGTTTTCATCACTTAACAACTCATCCAGATATTTTCGTTGTTCCTGATTAAATCCATATTTTGATGCCATATCATATGCTGTCTTGTGCGAGACAGTAATATATAAATATGTTCTTCTTTCTGTGTTTTTTATTTGAACTATATTTCCGTTTCCGTCATCAGTTTCTGTTATAACCGTTTCAAGCTTGTCCTCTGTTCGTGATGATATGTTGTTCATATCCCAAAAAATAGTCTTCAGAAGTTTTTTCTTGGCATCATTCATCGTTACAACCTCCTGGGGATTGTCAGGATCAGTATTAACTTTAACAGAATATACCGCGAGAACCTCTTTCCAAACAGCACGGCTTCCCTTCATTTCAAGAACATCATAAGAAGACTTATCTCGTATGCTCATAAGCTTATTATCATAATCGGAATTGATCTCATGAACAACGGTCTGTATTGTTTGCCCCGTACCGGTATCTTCTCCTGCAAAGAAAATTCCAAACACCGAACCGAGGAGCAAAGCACTTAGGCAAATAACAACTATAGCAACAACTGCCACCCAACCCCCCGCTGCAATGGCAGCAACTAAACTTTTTATTGTTGATATCGTTGCCTTTACTGTTTTAACGGTTGCTTTTGTCGCAGTTTTAACGCCTTTTGCTACTGCTTTAGTAATAGTCTTTGCAATTTGTACAGTTTTTTTCGTCACCTTTGAAGAAACAGTTGCAGTTTTCCGCGTTGTTTCTGCGACTTGTTTTGTGTCATTAGCAGTTATCTTAAATTTTCTTATCGGTTTTTGAGAGGACTTTGTTATCTTTGCATCTTTAACTATTCTATTTTTTGAAGCCTTGTCAATCCTCTTTCTTGTTGACGCAGACCTCTTAATCGTCCCTCCGTCGTCACCTTTCTCTTTTTTATTGTCAGCTCTGACCGCTTGTTTTTCAACGGCCTTTTTGCCCCTCTTTTCTTCTAACTCTTTTATTCGGGTTTTCATGTTACTCTTAGTGACATCAAAACCATTTCGTCCGCTTTTATTGAGTTTATGCACTCCATCCATGGCAACTTCTTCTGCTTTTTGTTCAACTTGGTTAGTGGCATACTCCACTTCAGTGTTTTTACTTGTTCCAGCATATCGAAGCGACTCATCTCTTATAGATAAGTATGATTGTTTTATATGCTGTCCTGCTATAAGGGCTCTGTCAATAGTTTTAACCCTGCCCTCGACAGCATTCCTTGTCTTTATATCTGCCATTAAAACACCTCCATATTCGGACACAAAGTATAATTGGCGAGTGTTATACTTCCTCGCCCGGTTTTGTAGTCATTAACTTATATAATTTTGTGTTTTTGGGGAATTTGTTGGCAAACGGGATAAGACTTGAACCTACTTTTATTAGCCCGTGTCCTGCGCCTACATTGGTTATATAAGAAAGCTGATTGTCAGAAATATTCAAGAGCTTTGCAAGCTCGATACGATCAGTAGGTGCCTGATTAAGCATAATGATAAATTCGGAGTTCGCCAACATTGTTCTTGCCGTATGGCTCTGAAGAAGATCATCCACATTCTGTGTAATACCAGTTGCATAAGCACCGTACTTGCGAACACGCTTCCAAAGAGTAAAAAGAAAGTTTGCACTATACTCGTGCTGAAACAGCAGATATATCTCATCAATAAAGATAAAAGTATTCTTGCCCTTGGCACGATTTGCTGTAATGCGGTTAAGTATAGAATCAAGAACCACTAGCATACCTATTGGCATAAGCTGCTTACCCAGGTCAAGAATATCATAGCAAATCAGACGATTATCAGTATCCACATTTGTTCTCTTGGCAAAAGTATTGAGAGAACCATTGGTAAACAATTCAATCGAAAGGGCAATTTCCTGAGCCTCGGGTTCAGGCTGTTTTATGAGTTCAGCTCTGAAATCCTGTAAGGTAGGAACTGCCCCGGTGTAGTCATTCTGTTGATAGTTTCGGTAAACAGCTGCCGTGCAGCGATCAATAATGGACTTCTGTACCGCGCCCAGATTGCTCCCGCCTATAAGCTGCTCACACAAAGACATTATGAACTCTGATTTAAGAATAACAGGATTCGCACCATCGCCATATTCTCTTGTCATATCCATTGCGTTTATGTGGGTCGGAGAAGTCGCAGAGATGTTTATGATTTCACCGCCCAGCGCCCTTACAAGAGGAGCATATTCTCGCTCCGGGTCTATGATAATAACATCTGCATCGCCTGCAAGAACCTGATTGAGGATTTCGCCCTTTGCAGTAAAAGACTTACCGCCACCGGATACGCCCAGGATAAACTCATTACCGTTAAGGAGCTGCCTACGGTCAGCAACAATCATATTCTTTGAAATGACATTCTGTCCATAGTAAATTCCGTTTGTATGCTGAACATCCTGTACGCGAAACGGGATAAAGACAGCAAGGCTTTCTGTCGTGAGGGTTCGAAAAGAATCGATTTTACGAACACCAAAAGGCAGTGCCGTGTTAAGTCCGTCGAGCTGTTGAAACTTCAATATACCGAACTGACACATATGTCTTCTTGCTGTTGTAAGTAAAGCCTCTGTATCATTGTCGAGCTGTTCTTTCGTGTCAGCAGTATGAACCATTGTAAGAACTGCAAACATCATTCGCTGATCTCGAGTGGTTAGATCATCCAAGAATTCCTTCATTTCCTTGCGCTGCTGCTCAATATCGTAAGGAAGCTGTGCAGAGAAGTTGTTGTTAGCATTCTGACGACGCTGCCAATTAGTCGCATTGGTCTCTACACCGAGCAATCTATTTTCAGCTTCTCTAACAGCCTCGTCAGTGGGAACTGGAACAACATCAATAGACATCATTAAATTGCGGTTTAGATCTGTCAATTCGGCAACCATACTGTCCTTGATATATGAAGCGTATTCTTTAAGAAACAGCACTCTTCCATAGCGCTCACCAATTTTAAAGTAATCTCTTTCTATCTCCATTGAGTCAGGACATATAAAATCCTTGAAATCATGTCCCTTTTTGCGGGTTTCTTTGATATCAAAATAAAAATCCGTTTCTTCGCCTGTACGATAGAAATCGTGAAAAATACGTAACCTTTCGTCTGGTTCCAGTTCTATGCATTTGCTTCCAAGGCGGCCAAAATGAGTAATAAGTTCTGCACCGACACGAGCAAAATAGTTTCTTGCCTCTTCAACACTTTTCTTATTTACGGAAATCGTAATGTATTTTTCCTGAGTAATAGCATTTGTATCTATCGCTTTTTCCAGAAGCATACTGTTATACTCCTTTCGATACTCATCAAGGGCATCTCCTGTCAAAGGGATAAGAATGTTTTTCTCAAAATCAACACGATTTAGTCTGCGATTATTAATAGTAATCTTCGTTGTTGCACCGCTGTCAAAGCTATTAAGTAGTTCGGAATATTCGAGAAACATGGCCTCTTTGTCCTCACGACTGGCAACAGCATAATTAATATCGGTAAACTTATAAGTCTTAGAAAACTTGTCATCTCCGACCTGAAAAACACCATCATCATATATTTTTCTGATTGGTATAACATCCTGAACTCCATTAGGAATAAGGAATCGTTCCTTGTCCTGCTTAAATAAATTTTTCAAAGTTTTAATCATTTCAGTACCTCCTTCTTCTATCCTACATAAGGCTTCATCAATTCAAAATAAATATTAGTGGAATGGAAACAAAGTCTTTTTGGAATTAAAACTTCACTCTTAATCCAAGCCCACATAAACTTCTCCGCCGTCATTCCATTATATTTAACAAATCCAAGGAGAGCGAACGGAGCAGCTCCAAAAATACACATCCATGACACGGTCTCCGTTCCTACATACGGTCTCAGCAAAAAATATATTCCTACCGCTACACCGCAAGCCAATATGGAAAAAATGAACTGTCTTAAAGACAGTCCAAAGAACATTGCTTCTGTGTAATTTCTGATTTCCCTGTTAATTTTAACTTCCAAAATAACACCTCCTATGTATTCGGGAATAAAAACCGTTCTTCGTTTCAAGAAACTTTTCACTCTAAGTTTGAGTAAAATTGTCTTCTATATTAAAGCATCACAATACACTTGTCTTTAGCAAGAATAAAGGCGCAGCCGTAATATTCTTAATTTACGATACCAGTGAATATACATTATAATCCCATCATCTCCCGGATAATGCGGTCGCTCATCTTTACACTACCTACAAGAATTAGCATATTAAATATCAGCTCACCAATATAACTCCACACCTGTGTAACTGCTGCCACACTATCATCTACTACCGGTGGAGAAGAAGCAAAAAGAGAGAATATAATACATGCCAGGGCAATAGCAGCCCCCTCTAAACAAACGGCACAGTAACTTCTTATAAATGATTTGCCCACATTCTGTGATGGTTCTCCGGCAAAGGTAGACAGGGGAATTGGCGCAAGTGCTGTATACATATAAAGCTTAAAAAATCGTCCATACACGGTCATAATCAGAATAAATGACATCACCATGATAAACAGTCCACCAATAAGCGTTACTGCCCATAACGGAATAGATTCAAAGAAACTACAATTTTCAATCGCAGTTACCATTTCTGTCGGCAAAACTGTTTTCTGAGTCTCGCTAAATCCCGCCGTGCCCATAATTGTCGATATAGCTCCCTGCGCAATATCAAATAATGAAAGCATTAGCTCCATTCCATAAGTAATTGCCCCCTTTGCAAGAGCAAAACGAACAAACAACTTCATTGCATGTTCCGGCTTTTTGACATCCGTAAACGATCCGCAAGTCTTTACCACTCCGGCAACGAAGAACAAAACAAGAAGGGCAAGCCCTATAGACTGCACCGCACCATTAATGTCAACAATTACGTCCCATATCTTGCCGCCTCTAAAGCTTTGCGGAGTCATAGTAATAAGCGCCCATATTTCGGATAATTTATCGTTCCATGTTTCAAGTGCATTTTCAAGATTTTGTACAATCCAATTGTCGCTCAAATAAAAGCACCTCCTTCTATAGAATCAGGAGTACATCTAAAAGATGTGCTCCTGTAGTTAAAATATCAGCTTGTTATGAGGTTCAGTATTTCTTTCGCAAAAGTGATGATAACTCCACCCGCAAGAGTAAGGAATCCGTTTGCTCGCTGAGATGGATCATGGGACTTCAGGGAAAGTCCCACCTGAACAACACCAAAGCCAAGCAAAATAAGACCTACTGCACGAATTAATCCAAAAATAAATCCGGACAGATTATTAATAACCACAATCGGATCATTTGCCGCAAATGCCGTAACTGAAGCACCAAATATAAGTGTCGCAATAACAACAACCATACAATAGAGTCGGTAGCATTTTTTGATCTTACCAGATATAGAAAGTTTGGTAGTATGTTCTTTCGTTTTCTTAATGATATTCATATTAATTGCCTCCATAATTTCAAAAATTATTTCGGGCTAAAGTCCTCATCGGACAGTAGCTCATAAGTGGTTTCCAGTACCTCCGTATCCGGCAGAGTATCGGGATCGAGGTACTGCACCTCAATGGTCGCAACATTACTTGTGACCTTGCCGTGCTGAT
>OHFM01000050.1_pt1 | contig 64956 bp, 52 predicted proteins | sample 1567511 | NCBI WGS metagenome assembly OHFM01 (sample SAMEA3879571, study PRJEB24766) | human gut metagenome | biome: human-associated habitat; feature: feces | place: USA | collected 1985/1987
CTCCAAATTTCTTTGTGGGTATTATTGTCATTTACACGGTTGGGTATTCAGACTCTACGATTATCTTTAAAAGGCAACAGTTTTACTGCATACGTCTATAAAGCGGTACCCAGCAAAACTGATCTGTGTGGCTTTTGATTAACTTTCCTGATTATTTTTTGGCAGTTCCTTGAACATTAATGGCAATGGCAAAGCATTATTGCGCCGTTCTAAATACATTAGTGATAAATTGAATTCACATTTGTCATCGTACTTCACATTAAACATATCCATAATTGATCCGCCATAGTTTACTGGTATTTCTGGAGTAAGATTAAGAATAAAACCAAATGGATACGCACCTAAATCAGCTATCCACACGGTCTCTATTGAATTGCCCTTTTTGTAGAGAACAGCGGTAGGACCGCACATTATCTGCCCATTTTCAGGTGATGTAAGATACATTTTTAAATCAAACAATTCTCTATTGACATAATTGCTTTCCTTATCAAGAAGAAGTTTATCAAACCCAAGACGTTTTACTTCAGGATATGGCAGTAAACTACAAAACATAGCAACAATTTGTTTGGCAATTTGAAGTAAGGGGCAATCTTTAAATCTGTAAGTAACAATATCACCGTGTTCAAGAGGTTCATTATTGTGTAGGGAATGAATAACATCCATTGCAAAATCACAATAAGCTTGTGCATACCAAGTGCCTGTGTTGTTATTACAGCTTTTGCATAATGAATATTTGCCCATACCCTGTTGAGAATTATCATACCTTGCAGGTTCTCCTTGGCTTTTGCTTAATGCTTCATATCCGTTATATATCTTAGCACGATACCAATTAAAGGCTTTTCTGGGTGGTATATGTTCAAAAGTTAGTTCGTCTTCTTTACCGCAAATATGGCAAATACCACGATGAGTATCAATCATAGGTTTATGCCTCCCGTTTCAGTGTGATAATAATAGTATTTATTATATCATAGCTTTGTCGAAAAAGCAACACAATCCTCGATTTTACGCAGTTTCCAACTTTGAACCCAGGATTCAAAGTTCCCCCCAAAAAAAAGAGCCAAGAAGCAAGCTCCTCAGCTCTATATCCTTATTCAACCCCCGTAAACATAACCTTATAACTCAGCACCGTAAACTCCCTGAGAAAGTCCATATCCGAGAAGTTCAGACCGTAGTTATGTGTCTTACCGCCGTCCTTTCCCGTGTAGAGGTGCTCCTTTTTGTTCTAATTCTTCGAGCATCTTTTTGTACTCTTCTGATTTCCCGTTATACAGCACATTGATAATTAAATCAAAAGCTCCATTAGCAGAATTATAAATCTCAGCATCTTCATCTACTTCACATCCCAATATGGGTGCTTCAATATTGATGAACCACCATTTTGTTATCTTTTTATATAAGGCAATCATATCAAAAAACAATTTGATATCTTCTTTTTCATCTATACCCGAAAGTATAATACTTGTCAATTCATGTGCATATTTGTTTCTTATACCCTTCAATTTCAAAAACAGTTCATAGTCGCTGCCGGAAATTGTAGTATTATCCTTAAGCCATAGAAACGAAGCTTTAGTGATATCTTTATTGTTTTTGTCATCAACAACTCTGTTTTTGATCTCATCACGATAAACCTGCGTTTTCTTTATTACATATTCACCATTTTCAATCGATTCTTCGCATAAGAAAGATTCAATATTAGATACTACATGATCCGAAAAGTTCTCATAAATTGCAATAAATAACGAAATAAATATCAAGTTATCACTAAGTATTTTATCATCAACAAGATTTTTAAGCCATTTAGCATTGTTATTCATTTTTATCATCCATCTAAATTTGACTTCACTCTATAAATTTCGTCACAACTGATTTTGTAAAATCGTGCTTTGCATTTACTATTATAATTTGACGCCTATCACAATACAAGAACTAAATCTGATTATCATTGCCTTTTTCAATGTATTCATTTATAATTCCTTTTAATCTGGAAATTGTATCCAATAATTCCTTTGTCGTATTTGTATGATCAAGTAATTCAGATGACGAATGCGAAATGGGATTGGCGTTTCTAAGATCATGTGCAGTTTTTATTATCGAATCACTGTCAGTAATATTTTGGTAAAATGTTTTTATTGCTCCTTCTCTATAAAATCCTTTATAATTAGGCTTTTTAAGTTTGCTTACATATTTGAAATCCAAATCAGCTGTCATCCTATCGAAAAAGTTTTTATAGTATGCATATGCTGCCATTGTATTATTTTTCTTCTTCTCACATAAGTACATAAAGTACAAAAATTGAGCTTTTTGATCTATATCAAGAACATTGCAGAATTCCGTCATTTCATCATCTTCAAATATATCTATAAATGATTGTTGACAATTGTTTTCATAATAAGAATATAACAAAGGTGACTTATTCTTTAGGATAAGCAGAAGGTCTGGATGCTGAAATTGGCGTTGAATCAAATATGTTATAGCTATGGATGTGTCATACGTATTCCATACATCATTTCTGTTTCTTGAAAATAATTGATTAAGCAGTGATTTTATTGCTTCTTCATCTCTGGTTTTCAATATTAACACCGTTAGTCTTTTCGGATCAAGGCTTATAAACGATATGCTTTGATCTATGATATCTTTTATAACATCAATTATTTCTTTAGTTCGAATGATATTTGAGTTTTCGTAAACAAAGTAATTATATACTTCAGAAGGTGTGAATTCTATATCGTCTGATGAAAAATGTTCATTTACTAAGGCGTTGTATTTATCAACATCAATGCTATCGAAGATGAGATTGAACGATATATCATTTAAAAATTTGAGCAATCTACCTTCAAACAAGTCTTCAATGTTTCTCTTCTCGCCATTATAGAATTCGTCATATAATGATTTTTTTAATTCTTCATTAATCATACTTATTTTGTTCAAACTGCATTTTTTAGTATTGAGCGATAGGTCAAAATCTTTGAGTAACGAAGAGTAATAATTCCTTATTTCATTATATGCTTCATGTATCTCGGAAAAATCACAATCTGAGTTAAAAAGTATATACAGATCATCTACATACCTTATCATTTGAAATGAAGAAAAGCACTTTACATTATTTGATAAATAGTTGCATAATTTTTCATCAATTACATCTAAGTAAACAATTGTTGCTAAGTATGATGAAGCTATACTGTTTTCCACTAATGGAAAACGCCCATTACCACAATATAACAATAATGATTTGTATACTAATAATTGAGTCTGCGAGATTGTAAGCGATGGTTGGTTACACACCTTATCAATTTGCCTCATTAATTTGTCGACATTGATATTTGAAAAGAAATTACGAATATCAGTCTTTATAAAATAACTGTTTTCAGTCGCTGAGGCATTGATTTCTTTAAAAAAGGTGTCATACTCTGCTTTATACTTGCAATCGCTGTTATCATAGTTGCCAGCATAATGAACTAAGATGTTGCTCTGTCTTAAAGAGTTATACTTTTTATTTATTTCTCTACCTATACACTGCAATACCAAGTATAAAATCGGATCAATCAATGTAGCATCTCTAAAACTTCCATCTGGTTTTAGTATATAGTTTTCTGTGACATTTGATGACCTATCAAAAAGTATAAAACTGCCTTTTTCTATGTATTTTTCATAAAAATCTAAGCTACTTATTGTTTTCTCATCGTTTTTAGAAAGCTTAGAAAGCGGAAACCATTGTAAATATGATTTTTTTGAACCAGATGATAGAGAAAAGTACATATCACATATTTCTTTCCATGTATCATAACTGATAAAAAACATAAGATCATCTCCTTATATTGTTATTAAGCAACTTTGACCCCAGACCGGACTCAAAGTTCAAACCTTCCTCCCAAACTTCTCCACAAGCTCCTCCACCATAGCCTTTATCTCCGCCTTATACTTAGCTGAGAGGTCTTCAAGTTCCTTGGTCGGCAGACCGTTGCGTATCAGGCGTTTTTTGAGCTTGTCCATATCTTCCATACGCTCCTGCTTCGCCTGTATAAACTCGTCAAACTCGGCAGGGTGATACTTCTCGATGCCAGCTTCAACGAGAATCTTCTTATATCTGCGGGCATAGGCATCATAATCTCGCTTCACGGCTGAGTATGCCTTTGTATTTTCCTTGTATATGGCTTCCTTCTGCTGTTTCTGTGCTTCGATGCACTCGGCGGAGTGACAGCAGACTTCTCTTTCCGTTCCGAGAAACAGCTTATGACAGAAACCGCACTCGCAGACAATCCACTTGTTATGATGAACGAGCTGCCCGATCTCTGCAAGGATGGTAAGCAGGCAATTGTCGCTTTCACGGAACACATTGAATGTATAATCATCGGCAGCAACTATCGTTCTTCCGGACTGTATCATAAAATGCTCCATAGTAGACTTATGGCTGAAATACGCATCACTGCACATCAGGGCGAACTGCGTATCCATGAACTCTATTAGCTTTCGGGAAACCTCGTCCTGTATCTTTCTTCTGTTGAGCTTGGCGATAACAACGTCATTCGGTTTCAGTAGGACGTGCCTCTCCTTGTCATAGAACTCAATAACAGAGCTGACATATCCTCTGAAAAAGATATTCTCCCCATATTCAGCTATAAACCTTGCTATCATATCATCGGTGCTGACTTCAATGCTCTTGTCAATACGCAAGGCGCTGTTGAGCCTGTCCTTGAAAGCGTCATAAGGCTCGGTATGTTCGCAGAACACTTTATGCTGATTCATCAGCTCATCAAAAGTGTATGTTCTCGTATTCAGGACTGCACCGTGTATGCTTTCATCGGTATCAATAACAGACTGTGCGATATTTATCGTGCGGTCTGTTTCGTTTATACGGTAAACTGTCGTAGTTCCCATACGCTCTCCTCGCTTTCGGTATCTTCTGATATTATAACATATCATACGCAAAATTTCAATTATAATGCGTATTATAGCGTAATATACAGCGTATTAAAAAATATTATGCGTATGCTTTTGCGTAAATTCGCAATACACGCACGGGACCTCCGAAAGAAATGTTACAATGGTCATGTCAGCAGGCAAAGGTCGGCTGACAGCGGTATTGCATACAAGATGCTGACCGCTATACATATAAATTCGCTTTTATAAATACATCTGAAAGGAAGATGATAGTTGAACAACGAAACAACGTGGGTTCAGCCCACACCACTCCGTCCTGACGGGACAAACCTACTGCCGTTTCCTGTGAACGCACTACCACCTATTATAGGTGATATGGCGGACGCAATAGCGACTACCACATCAACGGACGTTGCTATGGCAGGCACTTCAATACTCTCAGCGGTGAGTTACTGCTTTTCGGGAATGTACCGTATGTCAGCAAAGCGTGACCATACGGAGCCGCTTGTGCTTGATACTCTCACAATAGCAGAGCCGAGCTTCAAGAAGTCTCCTGTTATCTCTCTTATCAAGCGACCATACATTCAGTTCGCTCACGACTGGAACGAGCATAACAAGCAGGACATCTTCACGGCGCAGGCAGAATACAAGCTGTTAGAGAGCAAGCTCGAAGCACTTGAAAAGAAGAAAGACGTTACCGCCGAGGAGATAGCCAAGCTCCGAACAGAGCTGAGCAATATGCCACCGAGCAATTTCCGCAGGATAGCTGTTGACGATGTTACGCCCGAATCTCTTGTAAATCTGCTTGAAGAAAACGGCACACTCCTGATGATATCCGATGAATCAGGAATGCTCGGTAATTTCAGCGGGCGATACAGCAACAATATCCCGAACCTTGATCTCTTGCTGAAATCGTGGAACGGTGAAACGTATATCAGCGACAGAGCGACCAGGGCGAGTATAGTGCTGAAAAAGCCGTACATGAGCATCTGTCTTGCGTGTCAGCCATATATGTTCGATAGCATGATAAATAATCCTGTGTTTCGTGGCAGCGGACTGATAGCGAGGTTTCTATATTGTTTCCCCGTAAGCAATATCGGCTATCGTAAATATGATACGCAGGCTGTTCCTGAAGCCGTTGCTGAGAATTACAAGCGGCTGATATACAAGCTCCTCGGTAAGAAGTTTGCTTATCACGACGAAAAAGAGCTGTATCTCCACTTCGATGAAAAGACGTACAGGGAGTTCGTTGACTACTACAATAACTACATTGAGCTGCACCTCGTCACGGATATGGCATTCTGCAAGGACTGGGGCGGAAAGTATCATGGCGAACTGCTTCGTTTGTGCGGTATCATTCACTGCATCAAGTGTGCTTTGAACAATACTGATCCTGTGGAGACTCGTGTAGGCATTGATACGTTCTGCAACGCTATTGATATAGGTGAGTATTTCAGGGAACAGGCGATATACGCTTACAGTCTCGGTGACGTTGACCTCGGAACGATAAAGGCAGAACGTGTGATAAACAAGATACGTTCCAAGCACATCACGAATATTCGTCAGAATGACCTGTACAAGCTGTGCAGATGCAAACTGTTCAAAAACGCCGCCGACTTCGGTGAGACTATGGATATGCTTGAAGAATACAGGTATATTGTCCGCAACACAAGCAAGGGCGCAAACAACAAAACGATAACAGACGTTATCATCAACCCGAACATTTACAGATGATGAAACATGAACTTTCCGCATTTTGCACACTTTGAAACTGCAAAATGCTCAAAATGTTCAAAGTTCATAAAACACAAAACTCTTAGATAGAAAGATGAGGTTTTTAATTATGACAAACGAAAGAAAAGAACAGCTTCTCGACCAGATACTTGAACTCATGACCGCTGTCGCTTACGACAGAGAGCCGAATGAGGTCGCAGTCCCAGAAACAACAAAAGCTCCTGCACCCGAAAAGGTGAAGATGCTGACCGTCAAGGAATGTACCGAGCTTATTGACGGGCTTTCTGAACACACTGTCCGTATGCTCGTAGCTCAGAACAAGATCAAGTATATCCGCACAGGCGAAGGTGTTCGTGGAAAGATACTTGTCAACAAGGCTGATCTGCTTAACTATTTCCAGAATTGACGGTATTCGAGCAAGTAAAATCTGCTATTGATATGAGAACGGTTGCGGAGGGATATGGTCTTGAAATATCCCGTGGCGGTATGGCACTTTGCCCGTTTCATAATGAGCGTACTCCCTCTGCAAAAATTTATCCCGATGCTCTTCATTGCTTCGGCTGCGGAACGCACGTTGATGTTATCGATTTCACTCAGAAAATGTTCGGGCTGGACAAGCCTATTGATGCTGTGAAAAAGCTCAATTATGATTATGATCTTCACATTGAAATCGGCAAAACTCCGACTGCGGAAGAAGTGAGCGAATATCAGAAGCGAGTTGCAGAGAAACGTGCCTATGAAGAATGGGAAAAACAGGCGTGGCGAACGCTCAATGATTACCTGTGGCTGATGCGTGAATGGAGACAGTATGCTCCTACAAATCCTGATGAAAAATGTGATGAAAGATTCGTGTATTCTCTGCATCACTTGGACTATGCAGAGCATCTGTCACAGGAGTTCATAAACAGCGACAAGGCAGGTCGGCTTTCCATGAAAAATATCGTTGCTGAGATAGCAGATTTTCAGAAAAAATGAGAGCTGATTTTTCAAAATTGTAATGCGGATTTCCGCAGCTCTCACGGGTACGATTCAGAATAACCGTACCCACAATTTCGGCTGCTCCGCCAGCCGATAAGAGCCTCGCAGAGCCCCGGCATTTTTGATAGTCGTGTAGGCGGCTGTCAAAAGTGCTTTGGGGTTACTGGCGGCGCACCGCAAGTAAAATCCGGTGCTTCGCACCGTTTGGGTTGCCGATCTCCGTATCGTTGCAAGCCAATTTGCCCATCAGGGCTATATGGAAAATTCTTAAAAGCCCGACAGGGCGTAAATGTTCTCAGAAGCACAAGCTCCGTCTTGTGCGTAAATTCTTCAAGCCCGTCAGGGCTTTCATGATGAAAAAAATTTTATGAAAGAGAGACTATAGCATGAGTACAAAATCTATCTCGATGTGCGAGGGTAAAGGCAGCCTTTCACATAACAACAGAGAGTTCTCTGCCAAGAATATCGACAGCTCCAGAACACCAAACAATGTTGTGTTCGTTCAGCAGGCTCTGAGTGATGCTTATCATCATCTTTTCGATGAAGCGGTAGAGAAATATAACGCTAATCAGAAAAGAAAAGATCGTAAGATCGGTAACTACTTTGAACACCTGTTCAACCGCCTGCCGAGCAAGAGCGTTATCACAGGTACAAACAAGCACAAAAGTTTCTATGAACACCTTGTCTACATAGGAACGAGAAAAGACACGGCGGTCGGCACTCCCGATGCCGAGATAACGACTGAGTGCCTGCGTGAATATATGGAGGGGTTTCAGGCGAGAAATCCTAACTTCTATGTGTTCAATGCGGTGCTGCATCTTGATGAATCAACTCCGCACCTGCACATCAATTATATCCCCGTAGGTCACTTCACTCGTGGGCTTGAAGTCCGCAATGCGAAGAACAAGGCAATGGAGGAAATGGGCTTCGGAAATGATGCGAAAGCGAATGACCGTTGGAGACGCAGCGAGTGGGATATTTTAAAGAATATCTGTAATGCTCACGGCATTGAAATTTCCGAACCGAAGAAGTCCAGGGGTTACAGTTATAAGGTCAAGGAGTACGGCAAACATCAGGACAAGATAAATGCTCTCAATGCTGAGATCGAAAGGCTCACCGCCGAACGTGACGAGACTGTTGCCAAGTTTGAGAAACTGGCAAAGAAAAAAGTGAACATAGGCGAGATTGAGAACATCGAAGCCAAGGAGTCTATGTTCGGCAAAAAGGTCACACTCTTTAAAGAGGACTATGACAAGCTCAGCGACACCGCAAAGAAGTATGTAGCCATGGAGAAGAACATCAAGAAGCTGAAAAAAGAGCGTGACGCAGCCGTACAGGAGCTTAGTGCTATGAAACAGCAGTTTGAAGCTGTTTCCTCGGAGCTTGCCGACTACAAGAAGAAAGAGGAGGATGCTCATTACCTTAGCCGTAAGAAGCTGAACACCGAAGCACAGCGCATCAAGCGTGAAGATCAGCTATCCCGTGATCTACAGAAAGCAAGGGCGTTCATATCCGCTTGTGGACTTGCAGAGGATTTTGCCCGGTATAAGTTTAACAAAACAAGAAATGCAGAGTTAGAATAAAAGACAAAAAGCTACGGCATATCTCCGAAAGTGCTTGACAAAGATAGAATAGTGCGCTACAATGCTAAATACAGAGATATGCCATAGTGTAAATTTAGGAGGATTTACATTGGCGAATATAACAAAACGTGGAAACACATTCCGCATCAGGGTGTTTGTCGGTTACGATATGAACGGCAAACAGCTTGTAAAATCAACGACCTACACTCCACCTGACGGAGTGACACCAAAGAAAGCCGAAAAGCTCGCCCAGGAGTATGCTTTCGAGTTCGAGAGACACTGCAAAGGTTACTCTCAGCTCAATGAGAATATGCGTTTCTCCGAGCTTGCTGACTGGTATTTCACAAACTACGCTCCGCAGGAACTGAAAGAAAGCACGATCTATACCTACAAGGGGCAGTACAAGAACCACATCGAGCCTGTTCTCGGTAATGTTAAGGTAAAGGACATCAACGCTCCCAGGCTGACACAGATAATGCAGTCCTATGATCTAAACCCTGCGACGGTAAAGAAGCTGTATGTCATAGTGCAGAGCATCTTCCGCAGAGGAGCAGAGCAAGGCTTCATTCGTGATACTCCCTGCCGTAACGTGATACTGCCGAAGCGGAAGAAGAGCCGTAAAAACAAGGCTTTAGAGGAAGACAAGCTCAAAAGGTTCATGGAATACCTCGAAAGCAAGCCGTGGGACGAAGACTTCAAGCGTATCATCAAGGTTCTGCTGTACACAGGTATGCGTTCGGGAGAGTGCCTTGGTCTTGCGTGAGAGGACATCGACTTCGAGAACAAAACTATCTCGATAAACCACACGTTGACCGATATAGGCGGCAAGCATGAGCTGACTGATCCTAAGACCGAGAGCAGTATCCGCATCATCGGTGTGGGGCAGGAGCTGAAAAAGGTTCTTCTTGCACAGAAAGAGTATATCGAAAAGCTGAAATATGCCCTCGGTGATGACTTCGCTCATCCTGAAATGGTGTTCGTATCAGCAAGAGGAAACTACCGTGACCGCAATTCAGTCTATCAGTCACTCAAACGCTTCACCAAAGGAACGGAATTTGAGGATATGACTCTTCATCAGCTCCGTCATTGCAACGCTACAATGCTCTTAAACAGCGGTATCGACTTGAAAGTCGTGTCTGAGCATCTTGGTCACTGTGATGTGAACGTAACTGCTGACATCTACGCTGATGTTCTGCGTAAAACAAAAGCCCGAACTGCCGAACAGATCGAGCTGTGCCTTGCATAAAGGCAAATAAAAAAACCTCCCTGCGCGAACAGAGAGGTTTTGAATTGACCAAATGTTGACCAAAGAGTATTTGACCACTCGCAAAGTGCGTAAATACGCAAGTTTTGAGGTATCTGATTATCTCTTCGAGCTAAGCAGTATCGTTTCGCTTACTTTATCTATTTTTCAAAAAAACGCCGAAAATACGATAAAATCTGCAATTCAGAGCAAACGCTCTTGTTGTAAATTTCAAGTTTTATCGTAACTTGTTTCAACTTTGTTGAACAAAAGTTGAACTGGTGGACATGGTTATCTCGTCGGTATTCAGAGAATGAAAACTATAATGATCGTGGCGAGGAGAAGCGTTATCCCTCACCCTACCAAATAGAGGTATCTATTATGAGCAGAAATATTCTCGATGAACTTTACGATTATGACCTGTTCCACCTGACTGAGATTGAAGATATGGACGGTTCATACAAGGCAGCCCTCGACAGGCTCGTCCAGGCAGAAGCCGAACTGAAAAAAGCCTTTCCTGACAGTGCCGACATTCTTGATGAATATCAGACAGCGGACATTGAACTGCACAATCTCTCCAACCGCAATGAGTTCCGTAAGGGCTTCAAGGTCGGCGCACAGCTCGTCCTTGAAATGATTAAGCCCATTAAGTGAGGTGGACGGTATGAGCAGATACATGAGCGAACAGACCGCATACAGCCCGCTGAAAAAGAAATACGTTCCGTTGTGGCGACTTGACACCAACACCGTGACTGTCACCCACTTCGATTCCGATACGCAGACCGAGGAGAGCAAGACCTACCATACCGACTTCATCAGATATCATCTTCATTTCTCTGACAGCCATTGCCCTGACAGGCTTCGCAGGCTCGTCAACGAGGGCAGGATCGTGCAGTATCTCGATGATATGGAACGTAAAGTCAGTGAAGCAATCACTCGCCAGGTGGAGCTTTGGAAGCAAACTGACAGTTGCTATCATAAGGCAGTCCTCAGCGGTGATGCTGAGAAAATGCTCGGTTTAGAGAACTGCTTCGTCTACATGGCGAGAGAAATCATCTTTGAGTGTATGGTTTATATTTGATCGTTTACGGCTGTGCCTTCGTTAGGGTGCAGCCGTTATTTACTAAAATACTTAATGTAAATCTTAGCCAATTTTTCATCATAATTAGCAGAAAGGCATTTTTTTAGTTCCATATGAATACTTTCATATGCTTTCTGGTTATTACTTAATAATTCAAATGCAGTACTTGTTAAAGATTGAAGCAGACTTGGGTCAAAATCACTGTAATCATAATTATCCGGGTCGACAACCATTGATAGACTCTTATCCTGTTTAATTAATTCTAAAAATTTATCTTTATCAATGATTTTATCATCAAGTAATAAATTTGCACAATATGCAACATTGTTCCCATCACTGTTGTTTTTATCGTTAGTGATTGTATATAACTTGTCTTCATATTCTTGAAGTGGCTCAATAATATTGCGAATTACTGCATTAAAATATGTTTCAATATTCTTGTTTTTACTTAATGATTCCAGCAAATGTGTCTGTATTTTGTTCTGGAATGTTTCTTCGCATACGGAGTGAATAGAAATCAATGCATCGTCAGAAAGAGAAACTATCATTAATGCTATATCTTTATCATCAAAAGAAATTGTTCTGCTTGATCCAACTTTACTTAGTATTGCTACAAGGTTTTTAAGAATCCTCATATAATTAAGAGAATGAGAGGCATTTGTATTAGTTGAACCAACTTTGCAAATCGTTCGGATCATTTTTTCTAATTCATCAGATTCAAAGCTAACATTTCTGTCATTATACTGTTGAGATATAAAAGAGTTTATTTCGTTGTACTCTATGGAATCTTTGAAATTCTCCAGCAATAAGTTAACAGTATTATAAATCAAAGAAAACTGTTCCTGCGATAAATTTAACAGTTTCAGAACATGAAAAACCTTAGAAAAAATGGCACAATCTATATTTGGTATAATTTTACTCTCAAAAGCCTCATTGAGGTTGAAAAGCACTTTAAAAATATAATCAACTGCTTCAGCAGCCAGATTGATCTTATTGATGTTGTATTTAGTGGTAAAACTTTTGAATTCCTTAAATGTTAAAAATCTGAATATCACTAACAAATCAAATCGTGAAAGATTATCTAACACAATGTTATACGAAGAACCGAATAGACCGTCATCATTACTTTCTTCTTTGGTAGACAATGATAAAAGGATATAGTCGATAAAAGCAGTATAAATGCATTTAGTCTCGCTATATACATCTAACAACAAATAGTTGTACTGCATATAATTATATAGATTATATACGACACTCTCTATTTTTTCATATGCATTCTTACCTGTATGTATTGAATATTTAGTCCTTGCTTCTTCATCAACCTTTTTTCCTTCCGCAATTATACGATACAAATTTTTATAAATATACCGAAAATCAATCAATTCTGAAACAGGGCTGTTTCTCTTTATGGTTAAATAACTGTTAGCATAGAGACTGTATGTTTCAATCATTGTAAGTTCTTTTTTAATCTTTTCCCTTTGGACAGGTGATACACCTATAAAAGGGTTATTTGACAGTATTTTTCCGACATCAATCCGATTGTTTTCTGTAATCAAATACATTTCTAATTGCTTAGTCGATAAATAATAAGTAGCCGCTTTACATAATAAATCATAGCAGGATAAATAGTCTTTAAGAAAATAGTAACAATAAGCTTTTTGCAAGTAATTATCTTCTGCATCACTTAGATATGGAATGGTCTTACTTTTAATGGCAATATAATCAAATTCTTCAAAATGTGTAATAACGCCAAGTGATTCATGATTTGTAATATCATATTCTATTCTTTTACCATTTTCTAAGAAATCATAACTTTTTATAAAAGTGATTTTTTTAATGGGACTTTTTCTAAGCTCCTTGATTATATATGGGTATTTTGCCTGTAAATTCATGATTTTTTCCTCATCAGAATCATCAAAATACAATACCGCATCTGCATACTCGCTTTCACTTTGACAATGAAACGTCAAACAATTATCATCTAAAGTGCAGGTGAAGTACTGATTAAACGCAGAATGAATATAGTCACAAGATATATAATTGAAAACGTCATATCCTCTAAATACTTCGTTTAATTCAGATAAAGTATTATATTTAGGAATAATAATGCCATTTAGCATTAACACTGTATCAAGGGTATAATCATTTAAATCATAATTCTCTCCGAGATGTTGCTTTGCATAGATAATATTTATCCCCATGTTTTTATAGTAATCTGCTGTTTGAGAATCATAATCATCTGAGAGATTGATCAGATAAGCTCTTTGTTGATCTTCTTTTAAGATACCTCTGATCCATGAAAAAAGTTGTTTTGTATCCGGGTCATTATAGGAATAACCGACAAACAATATCGTATATCTGGCAAACAGAGCTTTTATATAGCTGGAAATCAAATTGAAGTTGTTTGAATAGTTTAGGTAATCATCTTCTTTTAAAACATAATTATCATATTTGAATCCCCCGTGCATTTTTATAAGCATATGTTCTGTATGTGCATACGGAAGATCTGAATCTTTCTCAACAACATCTAAAAAAATCCCAGCATTGCTAAAAGCTTGTTCGATCAATTCATCGTAGTTTGTAGTAATAATATATCGAGGGTTGATTTTAACAAGACATTCGTGAGCATCATTCGGCAGAGCATTGGGCTTGTACAATAAGGAATGAATCAATTCATTATAGTCCTTCTTCCCCCTGGAATTATAATAAAGCTGAGGGATAATAGTATTATCTCCGAAAGAAGAATCGGGAACACCAAGACGTCCCCGTATTTCTTCAACCAGCTTATTCCAAGAAGGTAGTCCTGAACCCATCGATACTCCCGCACCAACAAAAACAACAAGTTCATTGTTGAGCATACATTTATTTAGAAATCGAAAATCTTCTGAATAGGAAATCATTTTAACACCTCCATACTATATTACTTATCTTACAATAAAATTTCATCATTACACTCAAATTTAGCCAAAGCGTCCCCATATGTCAGCCTGCCAGACTTTATTTCTTCCGCAAGGAGCAGCAGATTTACAGAGTTGATAGCAGCACCGTTTGTGTGGGATCTTCTGCTGATATTTTCAAGTCTGTCCTTGAATCCTCCTGTGAACTCGCCTGAAACAAAAGCAAAATTGAACTTGCTTACTGCGTCATCAAAGATAGACCACCATTCATTAGGATTAAGAGCCTTGTCACGCTTCTGGTTTTCTTCGATGTACCTGAGCATTTCATCTGCCTGCTTTATGGGCAAAGAATACCCGCTGCCGTATGCCTTGTTATCAATGATTAGACCATTCTTATCATGGTAAACACATACATCAGGCTTTCTTGAATCGCCAAGTCTTGCACCCTTGAACGCTAATTCGCTTGTCAGGAGGTCTGCGGTTTGCAGTTCGTAATCTCTGTCAGCAGTTCCGTCAAAGCCGAGGTCGATAAGCACAAGGTACTTGTGATTGACATGGTTGAGTTTCTTGCGTATATCATCTTTCAGCATTGACAGATCAGACTTTGCAGCACCGGCAGTTTTTACGCTGTCAGGAATATCAAGTCCTACGATACTATCCATGATCTTGAAAGTATCTCCGTTCTTGTTGACATTGATACCTATATTGATCAAACCTTGAATATCATCAGAAATAGTACCCTTATCCTCGGTCATGCCTTTGGTCAGTAAATGAGCGGCAATTTCATCTAAGCTGCGGTACGTTGTTGAAAGATACTTTATCAGATAGGTTCTTCTATTGCGGAGATAATTCCTGTCAGAAGGTTTGGTGGCAAGCATATCCCACATCACACGCTTATCAATGCGTTTATATTTTGAAGTTCCGGTAGCGTATTTCAGTATCTTCTTACCTTCAAGCGTGATCTGATAGGACTGGTTTATTGTGTCAGTATGCATCATATATCCAAGGTCAGCCGTAACTTCTTTTGACACCTGCATTACCCAACGCATACTTTTCAGCCAGGCACAGATGGTACGAACATACTTATCCGACGTTCCCTCGGTATCTGATAACAGCTTGTTTCTCTCGTCAGTTGTTGTGGCAGCACTAAGTCCTTGTAAAATAAGGTTTTGAGGAATCGAGGTAAATCCGGCTTCACCTACAAAGCCCAGCTGACAGCCTATTTCAAACTTTGTCATACTATTTCCGCCTTCAAGCAGACCGAGAATACGGCACACAGGCGGATAGGATAAAAATGCTTCGGTCAATATTTCCTTTTCTTCTTTGCTGTCATCAGCTGAAACAGCATATCTATAACCAAGCTCGCTTATACTGCAAGTATCTTTATCACGGTCGTAATTCAGAAAACCTATGCTTACAGCCCACCTAAGAAAAGAATCAGCAGGCCAGTCGCTCTGATATTCTTTTCTTTGACCGGGTAGCACAGCCTGAATAATGCCGGAACATGGTGCATTAGTGCGAGTATAGCCCTTTGGTGTCCCTTTTCCTTTCAGGAGAGTATAAGGTATCTGCATTTTAGCCGCACTAAGGTGCTTTATCATATCGTCCTTATGATATTCATCGGAGATCAGTCTCGATATTTTATCTTCTCTCAGTTTTTTGTTGACCGCTGAATCAAGGACAAATACCCTTACAACATTTTTGAGATTTGATATTGTGTACGCTTCTTGCACCCACCCAAAAGTTCTTTTTTCAGCCATAATATCCTCCGATCAGTAGTTCGTTATCAGAACCTCTTTGGTCACGTTTTCACGATTGTTCGTATGATAATTGCAGTTATTATAATTGAAGTTGATACCGTGTACGGTATAGCCATTGTCAGCTATCCACTCTATCAAAGCATCGTTGGTGCTGCCTTTATGCTCGATAACGTTAGACAGGGCAAAGTTGACACCACGGTCTGACAATTCGGTAAGGATACGCATAAGGTCGAGGTCGTCTTTTTCTGTCCAGCCTCGAAATCCTCTTTTGCCATCGTTATAACTGCCACAGGTCAGAAGGTACGGCGGGTCAGCATACAGGAAATCCCCCGTATGAAGAATGTAATAATCGAAATCGCAAAAATCCAGTGCAGAAAAATGAATGTCATTGATCTGCTCCTTGAAAAGAATAAGATTGCTTCTCATGACATCATTAAAACTGCTTCTGTTTCTGCCGAACGGATTATTATAATCGTGACTGCTGTTGAACCTGAACTGATAATTGAAGCTGAAACACATCAGTACATAAAGGTCAAGAGGATTCTTGGTCTGATTGTAATGGTCACGAAACAGCTTGTATCCGTCCTCGTTGGTTTTGCTGAGCTGCCATTTTTCTATTGTTGTGTCAATGTAGTCAAGAATATACTCGACATCATGTTTCTGAAATTCCTGAAGGATCTCTATAACATGATAGTTTATATCATTGGCATATATGTTGTTGGCAACGGTATTGATGCTCACATCACAGCCACCGCAAAACAGGTCAACAAATGTATCTATATGCTCAGGAAAGCACTCCTGAATGGAGTTTATTATCCTGTATTTATTTCCTATATAATTAAAAGGTGCTTTAACAGCCATATCAATGCCTCCTCAAAAGGTATAACTGTTCTTTAAGTCCTGCTGTATTATTCGGGATCTTGTTCTTGTATCTCCGATAACTAAACTCAAATAGCTTGAAGCTGTCGCCTATTGTGTAACGTCTGCAAATATCAGAGAGTGCTTCGGTTGACAGTAATGCTTCGTTGTTATAGCTTATAAGTATGTACTTGCTTTGGCAATCTCTTATCATCGTTTCAAAAGCAGACGCAACAGTGCCTTTCTTGCAGAACACTGATTTCTGATCATCATAATTCCGCATTCCTGTTACACCATGTATTTCGGGATAATCGTATCTTGCAATTGTTTCAAGAATGTGATAATTAGGCAGATACTCTCTTGAATTATACGGGGGATCGGCATACAGCAGGTCACACTTTTTTGATAACAATTTGGTGAAATCTGAATTATAACATTCATTTTTCTTTCCGTTGCTTGTGATAACTGGTTCGGTCAATTCAAGCGTTTTATATGTACGCTCGTCCCAAAATTTAAGATAAGCAGCGTAAACACCGGTTATGTTTGAAATAAACGGGACAGCATTAATAAGAGCCGAAAGAAGATAGAAGTATTCATCTTCCGAGATCAGTTCTTCGGTGTGCCATTTTTCAATAGTCAGTCTGATAATATCAATTTTCATTGCATTTTCAGGCTGAAAATACATTCTTTCACAATCGCCAACAGGACTATAATTGTTGTAAATGAAACATTGGTCTATTTCAAAACTTGTGTCCGCAAGAGTCAATGCATTCAGATGCCTAACAGGATCTGCAATACCCAGCTTCTTGAAAGAAGGTTTCCTGTTCAACCCGATAGAGGCTCTGGACATTACATAGCTGAAATAAAGGAAGTCATTGCTGATCGTTCTGTACCCATTAGACTTGAAACTATTCGAAACTATCCCGGAGCCTGCAAACAGATCCACGACCGATGAAACTTTCGGTATCTCGGACGTTATGACGTTATTGATATTTTCTAACAAAAGACTTTTTCCACCGATATACCGCATTTTAACTCCTACTCGCAAACATAAAAAATATATAATTATCCATTTTTATTATACCACAAAGCCAAATGAAAGTCAACGGAGTTTCTGTAAAACAACCTCGACTCCATTGGAGTCAAAGTCCCCCTCATCACCTGTTCTCCGCCAACGCCTTATCCCTGAAAGCCTTGATAACAGTTTCCTGTTTCTCAATCGTATGAGCCAGCTCCGCAACAGGCAGTCCATATTCTTCACATTCTGCCAGCTTGCTGTCAACGATAGCCTTGCATTTCTTTTTCAGATTCTCAAACTCGTCCATAACAAATGGGCTGACTTTGGCTATCTTCAAATCTTTTTTCTTGTTTCTGACATAGGTGTTGTAGTTATCCATGTCATGGGTGTAGTCGCTGTTTTTACGTTTCTCTCGTATCATCTGATTTTTCAGCCTTTTATTTTCAGCAAGACATTCTTCACGTTCACAGCACACAGCTTCTTCCGTTCCGAGAAAATGGTGGTGACAGAACCTGCACTCGCATACTTTAAGCCCCGCATTGTACACTGCGAAGCTGAATTCATAGAAGAAAGTAAGCAGTGGTTTATCGGCAACACGATACACTATGTTTGTATTCTCTGTGCGAATGACAGCAAGCTGCGATCTCGGGGTAGCAACAAGTATTTCGCCCGTAGCCGAGTAGTCAAAATTACGCTCATCGTTCATAGCCTGCAATATCTCGTCAAACTGCTTTTGAAGCTCGGCTCTTGCCGTTTCCACCAGCTTTTTATGGCTGAACCTCTCCTTAACATAGTCCTTCGGCATCAGGATAGGCTCACCGATGTTCATATAAGCTACCGTAAGCAGATTACTGTAATACTTGAAAAACACGTTGTCGCTGTTCTCGATAACAGCAGACTCGACGTTTTTTACAAGTTCCTGAACCTTGATACGCTCATTCAGACCGCTCATCATAGTAATACGGAGATTTTCAAATATCTCACTGCGGTTGTTGCGGAAATCTTCAAGCTGAGACAGTATCTCATCAAACGTATAGACCTTTTCTTTTTCAGAAGCCGACAGAAGTTCATTCTTATTGATAGACCACACGATACTCACGGTGCGGCCTTTTTCATTTATACGGTATAACAGCATATTCTAACCTCTCCATTGATACGATAACTTGCATATTCGTATATACTGATTATAAGCTTGACACGGTATCTTGTCAAGAGTTTTGGCGTATTTTTTCAAAATTCACCGTATATTTTAAAGTATATACGAATTTCATTTGCTTTGTTATCGTTTCGTATTGTACAATGTTCATGTCAGCAAGAGAAAGACAGCTGACAGCGGAACAACATACCTCATGTTGACCGCAACAATTATAAAGCGCTTTATAAAATATCAATTGAAAGGACGATGATTGATCGTTGAACAATGAAACACAGTGGACAACACCCATACCCCTCCGTCCCGACGGGACAAACCTCCTGCCGTTCCCTGTGAACGCACTGCCACCTATTATAGGCGACATGGCACAGGCGATAGCAACAACCACCTCAACAGACGTTGCAATGGCAGGGACATCTATCCTCTCGGCGGTGAGCTACTGCTTTTCGGGAGTATATCGAATGTCAGCAAAGCGTGACCACACCGAGCCGCTTGTGCTGTACTCCCTCACCGTGGCTGAACCCAGCTTCAAGAAATCGCCTGTTATTTCTCTGGTGAAGCGTCCCTACGCCGCATTCGCCCACGACTGGAACGAAAGCAACAAGCAGGACATTTTCAAGTCGCAGTCTGAACGTAAGCTGTTGGAGAGCAAAATGCTCGCTCTTGAAAAGAAAGATGATGTGACCGCCGAGGAGATAGCAAAACTTCAAACCGACCTGAGCAATATCCCTCAGAGTAACTTCCGCAGGATTGCGGTTGATGATGTAACGCCCGAATCGCTAGTACGTCTGCTTGAAGAGAACAACACCTTGCTGATGATATCCGATGAAGCAGGAATGCTCGGCAATTTCAGCGGAAGATACAGCAACAATGTCCCCAACATTGACCTGCTTTTGAAGTGCTGGAACGGTGAAACATTCATCAGCGACAGAGCCACAAGGGCGAGCATAGTGCTGAAAAAGCCTTACATGAGCGTTTGCCTTGCTTGTCAGCCCTATGTGTTCGACAGCATGATAAATAAAACGGCGTTTCGTGGGAGCGGATTGATAGCACGTTTCCTGTACTGTTTCCCGAAAAGCAATATCGGTACTCGCAAGTATGACACGCAGGCTGTCCCCGAAGCGGTCATCGAAAACTACAAAAATCTGATTTACAAGCTGTTGCAGGATAAGTTCACTTTTCACGGTGATATGGAAAAGTATCTCCACTTCGACCACAAGGCTTACGGCGAGTTCGTGGACTACTACAACAATTACATTGAACCTCAGCTTGTCACCGATATGGCTTTCTGCAAAGATTGGGGCGGCAAGTATCACGGACTTATCCTGCGCTTGTGCGGTATCATTCACTGTATCAAGTGTGCACTGAACGGCTGTGATCCTGTTGAAGTTCGTGTGGATATAGACACCTTTTGCAACGCTATCGAGATAGGCGAATACTTCCGTGAACAGGCGATATATGCTTACAGTTTGGGTGACACTGACTTCGCCACTGTTAAGGCTGAACGTGTCCTCGGCAAGATACGCTCAAAGCGTATCACGAATATAAGGCAGAACGACCTGCATCACCTTTGCAGATGCACTTTGTTCAAGAACGCTCAGGACTTCAACGAAACGATAGATATGCTTGAAGAGTACGGCTATCTTCGCCGTTTTACAAGCAAGGGTTCAAACAACAAGACCGTGACCGATATTGAGGTCAATCCGCACGTTTTCAGTTAAGGAAATCTGTCTTTTGCACCTTTTGGGCTTTTTGAGATGCAAAAGGTACAAAAAGCTCAAAATCCATAAAACACAAACCGTAGAAAGAAAGAGGTTTATCACAATGACTACAACACAGAAAAAAGAGATCGTAGACAACATTCTGGAACTGCTGATCCAGCTCACCGAGGACGGAGAGAACTCCGCTCCGCAGACCTCCAAAGCACCGACCGCTAACAAGGTGGAGATGCTCACCATCAAGGAGAGTGCCGCACTTATCAGCGGACTTTCCGAACACACCGTTCGCCAGCTTGTGAAGCAGGGCAAGGTGAAGTCCGTCCGCACAGGCGAGGGCAGGAACGGAAAAATTCTTGTAAACAAGGCTGATCTGATCGCCTATTTCAACGGGAAGGGGGTGTGAGATATGCCCGATATGAAAAAGGTAAAAGCGCTGACTTCTCTGCTTGAAGAAAGAAGCGGTCTTGATGTGCGTGAAGCAGTTGCTCGTTCGTTTTTCTATCTCAATTCTTATGAGCTTACGACTTACAGAAAAGAGATAGATCATCTCCTCGAAACTTTTGGTGTTGAGGAAGAGCCGACGTTCTGATTTTTGCAGTTTTGCTAACCGCATTTTTTGAGTTTATGTAATGCGTTTTTTTACATTATTGTGTCCACATTTTCGGCTGCTCCGACAGCCGTTTTAGCCTCGCAGAGCCCCATAAGCATTTTTGATAGTCCGAGTAGGCTGTCAAAAGTGCTTTGGGGTTACTGGCGGCGCTTTGCACCGAAAGTAAATTCCGCTGCTACGCAGCGTTCTATGCTGCCCGGTCATAAGGGTCAGCACGATGCTCCTGCATCGTTCCCGACTTTGTCGGGATCCTCCCGTAAGGGAGTCGTTCGCTAACCATTCAAACAAAACTTAGAAAGAGAGATGTTACGTTTGAGTAAAACTATTTCAATGTGCCAGGGCAAAGGCAGCCTGTCGCACAACAACAGAGAGTTCACTGCCAAGAATATCGACCCATCCAGAACGCCCGATAATATCATCTTCAAACAGCAAGATTTGGGCGAAGCGTATCACCAGCTTTTTGACGGTGTGATAGCTAACTATAATGCAAAACAAAAGAGGAATGACAGAAAGATTCCTGACTACTTTCAGCACCTGTTCAATCGTGAGCCGAGCAAGTTGGTTATCACGGGTACAAACAAGCAGAAAAGTTTCTATGAGGACTTGGTTCAGATCGGCACGAAAGACGATACGGGTGTCGGCACTCCCGATGCGGAAATTGCTGTCGCCTGTCTGAAAGAATACATGGAAGATTTTCAGGAGAGAAACCCGAACTTTTATGTGTTCAACGCCGTGATGCACCTCGATGAAGCTACGCCACATTTGCACATCGACTACATTCCTCTCGGACACTTTTTCAACGGTCTTGAAAAACGAAATGCAATGGCAAGAGCTTTAGAAGAAATGGGCTACGGCAAAGGTGCGAATGCGATCAACCGCTGGCGTTTGGCTGAGTGGAAAGTCCTGCACGATATTTGCACCAAACACGGTTTTGAGATCAGCGAACCAAAGAAGTCGAGGGGTTACAGCTTTACAACGGCTGAATATGGCGAGTACAAGGACACGATCAAAGCCCTTGAAGAAGAAAAATCGCAAGCCGAAAATGAGCGTGACGAAGCCCAAGCGGAGCTTGAAAAGATCGCTCAAAAGCGTGTGAAGCTCGATGATATAGACAAGCTCGAAACAGGCAGGACAATGCTCAGGGGGAAGGTCACAGTCGCAAAAGATGACTGGGAGAATATCACGGCTCTTGCAAAGCGTGAAGTCGCATCAACTAAGCAGGTCAGAAAGCTGAAAAAGGAACGTGACGATGCTGTGCAGAAGTACGATGAACTTAAAGACAAGTATGATACTGCAAGCGAGGAGCTTTCCGCTTACAAAAAGAAAGAAAAAGAGGGCGGCTTGTTCACACGTGAGAAGCTGAAAAAAGAAGCAGCTCGAATCAGCCGTGAGGACGAGCTGTCCCGTGAGCTGAGAAAAGCTAAGGCTTTCATTTCTGCCTGCGGGCTGTCAGACGATTTTGCCCGGTATAAATTCAACAAAACAAGGGGTTCACAATTAGAATAAAAGACGAAAAGCTATGACATATCTTGACAGACAGAGAAAAGCGCGCTACTATTATAATGCGAGATATGCCATAGTCCGTAAAGGAGATAATATGGCAAATATTACAAACAGAAACGGAAAGTTTCTCATAAGAGTTTTCACAGGTCGTGACATCAGTGGAAAGCAGATAGTCAAGTCCACAACTTACGTTCCGCCGGAAGGCACATCACCCAAAAAGGCTGAAAAGCTGGCTCAGGAGTATGCTTTTGAGTTTGAAAGGCATTGCAAGGGTTATGCTCAACTCAATGAAAATATGCGCTTCTCCGAACTGGCTGAGTGGTATTTTGAGAACTATGCACCCGAAGAATTAAAGCCTACTACGGTTCTGAACTACGAAAGTCAGTACAGAAACCATATCGCACCGATCCTCGGCAATAAAAAGCTCAAAGATATTACCACACCAATGCTGACAGAGTTCCTGAAAGTGCTTGGCAAAGAGCATCACTTAAATCCTATCTCGGTCAGAAAGGTCTATATTGTTGTGCAGAGTATCTACCGCAGAGCCTTACAACAGGGCTTTGCAAGGGACAATCCTTGTCAGAACGTGATAATTCCGAAGAAGCGTGACAGCGGCAAGCGTTATTCTCTTTCTGAGGAAGAAACAAAGCGGTTTCTCCACCTTATCCGTGACAAGCCGTGGGACGAAGATGTGAAGCGTATCCTGATCGTTCTGCTGTTCACGGGTATGAGGATAGGCGAGTGCCTTGGTTTGGCGTGGGAGGATATTGATTTTGAGAAGAAAACGATATTCATTCACCATACGCTGTCCTGCGTGGACGGGGAGTGCTACCTTGATTCACCAAAGACAAAAAGCAGTATTCGTCTGATAGCCATGAATTCAACCGTTGAGAAATGCCTAAGAGATCAGCAAGCATATGTTGGGGAGCTAAAAACAGCTCTTGGAAACAAGTACGCTCACCCCGAAATGGTCTTTCCGTCCGGGTTAGGCAACTACCGTGATCGCTGTTCTGTGTATCACTCCCTGAAACGTATGACCAAAGGCACAGAGTTTGAGGACATGACGCTACATAAGTTGCGACATTGTAACGCTACACTTTTGCTGAACAGCGGAGTAGACCTGAAAGTGATCTCCGAACACCTCGGACACTGCGATATAGGCGTTACGGCGAACATCTATGCCGATGTACTCCAGAAGCAGAAGATACGTCTTGCCGACACGATCGATGATAAGCTTTCCGATGAACTGACCTAACACAAAAAACCTCTCTGTCGGTTTCCCGACAAAGAGGTTTACTTTCAAAGTATTTAGTTGAACAATTTGTTGAACAACTTCGTAAAATATTTTCGAAAATACCGTAAATAGGCGTTTTGCGAAAAAATCTTTTAACGCTTTGAGAACTGAGGAGCACGTCTTGCAGCCTTTAAGCCGTACTTCTTTCTCTCCTTCATTCTCGGGTCACGAGTGAGGTAGCCCTCAGCCTTCAGTGCAGCTCTCAGCTCGGGATCGAACTGGAGGAGTGCGCGGGAAAGACCGTGACGGATAGCGCCGGCCTGTCCGGTAACGCCGCCGCCAGTAACGGTGCAAACGATGTCGAACTTGCCCTCAGTGTTGGTAACAGCGAAAGGCTGACGAACGATAAGCTTTAAGGTCTCAAGACCGAAATAATCGTCAATATCTCTGCCGTTTATAGTGATCTTGCCGGTGCCTTCATAAACGCGAACTCTGGCAACGGAGTGCTTTCTTCTGCCTGTGCCGTAATAAAACGGATTCTTGGATTCGTACATTTAAATCTGCTCCTTTCGTTGATTAAAGCTCGTATTTCTCAGGCTTCTGAGCGGCATTGTCGTGCTCTGCGCCCTTGTAAACTCTCAGGCGGGTAGCAGCTTTTCTGCCGAGCGTGTTGTTGGGGAGCATGCCGGTCACAGCAATGGTCATAGCTCTGTCAGATTCCTCAGCCATCAGCTTGGAATACTGGATCTCTTTCAGACCGCCTATCCAGCCGGTGTGCCACTTGTAAGTCTTCTGAGTGAGCTTGTTGCCGGTGAGAACAGCCTTGTCCGAATTGATGATGATAACGTGGTCGCCGCAATCAGCGTGGGGTGCGTAGGTAGGCTTGTGCTTACCTCTGAGAATGTGTGCAGCCTTAGCCGCTACACGACCGAGGGACTGACCCTCAGCGTCGATAATATACCACTTGCGCTCGATGTCGCTAGCTTTAGGCATATAAGTAGACATAGATTTTTCCTCGCTTTCCTAACTCTTCTGAATATTTCAGACTTTTTGATACTTGTATATTATACCACGAATTTAGAAATTGTCAAGTCACTCACGCCAAAAAATCAAAATATATCCCTCATACGCTCTGTTTCTCTTTGAATTTCTCTGTTTCTCTCGTTTTCTCATTTTTCATTTCATTTTTTTCAGCACTATCTCCTATGCACAAAATCTTACTGTAAATCCACTTTACGCCACTGTCAAACCGAATAATGCGCTTGATCCCCTCGATGATCACAGATACTCCCAGTGAGATAACAAGCAGCAGCGCCCATCCTGTCAGAAAATTTTCATGGTCATATATAAAACTTTTGAAATAAATAGTTTTGATAAACAGATGTATCAAAAATATGTTTGTGGCGTGCCTGCCAATGAAGCTCAATATGCTCCTTACAATTGGCAGCCAAACCACAAATTCACACAAGAAAAGTATCACGACCGTCGGCAGCAGCGCCCACTGTATCTCCCAAAACTTTTTCTCTGGCATCGCGACGTACAGCTTGTTTAGAATGTGTATCAGCCAAATTTCGCCCACAAATTTGCATATCTTCGCAGGAATGGAAGCCATTTGCCCGCCGCATATCCACCTCTGCGCCGCCCCGCTTTTTGCAAAAGCCATGCCGATCATGAAGATGAATAGGAAGCCAAGAATGCTGTTTGTACTGCAAATGCTGCGAATTTGAAGCACTCGCGGTATCACGAAAGCCAAGATAAGCGCCGTCGCCATGCCCCACCGCTTTTGGTATTTATAGATGTAAGGAGTCAAAGCTCCATAAACTACCGCCGCGCTCATATACCACCAAGCATTACAAAGCATGTGCGTTCCGAAAAGATTTGCCAGCCCGAGAAAGTCGATCAGCATGAGAAAACGCCCATATATCGGCTTGTTGTCCTCAAAAAATATCCGCTGAATGTACTCGGGGTTAGGGCTATCCTGCCAATTCTCCATTAAACTGCAAAATATCACGCATAAAATATACACAAACTGGAATCCTGCAATAGTCTTGAAATACCTCGCGGCAGACCATTTTAACATATCCTGACTGCTGCCATGCGCTTTATCAAACTTACTGTAAGATAAATACAGTCCATAGCCGGAGATGAATGCAAAAATGCTCACACATATCTTACTGACTATGGCAAAGTCTACCACGTTTGCCTGCTCAAACGGCGCGAACGACAGTTTATACTCGTCAAACATCGAGGGTTTGCGATACATATGATGGAAGAGCATGAGTAAAATAGCAATACCTTTTAGCGCTGCAGAAGCGCTTTTGTCAAGGTAATTTCTCTCAGTGCCGACTCTTATCGCAAAAAACTTGCTCCAGAATGACCCTTCTTCATCTGAATTTTTCATACTTTCCATAAAAACACCTGTTTCTGTCAATTAACTTTCCTACAATTGGAGAGATATTCCTTATATATAGTAACTCAGCTAAAATTTTAGCACACATATGTTAATCTTTATACGCGTTTCAATGTATAATTTGTGTACTATTGAATATCAGCGGCGATCTCCACCAATAATCTATCTGAAAATATGCGCGTCTGCGCTGTCTGGAGGATATTAAAATATGAAAGCAGTAATTTTGTGCAATACGGATACTGAAAGAACTTCGGCACTTTTGCCCGTAACGGAGAGAATTCCGCTCTGCGGGTTTGAAATAGCTGGTGTAACTCCGCTGTATCGCGCTGTTCAGAACGCTTGTTCAAACGGTATGAGCGATATTTACGTCATCGGCGACTATCTCACGCGGCGGATAGAAGAGTATCTGCTTACCGACAGATTTAAAAATATGAAACCGAAATTCTGTCAGTATGAGTCGAACTTTGCAAATAAATTAAACGAGATCGCGAACGGCGAGGATATTCTCGTGCTCAATGCAGACACCTATCAAGCTTTGCCGCTTGACAAACTGATAGCTTTTTACAATGAAAATCGTCCTTCGGCGGCGGTTCTGACGGCAGAATCTGAGCGCGGTTTTGGCGTGAATGTGCGGGCGGAGGGCGAAAAAATGACCGAGATCGGCGGGCTTGTGCTCTGCGAAAAGGCGGAGCAGGTGTTTTGCGGGGCGGCGATCTTGTCGGCTGAAGCGTTGGAGCCGCTGAATAATTCGCCTGCAAATTCGTTGGCGGAGCTGCTTTCTGAGCTTGCCGAGGGCGACGATGATGTGCTTGTTTGCCTTGAAAATGCCGGGTTTGCGCCGATAAATTCGCCAGCCGATCTAATAGAAGCTGCTCACACGCTGCTTGCGAACGGTGGAGCAAGTGACATATCTGAATTGCCAAAAGCAGGAATTACGGTTATCGAGCCGGTCTATATCGGCAGAAACGTTACGTTGGAAAAAGGGTGTGTTCTGGAAAATACTGTTGTTGGCGACAACTCTGTGATAGGCGCACGCGCTCGGTTGAACGGCTGTATTGTGGGCGAATCGGCAAATATTGGCGCGGGCGTACAGGGTGAAAATGCTATTATCTGTGCAAATAGTCATGTTAAGGCAAGCTGCATGCTGGAAGAAAAATGCGTAATAGGTGAAAGCAGTCTGATTGGAAGCGGCGCGCGGGTCGAGAGTAGCGTGAAAATTTACGCGGAAAGGCGTGTTGAGGCGGGTGAGATCGTTTCGGCGGACGTGAAATGCGGGCACGGCGGCGAGCTGGCGCTTGACGAGGAGGGCTGCTGCACTTTTGCAAGCGGCGCGACACCCTCTGAAGCGGCGCGGTTCGCGATGGCGGTCGGCACGGCGCTTCGCGAGGGCAGCACAGCGGTTTGCAGCTGCGCCGAGGGCAGCCGCTCGATGTTGGCGGCGTTTGAAAGCGGGCTGGAATCTGCTGGAATAACGGTGTTTTCCATCGGCACGGCTACCCATCAGCAGACCATGTTTCTTATAAATCGCCTAGGCGCGGACGTCGGAATGTGCATAAATAATGGCGGGTCAGATAAAATATGGCTTATGTCGCGCGGGGGTCTGCCGCTGGAACTGAAGCTTCAGACTGCTATGGAGCGCGCTTGTTCGCTTGCACGTTACCGCGAACTGCCAAATTCTTACTACGGAACGCATTGCGATATGTCAGATTGTAAGCAATTATACAAAATATACCTCAACCAAATTCTTCCGAAGGCGTTTGTCGGTCTGAATGCGGATGTCAGAACTGCCGATGTGGCACTTGCGCGACTGTCAGATGATGTTATCCGCCCCAAGAATGACCTTTCAGGTGAGCGCGTTATCTTCCATATTTCGGGCGATGGGCGCGCCTGCACGGCGTATTCCGACGCGACGGGCTATGTTACCGGCGAGCGGCTGACTTTGCTGGCGGCGAAGGCGAATTTCGAGAATGGCCTGCCGGTGGCGCTTCCGAATACCTTTCCGTTGGCGGCTGATAAGCTTGCGGAGCAGCTCGGCGGCAAACTTTACCGCTATTTTGAGCAGGCAGGCGACGGTGACGATGCGGCGCGTGCGGTTGCTGAGCGACCAGATAATTTTTTCGTGCGCGACGGGCTGGCACTGCTTTGCACGGTCTGCAATTATCTGAGTTCGCATCGGGCAACCCTCGCACAAGCAATGGCAGACATACCGCTATTTTACTCTTCGCAACGCTTTGCGGCGAGCAAGGCTTCGGCGGGCGAGATCTGCCGCGTGCTGGGTTGCAGGCGCGAGGGCGGCGACGGCGTTATGATAAGCGACGGGACTACGCGCGCGATGGTGCGCCCTCTGCGACACCGCCGCGGCATGGTTATATTTACAGAAAGTGTAAGTTGTGAGGCCGCCTCTGAGCTGTGTGACGAGGTCATTCGCAGACTAAAAATGGGTCTTGATAAATAAACCGGTAATTATGCCCAACTTGGTGACTTCTTCCGCTATAAAAATCGCAATTTCCATTGACAAATCGGTGGAACTTTGCTATAATGATTATAGATATTTTTGTTCGTGAGTCGAGCGCGCACAAGCGCCCTCTATATAAGGTATACTCGGCGAAAAGTTTTAGCGCGGAATGCGGTCTGCGCCAAAAACTGGCTGTTTAGTCACACTATTTTGTTCATCTAATCTTTGCCAATACGGCGCAAACAGTCGGGCTTTTTAGAAATTTGTAACGTGAAAATATTTGAAATTTGCAGTCGGAAAACGTTTCGGCTGTGCATTGTTGTAACTATTGTAATTTAATGTAACTGGGAAAGGAGAGTTATGCCGCTCGAACGCCTGAGAATGTGCTGTAAATTCTAGCGTTTGTCGGTATTTTATGGAATGAGTGTTCAGAATAAATCAAAAAATCGCTACCGCGGTGCCCGTGATAACCGCGATGTGCGCGAAAATGCACCCGAAAAGCGCAGAAATGAGGGCAATTCGCTCGATAAACTGATCGGTGCAGACAAAACGCAGAAGAAATTTTCGCCGCTGAGCGTGCTTGGCGCGCCCGTACAGCGCCGTCAGCGCGGCGAACAGCCAAAGCGCGATCGCCAGAATAGGCAGGAACGTGATAATTTAGCACATAATGCTAATTTTGTGCCTGCGAACCGCACAAAAAATCAGCGCAGAGATCAGAAACCGCGTGAACAGCGCCGCACCCCCGTCAAGATAATCCCTCTGGGCGGCTTGAACGAGATCGGCAAGAATTTCACCGTAATTGAGTGCTGCAACGATATGTTCATAATCGACTGCGGCTTGGCGTTCCCCGACAGCGAAATGCTTGGCGTTGATATTGTTATACCTGATTTTACCTATGTTGAGCAGAATAGGGATAAACTTCGCGGAATTGTGCTTACTCACGGCCACGAAGACCACATCGGCGCTCTGCCGTATTTCCTAAGAAAGATAAATGTGCCTGTTTATGGTACAAGGCTGACGCTCGGTCTGGTCGAGGGCAAGCTCAAGGAGCATGGTCTGCTTAATTCTGCCAGACTTATGCCGACCGAACCGCGCAAAACTATACGCTTCGGCTGTATGGCTGTCGAATTTATCCGCGTCAACCATTCTATACCTGACGCGGTCGGCATGGCTATCCACACACCTGCGGGCGTGCTTATCCACACCGGCGACTTTAAGGTCGATTACACGCCGATAGAAGGCTCGGTGATAGACCTCGCGAGGTTTGCCGAACTGGGCAGCAGGGGAGTGCTGGCACTTATGTCAGATTCGACCAATTCCGAACGCCCCGGCTACACGATGAGCGAGCGCAAGGTCGGCGAAAGCTTTGAAAAGCTGTTCACAAAGGCGGAGGGCAGGCGCGTTATAATCGCGACATTCGCCTCGAACATCCACCGCGTACAGCAGATCGTGAACATCGCGGCGCGCACGGGCAGAAAGGTCGCAGTTTCGGGCAGAAGCATGGTCAACGTCATCGGCAAGGGCATCGAGCTGGGCTACCTGAAAATTCCTGACGGATTGCTTATTGACATCGAAATGCTCTCGCGCTACCCCGCCGACAAGGTCTGCATCGTGACAACGGGCAGCCAGGGCGAGGCAATGTCTGCGCTAACGAGAATGGCGCGCGGCGAGCACAGAAACGTGACTATAACCCCGAACGATTTCATCATAATCTCGGCGAACCCCATACCGGGCAATGAAAAATTCGTCACCAAAGTTGTCAATGACCTGCTTCGTCAGGGCGCGGACGTGGTCTACGAATCAATGTACGAGGTGCATGTTTCGGGTCACGCGTGTCAGGAAGAGCAAAAGCTGATACTTTCTCTCACAAAACCCAAATTCTTCATACCCGTGCACGGTGAATACAAGCACCTTATGAAGCACAAGGCGACCGCGATGTCCGTCGGCATACCCGAAGAGAATATCATGATTGCGAGCGTCGGCTCGGTCATCGAAACGGACGGTGTGGATATGCGGATCACCGGCACTGCGCCCGCGGGCAACGTACTGGTAGACGGTTTGGGCGTCGGCGACGTTGGCGCTATCGTCCTGCGCGACAGAAAGCACCTCGCGGAGGACGGCTTGATAATCTGCTTCGCGACGGTGGACAGAATGACGGGCGAGATACTGGCAGGCCCCGACCTCGTGTCGCGCGGATTTGTGTACGTTCGCGAGAGCGAGGAGCTGATGGAAAACTCCAAAAAGCTGCTCACGCAGACCTTACAGAACTGCCTCGATAGGGATATGCACGAGTGGAACGCGATAAAGACGAAGATGAAAGATGTGCTTTCTGACTATATCTACCAGAAAACCAAGCGTAATCCAATGATACTGCCTATCATGATGGAAATAAACGACTAAACATTCGGTCGCTGAAAGGAATGTGAACTTATGAAGGGAACATCGGGCTTGCAGATAATTATCAAGCTGACCACGGCGATCTCCGCAGCAGCTTCGCTGATAGCTTCATTTATGCTGTATCAAGTGCCCAGAACGCAGACGCAGGGCAAGGCGCTCTTTGCCGTTTCGGTGATCGCGGCGCTGCTGCTGGTGCTGGAATATGTATTCTTTGGCAGTACTACTAAAAAGTACATTGCCAAAACTGCCGCGATGATAAATAAAACAGAGAAAGAATCGCTGCTGAATTTCCCCGCGCCTGCCGTGATAATTGACGAAAACAACTGTATAGTGTGGTACAACAGGCTTTTCGGCCGCCGCGTTTACTCTGAGGAAGAGGCTTACGGGCTTGACATTACCGAGCTTTTTAAGCTTGATATGGATAGAATTTACAGCCGTGAGGGCGATACAGTATGCTATAATGAGCGCTTTTACGATGTCCACGCCGTGCATACAGACCACGGCGGCGATATGTCGATGCTGTATTTTGCCGACAAAACGCAGTTCGTCGAGTTGGATTACCGCTTTCGCCAAACGCGCCAGTCGGTGATAATCGTCATGATCGACTACTACGAAGAGCTTATCAGCAACTTGCGCGAAAGCGAAAAAGCGCACGTTTTGGTAAGCATAGAGCGGCTGATAGAGAATTTCATCGACGGCACTACTGCCATCTCGCGGCGCGCGGGCAATGACAGATTTTACGTTATAATGGAAGAACAGTATCTTCAGCCGATAATCGACAAACGCTTTGAGATACTAGAGCAGGCGCGCAAGATAACCGTCGGCGAGCGCACGAACATCACACTTTCCATTGGCGTTGGCCATCAGGCGGGCGACCTTGCCGAGAGCGAGAAGTACGCCAAGCAGGCGCTTGATATGTGTTTAGGACGCGGCGGCGATCAGGCGGCTGTACGCACAGAAAACGGCTACGAGTTTTACGGCGGGCTTTCAAAGGGCATTTCGCGCAACACTCGCGTGAAGTCGCGCATGGTGGCAAACGCGCTGGTTGAACTTGTGAATTCGCACGAGCGCGTGCTGGTAATGGGCCACACATACGGCGACCTCGACAGTATCGGCTCGGCAACGGGCATCTGCGCGGCGGTCAAAGCTATGGGCAAGGAATGCTATGTCGTTGTCGATAAAGAGCGAAATCTTGCGCATCTGATGATCGACTACATAGAAGAAAACAGTATAAAGAACTATTACATATCTCCGCAGGAAGGTCTTTCCAAGATGAACGAGGAGACCCTGCTTATCATCACCGATACGCACAATCCCGACCTTGTGGACTCAAAGGAACTATTGGAAAAAGCAAGCTGTTTGGCCGTTATCGACCATCACCGACTCATGGTCAAGGCGATAGAGAAGAGCGACCTTTTCTACCACGAGCCTTCGGCTTCCTCGGCTTCCGAAATGGTGGCGGAGCTGCTGGAGTATTTCCCCGGCGACCTCAAGATCTGCCCGCAGGTGGCTGAGGTGCTTATGGCGGGTATCATGCTCGACACAAAAAGCTTTGTTATGAACACTGGTGTGCGCACTTTTGAAGCGGCGGCGTACCTGCGCAAACTGGGCGCGGATACCATAGCTGTCAAAAAGCTGTTTGCAAACTCGATGGAAACATACAGACAAAAGGCTGCGATCATCAATTCTTCCGAAATTTACCGCAAATGCGCTATCGCCCACGCCGACGGCACGTTCTCAAATATCCGCGTGGCTGCCTCGAAAGCGGCTGACGAGATGCTCGAGATCTCGGGCGTGAACGCTTCGTTCGTGCTCTACGAGCTGGGGGGCAAGGTAAACATTTCAGCGCGCAGTCTGGGACGGTACAACGTTCAGGTAATTATGGAATCTATGGGCGGCGGCGGTCACCACGAAATGGCAGCCTGCCAGCTTAATACAGATATGGACGACGCAAAGAAGCAGCTCATATCTGCGATAGATGAATATATTAGAAATAATTGACGAAAGGATGTATAAATTATGAAAGTGATTCTTGTAAAAGATGTTAAAGGCTCGGGAAAAGCGGGCGACACGCTTAATGTTGCCGAGGGATATGCCAGAAACTTCCTTCTGAAAAACGGTCTTGCCGTTGAAGCTAGCGCGAAAAATCTTAACGAGCTTGCGGGCAAAAAGGCTTCCGAGCAGCACAAATTAGACGTTGAAAAGGCTGAGAACGAGAAGATCGCGGCGGCGCTCGAGGGCAAGGACGTAACCATCACCGCAAAAGCGGGTCAGGGCGGCAAGCTTTTCGGCGCGGTAAAGACATCCGCAGTTGCGGAAGCCATCGCGAAGCAGCACAGCATCAAAATCGACAAGAAAAAGATCGTTATGAACAGCGAGATCAAGAGCTTCGGCGACTTTGAGGCGACCATAAAAATGTCGCAGGGCGTTTCCTGCAAGCTGACCGTCAGGGTGGTCGAGGGATAATGGCTGAGGGCTTTAACGAAGCGTTTACGCAGCTTTCGGGCAGGAAGCCGATCTACGCGCCCGAGGCGGAACAGGCGGTGCTCGGCGGCGTGCTGTTAGACCCTTCGGCTCTGCCAAAAGTGGTAGAAATTCTCAAACCCGAGAGTTTTTACACGCCGATACATCAGCAGATCTTCGCGATAATCATGCGAATGTTCGCCGACAACCGCACCGAGGACATCATAACCGTAATCAACGAGGCGGTAACGGCGGGCGTTTTTGAAACTTCGGCGATGGCGAAGACCTACCTTTCAGGTCTGATGGAAGCTGTTCCGTCTACCGCCAATATTGAAACATACTGCCAAATAATTGACGAAAAATACCACGTCCGCAGACTGGTAAACATTGCCAATGACATTATCGAAAAGGCGAACGAGGGCACGGAGGAAGCTTCGGCGCTGCTAGACCGCGCGGAACAGAGCATTTTCGACATTCGTCACAACGAAGTGCAGGGTCTGACGCGCATAGAAAATGTAATTATTGACGCTTATAACCATTTGCAGGAGATAAGTGGCGAAGACGCGGACAAGCACCAGTCGGCGCGCTCGGGCTTCGGACAGCTCGACGCCGTGACGAACGGTCTTAACAATTCCGACCTTATAATCCTGGCGGCGCGCCCTGCGATGGGTAAATCTGCGTTTGCGCTCAATATAGCTGTTAATATGTGTAAAAGCTCACAAAAAGATGTAGCGATATTCTCGCTCGAAATGGGCAAGGAGCAGCTCGTAACGCGTATGCTGGCTTCGGAAGCGCTTGTCAACAACAATTCGCTGCGCTCGGGCAACCTTGAACCCGAGGACTGGGATAAACTGGTCGCAGCGACCGACCAACTTTCGCGCTTGCCGATCTATTTGGACGACGGCGCGGGAATAACAGTGCCGCAGATGAAGGCGAAGCTGCGCCGCTTGAAAAATCTGGGACTTGTTGTTATCGACTATTTACAGCTTATGGAATCGCCGAACCAACATTCAAGCCGTGTAAACGAAGTATCGGAGATCACGCGACAGCTCAAGCTGATGGCGAAAGAGCTGAACGTGCCGGTCATCGCGCTCTCGCAGCTCTCGCGTAGTTCGGAAAAGCGCGAGGACAAGCGCCCGATGCTCTCAGACCTGCGTGAATCGGGCTCTATCGAGCAGGACGCGGACATCATAATTTTCCTTTACCGCGACGCTTATTACGAAAAAACGGCTGAAAATCAGTCGGTGGCGGAGTGTATTGTTGCCAAAAACCGTCATGGACAGACAGATACTGTAAATCTTTCGTGGATCGGCGAGTACACGCTTTTCCGCGGCATTGACATGAGAAGAGAAGACCGCTGATATGATAGAAAAAGTTAGAAATACAGTAGAAAAATACCATATGGCGAATGCGGAGGAGAGCGTGCTTTGCTGCCTTTCGGGCGGCGCGGACAGCGTGGCTCTCCTTTTGTGTTTGCACGAAATTTTCCCGCAGGTGCGCGCCTGCCACATCAACCACCAGCTTCGCGGCGAGGAAAGTCTGCGCGACGAGTGTTACTGCGTTAGAATATGCCAAAAGCTGGGCGTGCCGATAGAAGTTAGGCGTGTGAACGCTAAGGAATACACACAGAAGTTGGGCAAATCGGTAGAGGAAGGCGCGCGAATACTTCGCTACCAAATTTTCGAGGAGATGGGCTGCGACAAGATCGCGACGGCGCACAGCCTTTCCGACTGCATTGAAACGGCGATCTTCAACTTCGCGCGCGGCACTGGCATAACGGGGCTGGCTTCGATACCGCCGGTGCGCGGAAAAATTATCCGCCCGCTGATCGAGTGCAGCCGTGCTGAGATAGAGGAATTTTTGAGCGAGCGCGGCGTGGATTGGGTGACGGATTCTACCAATTTGACAGATGATTACACGCGAAACAGAATTAGGCACAATATAGTCCCACAACTTCGGCAAATAAATCCATCTCTGGAAAAGACAATGAGCGGCACGCTGGACAATCTGCGTGATGACGCCGCCTTTATTAAAGGTATGGCAGACGAGCTTTTTGAGTCGGTGTATTCGGGCGGCGGGCTGGATTGCGCGGCAATAGCGGCGGCACACTCTGCGCTTTCGGGCAGGGCGGTCATGCGGCTGCTGAAAGAGGCGGGCGCGGACACCTCGCGCGAGATGGTGAAACGCGTGCGCGAGCTGTGCACGACAGGAGGCAGAATTTCCGCGGGCGGGGGCGTTGAAGCGTACACCAGCGGCGGCAAATTATTTGCAGTTAAGCCAAACAAAGGCACGCAAATCGAGCAGACCTCAGTTATTTTGCACGGCGACGGCAATTATAAAATTTTTGAAAAAAACATTTTACTGAATATTACACACAATTTGCAATATGATTCAAATATTCATAAAAAGGTAACAAACTTCATTGCTGATTATGGTAAAATAAAAGGTGAAATGGTGGCGCGCGGCAAGCTTACGGGCGATAAGATCAAGCTGATCGGCCGTGGGTTTACAAGTTCTGTTAAAAAACTCGCGCAGGCGTATGCCCCACCCCACGAACGTGCAAAAATGGTCGTAATTACCGACGATGACGGCTTGATATTTGTGGAAGGATATGGTTTTGCTGAGCGTGTTGCAGTTGATAATTCAACAAAAACTGTTTTACACTGCAAAATTTCATAAAACTGTCACAAATATAGTATACAATATATAAATGATTTGCGCAGGCTTCGGCGCGGTTCGCCAAACGGAGCCAATAAGGAAAGGTAGTGCTGAATTGAAAAATAATGGATCGAGATCGTTTATAATATACCTTCTGGTGGCGGTCGCTCTGATCGGCGGAATGGTCTACGCCCTCACCTCGATGGGCAAGCAGAAGGACGACACCGAGTACTCGAAGGTCATGCGGTATTTCGACGAGTTGAAGGTCTCAGAATTCAAGTTTGATCTTAACTCGGGCGAGTTGACCTATAAGCTGAAAGATTCTGACAAGGAAGAAACTTACACTGTTCCTAATGTCAACCTTTTTGTAAACGAAGTGCTTGGCTCGGAAGATGCTTCTAATTACCGTAAGCTTTACGACGCGGAAAACCCGAAAAAACCGCTGAAATACGACCTTGTGCCCATTTCGGACAACAGTTTTTGGCTCAATCTGATACCGACGCTGCTGATGCTCGGCGTGATGATCTTCTTCTTCGTGTGGATGATGCGGAGCGCGGGCGCGGGCAAGATGTCTGGCTTCGGCAAGACGAATGCAAAGAAAGCCCCCGACTCGAAAAAGGCGACTTTTGCCGACGTTGCGGGCGCTGACGAGGAAAAAGCTGAGTTACAGGAAATTGTAGATTTTCTTAAAAATAACAAAAAGTACAATGAGATCGGCGCGCGTATCCCTAAGGGCGTGCTGCTGATGGGCCCTCCGGGTACCGGTAAAACTCTGCTTGCGCGCGCAGTTGCGGGCGAGGCGGGTGTTGATTTTTTCTCGATCTCGGGCTCGGATTTCGTTGAGATGTTCGTCGGCGTCGGAGCATCGCGTGTTCGTGACCTCTTCGAGCAGGCTAAGAAAAATGCTCCCGCGATCATCTTCATCGACGAGATCGACGCGGTTGGCAGACAGCGCGGCGCGGGTCTTGGCGGAGGTCATGATGAGCGTGAACAGACACTCAACCAGTTACTGGTTGAAATGGACGGATTTGAGGACAACGACTCTGTCATCGTAATGGCGGCGACCAACCGCAGCGACATTCTCGACCCTGCGCTTCTCCGTCCGGGACGTTTTGACAGACAGATCTTGGTAAGTCCTCCCGACGTTAAGGGCAGAGAGGAAATTCTGAAAGTTCACACGCGCAACAAGCCGCTCGCTCCCGATGTAAACCTCAAGACCATTGCGCAGAGCACGGTCGGTTTCACCGGAGCAGAGCTGGAAAATCTCGTAAACGAGGCTTCGCTGCTGGCGGCTCGCAAAAATAAAAAGGCTATAACACGCGCCGAAATGGAAGAAGCTGCTATCAAGGTCGTTGCCGGCCCTGAGAAGAAGTCGCGCGTTGTCACCCCCGCCGAAAAGCGCCTCACAGCGTACCACGAGGGCGGTCACGCGATATGCACATATTTCTGCCCCACCCAGGATAAGGTACACCACGTTACGATTATCCCGAGAGGTCAGGCCGGCGGATTTACCATGAGTATTCCTGAAAAGGATAAATCTTACGTTTCAAAGAACGAGATGTTTGAAAATATAATCGTTCTGCTTGGCGGACGTGTTGCCGAAAAGCTGATTTTGGACGATATTTCCACCGGTGCTTCGAACGACCTCGAGCGTGCGACAGCTACTGCGAGAAACATGGTCACACGCTACGGTTTCAGCGACAACCTCGGCCCTGTGGTTTACGGACGCGGAGAACATGAGGTTTTTCTTGGCAGAGATTACAGCTCCACCCCAAGCTATTCGGAAAATGTTGCGGCTGAGATCGACAACGAGATCCGCAGCATCGTCGAGGACGCTTACAACGATTGCGAAAAACTGCTTCGCGAGCATATGGATAAGCTTGAGCTGATCGCGCACTACCTCATGAAGCACGAAAAGATCGACGGCAGCAACTTCGAAAAGCTGATGAAGGGCGAGCTTGACCCCTCTGAATTTATGGATTACGATGTTCAGGCCGCTTATGACCAGAAAATGACAGAGCTTATGGGCGACGCTTATAAGCCCGCCGACAAGACCGATGAGGACGAAAATGCGAATAATGACAGCACTGCTGAATAATTCCAAATAAATCAAACAAATTACCGCCGTTCAAAAAAGTTCGGCGGTTTTTTTGCAGAAAATTTGTCACAGTTTTGCCGTTTTTGCGGAATTATAATTGAGAGGAGTTGAAATGTCCTTATGCAAACGGCTGATTCCGGAATCGCTGAACTTGACATCTCTCAAATTATACAAAAATATCAGAATATGGTTTACGGCATTGCGCTTACCCAGCTTAAACATAGATCAGAGGCAGACGATGTTTTTCAAGACGTTTTTTTGACGTACCACAGGAAAAATCCGGCTTTTGAAAGTGAGGAGCATCGCAAGGCTTGGCTTATCAGAACGGCTGTTGTCATATGCAAAAGGTATAATCTAAGTCCTTGGCATACGCATACCGTATCGTTGGACAACACTGAAGAGGTCGACAAGTTCACCTGCGAAACTGAGGAGCAAAATAGGCTGTTGGACGCTTTGAGAGATTTGAAACCGCGCTACAAAATTCCGATATATTTGTATTACTTTGAGAATATGCCGGCTGAGCTTATTGCTCAAACTTTGGATATTAAGTACGATAATGTAAGAAAAAGGCTGTCGCGCGGCAGACAGCTGTTAAAAGACAGACTGGAGCGTGATTATTTTGAATAATTTAATAAAAAACATTCACGATCAGATGAAGCCGCGCAAGCAGGTCACCGACGATCTGTTGAGGAAAATCGAGGAACAGCAGACAGAAGAGGTACGAACAGGCGGGCTGAGCAAATTATGGGTCGCACTGCCGGCTGCGGCTGCGGTCGCTGCGGTCTGCGTTGGCATTTTTGTGAATCTTGGCGGCAGTAAATTGGAAACAGTTGGCGGCGGCACGGACAATTCTGCTGACAGAAACAGGCAGGCAGATACCGTTTTTTCTCAGATCAATGAGAACATTGGCACGCAGACCACTACTGCGACTTCAAAAGTGAAATCGCCGGACGAAAGCTCGAAGAGCGACAAGAAAGATCCCGATTCCACAGCAAAAACCAGCGTTTTGAGCAACAATGATGCGGACAGCGAAGCGGTGCAGATCGAACTGACCGACGAGATCACGAGCGTGACTTTTACGATCGACAAGCTTTTTGACGATGGTCTGACGGCGGCAGATTCGCTTATCGAGTTTGATTCGGATTACAAAGCGGAAATTATAGACAATTCTGTAAGTATAGACTATGCTGGTCGGACGTATTACAACACGTTCACCACGCAAAATTCTTACGGCGACCTGCTCGCAGGCGGCACGGCGTGCATCAATGGTGAGGAGAACATCGCGATGTGGGTTTACGAGGCAGAAAGCGGCTCGGCGGACACGCGGCTGGCGGTTGACCTCGGCGACGGCGAGGGCATCGTTTTTGAAGCGGAGGCGCAAGAGCCCGAGCACTATGCGACGGCGGCGCTGACCGCTTGGGACGAGCCGAGGAGCGTTACCCCGCCGACGGTCGAGATAAGTCAGCAGGATAAATCTGATATTTTGAGCCATCTCGGAACGATCGAATTTGGCGGAAAGAGCTACTATTCGAGCGGTGGAAGTGCTGCCGCAGAGAGCGGCGCGCAGGCGATAGGCAGCGGCACGATAACTGTGGACGGCGACATGGTTTACGAGGTCTACGTTTTTGCGGTCGGCGACGACATAGGACTGGATCTCGGCGATCACATTTTGTGTGTTTACACGGTTTGATGAAATAAAAAGAAAAATGTGCAGAACAAGGTAATGGCGCGGGCAGAAATGTCCGCGCTTTATTGTTAAAATGCATAAAATCTGTCGGAAACACTTGCAATTTTACACGAAATATGCTATAATAAAACATGTGAAATTTAAGAAGGCGGGTTACGCGAATGGATATAAAGAAAGTTATTGCGGGCAAAACAGATAACACATTTATACAATTTTTTCGATATGTGTTTGTTGGCGGCGGCGCAACGGTCGTGCAGTACCTCATTTTGATACTTCTGAAAGAGCTTTGCGGCATGAATGCCAACCTTGCGAACGCCTTTGGATTTATCGGCGGGCTAGTCACAAATTACATAATTTCAACTTACTGGGTTTTTGACAAAAAAGCGATAAAGAACAAGGCGGCTGAATTTACAGCGTTTGCGCTGATAGGCGTAGTCGGACTCGGCATAAATCAAGGTCTGATATGGATATTTGATAAACCGCTTGCTGACAAGCAGATCTTTAGCGGACTGATACCGTCCGACAAATATTACCTTATTGGACAAGTTCTGGCGACAGGCGTGGCGTTCTTTTGGAACTTCTTTGCCAGAAAGTACCTTCTTTATAATAAAGATGCCGATGAAACGGCTGAAAAAATTGCAACTGATGAAATGACAAAAATAAAAAATTGAAAGGAAGATTAGATCATGAAAAATGTAGTAATTATTGGCGGCGGCCCTGCGGGTCTTACTGCGGCTTACGAACTGCTTCGCGACGGCGGAAACGAGCAGTTTAACGTCACTGTGCTGGAAGAAAGCGGAGTGCTTGGCGGAATTTCTCAGACGGTACGCTATAACGGCAACCGCATGGACATCGGCGGACATCGCTTTTTCTCAAAAGACGACGAGATCATGAAGTGGTGGAGCGACCTCATGCCCGTTCAAGGCAAGCCCGCGTTCGACGACAAGCTGCTTGGCAGGGAAAAACCGCTGGAAAAGGGCGGCCCCGACCCCGAAAAGCAGGACGAGGTAATGCTCGTGCGCGACCGCGTTTCGCGAATCTACTACAATCACTGTTTTTTTGATTATCCGGTGACCATGAACTGGAATACGATCAAAAATATGGGCTTTTTGACGACAATGAAAGCCGGTTTCAGCTACCTTGGTTCGTGTGTCTACAAGCTGCCTGAAACAAATCTGGAGAACTTTTACATCAATCGCTTCGGAAAAGTGCTCTATTCGATGTTCTTCGAGGGCTACACCGAGAAGCTTTGGGGCAGACACCCGCGCGAGATCTCGGCGGACTGGGGCGCTCAGCGCGTAAAGGGGCTCTCGATAACTGCTATAATCAAGGACATGTTCTCAAAACTGGTCGGTACGAAAAATAATGCCAATGCCGAGACCTCGCTGATCGAGCAGTACTGGTACCCGAAGTACGGCCCGGGTCAGCTCTGGGAGCTGGTCGGCAAAAAGGCGCAAGAAATGGGCGGCGAGATACTCTTCGAGCACTCGGTCACCCGCATAAACACCGAAAAAGGCAGCATTCGCTCGGTAGTTTGCAGTACACCGCAGGGCGAAAAGACCATTGAGGGCGATATTTTTATCTCCTCGATGCCGATCAAAGACCTCATTGGTGGTATGCACGGCGTAAATGCTGAGAAAAATGCCAAAATACAGAAGATCGCAGCGGGGCTGCCGTACCGCGATTTTGTCACCGTCGGCCTGCTTGTCAACAAACTTGAGCTGAAAAACAAGACGAACAAGCGCACACTCGGCAATATCGTTCCTGATTGCTGGATATATGTGCAGGATAAGGGCGTAAAACTTGGCAGAATACAGATATTCAACAACTGGTCGCCATATATGGTAAAGAACCCCGCCGAAACTGTTTGGATAGGACTGGAATATTTCTGCGCCGAGGGCGACGATTTCTGGAACATGAACGATGCCGAGTGCATCGAATTTGCGAAAAAAGAACTTATCAAGATGGGCGTTATCAAGAAGGGCGCAGTGCTCGACGCGCATCGCGAACGTGTAAAAAAGGCATATCCTGCATATTTTGACACTTACAAGCACTTCGATAAAGTGGTTGACTATCTCGATGGTTTTGAAAATCTTTTCTGCGTTGGAAGAAATGGTCAGCACCGTTACAACAATATGGATCACTCAATGTTGACATCTATCAATGCCGCAAAGGCAATTAAGGCGGGTTCTACTGATAGATCCAATATTTGGAATGTTAATACCGAGAAGGAGTACCATGAGTCGAAGTGAGCGTTGGGGCATTTCCGCTGCGAAAACCGACGCCTTTATAAAAGGTATCGCCGCGCACCCCTACGTCTGCGCGCTGCTGGTCTGCCTGCTGCTGAACCCGTTTTACCTCGGCGCGGCTGAAAATGTGCCGCCGAACGCGCTGTACATGGAGAGCTTCGGTGTGTTGCTGACTGTGCTGATCGGCATTTATATAATGTATAAACGCGGCAAAATTGGCAAAATACAGGCGTGCGTTTTCGGCTTGTCGGCGGCTTTTCTCGATTACGTCGGCGCTAAAAGGTTTTCGCAGGCGACCGACAAGGGGCTTTGGATGCTTGTCGGCGGGATAGCGGTAGTTAGCGTGCTGTACGCGTGCGCAAATACCGATAAATTTCAAACGCAGCTCAACGCTCTTTTCATTTTTGCCATCGGTTTTTTGGTAAAGTTTCACTATGTTTTCAACACGTCCGTCTACACGCGGCAGAACGATGTCCACGTTTTCGGCGGCGACAGCGGCCACGCGGCGTACATGGAGTACCTCATCGCCCACCGCGCCCTGCCGAATTTCGACGTGCGCGAGGTCTGGCAGTTTTGCCACCCGCCGCTGCACCACATCATCTGCGCGTTTTGGATCGACATAAACGAAAATGTCCTCGGCGTCGGCCACAACCCCGCGCGCGAATCGCTGCAAACGCTCACGCTTTTCTACGCAATGTGCATCATGATAACGGCGTACAAACTGCTTCGCCGCTTTAAATTGCAAAATATGGCGCTGTACGTTCCGCTGCTGATGATCTCGTTCCACCCCGCGTTTATTCTGATGTCGGGCGCGATCAACAACGACGTTCTCTCCGCAGCGTTCATGATGGGCGCGGTGCTCTGTACGCTCAACTGGTACGATAACCAAACATATGCAAATATTCTCAAAATAGCGCTCTGCGTCGGACTCGGCATGATGACGAAGCTTTCCGCCGCGATTGTCGCACCGGCCATTGCACTCGTATTTCTGGCAGTGTTTATCAAGAAAATACGCACCGACTGGTTTCACCTTATCGGACAATTCGCCGCTTTCGGCGTTGTCTGCGTTCCGCTGGGACTTTGGTTTGAGATACGCAATTACATGAAGTGGAAAGTGCCGATAACATATGTGCAGGAAATGCCAAATACGGTAATGCAGTACATTGGCGACCGCTCATTCAAAGACCGCTTGACCGACTTCTCGGGCGAGCAGTTCAAGAGCGTTTTTGAGCAATGGCTTTGCTATGACGACAAGGGTGAGCTGACGGGCTACAACGAGTACAACCCGATCATAGCGCTCTTCAAAAACTCGCTGTTCAGCGAAAGCGTCAACGAAACGACCTTCGAGAACACGCCGTATATGCTCACGGTAGCGCGCGTATTTTTCTGGCTAGGCATTGCGCTGGCGGCGGTTTTCCTGCTGCTGATGGTGGTCATGCTCGTCAAAAAGTGCGAGATGAGACCGGTCGAAAAAACGCTTTTCGTCTTTTTCTACATCTCGATGATATTCAATTATTTCAAGATGTGCTATGATTACCCATTCACTTGCACGATGAATTTCCGCTACATAACGCCAACTGTGATAATAACTTCCATTTTCTGCGGACTTTTTATGAATATCCGCAAGAATAACGAGCACCCTTGCGCGGTCAAGGCGGTATCCGCCGTGCTTATGCTGCTGGTCGGCGCGTTCTGCGTGCTCAGTGTAATTACATACATTGCCATTTGCGCGCCCGTTATAACCGAATAAACCTGAGCAGCGCTTTGACGTTCACCGCCGAAACGCTGCTTTTATTTTACCGTATTCACAATTATTTTGCAAAGAAAACCCTGCAAACTGCTTGACAGATCCACCGAATTAGTGTATATTTAAGGAAAAAATATACGTTTGCATCAGCAAATACGCATGACTAACACCAACAAAACTGTAATCGAAAGGAAGTACAATTATGCCAAAATGGCTCAATAATGCTGTATTTTATGAGATATACCCGCAGAGTTTTAAAGACTCCAACGCCGACGGCATCGGCGATTTTGAGGGCATCATCGAAAAACTCGACTACATAAGATCCATAGGCTGCAACGCGGTCTGGATCAACCCCTGCTTCGAGTCGCCCTTTATGGACGCGGGATACGACGTCGCCGACTACATGAAAGCCGCGCCGCGCTACGGCACGAACGAGCAGCTTTTTGAGCTGTTCAAACAGGCGCACGCCCGTGGAATGCACGTCCTGCTCGACCTAGTGCCCGGCCACACCTCCATCGACCACGAGTGGTTTAAACGCAGCTGTGAGCCGACGAAAAACGAATTTTCCGACCGCTACATCTGGACGAACACCATTTGGGAAGCGCCCGAGGGCTTGGGCAGTATCCGCGGCTGCTGCGACCGCGACGGCAGCTGCGCCGTCAATTTCTTCACCCACCAGCCCGCGCTCAACTACGGGTTCGCCAACCGCACGCGCGGCTGGCAGCAGGCCCCCGAAGACCCAGCGCCGATGGCGACCCGCGAGGCGATGAAGGACGTAATGCGCTTTTGGCTCTCGAACGGCTGTGACGGTTTCCGCGTTGACATGGCGGGCTCGCTCGTGAAAAATGACCCCGACGGCGCTGCGACTGTAAAGCTTTGGCAGGATTTCCGCGCGTTCCTCGACAACGAATACCCTGAAGCCGCGCTGATCTCCGAGTGGGGCGAGCCTGACAAATCGCTGCTTGGCGGCTTTCATATGGACTTTCTCCTGCACTTCGGTCCATCGCACTACAACGATCTTTTTCGCTGCGACGAACCCTACTTTTCGCGCAGAGGCAAAGGCTCGGCAGATGAATTTGTCAAAAAATACATTGAGAACTATAAAAAGACAGACGGCAAGGGTCTGATCTGCATACCCTCGGGCAACCACGATATGGACAGAATGCGCCGTTTTCTCGACCCGCACGAGATGAAAGTCGCGTTTGCTTTTCTCCTTTCAATGCCTGGAGCGCCATTTATTTACTACGGTGACGAGATCGGCATGAGGTACGTCGAGGGGCTGACCTCGAAAGAGGGCGGCTTCGGCAGGACGGGTTCGCGCACGCCTATGCAGTGGAGCGCGGCGGCGAATGCGGGCTTTTCAGACGGCGCGGCGGAAAGCCTTTACCTGCCCATCGACCCCGCCGACGATCGCCCGACGGCTGAGGGTGAGCTGGCGGACGAAAACTCGCTGCTGAGCGAGGTGCGAAGGCTCATCAAGCTACGCGGCGAGCACAAGGCGCTGCAAAGCAACGGCGCGATAGAGTTTGTGTCCTCGGGCTACCCGATGGTCTACAAGCGCACCGCCGAGGGCGAGCAGATAATGGTCATCATCAACCCCGCGGCGAAAAGTTTCGCACTGCCGCTCAAGATCAGCGGTGAAACGCTCTATTCCGTCGGCGGCGCGCCCGAGATCCGCACGGGAAATATAGTCGTAGCGCCCGAATCTGCCGCATTTATTTTGTTAAAGTAAAGTTCATATAACGTTTACAATAAAATTTGCAAAAACCCTTGACAAAACGTGAATCTTCGTGTATAATATATAACTGTGAGTTACCGATAACTTAAACAAGTTAAAACGAAAGATTCACTTGCTGATATGGCTCAGTCGGTAGAGCACATCCTTGGTAAGGATGAGGTCCCCGGTTCAAATCCGGGTATCAGCTCTTAAAAGAATGCGATGGTTTTTGCCATCGCTTTTTTTGTATATACGAGAGATTTTCGGAAATGATATTTTAAAGCAGCGCCGCGCGACTATTACGTGCGAATTGCCTAAAAAAGGAGGATATAAAAATGGACGAAATAGAGCTTTTTGCCGAGAACTTCCATGAAGAGGTCATAGACAGTGAGCTGCCCGTACTGGTAGATTTTTGGGCGCCTTGGTGCGGGCCTTGCCGCGCGGCAGCACCCGCAGTCGCCGAGCTTGCCGAAGAGTTGGCGGGCAGGGCGAAGGTATGCAAGGTAAACGTTGACGAAGCCCCCGAGCTCGCGAGCGAGTTTGAGGTCATGAATATCCCGACTTTCATGGTTTTCAAAGACGGTGAATGTGTCGGCAGGGAAGTCGGCTTCCGCGGAAAGAACTCGCTGATCGCGCTTCTCGGACTTTAAATTGTAAATAACTGTATAGATTTCCGCAGGGAAGCGAATTTTCTGCGGAAATTTTTATTTTTTCAAAAAAATTTGAAAAAAGGGGTTGACAAGCGCGATATTGTGTGATATAATATATATCGTCCGATGGACAGCAATATGGAGAAGTCGCCTAGCCCGGTTTATGGCGCACGACTGGAACTCGTGTATGGGTTAATAGCTCATCGAGGGTTCGAATCCCTCCTTCTCCGCCAAATACCCGCCGTAGATTAACGTCTGCGGCGGTTTTTGCGTTGTGCAGATCTTATTGCAAAAAAAAGCGGCACTTTAGGGCGGCGCACATAAAGCAGTTTATGTGATTTGAAGATAAGGTTGCGTAACATCGCAGTTACGCAGCCTTTTTCTTTTTTTCGTATTCTCTGCTGTCAGCTATTGCCGTAGCGACAGCCACATCAAATCGAAAGTGTATCTCTATCTGCTGAGTACGATGCCCATCGCTCTTTTCAGGAGCGTAAACAACTATCTTCTCGATAAGTTCATGCATGATCTCGGGAGTAAGCTCCGTGATATGCTCATACTTCTGCACTACCTTTATAAAGGAGTTCACATCAGCACATTTCTGCTCTGCTGTTTCAATAAAAGCAGTAAGCTCTGATGCTTTCGCTTTCAGCTTCTTTTGCTCGTCCTCATATCCTGCGGACAGTACGGCAAAACGCTCGTCAGAGATCTTGCCTGAGATATTGTCCTTATAGAGTCTTGCGAAAAGCCTGTCAAGTTCAGCAATACGCTTTTCAGCCTGATTGAGACCTTTCTTTGCCTTAAATACATCAGAGGAATGCTTTGACGCAGAGTTGACCATAGCTGTCTGAACAAACTCTGCTTCATTGTCATTGACATTATCAAGGAACTTGTTCAGTGCATTCAGAACCAACTCTTTCAGCACAACAGTCCTGATATAATGGGCTGAACATCTATCCTTATCAGCGCTGAATGAGTGAAGCATTTCAGATGTTCCTGATCTTCGCTAAGACTTCTTGAACGGCACAGGTATAGCTTTTTGCCGCAGTCAGCACAGTAACATATACCCGAAAACGGATTTACAGTCTCCTGTTTCTGATTCCTTCGCTTATTACTGCGAAGCTCCTGCACTAAATCGAATTCCTGCTGCGTGACGATAGGCTCGTGAGTATTCTCAAAGATGAGCCAGTCCTCTTTCGGATTTTCAATCTTACGCTTGTTCTTGTAGGACTTGCGGCGTGTACGGAAGTTCACCGTATGACCGATGTATTCGGGGTGCTCTAAAATGTCAATGACAGTTTCAGTACACCAGCGATCAAGCCTTGAATTCTTGTTGGCTGGGTTTCTTCCCTGCGATATAGCATAAGCCGTAGGATTGGGGATACCTTCCTCCGTCAGCTTTCGAGCTATCTGAGTCGGACCATAGCTACTGATACAGAGCTTGTATATTTTGCGGACAACCGCTGCAGGCTCATCATCAATGATCCACTTGTGTTTATCTTCTTCTGATGCTTTGTAGCCGTAAATAGGCAGAGAAAGCGGTTTGCCCGACTGACCCTTTGCCTTGAATACAGCACGGATCTTCTTCGACGTATCTCTGGCGTACCAGTCATTGAAAATATTAAGTGTCACAGATGGATAACCCATAAGTGACCTTTACCGCCCAAAACAAAATAACAACTAAAAGAGTATCAATCTCCTATAATACAGGAGACTGATACTCTTTTCTTTTTATAACCAACAGTAATCTTCTATGGTCAAAACAAGATGGCTTAAAAACAAATAAGTCAAACTTAAGAAAAAACCAACACTACAACTTTTCGCAAAATTATTGATTTGACGAGAAAAGCGTAATTTGTCCCTATAATATGCAGCTTTCAAGATGCTGACTGACGGCACTTTTACGTTACCCTGACGGTCACGCACACTTGGATAGCAGGCTCATGCAGGTACGCTTGCGATCCATATCGGAATGAATATAGCGGTTGAGAGTGACTTCTACGGAACTGTGACCTAAAATCTCGGAGAGCGTTTTCACATCAAAGCCCAGCTCGACACAGCGAGTTGCAAAAAGGTGGCGCAGGCTGTGATAATGGAATGACGGCAGATCTGCGTTATACAGTATCTTGGAAAAGCGATACTGCATAGTCCTCGGTTCAACAGGCATCTTCCTGCCCGATACCACATACACCTCACCGTTATCCATAAACTGCCTGAGCAGAGGGAGCAAACAATCGGGAATGGGGATCGTCCTCTTGGAGCTTTCACTTTTAGGCTCGGTGATAATGAGCTTTGTGTGTTTTGTTTCCGTTCTGCACTGCACACGCTGAATGGTCTTGCTGACGGTTAGTATACGTTTTTCAAGGTCGATGTCTTTCCATTGCAGAGCGCAGACCTCGCCTATACGCAAGCCCATATACATTGAAATAGATATACCCACGCTTGTAACAGACGGGTGCTTATCAAGATATTTTTCAAGCCTTAGCTGCTGTTCCTTATTCATGACAGCAATATCAGGCTTATTCTTTTTCGGGAGAATGATACCGTCAAGTACGTTACGGATACGATACTCACGGCTGGCATAGCGGAAGACTGACTTGAACAGCACAATAATATCCGACAGATACCGCACAGACAGCCCCTCTTTCAGCTTACGTTCGATAAAAGCATATATATCTTTTGCTTTTAGCAGACAGCACTTTATCTCTCCAAATTCAGGGATAATGTGCTTTTCGGCTTTCATGGCGTAGTTGGCGGCGGTAGATTCCTTGATGCGTGATGCTGTCACATGAAGCCACTCTGTCACAAGCTCCTTGACCGTCATATCCGTTACAGCATATTCTTCCTCTGCCTGACCCTGTGCGATCATAGCCTTGTATTCGGCTTCTTCACGGCTCTTGCCGTAGAACGAACGGAAAATACGCCTGCCGTTCTCATCTCTCCCCATAGATATACGGCACTCCCAGCGTCCGTCCTTGCGTTTATATACTGTTCCTTTGCTCATAATAATACCTCCGATATAGTCTTTATGATTATTCTACCAAACTGACAAAATCGCTTGATCTTTCCTTGACATACGGAGGGATTTTTAGTATAATTTATAATGTGTAGGTATATCCCGCTACGGCATTTTTGCTCGTATCGTCAAATCAATAATTTTGCGAAAAATCAGACCTATGTACTTACTTTGCAGTAATGGAGGTAACAGTTTGAAGGTAATTGATAATATCAGCACTCTATTGAAAGATGAACTAATAGAAAACATCAAGAAAGGCAGTAAAATGACTATCGCCGCCTCCTGCTTTTCTATGTATGCATACAAAGAGCTGAAAAAACAGCTCGATAACATAGAGGAACTTCGTTTCATATTCACCTCACCGACGTTTGTAAAGGAATCAGCGAAAAAAGAGAAGCGTGAGTTCTTTATTCCCCGTATGGACAGAGAGTCGGGACTGTACGGTACGAAATTTGAGATAAAGCTTCGCAATGAAATGACACAGAAGGCTATCGCTAAGGAGTGCGCCGACTGGATCAAAGCTAAGGTGAAATTCCATTCCAATGTCAGCGGTGACGGAATGATTGGTTTTGTTACTGTCGATAATCAGACTGAGTCATCGGCTTATTCGCCTATTGTCGGATTTACTACAACCGATATAGGTTGTGATCGTGGCAATAATGCCTATAATATGGTTCAATGTCTCGATACACCATTTGCTCAGCAGTATATTTCACTTTTTAATAATCTTTGGAATGATAAATCCAAACTTGAAGATGTAACAGAAACTGTTATTGAGAGCATCAGCACAGCCTATAATGAAAATGCTCCGGAGTTTATATACTTCATGACGCTGTATCATGTGTTCAGCGAATTTCTTGAAGATATTTCAGAAGATGAGCTGCCAAACGAAGCAACAGGCTTCAAGCAGAGTAAGATATGGGATATGCTCTACGACTTTCAGCGCGATGCTGTCCTTGCTATCATCAACAAGCTCGAAAAATATAACGGTTGTATTCTTGCGGACAGCGTAGGTCTTGGCAAGACGTTTACGGCACTGGCGGTCATCAAGTATTATGAGAACCGCAACAAGACCGTACTTGTATTATGCCCGAAAAAGCTCGCTGAAAACTGGAATACATACAAGGACAATTATGTAAATAATCCTATCGCCTCCGACCGCCTGAATTATGATGTGTTGTTCCATACCGATTTGTCCCGTGACGGCGGTTATTCCAACGGGCTTGATCTTGAAAGATTGAACTGGGTTAACTATGATCTTATCGTTATAGATGAGTCCCACAATTTCAGAAACGGTATTGGTACACATTCCAACACAAGAGAAAACAGATACCAGAGGTTAATGGAAAAGGTTATCCGTGCAGGCGTTAAAACTAAGGTGCTTATGCTGTCGGCAACGCCTGTCAATAACCGTTTTACCGATCTGCGAAACCAGCTTGCACTTGCTTATGAGGGCTGTTCTGAGAACCTGAGCGAAAAGCTGAATACAAAGAAAACCATAGAAGAAATATTCCGTCAGGCGCAGAGAGTATTCAACGAATGGAGCGATTATCCGAAGGAACAGCGTACTACCGATTCGCTGCTGCGTATGCTTGATTTTGATTTCTTTGAGCTGCTCGATAGTGTTACTATTGCACGTTCAAGAAAGCACATACAGAAATATTATAACAGTGAAAAGATAGGCAAATTTCCCGAAAGGTTGAAACCTATCTCGCTTACTCCGTGTCTTACAGACCTCAGCAATGCTATTAATTACAATGAGATATACAGCAGCCTTATAGAGTTATCGCTTTGTATCTATATGCCGTCACATTATATCTTTGAGAGCAAACTCTCAAAATATATGGACACCAGCGATAATTTCAGACAGTCCAACCGTGAGCTTGGTATCCGCAGGCTTATGGCTATCAATCTGCTGAAAAGACTGGAAAGCTCGGTCAACTCGTTCTCGCTGACAATACAGCGTATCTATAATCTTATAACTACTACAATAAATGCTATCAATGCTTTTGAAAAGCACGGTGCCGCTGATCTCGATATGTATGAGATGACCGATGATGATCTCGACATTGATGATAGCAACACTGATTTTACAGTCGGCAAAAAGGTCAAGATCGACCTTGCGGATATGGACTACCGTTCATGGCGTGATGATCTGCAAAAGGATAAAGATGCCCTTGAACTGCTGATTTTGATGATAAGAGATATTACACCCGAACATGACAGCAAATTGCAGACGCTGTTTGAGCTTATCGCTAAAAAACAGAAAGAGCCTATCAATGCAGGCAACAAGAAAATGATAGTTTTCACGGCATTCTCGGATACGGCGGAGTATCTCTATGAGAATGTCAGCGTATATGTCAAGCAACAATTCGGGCTTGATACTGCTATGATTACGGGCAGCGAGGACGGCAGGACAACCATAAAGCTGAAAAGAGCCACCCTCAATAATGTGCTGACGCTCTTTTCACCCATATCTAAAGGGCGTGATGTGCTTATGCCCGGCAGTACACAGGAAATAGATATCCTTATTGCGACCGATTGTATTTCCGAGGGTCAGAACTTGCAGGACTGCGACTACCTTGTAAACTATGACATTCACTGGAATCCCGTCCGCATAACCCAACGTTTCGGACGAATCGACCGTATCGGCAGTAAAAACGAAGTCATTCAGCTTGTGAACTTCTGGCCTGATATGAACCTTGATGATTATCTGAACCTGAAATCAAGAGTTGAAACAAGAATGAAAATCTCGGTCATGACCTCTACGGGTGATGATGACCATATCAATGCAGAAGAAAAGGGCGATTTGGAATACCGCAGCTCTCAGCTCCGAAAGATGATGAATGAAGTTGTTGATATGGAAGACATGAACAATGGTATTTCTATTATGGACTTGGGGCTGAACGAATACCGCCTTGACCTGCTGGAATATGTTAAGACACATAAGGATATTGAAAAGAAGCCGAAGGGAGTTCACGCTGTTGTGCCTGCAACAGATGAACTCGGTGAGGGTGTGATATTCGTTCTGCGGAATGTGAATAACAGCGTGAATATCGGCAATCAGAACCGCATACACCCGTTCTATATGGTTTATATCGGCATTGACGGCGAAGTGATCTGCGATTATCTCAATCCGAAGAAACTGCTTGACGATGTGCGTCTGCTGTGCAGGGGCAAGTCAAAGCCGATAAAGGAACTGTGTGCGGTGTTCAATAAGGAGACAGATGACGGCAGGGATATGTCGCAGATGAGCGAACTGCTGAGTATGGCTATCGACTCTATCATCGACACGAAAGCCGAAAGCGACATTGACAGCTTGTTCGGTTCGGGTGGCACAAGTGCGCTTGTATCGGACATTTCGGGACTGTCGGACTTTGAACTGATATGTTTCCTTGTGGTAAAGGACGGTGACAAATAATGTTTGGACTGCCCGAAAGCACCTATTTTGGAAAGCTCGTTCCGAAGAATAAGTTTTATGACAAGCTCGCTATCGATAAGAAACTGGAGCGCAGTTTCATAGATCAGATAAACTCGATACGCTGGGTGCATAAGCTGTCCGTCGATACACTGAATGTGGAGAAAGGCGGTACTGTTGAAGAAGTCGAAGTCTTTCTGATAAAGCTGAAAACAAGCGAGCTTGACCTGAATGTGCTTCGGCAAATGGACAGGCAGCTCCACTATCATCTGATATTCATACTGGAATTTGAGGAACAGTATCAACTTTGGACAGGCTACAAGGAAGAAAGCACAAATGCTGCTTTCAAGGTCGGGAATTATTATCACACCGATTGGGTTACAGAAGATACTTTCTCCCTGCGGATAGACGGTCTGAACATGGATACTGTCTATGAGAACCTTGTTCGTCAGATCGCAGGCGATACGCTGGCACAGGAAAACAGCGAGAGCCTGAAAGAGACTGTTGAACGGCAACTGGAACGGGAAAAGCTCACAAAAGAGATCGAAAAGCTCCGTGCGAAGATACGCAAGGAAAAGCAGTTCAACCGACAGGTGGAGTTGAACAAGCAACTGAAAACACTCTTGAAACAACTGGAGGAACTATAATGGATTTATTCCAAGTATTGTCTATTGCGACAGCCTGCATTGTTAGTGCTGGCGGTGTTGGAGGCATAGCTATTGCAGTTATAAAATTTTCATCAAATATCATAGCTGAAAGAATATCTGCTAAGTATGAAAATAAGTTAGAACAGGTTTTAGAAAAATACAAAACAGAATTGAGCAAAAAAGAGTATGTGAGCCAAGTGAAATTTGATGCAGAATTTGAAATATATAGAACATTAAGCAAAGAATTTAGTACGGCTGTTAAAAACATCAGTTTAATGACTCCTGACGGAATGGCATATTTTCCGGCAGATGAAGACAAAAGAAAAGAATATGAAAACAATAATTATGTGAATGCTAATAACGCTATTGTTATGGCACAAGATGCTTTATATGCAAATGGAGCATTTATCTCGGAAGACTTGTATAACAAATATAATGAGATATTAGCATTGTGCGGTCAACAGCTTAATGCATTTCAAAGAAGGTACAATGTATTGTATTTCGCTTCACAAGAGAAAAAAGAGAGCTATACAGATAAAGAATATGAGCGAACCACAACAATCAAAGAAAAATGGCTTGAATTGAATAATTGTGTCCGAGAATATATCTCAAAATTAGAGGTTATTGATTAGGAGGAATCTCATAATGGAAAAAATGAAAATGGAATCCGCAAACATTACGGATATGAACATAGATAAGATCGCCGCACTGTTCCCGAACTGCATTACGGAAACGGCTGACGAGAACGGCAAACTGAAAAAGGCGATCAACTTTGAGATGCTCCGTGCAATGCTGAGCGAGGATATTGCCGAGGGTGATGAAGCCTATGAATTCACATGGGTGGGCAAAAAGGCGGCTATTGCCGAAGCTAACCGCCCTATCCGCAAGACGCTGCGCCCGTGCGTGGAGGAAAGCGTGAACTGGGACACCACCGAAAACCTCTACATTGAAGGTGACAACCTTGAAGTGCTGAAAATGTTGCAGGAAAGCTATCTCGGCAAAGTGAAGATGATCTACATAGACCCACCATACAACACGGGAAATGACTTTATCTACCGTGATGATTTTGCCGTGTCTGCGGACGAATACGCAGAGGAAAGCGGACAGCTTGACGAGAACGGCAACCGCCTTTTCAAGAACACCGACAGCAACGGGCGTTTCCATTCCGATTGGTGCAGTATGATATATTCAAGGCTGATGCTGGCAAGAAATCTGCTGAGTGATGACGGTTTGATATTCATATCTATTGATGATAATGAAGTCTATAATGTTAGAAAAATCTGTGATGAAGTTTTTGGAAGCAATAATTATGTAAACCAATTTGCTTGGGTATCAAATATAACTGGACGGCAGATTGCAGGATTTGGTGCTGCTAAAACTTGGGAAAGCATCATTGTATATGCTAAAAATGCAATTCTTACAAATGGACTTACTGTTGATATTCGATTTGCAAAGGATAATATGCCTGATTCATATAAGGGATTTAACAAAGATATAAGGACTGATGAAAGAGGAGCGTTTGCTGTTGGTGATACATTATATAATCATAACAGAAAATTTAATGAGGAAACACGTCCTAATTTAGTTTTCAGCATTTTTTATAACCCGACAACTGAGAAAATTATAACTGGCGAAATAGGAGAAAAGAAAGCTGGATTTATCGAACTATTACCTCATAAGAATGGTGATGGTGTTCATAAATACCATGCGTGGAGATGGTCGAGACAGAAGATTGCTAAAGAGAGTTATGATTTGATTGTTCTGCCAAATTCAACTGGTGGTTACAAGATATATACACGAATCAGGGATTTTAACACTACTCTTTTAAAAGATATAATAACAAATATTTCAAATGGCGATAGTGAAGTACAGAAGTTATTCGATAACAAGAAATACTTTGATTATCCCAAATCTGTTGCCTTACTAAAACTGCTTATAAATTCTATAAGTGATAAAGAAATGGTTGTTATGGACTTTTTCAGCGGCAGTGCCACAACAGCCCACGCTGTTATGCAGTTAAACGCTGAAGACGGCGGACACCGCAAGTTTATTATGGTACAGCTCCCCGAAGAAACTGCCGAAGACAGCGAAGCATTTAAGGCAGGCTATAAAACTATCTGTGAGATAGGCAAAGAGCGTATACGCCGTGCAGGTTCAAAAATAAAATCCGAAACAGGTGCGGATATTGACTACGGTTTCCGTGTCCTCAAACTCGATGACACGAATATGCAGGACGTTTATTACACCCCTGCTGAAACAGATCAGCAGATGCTTCTCGGCTTTGAAAGCAATATCAAGCCCGACCGCACCGATCTTGACCTGCTGTTCGGCTGTCTGCTTGACTGGGGCTTGCCGCTTTCCATGCCGTACAGCTCCGAGCAGATAGAGGGTGTGACTGTGCATACCTATAATGACGGCGACCTTATCGCCTGCTTTGACAAGGCTATCCCCGAAAGCGCCATAAAGACCATTGCAAAACGTCAGCCGCTGAGAGTTGTGTTCCGTGATGACAGCTTTGCAGACAGTCCGTCGAAGATCAATGTCAGCGAAATTTTCAAGATGCTCTCGCCGGATACAAGGGTGAAGGTGATATAATATGAAATTACAATTCAAACACCAAAAATTCCAGGCTGATGCGGCAAAAGCTGTTGTTGATGTGTTCGCAGGACAGCCCTATCTCACCCCTACATATATGATAGACCGTGGCGCAGAATCTGCAAGGCAACTCACCGATACCGATGAGGAATTCACAGGCTGGGCAAATCAGAAACTTATCCCTGCCCTGACAGATGATATGATACTGGAGCGTATCCGCAAAATTCAGCGTGCAAATCAGATAAAGCCTTCGGACAAGCTGGAGGGGCGGTATAACCTCACAATCGAAATGGAAACAGGTGTCGGCAAGACTTACACCTACATAAAGACCATGTATGAGCTGAACAAGGCTTACGGCTGGAGCAAGTTTATTGTTGTCGTGCCGAGTGTGGCTATTCGTGAGGGTGTGTACAAGTCTTTCCAGATCACGCAGGAGCATTTTGCAGAGGAATACGGCAAGAAGATACGCTTTTTCATATACAACTCTGCAAGGCTCACCGAGATAGACCGCTTTGCATCTGACAGCAATATCAATGTCATGATAATCAATTCGCAGGCGTTCAACGCAAAGGGCAAAGATGCTCGCCGTATCTATATGAAGCTCGATGAGTTCCACAGCCGCCGTCCTATCGACATTATCGCAAAGACAAACCCCGTGCTTATTATAGATGAACCGCAGTCGGTTGAGGGTAAGCAGACAAAGGAACGTCTGAAAGAGTTTCACCCGATACTGACACTCCGCTATTCCGCAACGCATAAATCCGACAGCATTTATAACATGATCTACCGCCTTGACGCACTGGAAGCCTATAACAAAAAGCTCGTTAAAAAGATTGCGGTTAAGGGTATCAGCGCAAGCGGAACAACGGGAACAGAGGGCTTTGTGTTCCTTGAAAGTATCAATGTTTCGGGTGCAAATCCGACAGCTACTATCCGCTTTGATGTCAAGGGAAAAACAGGTGTCCGTCAGGTCAGCCGAACCGTTAATGAGGGTTTTAACCTCTACGATCAGTCAGGACAGCTCGAAGAATACAAGAACGGCTATACCATTTCCCGTATTGACGCAAGGGACGATCATATCGAATTCCTGAACGGCAAAAAGCTGTTCCTCGGTGATATTATGGGCAGCATAGACGAGGAGCAAATTCGCCGTATCCAGATACATGAAACTATCGTATCACATATCGAGCGTGAGAGACAGCTTTTCCATAAGGGAATCAAAGTGTTGTCGCTTTTCTTCATTGATGAAGTCGCAAAGTACAAGCAGTATGATGAAGCAGGACAGCCTGTGAACGGTATCTATGCGGATATGTTTGAAGAAGAATACAAGGCTGTCATTGAGAATTATCAGCGTGAGTTCGGTGATGACGATTATATCCGCTATCTTGATGCGATTTCTGCTAACAGCACCCATGCCGGATACTTCTCCGTAGACAAAAAGGGCAAGTTGACAGACGGCAAGATCGACAAGAAAGAGAAAACCTCGGACGATGTATCGGCTTATGACCTTATCATGAAAAACAAGGAGCTTCTCCTTGACCGTGATCCGAAGCGTTCGCCTGTGCGCTTCGTATTCTCCCACTCGGCTCTTCGTGAGGGCTGGGATAATCCTAACGTATTCCAGATCTGCACCCTGAAACAGTCCACAAGTGAAGTCCGCAAGCGTCAGGAAGTCGGCAGAGGTCTGCGACTTTGTGTCAATGAGGACGGAGACAGAATGGATACGGGTGTTCTTGGCAATGAAGTGCATAATATCAACGTGCTGACTGTTATAGCAAGTGAAAGCTATGACAGCTTTGCAAAAGGCTTGCAGAGCGAGATCGCAGAAGCAGTTGCATACAGACCAAAAACTGTTACTGCCGAGTTGTTCAAAGGCAGAGAGATCAGCGATGACAAGGGTAACACTCAGGTCATTGATGACGATCTTGCTCAGGCTATATACGAGGATATGATCTCCAACGGCTATATCAAGCGTGGACAGCTCACCGACAAATACTACGAGGACAAGGCTAACAATGAGATCAAGGTAGCAGAGGAAGTAGCTGACAGCGCTCCCGCTGTTATCGAGATCATTGAAAGTATTTATGATGAAAAGGCAGCTCTTCCCGAAGATGCCCGTAAGAATAATGTTGAGCTTAAAGTCGATAATAAAAAACTCGCTATGCCTGAATTTAAGGCGTTATGGGAGAAAATCAATTCCAAATCGGTATATGTTGTCGATTTTGAAACAGATGAGCTTATTCAGAATGCTATCAATACCCTTAACAACAAACTCAGGGTGCAGAAGATATTCTACAAGATCGAATCAGGCTCTATGGAGGGCATCAAGTCAAAGGAGGAGCTTGAAAAGGGCGAATCCATGAATAAAAACGAGTCCGCTACCGAAACAAGAGCTATCACCGCAAACAAGAGCGTAAAATACGATCTTGTTGGAAAGCTCGTTGCAGAGACAGGGCTTACAAGAAAAGACATTGTCCGTATCATGACAGGTATTGAGCCTGCGGTTTTCGGTCAGTATCAGTATAACCCCGAAGAATTCATACTCAAATCTGCTCAGCTTATCAATGAGCAGAAAGCAACAGCTATCATTGAGCATATCACCTATCACGCCCTTGATGATCATTACGGTACGGAAGTATTTACTGAACCTACTATCAAGGGCAAGCTGAACGTCAATGCAATGAAAGCTCAGAAGCACCTCTACGATCATATCGTATATGACAGCACAAATGAGCATGATTTTGCGACGGAGCTTGATACTAACAAGGCTGTTGCGGTGTATGTCAAGCTGCCGAACGGTTTCTATATCTCTACTCCTGTCGGCAAGTACAATCCTGACTGGGCGATAGCTTTCTATGAGGGCAAAGTAAAGCATATATATTTCATAGCTGAGACTAAAGGCTCTATGTCCTCTATGCAGCTCCGTGATATTGAAAAAGGCAAAATACACTGTGCTAAGGAGCATTTCAAGGCTATCAGCAGTGATAATGTTGTTTATGATGTGGTGGACAGCTATCAGTCGCTGTTGAATATTGTGGCAAAATAAGTATAAAAAATTGGAGCGTTACCATTATGGCAACGCTCCTTTTGTATTATTATCACAGAAATCGTGACATAAAATCGGACATATCTGTCATTAATAATTCTTCATCAATATACGCATTATTTGCACCGCGTCTTTCATAGTATTTTTTATCATAAAGAATTGGCTTTCCATTATTCTTTAATGTTAGAACCATAACTGTCTTGCTATAATACTTTACAGGCATCATATGCCTTGTAATGTATGACTTGGTGTTTTCATCAATTGGCTCTTGCTCAATCTTTTGTTTAATCAAATTAAAGTAAGCATCATTACTCTTATAGTATTTATTAGCCTCGGCATCAATTCCAGTAACATAAAAAGATTGAAATTTGTGTGCTTCAGTATTGTAGGCTTCATTATGCAAATTTGCATCTGATTCTTTATCAGCTATTCCAACTAAAACATAGCCTACAGCGTTTTTTTCAGTATTAGCCATCGCAGTTAATGTTTTAACTATTTTACTAATACATTTGATATTTTCTCTTCCATTAGATAAATCATGAAAACCAATTTTGAAGTCAAAAAGCTGCTGCTCAATTGTTGATTGAGTAAGAATATTTTCCAACCGACTAATCCAGTTGTCTTTAGCAGGATCAAAAGAATCGCTTTCTATGAAAAATGATTTTATTATTCCTTGAATTGCTAATACTTTTTCTTTTCTGTAGCTGGCTTTCCATTTATCTGTGGAAATATCACCGAATTCTCTCTGCCCTATTCCAGAAAGAACATTTCGCAATCCTTGAATATCTCCTATTTTATGTCCACTTGTAAGCAGATTATAAAAAGCAAGGAAAATAACTTGAAAACTTCTTCCTTTACCGTGTGCATCATCATTGAATATTAACTGACTAAAACCTTTTGTTTCTGCCAAAAGGCGTTCAAACTCATCAAAAACAGACATGAAACGAGAAATGATTTCCTGCTCCCCATCTCTTTTTATAGCAGAGTTGATTTTCTGCCTTAAAAGGAATCTATCTTCTTCTTCAAATCCATATATTATATCTAAGTTATGGGCTGTTGGAGAAATATCTGCACCAAGAAGAATATATATTAATAAATAGCTAATGAGTTCTTCGTCTCTTGATAACCTCATGTTCGCTAATGTTACAATTTGGTGCTTTACCCAAAAGACCTCAGAAAGATTAATGCCATAATTCAGTTTATTAGAAGCAAGACTGATTTTTCTCATTTTGGATAATGGTAATATATCATCAGATGAATCACGTCTGATTTGAGTTGATATAATACGCACGATATTACTAAAGCTTCCTATAGTTCCCGCTTGCCTAAGATCTTGACTTGAAAGTTGTCTACCAGTTGCGTTAATTCTACGAAATATTTCTTCAATTTGCGAGTCTTCAAAAGGGGTTATTGATAATGGAATCTGATAATTTGCTATATTCCTACACACTTCTCGATGAAGAGTCGGATGATTTTGAAATAATAATCCATTGTCTAACATTTCTTTAGTTTCAGGCATGGTTTCAAGATCAAAATAGCCTTCACCAGTTTCGGTTTTTACAATATATTCGCCTTGTAAAAAGCTAAAAATAGCTTCCAATCTCTGCATTCCATCTATTATTTCATATTTATCATTTGATTCCGCTAACAAAAAAAGTGGAACGGGATAATCATTAGAAATTGAATTAATGAATTTTTGTTTCTCTTCAAGCGTCCAAACCAATTTTCTTTGATATTTCCTATTTACAATAAATAAATCTTGTTTATACCAACTAAAAAGTCTTTGAATGTTTTCGTTTCTTACTAATAACTCTTTCATTATTATGCACCTAATATCCTTCTTGATGTTTCAAATATTTATTTGAAACATTTTGTATAGCTCTACATGATAATAGTTTTTGTAGTATATAATGCATTATATCACATTTTCACTTCGATTTCAAGATGTTAGTGATAATTATTTTATAAAAAAGCATGTAAAAATAGGAAAAAAGAAACTTGATGAAAAAGGCTCTTTAGCTTAGCAATTTACTCGTCCGAACATTCCTCCAGTCCATGCAATAGCTGAATGTAAACGCATTCTGCACGATCACGTTCCTCGCCCTCAGCGGTCATCATCATTTCAAGGAAATAAGCCTTTGCTTCCTCATAGTCCGTCCAGACCTCACGCTTACCGTTGCAGACTGTGGTGACCGTGCGTGTTCTCGGCATTGCCAATTCGGGTGTTTTTAACATAGCTGTGTACCTCCAAATCATTATTGTAGATACAGTATATACCATAATCGTGCAGAAGTCCAGCCTATCAGGATAATTGTAATAATCTTTGTGAAAGGCGCACCAAAAAGAGGGAAATCCCCGGTGCAATGCGCGGTATCATTCAAGTACATTCTGCCTTAGTTTTTTCTGCTGATCTCGACTCTGCTCCTGACGTAGATACTGCTCGATCTCATTCGCCGCCTGCGACAGTTCGTCTGCTTTGAGCTTGATAGCCTTATATCGAGCATTTTTCTGAGCCTTTTGCTGATTCAGATCTGCGATACGCCTATTCAGTTTTTCGGCACTCGGCACATGACCACTTGGATACCATTCCAACAGTTTCTTTTTCAGCTCATGATAATCCGATAAAGTACCGCCGTGAGCTTTTTTATACTTCTCCTGTTTCCGTCCGCTGAGGGACTTGTACTCATCATAATATGGCTTGAAAGTCCAGAATTTTCTAAGCGTTTCGGGACGTTCTTCAAGCTCCTTGATCTCGTCCGAAATAGCGTTAAGCTCCTGAACAAGCGCCACCCTCTCGCTGAACGCTGCGATGCTCTCGGCTTTCGCCTCCTCAGCGGACACGCCATACTTGGCAAGAATATTCATCGCCTTGCTTGTCAGTTTCATATTACTGCGGTCGATACTGTCACGGATAAACTTGTTTTCCTCCGCCTGCACAGGCACACGGACGATCCTTGCTTTCGGCTTGTACTCCATAGCATTTTTGTAGTGGATAATACGGCTTTTGATCTGCTCCGTTTCGTAAAACCACCCCAGCGTTTTTGCCCTCGTCATTTTGGCTCTCGGATTACGCTCTTTCTGCTCCGCAAGCATAAATTTCAGATCTATCGTATGCTCCGGATTGTAGTAGACAAGTATGCCGTTTTCGGCGCATTTCTGCAGAAAATCTGCAAAGTCATCGCTCTCCTTAACTACTTGGTCGATAGCATATTTCAGCTTGGCTTTCCATGACAGACCTTGCCTGTTCATGTCCCACTCCCAGTGCGACTTACCCTTGACTTCTTCGGGGTGTTCGATAACAGACAAATTATTCTCCTTGCAAAGCTCGTCCGATACGCGCCTGACCTCTGCCCATGCACGGTCTTTTTTCTTGCCCTGATTATGCTCTGTTTCAAAGGTTCTGCCCGTGATAAAATTCGTATTATTTACAACGATATGTGCGTGGATATGGTCATGGTCGGTGTGAATTGCGATGACATACTGATACTGTTCTTTCAGCAACCTATGGCATAGCTCCTGCGCTATCTCCATAGCCTTTTCGGGAGTGACTTCGTTGGGAGCGAATGACTGAATTATGTGCTGGGCTTTGGTGGTACTACGCCCTGTTCCGAAACGCTGTCGTACAGCTCGGAATTGCTCTGCTGCTCGGACGGGTTCTGTCTCGCACATAAAAGACTCGACAAACGAATGACCTCTGGTATTATTCCTGTCCACGATGTATTCAAGTGATCCGCACACTGAGTCGCTGATTGAATGTAGCTTAGTAACTGCCAAATCGCATTCACACTCTCTTTCGTAGTAGTTATATCTTCCTCATAAACCCGTCCTGTTTTATTGGCACATCGGGCTATCTGATTCACATTGGTGGATAAGGCTCTGACCGCCCCGATAATGCCGTTCATATCACCCTGATCCATCATCAGAACATAGTGCGCTTTTGCACACTCCCTGACATAGCTCGACTTCTTCACATGAAGCAACTCCGCCTGCTTGCAGATATGCTCCCATTCGGTATTATTGAAGCGGATATTGATGGTATGATTACGGCACTGACTTCTGCCGTCAAGATACTCCTGCTCATCTGCCGTAAGGTCATTCGGACTGACCTCGGATAGAGCCTTGTCAAGCTCCTCTTTCATACCGTCACAGGTGTAATTCAAGGCAAGCTCGGCGCTGTTCTTGTAACCGTAGTCACGCTTGTAGTTTTTCTCTGCTTTTGTCATAAATCTTTCCTTTCGTTCCTGACCGTATCAGCGGTCTTTTTTTATTTAGGGGTCTTAGGGGAAATTTTTCCCCTGACAAGCATCGTGTTTTGTTGCCCGTTTTCCGAAACGCGGCACAAAATACCGTGCTTGCGAACTGAGAGTGCCGATTTTTCATCGGCACAGCTTTTACCGCCTTTCGGCGGTTTTCTCGCTTTCATGGCGAGAATTGGAGCGATAGCGACTATATCTTTTTTCGTCGCTCCTGCCGACGATTATATTGTAAAATATCTCGGCGCAGTTATTGCGCAACTTGTGCGGCAGTTTGATGAAAATAATTAATAATTGGACGATTGACTTTTTTATGAAAATGATTTATACTGTTAATATCTATAATAGCTGGATCATAGATGTGTTGCAAATTAGGAGGTAAGAACTTGATGAGTATAACAAAATATGAAGAAATAAAAATTCGCACTAAGAATAATGAAATCTTATGGAAAAATATCCATGGAATTGCAACTGAAGATACAGCTAATATTATGGATAAAGCAATGTTAAATTGGCTTACCGAACTTACAAACACTCTTGAAATATGGATAAATAAGGGTTTGAATTTAACCACTGGAGAACTAATACTTGCAAGAACTAATCTTGGTAGTATAGTTGAATTTTGGCTAAGGCACTTTTATACTGCTTATTATGAAGATTATCAAAATAATCCTATAACGAACAAGAATAATGTTGCAAAAAATGCCCAAAAAGATGCATCTTTTGATGAGTTGAAAAAATTCAGTACTGGCATACTGTGGAAAGATGATACGGATCCTATGTATAAATGGGTAGATTCTATACAACATAAGCGCAATGCTATACACAGTTTCCTATATAAGGAAATCGGTACGCCAACGGAATTTTTGAATGATGTGGACTTTTTGCTTGATTTCATTAAGAAAATTGAAAATCAGCTACCCTCTATTTTAGATTGTATTGATGTTATTCCTTCTGGATATGTAGATATTGACGGATTGTTTTTTAACATCTAAGTTTAAATCGCATGAGCTGTAACAACACTTGTTTTTATTTGGCACTAAGGATATAATACTTAGTGCTATTTTTTTATCCGGACAAATTACACTGGGTAAAATGGAAATTTCACTAAAAGTTCGTGCGCAATTGCGGCTGGACAAATGGCTTCATTGTACCCGCCTAATAACATACCGCCCCTAAATAAAAGATCCCCAAGCTGCGGTTCG
>OHFM01000061.1_pt1 | contig 59114 bp, 54 predicted proteins | sample 1567511 | NCBI WGS metagenome assembly OHFM01 (sample SAMEA3879571, study PRJEB24766) | human gut metagenome | biome: human-associated habitat; feature: feces | place: USA | collected 1985/1987
ATATTCCTTTGTAAATCTCGGCAAATCACGGTCAGTTGAAAAGTACAAGACTACCAAAAGACTACTTTTCAACAGTTTTAAAATCAGCTTTTATGCCTTATCGTTAATAGGGTTATTACAGACATTATTGTTTCAGAGTTATCGTTAAAAGGGTTGTAACAGAAAGCAATTCCCTATACCTATATATAACAGCAGTTTTTGCTGGGTGTGCTTTGTTTTAAATGATGCTTATCGGAGTAAGTAAATATCATTCATATACCGCAGTTCATAAGCTTAAATAATGCAAACTACCAAAAGACTACTTCTCCCCTATTCTAAAATTTCAAGATATTCGCTTATTTTAATAATGACAACAGATTTTTGACATCCTGTACAATTTACAGGGTGTTTTTTCTATATGTAAAAACAGTAACATATTTTGAAAATATTGAATTCATCGAGCAAATGGTTTATACTTAAATTATATGATGCAGTTTTTTTGAAGATAAAACAGATGACCGATAGATTAAAGATAAATCTAAATTTTAAGTTATGGACATCTAATAAATTTATTTAAGAGAATATATGAGGTCACAGTGAAATAAGTAATGAACATGAATGCGAGTTAAATATTATTGAATTTAAGAATAGAACTATAAAAATTAGAAAAATGCGAAATTTCCCGCAACATACATGATGTTTCTTTTGAAGTACAAGAAAAGTATTTCAAAGGCGGTATCCTTCCCGAACTTGAAGATGAAAATGATTATAAATTAGGAATATGATTGCTAATTCCAAATTTACTATATTATTAATTTAGAAGGATGAGGAATTTATTAGAGGAACAATCATAGAATCGAAAAAGAAGAATGAATATGATATGTTTGAGTTTTTCATAGAACCCGCACATCAGGTGCAAGGCATTGTAGCATATGCACTGGAACTTGTAGAAAATTATTTTGAAGATGCTAAGGTGTTTAGACTAATTACTCCACCTCAAGTTGTAAGAAACTGTGTTTTCTATGTCAATAAATGTGGATATCAAATCGTAAAAGTACTTGATTTCAATAAAGGAGAAAATTATGAAGATTATTTATTAAAGAAATAAATTGAGTTAGTTACAATGTTGTGGTCAAGTATTTTTGTAACACCACAACATATGGACGAACTGGATTTAACTTCATCGGGAGCAAAAACGACCTATGAAAAAATCAAAAATTATGTGTTTGAAAGATATGGTTTAATTTTTTCTTTTCTCAACATAGTACAAGTTAAAACCAAGTGCGGAATTATTGAGCGAGGGAATTACAATAAGCCGAAATTTGAAAACGCCAAATAGACGCAATGCACTCTGGATAAAGTAAGAGTCATTAAAGAAGCGCTGAAACATTTAAGATAATTCCATAATAGATAATCCCCACATTTGATAAAACAAAAAACCTTGTAAAATGGTGATACCAAATACAAGGAGGTTATATTATGAGCAAAGGCTCGAAAATCAAAGAATAAATTATGCAATGAGAGAAGATTATTACTTGCCTTGCGTAAAAACAAAAGGGCAATTGAAACTGCATATCGGCGTGTGGACAAACCGACGCAGACAGTACCTCAAACAATATCATTGAATCAGATATTATAATCTGCTTACTTTGGAAAAGCTGTATCCATATCTTTCCGACATTGAGAAACAGGCAGAAAAACTGTTTTTGGAACTTGTCAAAGCACTTGCTGATAAGAAAAATATTACGGAAGAATTCAAATCTGAAAATTCAATGTTGTGGATGCAAAATATGAACTCTGGGATAAAAAAGAAGAATTGCTCCTGTAGGAAGCCAACAAGGATTGCATTCGTCAGTGCATAGCTTATATGGTTGCCTACCTACAAAGTGGGTCGGAAGAAATCACAGAACACAGTAAAGCTCTGGTCAGAAGGATGATTGAAAGAATTACGGTGTACGATACCTGTTTCGTGGTAGAGTTCAAGTCAGGTATCAAGATAACGATAAACGAATACGATGAAAACGATGGTGTAATGCTCAAACTTTGGTCTGGGCGTTTTTTCGCTCTATCACAAAACTATGGAAAAGTCAAAAAGTTTGTGTTATAATCTTATTCGGTGTATTGGCGGTAAGTATCGGGGCGCTTGCCCACTACTTTTCAAGGAGGTATTACCATGAAGGTAAATCCGAGAACCGTCAAATTTGTTCTGGATCTTGTCGCAGCACTTGCTGTGACTGCGGCCGGCGTTGTAGCTAAATACTACATCGACACGCCACAGGGCATGTGACGCTAAGGCACATGGTCCGAAACGACTGTGTGCCTTTTTTCTTAGGAGGAGTAAATGGTGGATAGAACAGTTAATTATAAAGAGATATTTGAAAAGTATTTACAGCAAATTAAGAGCATAAGAAATCCAAAATCCGAGAGACCAGAAATGGTGGATTTAGAGTGGAATCGTGTCCTTCAGAATGTTGTATTTGACTTTGGAGGACATGAATTTGCAAAGTATACAGATGTCGTTGGTGCTGCAAGAAACATCTCTATTCGCTGTTTACATGAAATAATTTACCATCTTCAGACAAAAACCCTGCTGTTCAATTCTATCGACTACTCAAGTATCAAGGATAAAATTCCCAATATTTGCTTTGTACTTCAGCATTTGAAAACAAAGGAATTATTGATTTTCAAGGAAATCGAAGATTGTAGCTTCTGGAAAATCAAAGGAAGAGAACCAGAAGCGATTGCAGATTTTATGAAGAATGTTTCTGCTAAAAGTTGCAAGTATATTTATCTTGTGTATGACTATGCGTATTTGCAAGTTATTGGACACAATGATGATGAAAGTGATCCAGGCAGAGGGTATAATTTTTATTCGTTAAAATGGTTTTTTGAGACATATTACGGAGCTGAGGAATATGGGAGATTTCTTGATGAATTAAATCATTATCTCAAAGCGGTTAATGATTATCTGGGATACATTTTGTTGAAGTCTTTGACTCCAAATGCGATGCTTAATTTCAGAAAAATAACTGAAAGAAAGATTATTGACTACCCGTATGATAGATTGATGGCAAGGAAAGCTAAAGAGTACGAACTCAGTGCTGATGCGTTTAAACTAATTCGGCAGCAGTTTATCGATGCATCCACATATTTGATTGCATTGGGGAATAGCGATTTTTCAGAAAGTTTGATTACAGCCGAATGGCTGTACGATTCAATGAAAAAGGCTCAGGCAATAGATTTGACCGTTATTGGTATGGGTTATTTTAAAGCTGTTGAGCAATTGCTGTACAGTTTGATTTGTCTTCATGCAAATGAAGGTCGCCAAATGAAAAAGGACTTCTCTCGTAAAGATTTGCCCTTTATGGTGGATCTGACTGACACTGCGATTGAGGATGAGGCTATTGATACGACAATTGGTGCAATGGCAAATTTCTATAAAGATAACCTCAATATGTTACGTGGTGAATTGAATTGGCACACAAGGAAATATGTGCGTGAAACTATCTTTGAATATGGAGATTTGCGAAACGGATATTTCCATAAAGATAACATTCACGACTGGAAGAAAATCGATACTATCAGAGATGCAACATTTTCGATTATTTTTCTCCTTCTCGGCTCCCATAGCCTTTCGGAGCAGAACTCATCGAAGTTGGGAATGCCGCAAAGGAATGAATACAGTGATTATGCAAAACTCTGTGAGTATGTAAATTTCCATTCAGGAGATTTATTCTTCATTGATATTGGACACGATACCGAGGGACTTGCCTTCGGATGTAGAGATATGAATTCGACTGTTATTGAAAATAGATATGTTCAGTACTCCGGTATGTATTTAAAAGAACTCGGACAAGGCGGAAGAACGATTCTTTTTAAAGAAGATCATCTTCCAAAAAGTATCTACTTAGGGAAGTTCGTATTTGCGCAGACAGAAATGGTTAAGGCAACTCCTGTGAAAGTGCGGAAGATTTTTGAGAACGGAAAATTCGTTGGTCCTGATATCATAGAAGAACAGAACTTTGATTATTAGGAGGAAAAATACTGCGTATGAATGATATTAATCTTGAAAAATTTGAGTTTTGTATGAAGAACCGTCCGCATGTTGTTATTCTTGGTGCCGGTGCAAGTTGTGCGACTATACCTAATTGGGATAAAAACGGAAAATGGATATCGGCAATGAGTGGATTCATCGATAAACTTGGATTAACGGATATTATTTCAAAGGTGAATATCGAAACGGATTCCGATAATCTTGAAGATATTTATATGGAATTAGATACTAGGAGCAATAACGAACCCGATTGTAACAGAGTGAAAATTGAATTAGAAAAAGTCATTAGAGAGTATATGAGTAGTTTCGTTTTGCCAGATGAACCCACTATTTATGACTTTCTTGTAATGAGTTTGACAAGTAAGGATTTGATAGCAACATTTAATTGGGATCCTTTTTTAGTCCAAGCAATATCGAGGGTTCAAAGATATACTAACAACATTCCGCAAGTAGCATTTCTGCATGGAAATGTTGCAGTGGAATACTGTGCAGATGATATATCATGGGAAATGTTGGTAGACTCTGTAGATGCCAAAAACCTCTGACTCCGATGAAATTGCTGTTCCCTATTAAGAAAAAAGATTACACCACTGATGTTGCAATTTCAAAGTCATGGGATGACTCACGAACGCTTTACAAACCGCAATATTCCTTTGTAAATCTCGGCAAATCACGGTCAGTTGAAAAGTACAAGACTACCGTAAACAAGAAAACGGCAAAGCCATTCTGCATATCCATACAAGCCACATTGAGTGTGTAGTATTGATGTCAAGGGTTTAGAAATAAGGTGGAAAAAGCCTTGAAATAAGGACTTTTAGATAATTTTTTGAATGAAAAAGGAATACTTGAAAATCTTAAAATGTCCGATAAACTCTAGACTTATGCCAAGGTCGAGTAGACAGGAATGTTAAGTATAGGTTGAGTAGATAGAACGGTTGAAAAAGAACTGTTCAGCTGTATTTATATTGAAAAATAGGTTAATCAACATATAAGATTGAGATAATAGTATAGTTGTAAAATGCCTAAAAACACAGTAATTCAGCGTTTATTTATGTATTTAGATAAAAACCAGGAATCTGATATCAAGTGCGTAGTATGGCAAAAAAACAAGGTGAAAAATCCTTGAATTGAAATAATTTCCAAGAGTTGATATATAAATGTCAGCTCTTGGTTTTATCGTTTTATGACAAAGACCTAGTATATCTATGGATTGACAGACTTTAAGTGGTATAAGACTGTGGAGATAAAAATCATATTAGAGGAGATGGTTAAATGGAAAGATATTTTGATAATCGCGGCAATTACAATGTTGCTTATTATGCTGTTCCTATTGATGAAAGAATGAGAAGTACCGCTTTGAATTTTGCAAAGAGGATTATTCTTTCAGATAATCAGTATTCTAGATTATTGCCAACTGAGGTGCGCAATTCTAAAGATGTAACTATGCAACATAAGATAGAAATTCAACGGACGTATATGGGCAAATTAGGTGAAATAGCTTTTTTGAAGTTTTTGAATGAAAACAATAAAAAAGTAAATATTAATGGGATGTTTCGTGTTTTTGAGGGTCAGAAAAACGTAGATTCTTTTGATTTTATGACCGCTACCGGTCAATCTGTTGATATTAAAACAGGATTCCGTAACATTCATAGACGATTGTTAGTTAATATAGATCAATTTGATAACAATCCTAAAGACTTTTATGTCGCTGTAAAATTGGATGCCCTAGATACTGATTCTAAACAAAAGTTGGTGGATTGGGATAATATTTCAATAGCTAAAATAGTCGGATATGCTGACTATACTTATATGAAGAAATATGCTCCAATTAATGACTTTGGAGAAGGACCTGCCAGATGGCTATTTTATAATAAATTAATGGGGATAGATAAATTGTTGAGTAAATTTTAACTGAAATAAACCTTAAGTCGTTTGTGAACTTAAGGCTTTTTTCATATTAAAAAACTGCGTAAAATATATAGTAATAGATATAAAACATAACAAAACTTCTTGATAAAACAAGCAAGATACGGTATAATATAATCGAATTATTATAGCTATTTATATAGTGCAGAGGTGACAAGAATGAGCGAAAATATAAACGAGAAATGGATAAGCATTGAAGAGGCAGCGGAATATTTAGGCATTAAGCCTGTAACTGTACGAGATTGGATAAAGAAAGGAAAAGGCATCCCGGCTCATAAAATTGGCAAAAAATGGAAGTTTAAATATTCCGAATTAGACACTTGGGTCAAGAGTGGACAAAGTGCTATAAAATAAATGTTACGGGTAGGCGCGAAATGGCAAGTGATATGTTGATAAATGCATTGAGAATAACAAACGGTTATCTAAATCAAAACTATAGCAAGAGTGAATTGAAGATAATTCGTGATGAAATCAGTGCTATTATAGATGAGCCATTGACAATTTATGACTCATCAAACAGGCCTTATTCATATGAGGAGATGCAGGAATTGTTATCTACCTTAAATGAAAAGGAAACGATAAGGAAGAACAAAGGTGTGTATTATACGCCTTTAGATGTAGTTAAGTTTATTTTAATCAATAGCGTTAAGATGGTTTGCAATAGGTTGAAACCGAATAATCTTCATGTACTGGATTTAAATGGTATTCCTTATAGTACTTTTTGCTATGAGAAAACAGTATATGATCCAACATGCGGTTCTGGCGTTTTCTTGTTGACAGCATTGGAACTAAAACTGGATTTACTTGATTTGCATCATACCAATGTTACAAAAGGAAAAATTAGAAAAGTGGTTGAGTCAATAAAGGGCAACGACTTAAATATGGACTCAGTTAAGATTACAAAAATTCGTCTTTTCCTTTGTGTTCTTCATAGACACGGGGCGGCAAAAATAAAGGGACTTTCGGAAGTACTTAACAGATGTTATGAATGTTATGATTATGTTGAGCATAGTCCAAACATGGAAAATAGATATGACATTATCGTCGGAAATCCTCCGTATGTTGAAGATGTAAAAAGTGAATCAACACCAGAAAAAAAATACGGGAACATTTATGCAAATGTGCTGGAGAATGCATCTTTACAACTGAAACCAGGTGGAGTTTTAGGCTTTGTCATTCCGCTATCGTATGTTTCTACACCACGGATGAAGAAAATTCGTAAAGAATTATATGTTACCATTCCAGAACAATATATCCTGAGTTATTCTGATAGACCTGATTGTTTATTTACTTCTGTCCATCAAAAGTTATGTATTTTGCTTGGCAGAAATAAAACTGGAGCAAAAAATATATTGACCGGAAATTATAAGTATTGGTATAGAGAAGAAAGACAGGATTTGTTTAATACAACCGAGGTTGTAAAGAACAATTATGTTGAAGATGATTATATCCCGAAACTTGGAACAAAACTGGATACTTCCGTTTATAGAAAATTAACAGGGTTTAAAACGCCCATTATAAACTTGCTAGAAAAAGATGGTGAACCTTTATATTTAAATATGAGGGCAGCGTTTTGGATCAAGGCATTTCTGAATGAGCACACAGGAACAGAATACAAAATTTTCATGTGTGCAAATCAAGATTATGCTAATTTCTGTATGTGTTTGTTGAATTCTTCGTTGTTCTGGTGGTATTGGATTTGTGTGTCTGACTGTTGGCATATAACACGAAAAGAACTTCACGGATTTAAGGTTCCACAAATTGTAAATTTTGGGGAAGTTAATAGATTGGCAGTCGCATTGGAAAACCAATTAGAAAAAACAAAATTGTATGTTGGTACAAAACAAACAGAGTATGAATATAAACATAAAGAATGCATTGATACAATTCATCAAATTGATGACTGCATAAACGAATTATATGGATTAACTGAAGAAGAAGGTCTGTATATTAAAAATTTCGCATTTCGATATAGAATCGGTGGAGGTGTCGAAAATGAATGTAATTGACCTGTTTTCAGGATGTGGTGGTTTGTCTTTGGGATTTATCAAAGACGGATATACCATAAAAAAAGCAGTCGAATTTGATCCGAATATAGCAAAAACATATAAGATAAATCACCCGGAGGTTGATGTCATCGTTGATGATATTCGTAATATCGACCAATCAGGAGTCTTTAAGTCCGGAGACGCTGATGTGATTATCGGTGGCCCACCTTGCCAAGGTTTTTCTATGGCAGGTGCAAGAATAAGAAATGGCTTTATTGATGACCCTCGAAATTATCTTTTTAAGCATTATTTCAATGTTGTAAAAACGGTGAAACCAAAAGCCTTTGTAATGGAAAATGTTAAAGGTATTATGACCATGCAGAATGGGAAGATTTTTGAAGAAATACTTAGGATTTTTTCAGACTCTGAGATGTTAGACGGAGAACCTTATCAATTACATTATAGAGTTGTAAAAGCAGTTGAATTTGGTGTTCCTCAGAAAAGGGAAAGAATGATAATCGTGGGTACGAGAAATACTGATTTTGATTTTGATAAACTTTGGGAGCAGACAAAATCAGATATACTTAAAGATTATCCTCATTATTTTGATACAGTTACAGTTCAGGATGCAATAGGAAACCTTGGTGCAACTACGATAGATGGTTTAATAGATAATCCTATGCCGGTTACAGATTATCAGCGATATCTAGCATCAGAGAAAACTAGACTGACAAATCATACAAAAACAAATCATTCAAAGATTGCAGTTGACAGAATGAGCAGAGTAGCAAATGGAGAAAACTTCACTGCTTTAGAAGAAAAAATAAATTCTGTTCACAGTGGCTCTTATGGAAGATTGTGTTGGAGTGAGCAGGCTCCTACAATTACAACTAGATTTGACACACCTGCTGGTGGCAGATTTATTCATCCTATTGAGAATAGAACTCTTTCTCCAAGAGAGGCGGCAAGAATACAGAGTTTTCCAGATGATTTTGTTTTCTACGGAAATAAAACCTCTATATGTAAACAAATCGGGAATGCAGTTCCGCCAAAGGTGTCCTATTTCTTGGCACGTTTGATAAGTAAAATAATATAGCTGGAGGTATATGAAAATGAATGCAATTTTACAAAACAAACTAGACGCATTGCAAGAAGCAAGTGATTATGAATGCTGGTATTTGGTAAAACAGCCTACTGCATTTGATAATATTTGTTATCTGGTTTCTTTTCTTAAGGAATATAAATCAAAAGAGATATCAGAAAGTTTACAGGACTTCATAGGCAAAAAAGTGACAGAAATCAATGCAAGCAAGCCAGATGTTGAAATTTCAAATAATTATAGAGCATTGAGAGTAGCAGCATTCTTCGGACTTATTACAATGACTTCTACAAAATATGAAGAGGCAACCATTACTGAAACTTTTGAAGAAATCAATAATCGTTGTGGCGGTGAATTTGAAAAGAAAAAATTGTACGAAGATATTATTCAACGCCAAATTGAAAAGATGTATATCAGTTCAACAGTGGACGAAGAACATAATGGAGTAAGGCAGAACTATCGTTTGTACCCAGTTATGTTACTGTACAAAGTTTTAATCGAATTAGGAAGAGCTACTGGAAGTTACTCTATTAGTATGACTGAATATAGATATTTAGTTGCAACAACGGAAGTCTTTGAGAGTTTCCTTGAAACTTTATTGCTGGTTAAATTATTAAGGGAAGATTCTTCTGCTAATAATGAATTTGAACAGTATCGTAATAAGTTCGACAACCGCTTGATTCAAGCATTGAAACAGCTACCGACATTAATGATTGATAGAAACTCAATAAAACTGAATCCGGATAAAATTTCTGAAGTTGCGAAGAAAGTTTTCATTTTTGAAAGTAATCCGAATATTTTTGCAACTGAAAACTATCTTGGCTTTTTGGGTTCATCCAAGTCATTGTTTGAACTGGATGACTTTGAAAACGAAGAGGTAAAAGATAATTCTGATAATAGAGAAGTTGAATCCCAAAACGAAGAAAAAGTATCTAGAGTTGAAAATGGAACAAATGTCCTTCTTTATGGTGTCCCTGGCTCTGGTAAGAGTTGGACGATTGAACATGAGTATTGCAAACCAGGAACAATTGTCGAACGTCTTGTATTCCATCCGGATTACACCAACGCTGATTTTGTTGGTCAGATTCTGCCCGTTGTAGACCCTGTAGATAAGCAGGTTACTTATGAGTTTACGCCAGGACCATTTACTAATATTCTTCGTTCTGCATATTTGAATCCGTGTCAAAAATATGTGCTGATTATTGAGGAAATCAACAGAGGTAATGCACCTGCTATCTTCGGGGATATCTTCCAACTTCTTGACAGAGCGGTCGAGGAGAAAACGATAGAAGAGGTCACTTACCCTACTGGTACCAGTGAATACGGTATCACAAATGAAAATGTGGCTCGTGTTGTATATGGTGATGGCGCACACAAGGTTCGTATTCCATCCAACCTCTCTATTCTTGGAACTATGAATACATCGGATCAAAATGTGTTTACCTTAGATACTGCTTTCCAGCGCAGATGGCGAATGCGTCTCATTGAGAATAATTTTAACAATGTGAGAGCATCTTTAGCTAATGCACCTATTTTGGACACCCAGATTACTTGGCGCAAGTTCTGCGAAACTATCAATAGCATCATTATAAGCAACAAGGCAAAAATGGCGTCCGCTGAGGATAAGCGCCTTGGTGTTTACTTTATTCACGAAAACGACTTGAAATTTGATGATCGTGCATTGCCAAGTGGAGATTATCCGACTTTGACTGTCGAGGTTGATGCTCTTATGAAGAAGGAGATACTCGGAACAATTCATGACGATGAAAAGATTCGTTTGGAGCAGATTCGTGAGGCGATTATTCAGAATCGTGTTTTCCCAGAAAAGGTAATTAAGTATCTGTGGGATGACGCGTTTAAGTTCAACCCAGAAACTCTCTTTGATACCGAAACAATGGAAAGCCTGGATCAAGTTATTCGTGCCTTTGTTTACAACAGTGGCAAGGAGCGTTTTAATATTTTCAAACCCACTGTTCGACAGTTGTTGTATTCAGACAATCAGTAAAGAAGTAAATTTCTGCAGAAAGTGAGGTGGTTCGCAACTATGGATTTACAAAAAAATATTAGGGAGCGTTGCCATGTAAATACAAATGACGAGGGTGACAGTTTTGTTGGTGTAAAGGCCGATACCGACGATGCAGTGATTTATTTCCCTATTGGTTATCAGCTTCCTGCAAATGATGATGACCTTCGTACCGATATAAATAATCTGTTCAATGTGCTGGCTGCCTTCATGAAAGAAGACAAGGTTATAGAAGAATCTAAATTTGCTGCGCCTAGAACGGTTGACTTTCCTATGCATGCTTATCTTAAAATTATACGGGAATATTTGCGAACGGGACGATATTATACTGAAACAGACCCACAATATAAGACGGACACTAAGGGACGTGCATCATGGCCTCGGACAGTTAGAGAGCAAAGAGCGTTAATACAAAAGAACGGCTCGTTAATTTTTACAAATATGACTGTTCGCTCATCAACACCAAACGCAAATAAAAAGATAACGCAAATTCATAAATACTGTGTTTATGAGGCGTTTGAAAAGATGGGATGGCTATATGTCCCATATATGCCGGAAAAACCAGGTCCGCATCCTGAAAATCGAGAGGCAATCTATACACTTGAAAAGAAGTTGGCCTCGACTCACAATGATGTGGAGCAGGAGTTGTTCACTGCTATGAAGAATATGCTTATTTACATAGATGAAAAGACATCTGAAAAACAGTATTTCTTTGGCACGGATTTCTTTGAACGTGTATGGGAAAAAATGATTGATAAGGCATTTGGCATTGAGAACAAGGAGCAATATTTTCCTCGTACCAGATGGTTGCTTGACTATGGACGGCAAAAGGTCAAGACACCGCTTCAGCCAGACTCTATTATGATTTACAACGACAAGGTCTATGTGCTTGATGCAAAACTATACCGTTTTGGATGCAATCCAGACAAGCCGGATTTCTTGCCTAACAGTTCTGATATAAATAAGCAGATAACTTATGGAGAGTTTATTGCCAAGGCAAAGGGAGTCCCTGCAGATAGGCTTTACAATGCCTTTATCATGCCGTTTAATAGTGCGAAGAACGGATTTTGGACACTTGATGCCAACGGAAATATTGTTCCGGGATTTACTGGTAATATAGGAAATGTTGCAGAAGCTATCGGAGACTGGAAACCAAATCCTCAAAAATATGAGCGGGTGCAAGGAATTGTAATGGATACTCGATTCCTCATGTACAACTACATAACTATGCCAGAGCAGCAGAAACGATTATTGGCAGATGCAATTGAAAAAGTTGATACAAGAGGTACAATCCCACAACCTACAATATAGCGAAAGGCTCTACCTTCGGAAAATGAAGGTGGAGCCTTATTTTTTTGCTTGTTATTATATGTTGCGGTTACGATGTCGTTGTGATGATGCTGCCCCACGACATTGTTCACAACAATATCGTTTGTTGCCACGGGTAGTTTTAACTAGAAAGTACTTGTCTCGTTTGCAGTTAGGGTTTTCACATTCTTTGTAAATTTCAACACCAGCCTTCATATAGAAGATAGAAAAGTAGATTGCTTGAATCAGCGTATCAACTTGCCATGTTGCCGTAAGCTTGCTACCATCATACTTTGGGTGAATACCCTGGATGTTATGGTTGATTTCTTCTGCCACAACAATTCGCGCAATTCTCACAAGCGCCAATTTGATATTATCGCTAAAAGTTGTCTCATCAGTGTGAGAATACAGTTTAATTGAGTTGAAACACACATCTTCAATTACAGAGACCTCGGTCTGAAAATGATAATAGAAATCAATTAGGGTTCTTGTTTCTTCATCTTCATCTTGGCATCCCGTATACATTGCCATGATGTGTTTGAACCGTGAATCTTTGCTACCAGGGACTTTTGTATCAGCCCCACTTCTAACCGCATTGTAAAATTCGATATCTATAGGGTTCTTCTCTCCAATCATTGTGTCTTGTACCGAATATGTTCCTTTAACGAACACCTCTGGTACGCTACCTAAATCAGGAAAATAATTGTAGTTTTCAAGTAGTGTACTGAATTTGTGACGGCAGGTTTCATACTGTACTTCTGTCGTATTGATATGCATTACAGGTGAATACAGAAGGTATGTTGCGTGGATGAGCATTTTTTTATAATTCTTCTTGCCAATGGCATTCATAAGGCGTATGGTTGCCTTTATTCTGTTGACTACTTCCAGCAGAGTCACTGCATCCACAGATTCAAATTCGTCGCATGATAATGGTAGAAGGAACCCGTATGTTTCAAAAAATTCAATATGTTTGTCAATATTGCCATTAGGAAGAGCAAGAATTTTACCGAGAATATTTTGCTCGATAACTCCTCCTGCTTTACCTGTAAGGTTTAACCCAGTCTTTGCTGAATATGCAAAACGGAGAGTTTTTGACATATCGTTATATAGCTTTAATGTGGTCTTGGGCGGTTCGTCCGGGGCCACATTTTCTATATCTTTGGCACAAAAACAGCCAAACCCATCATATTCAAACATTGTATTTAAAATTATTTCTGGAATTTTCTTATCCATATTGTTTTCTCCTTTTTGAACTCATAAATATTAAATAACAAAAACCCTTACCTTATTATGAATTAGTTTACACGAAGGTATTCTATTTATTCTAATTATACTAAAAAATAATGGTAATTACAATGGTAAACCGTTATTTATACATATAAAAATAATGGTTTTTTATGTCAATTACATTATTTTAAAAACTATAGTAATATGTTAATACCATCAAATATGATGAGATTAAATTCAAAGTCTGAATAGCGCTATAAGGACGGCGGATACATTCATAAATTCACTGGTATGGTTATGGCCATACAGGAATCAAGATGTAACCACCGTGGTTTTATGCGCTTTTCTTCAGAAATCGAACCCGTGGGCATCTAGTTCATGGGTTTGTTTATGTTCCGCCGTTGCAAAGACGGAAAGGAACGAGAATGAATTTGAAAATCCGTTACGAGAATAAGTACCAGACAGTAGAGGTAAACAGTGATGAGATGTGGGTCAGCTTGTCTTTAGAGGGTGATGATAATCTCACACAGGAAGAAAAAGAAACAATGATACAGGAAACTTTTGAAGAACAGTTTAACAGGCCAGAGTACAACAGCTGGCACAAGTTTAATCGCCACCGTGGAAATTTGAAAAAGCAGTTCCGCAAGGATGACGAGGAGTCTGATGAGAGTGATGGTATTGATACTGTTGCTGATAATTCACAGGAAGAAGAACGCAACGGTCAATATGAATACGAGGCATTGTGTCAGCAAATCCGCAAGGCACTGAAATCTGAGTATGCCGATGTAATCATTGCAGTTTGTCTTGATGACATGACACCTGAGGAATATGCATTAAAAAACGGTTTAAAAAGGGATGCCGTGTACAAGCGTTTACAACGGGCAAAAAAGAAAATGCGAGAAATTTTCTAAAGTTGTCCAATCTGACCCTCTCCCACGGCTATTAAATGAGGGTCAACCTCAATAAAATACAGGAGGTAATTCTAATGAGTGAATTACAGATTTTTAAGAATGCGGAATTTGGCTCTGTCCGTACATTGGCAATAAATGATGAGCCGTATTTTGTGGCTAGGGATGCGGCAGAAATCCTCGGTTACAGTAATCCTCGCAAAGCTATCATCGACCACGTTGACGAAGAGGATAAAACAGATGGGGTAACGATTCGTGACTCCATCGGTAGAGAGCAAACACCTGTCTTAATCAATGAATCAGGTCTTTATAGCCTTATCCTTTCCAGTAAGATGCCAAATGCTAAAAAGTTCAAGCGTTGGGTTACAAGTGAAGTCCTCCCTGCTATCCATAGGCACGGCATCTATGCAATAGATGAGGTTCTGAACAATCCCGATATGCTAATTGCAGCACTCACTGAATTAAAGGCAGAGCGAGAGAAAACAAAATTGTTAACGGAAACTGTAGCTGTTCAGAAACAGCAGATTTCAGAGATGAAACCAAAAGCATCATATTATGATGTGGTGCTTAACTGCAAAGACCTTGTTGCAATTTCGGTAATTGCGAAGGACTACGGCTGGAGTGCAAACCGAATGAATCAATATCTTCATAAAAAAGGCGTGCAGTACAAACAGGGAAACATCTGGCTATTATATCAGAAATATGCCGAAATGGGCTACACCCACACAAAGGCCCACAATTATGCGGGTAGCAACGGAACACTTCATACAAAACCACATACTTATTGGACTCAGGCAGGTCGTCTTTTCGTTTACGGATTGCTAAAGGCTGATGGCATTCTGCCTACAATGGAGAGAGAGGAAACAGATGTCGATTGATAAATACAACGCAGAGGGTTACTTTGACCCGGTTACATATGAGGCCTTGACAAAAATTGAAAAGGAAGAGCGAGCGGCACGAAAAGCCGCCGCCTTCCGACCTATGGTTTATATCTGCAGTCCTTATTCCGGTGATATAGAAAGAAATACAGCTAATGCCAGAATGTATTCAAGATTTGCTGTTGCAAAGAACACTATACCCTTTGCCCCACACCTTCTTCTTCCTCAATACTTATCAGAACAGCACGAAAGAGGTCTTGCAATGTTTATGAATAAAGTATTTCTCGGAAAATGTGCTGAACTGTGGGTGTTTGGTTATTGCATTACCGAAGGTATGGCAGAAGAAATTGCACTGGCAGAAAAAATGAAAAAGAAAATCAGATACTTTTCAGAAGATTTGAGGGAGATAACAGAATGATTAAACTAACTATTTATACGGCAGACTGTACCCACAGTCTGTCTAATTGCATTTATCCTAATAAACATATTATCACAGATGAAACATCTATGATAAAGGCGATGAAATGTGACCATGTCACGGCAGAATATAAGGATAATTATCGCAGTAATTCCAACTTTATCAGTGCTGATAATGTTCCTCTCGATTGTGACAACGACCACAGTGATAATCCTGATGATTGGATTACGCCTTTTGAAGTTGCTATGGCTTTTCCTGATGTTGCCTTTGTTGCTGTTTACAGTAAAAGTCATATGAAAGTAAAAGACGGCAGGTCTGCTCGTCCAAGATTTCATGTGTACTTTTCTATACCTAAAATGACAGACTCTAGAGAATACACGCTCCTTAAGAAAAGGATAGTTTCTTCTTTTCCCTACTTTGATAGTAATGCACTGGATAGTGCAAGACTGCTCTTTGGTGTGGCAGAACCACAGGTAGAATTCTATGACGGCAACAATAACATCGTAGATTATCTTGACGATAAGGATTTTGAGAATTGGGATAATCAGCAGAGCGAAATTCCGCAAGGAAAGAGAAATAATACGATGTCACATTATGCAGGAAGAATCATCAAACGCTACGGTGATACCGACGAGGCTTATAAGTTGTATTTACAGAAAGCAGAAAAATGCAATCCTCCTCTTGCTGATGAAGAACTGAAAATTATTTGGAACAGCGCTCTAAAGTTCGGTGAAAGGGTTTCTTCACAGGCAGGATATATTCCACCCGAACAGTATAATACAAACTTAGAATTGAAACCGGAAGATTACTCGGATGTAGGACAGGCAGTTGTGCTTGCAAGAGAATACAATGAAAGTTTAAGGTATTCTCCATCAACGGGTTACCTTGTTTACAACGGCAGTTTCTGGGAAGAGTCTGACCCGTTGTCACAGGCTGTGGCACAGGAACTTACCACAAGACAACTTGCCGAGGCGGAAACAGAGATAAATAAAAGGCTTAAAGAAATGGAGCAAAACGGTGCTTTTGAAATTCTTGCACAGATGGGTGCTAAAAAAGCAGTATCTGCTTTCAACAAATTACAGGCACACTCCTATGAAATGTATGAGGATGCATTAATTTACAAGAAATATGCAATTAAACGCAGAGATTCAAAGTACATTTCTTCTGCACTCAAGGAAGTCAGACCTATGGTGTGTATTACGCAGGACCTTTTGGATAAGAACGAATTTTTGCTCAACACACCAAGTGGTACATATGACCTTCGCAAAGGGACAGACGAAATACAGGAGCACAATAACTTTGACTATATTACAAAGCAAACAGCAGTCAATGCCGATAAGGTGGGTACTGATTTATGGGAGAATGCACTCGATACCTTCTTCTGCAATGACAATGACCTTATTGAGTATGTGCAGAGAATAGTAGGCCTTTCTGCTATCGGCAAGGTATATGTTGAGGCTCTGATTATTGCCTACGGAGAAGGTCGAAATGGAAAATCTACATTTTGGAATGTAGTATCCCGTGTGCTTGGTACTTACAGCGGTAATATTTCTGCCGATGTACTGACGGTTGGGTGTAAAAGGAATGTGAAACCCGAGCTTGCCGAGGCGAAAGGCAAAAGACTGCTTATTGCAGCGGAATTGGAAGAAGGTATGCGACTTAATACCTCAAATGTAAAGCAGCTTTGCTCTACTGATGAAATCTATGCTGAAAAGAAGTACAAGGCACCTTTTTCATATATTCCGAGCCACACACTCGTGCTTTACACAAACCACCTGCCAAAGGTCGGTGCTATTGATAAAGGTACATGGCGAAGACTGATTGTAATTCCTTTTGAGGCGAAAATTGAAGGCAGCAACGATGTGAAAAATTTTGCTGACTATCTATTTGATAACGCAGGCGGTGCTGTTTTATCCTGGATTATTGAGGGTGCAAAAAAAGTTATTGAGGAGAAGTATCATATTGAACCGCCACAGAAAGTAAATGATGCCATTCGCAAGTACAAGGAAAACAATGACTGGATGTCGCATTTTCTTTCTGAGTGCTGTGAGGTTGAAGAAAGCTATACTGCAAAATCCGGAGAAGTGTATAACGCATATCGTTCCTATTGCACACAGGTGGGTGACTTTATTCGCAGTACGGCTGATTTTTACACTGCCTTGGAAAGCTGCGGTTTCGACCGTAAAAAGACAAGAGATTGTAACCTTATTATCGGTCTGAGATTGAAGTCAGAATTCCTTGAATAAAAGCGTTTTTCTTTTAGTGTGGAAGTCTATGGAAGTCTTTTCTAAAACTTCTCTTAAAGAGATAAAAATAAATGTATATATAAAATTACGGAAATACACTCCATAGACCTCCACATATCACATTTGATGGAGGTTGCACGATTGAAAGAAAAGATAACAGAAGAAAAATTGGTAAAGGCAGTAAAGCAAGTGGGCGGCATCTGTCCGAAGTTCGTTAGTCCCGGCTTTGACGGAATGCCGGACAGGCTTGTGCTATTGCCCTTCGGGAAAATTGCCTTTGTTGAAGTAAAAGCACCGAACAAAAAACCTCGCCCTCTGCAAAAAGCAAGGCATAGATTACTTAAAAAACTCGGTTTCAAGGTGTATGTGCTTGATGATGCAGAACAGATTGGAGAGATAATTGATGAAATACGAACCGCATAGCTATCAGAAATATGCTATTGAATATTTGAAGTCACACCCTGTTTCAGCTTTGTTTTTGGATTGCGGTTTAGGAAAAACTTCAATCACGCTGTCTGCAGTAAACGAGCTGTTGTTTGACAGCTTCGAAGTGCGTAAGGTACTTGTTATAGGACCTGTACGTGTTGCAAAATTTTCATGGCCTGACGAGATAAAGAAATGGGATCACCTTTCAGAACTGAGATACTCATTAGCTGTTGGTACAGAGGAACAACGAATTGTGGCGCTTAATGCAGCTGCAGACATATACATAATCAACCGAGAAAATATTCAATGGCTTGTTGAGAAAAGCGATATTCCTTTTGACTTTGATATGCTTGTAATAGACGAGCTTTCATCATTCAAAAATCATCAGACAAAAAGGTTCAGGTCACTGATGAAGGTAAGACCAAAGGTGAAACGCATAGTAGGCTTAACAGGTACACCGTCAAGTAACGGACTTATGGATTTATTTGCAGAATTTAAAATCCTTGATATGGGTGCAAGGCTTGGGAGATTTATCGGGCAGTACAGAAATAAGTATTTCAAACCCGACAAAATGAACGGACAGGTTGTTTATTCGTACAAGCCGCTTCCTAATGCAGAGCAAGACATATATGAAAAAATCTCCGACATTACAGTTTCGATGAAAGCAAATGAATACCTGAAAATGCCGGAGCTGGTAGTCAGTGATTATGAGGCCCAATTATCGGACAAAGAGAAAAATCACTATGACGAAATGAAGAAAAATTTAGTCCTTGAAATTGCAGAGGGAGAAATCACAGCATCTAACGCTGCATCACTGTCTAACAAGCTGTGTCAGATGTCAAACGGTGCAATTTACGATGATAAGCAGAATATCATTGAAATTCACAGCCGAAAACTTGACGCACTTGAGGACATTATTGAAAGTATGAACGGTAAACCGCTGTTAGTTGCCTACTGGTACAAGCACGATTTTGAAAGAATTGCAGAACGGCTTGAAAGCCTGCATATTCCGTTTTCAAAACTTGATACAGATACAAGTATCAGCAAATGGAATAAAGGCGAAATCCCGGTAGCACTTATACACCCTGCAAGTGCAGGTCACGGACTTAATCTTCAAAGCGGAGGTTCAATACTTGTGTGGTTCAGCTTAACCTGGAGTCTTGAACTGTATCAGCAGACAAATGCAAGGCTGTACCGTCAAGGTCAGAAAAACACCGTTGTAATTCAGCACATAATCGCAAAAGGCACTATTGATGAGCAGATTTTGAAAGCACTTCAGCGAAAGGATAAAACACAGTCGGATTTGATAGATGCCGTTAAGGCAGATTTGGGAGGTTTTCTAAAATGACGGCAAAGGAATATTTAAGTCAGGCATATCACCTTGACAAGAGAATAGACTCAAAGATTGAACAGTTGAAAGCACTCAATCTTCTTGCAACAAAATGCACATCTACATTATCGGATATGCCGAAAAGTCAAAGCATCAGTAACTCCCGTTTAGAGGATACTGTTGTAAAGATTGTTGATTTGCAGGAAGAAATCAACAGGGACATAGACAGGCTTGTGGATTTAAAGCGTGATATTGTGAGGACAATAAAAATGGTTAAAAAGCCTGAATATCAGATACTTCTTGAACTGCGATATTTATGCTTTAAAACCTGGGAGGAAATTGCGGTTAAGATGAATTGCAGTATTGACAATGTGTTCAAGATGAGGAATAAAGCCTTAAAAATTTTTGAAATTCCTGAAAGTTGACAGTAAATTCCATAGAATTACAGTATGGACATCTGCTATAATATAAACAGTGAAATAGACTTTGAAAGCCTTGCAGAGAAATTTGCAGGGCTTTTCTTATGCCAAAAAGGAGGAGTTTATGCCACATAAACCAAAGCAGGGTTGTGCATATCCAAACTGTCCAAAACTTACAAACTGGCGGTATTGTGAGGAACATCAAAGGCTGATTGCAAAGCAGTACAACCGATTCACACGAGCGGTTGATGTCAACAAGAAGTACGGCAGAGCGTGGAAAAAAATTCGTGACCGCTATGTGCAGGCACATCCGTTGTGTGAGCAGTGCCTCAAACAGGGAAAAACAACACCTGCCGAGGAGGTTCACCATATCATCCCGCTCTCAAAAGGCGGTACACATAGTACAGATAATCTAATGAGCCTTTGCCAGTCCTGCCACAACAAAATCCACCACGACCTTGGAGACAGATAAAAATTATCTTGAATTTTTGTTGATTACCACCAATATGGGTAGGGGGTATCAAAATCTCTGCGAAGCGTATAGCGGACAACGGCGGAGGGTGTCACACACAAAAACGGCAGTTCAAACGGGGTATTAAAAATTGTGAAAGAAGGTGATTTTATATGGCAAAGGACGGTACAAACAGAGGTGGCAGACGAGTTCGGGCCGGTGACAAGCCAATGTCCGTTGCGGAAAAATTGCAAAAAGGTCAGGCTGTTCGGCTAATGAAAAACGATATACCCGTGCTTACGAGTGCGGAACTTGAGGCGGTTGACCTGCCCGAAGGAGCGGTTGTTGAAGGCACGGATATGCCAAAACCGGCAGACTATCTTTCGGCAAAACAGAAGAACGGAGTGCCTCTCGGAGCAGATGAGATATACAAGGAAACTTGGTTGTGGCTTAAAGAGCGTGGTTGTGAACGGCTTGTCAATCCGAGATTGATTGAAGCGTATGCTCAGGCATTTGCAAGATACATTCAGTGTGAGGAGGCAACGAGCACCTACGGTTTGCTTGGAAAGCACCCGACCACGGGCGGAGTAATCTCATCTCCATTCGTACAGATGAGTCAGCAGTATCAGAAAAGTGCAAACCTCATATGGTATGAGATTTACGATATTGTAAAGCAAAACTGCACGGTTCCGTTTGAGGATAACCCGAACGATACTATGGAGCTTTTGCTCAGAAGGAAGATAAAATGATGAACGAACAGAACGAATTGGCACAATTTTTAAAAACACTTAAAAGATATAAACACAGGCTGAAAAGGCAGGAACTTTTAACCTTGAGAGGACGGGCACTTCACGGTGACATAGCAGGAGCAAAGAAAGGCTTTTGTGTTTTGATGGAGGAAAGGAAAATGCAATATGAATAGAGTATCGGAGATGAACCTTGTTGACATAGACAAGCTGATTCCGTATGTGAATAACGCAAGGACACATTCAAAGGAGCAAATCAACAAGCTGAGAGCATCAATCAGAGAATTTGGCTTTATCAACCCCGTAATAATTGACAGAGATTATAATGTCATTGCCGGTCACGGCAGAATTATGGCATCAAAAGAAGAGGGCATTGATAAAGTGCCTTGTGTATTTGTAGACTACCTTACCGATGCACAAAAGAAAGCATACATACTTGCCGACAACAGAATGGCCCTTGATGCCGACTGGGACGAGGAACTTTTGAAGGTGGAAATTGAATCACTGCAAGGTGCTGATTTTGATTTGAACCTGACCGGATTTGACGAAACCGAGCTTGCGGGATTTTTTGATACTGCCGATGACGCAAAAGAAGATGATTTTGATGTTGAAGAAGAACTCAAAAATCCTACAATCACAAAAAACGGTGACCTCTGGTTACTTGGAAATCACAGACTACTTTGCGGTGACAGTACTAAAGAAGAGTCCTACACGATTCTAATGAATGACAAGAAAGCAAATCTCGTTGTTACAGACCCGCCGTACAATGTAAACTACGAAGGCAGTGCGGGGAAAATTAAGAATGATAATCTTGAAAGTGATAAGTTCTATCAGTTTCTTTTCGATGCATTCTCTTGTATGAAAAATGCTATGGCTGATGATGCAAGTATCTATGTTTTCCACGCAGATACAGAAGGTTTAAATTTCAGAAAGGCATTTGCTGACGCAGACTTTTATCTTTCAGGTACTTGTATTTGGAAAAAGCAGAGTCTTGTTCTCGGAAGAAGTCCGTATCAGTGGCAGCATGAACCCTGTCTGTTTGGTTGGAAGAAAAACGGAAAGCACCGGTGGTATTCAGACAGAAAACAGACCACAATATGGGAGTTTGATAAGCCGAAGAAAAACGGTGACCATCCGACAATGAAACCTGTCCCCCTCATCGCATATCCAATTAAAAATTCAAGTATGAGCAATTGTATCGTACTTGACCCATTCGGTGGAAGTGGCAGTACCCTTATCGCCTGTGAACAGACAAATCGTATTTGCCATACCATTGAACTTGATGAGAAATATTGCGATGTAATTGTAAAGCGTTACATTGAACAGGTTGGTACTTCTGAAAATGTATTTGTTGTCCGTAACGGCAAAAAGGTTTCATACTCTGAACTCGTTAAGAAAGCAGAGGTTGAAAATGAATAGAAAGCTGACCCTCGGCAGTCTGTTTGACGGCAGTGGCGGGTTTCCGCTCGGAGGCTTGATTTGCGGTGTTACTCCTTTGTGGGCATCGGAAATTGAGCCTTTTCCTGTTCGTGTAACAACCAAGCGAATACCTGAAATGAAACATTTTGGTGATGTATCAAAATTAAGCGGAGCAACTCTCTCCCCTGTTGACATCATCACCTTCGGAAGTCCCTGTCAGGATATGAGCATTGCGGGTAAACGAGAAGGATTATGCGGTACAAGAAGCAACCTTTTTTACGAGGCTATACGAATAATCAAGGAAATGAGGTGTAAAACAAATGGAAAATATCCCAGATTCATTGTGTGGGAAAATGTCCCCGGAGCATTCTCGTCAAACAAAGGTGAGGACTTTAGGACAGTCCTCGAAGAAATCTGCAAAATCAAAGATGAAAGACTATCTGTTTCTAAACCTAAAAGTGGAAAATGGACTAACTCAGGGGAAATCATGGGAGATGCGTTTTCCGTTTGTTGGAGAGTCCTTGATGCTCAATACTGGGGAGTGCCCCAACGAAGAAAGAGAATCTACCTTGTCGCAGATTTTGCAGGCGAATGTGCCGACAAAATACTATTTGAGTCAGAAAGCTTGTCTGGGAATCTTACGCAGAGCGTCAGCCAGAGGAAAACAACTACCACAGATGTTAAGAATTGCATTGGAGCAACAGGCTTTGACGGATACAATGCAAAACTGACGGGCAATGTATCTTCTACAATCGGTGCAAACTGCGGAATGTCTACAGGCAGAAATGGAGTAGTTTTGAATGACCAAGGCGGTAACAGAATGGATATTACCGAAGATGTGACTTGCACACTTCGTGCTGAGGCACATCACCCGCCTTGCGTTATTGATTCAGCCGGTTTCTGCACAGAACATTCAGCTAAAAGTCGAAGTATAGGCTATGAAAAGGAAATCTCCCCTACACTTCGTGCCGGCACAGTACCCGGAGCAGTGATGTTTGAAAATCATAGTCAAGACACACGATATACAGGGCCAATTGAAAAAGCACCCACCGTTCTTTCTACATATGGCACAGGCGGAAACAACCAACCTTTCGTAATTGAAAATTCAAAATGTTTTGATGTCAGATTCACTTCTGAAGGGACAAAAAATGCAAGATATAATTGCTATCCTACAACAACAGCTAGAACGATTGATACAGGCGGAAACTCGCCCGATTCAAATCAAGGCGGAGTCGCAGTAGTAAGTATTCAAGGTTCAATGATTGGCAGAAAAGACGAAAATGGACCACAGGGAAACGGTGTAAACGAAGATGTCAGTTTTACGCTCAATGCCACGGACAGACATGCTGTATCTTACGGTATCGACAGGTCAGCTTTCAATCAAGGTGTAAACGCAAAGTATAATTTCGTGGTTGAATCCGAACTACAGCCCACAATGGTTGCAAGAGGTCCGGGTGCTGTTGCACACTCAGTGTATTCAACCAGTAAAAACTCATATCACACAATTGCAGAGAAAAACATAGCGAATACTCTTGTTGCATCAGATTTCAAAGATCCGCCAACTGTAAGTGAAGAACCCCTTTACATAGTACGAAGATTAACGCCGACAGAATGTGCAAGACTTCAAGGCTTTCCAGATTGGTGGTGCAGTGGTCTTGAAACTGAAAAAACTACCGATGAGGAAATTGATTTCTGGAGAAACGTTTTTAACACATACGCTGAAATCAACGGCAAAAAGCCTAAAACTGACAAGCAGATAATCAAGTGGCTTAAAAATCCTCATACTGATTCTGCTGAATACAAAATGTGGGGCAACGGTGTAGCTCTCCCCTGTGTTGTTTTTGTACTTTCACGCATTGTCAGTTCTACACAAGAAGATGAAAAAATCTCCTAATTGTTCTCGATTTTCGTATCTTGATTTTTCACCCTTTCAGAGTGATATATATATTACTAAATCAAGGAGATAATATTTATGAAATTTCCAAACAAAGAAACGGTTGAAAAATTAAGAAAAGAATATCCTGTCGGCACAAGAGTTGAGCTTGTAAGCATGGATGACTTTCAAGCACCACCCCTAGGTACAAAAGGTACTGTAAAAAGTATTGATGATACAGGCAGTCTGCTTGTTAACTGGGATAACGGAAGCGGTCTTAGTGTAATTTATGGAATTGACAAAGTACGCAAACTGCACACGGCAAAAATTATCTGTGATAATGAAAAATAAATACATATCTCACTGATGATAAGATTGTCAGTGAGATTTTTCATACTCGTCATTTCTATATATAGAATATTCATCTCATAAATACACAATATATCGAGTGTATCTTTGTGTAGTAATCGTATTGCTATTACTCCGTAATGACGGTAATATACAGTCACCAAAAGGCAAAGAAAAGCCTAAAGCAACGGAGGACATTATGAATACAAAGACAGCAAGACAGATTGAGGAAATGAAAAAGCAGACAATCGGTGTTGAGATTGAAATGAACAGTATTTCAAGGAGCAAGGCTGCAAAGCTTGCCTCACAATTTTTCGGAACAGGTCGATACAAAAACACAGCAGACCGCAACGGCTACTGCACATACTCGGCTTGGGACGAGCAAGGCAGAGAGTGGAAATTCCAAAAAGATGTTAGCATTGCAGGAATTGACAGTGAGAAATGCGAAATGGTCACACCAATTTTAAACTATTCAGACATTGAAACCTTGCAGGAGCTTGTAAGGATATTAAGAAAAGCGGGTGCAAAGAGCGACTCAACAAGAGGTTGCGGAGTACACATTCACATCGGTGCAAAAGGCCACACGGCAAAGACACTCAGAAACCTTGCAAACATTATGGCAAGCCACGAACAGCTTTTGATTGACGCCTTAAACCTTGACGAGGTGAGAATAAGAAGATACTGCAAAACGGTAGATCCACGCTTTTTGGAACAGGTCAACAGAACTAAGCCTGAAACGATGTCACAACTTGCCGATGTATGGTACAAGAGCCACGATGAAAACTACGGCAGAAGTCACCATTACAATGGAAGTAGATACCATATGTTAAATCTACACGCAACCTTTACAAAGGGAACGGTTGAATTCAGACTTTTCCAATTTGACAGGCCTGCAAACGGCAAACAGAACGGACTTCACGCAGGACAGCTTAAAAGCTACATTCAGCTTTGTTTGGCACTCAGCCAAATGGCAAAGGAAGTTAAGTCGGCAAGTGCAAAACCTCAGCAAACAGAAAATCCAAAATACGCAATGAGAACTTGGCTTTTGCGACTTGGCTTTATCGGTGACGAGTTCAAGACAGCGAGAGATGTGTTCACAAGCAGACTTTCGGGCGACACGGCTTTTAGGAACGGCAGAGTTGCTTGAAGTGATTAGGTTAAATGCCCCACTGACCGCTTTGGCGGTCTTAAGGTGGTAGAAGAACATATCTTCGGAAAGGATTGATTTTATGAAAAGGTTATACATAGCCTACGGAAGTAACCTGAATGTAAGGCAGATGAAAACGAGATGTCCGAACGCAAAAATTCTCGGTACGGCAAAGCTGAAAGGCTGGGAGTTGCTTTTCAAAGGGAGCAAGTCGGGTTCGTACCTTACCATTGAGAAAAAAGAAAACGCCATTGTGCCTGTGGTAATTTGGGAGGTCGATAAGACCGATGAAAAAGCACTTGACCGCTATGAGGGATATCCGACCTTCTACTACAAGAAGGATATCAAGGTGCAATACAAGGGCGTCAGAACAGGCAATCGCAGAACGGTTACCGCCTTCGCCTACATTATGCACGAGGAAAGGCAAATCGCTGTACCAAGCCTTTTCTACCTCAACACCTGCCTTGAAGGTTACGATACCTTTTACTTTGACAAGCAGATACTTCTCAATGCCTATCACAAGTCAAAGGAGCTGTACGAAAATGACCGATAACCTTGTTCAGTTACGCACCTGTCCCCGTTGTGGCGGGGTTTATTCCGGACACGGTGCAGTTTCAAGGGCAGACAATTTAACCGTTATCTGCCCCGACTGTGGCACACGAGAGGCCCTCGAAAGCATTGGTGTTGATGAGAAAGAGCAGGAGAAGATACTCAAGACAATTCACAAAATTTGCATTTAAATTTTCCATTTAATTAAATATTGAAACATATCTTAATATTTGATAGAATTGTTATAAAATAACTGATATTGAAATGGAGATATGCAATGAGATGTATATACTGTAATGCCGACAATAACTTAACAACATCTGATATTATCACTTATGCTATTACTGGTGCTAAATTAACTAAATCTTTTGTGTGCAAAAGACATAATGCTTTTACTAATGATAATTATGAAAAAAGATTTGTATCAGATTTAGCCTTTTTTAGAAACAAACTGGGACTTAGTACTCGTAGTGGAAAAGCAATTCAATACAAAGCTGACTTAGAAATAAATGGCAAAAAATTATATGATGTAAAACTTAGTGACAGAGAATCTTTGTTTAATCCTAAAAAAGTTGTATCTGGTTTTAATGATAACGGAGATAAAGTCTTATTTTCAGAGAAAGGTAAACTAAATAAAATCGCAAGTAATATTGAAACTGTCGATGTAGGAACAATAAAAGAGCAAAAGACTATTAAATCTGATGATTTTATTGGCTTTTATGCTTTACATAGTGTTGCAAAAATAGCTTATGAATGGTATTGTTATATCAATGGTATTGAAAGTTTTCAAAAAGAATTCAATGATATAGTGAATTATATTCTAGGAAAAAATCAAGATGAATTAGTAAAAATAATTATAAAAGATAGTTACTATTCTAACATTGCTAAATTATCAAATATTGGAACGAACATACTTTTCCAATATGATGCTCCCGACGGTTTTAGATATGTAGTATTCCATTTTTGGAATGCTATTTCTTATAATGTTAGAATTTGTAAATCTCCTAAAGATAGCCTTGATATAAGAAATATTAGCTTTATAAAAACTTACCATTATGATATTAATGGAAACAAATCAGAGGCAGGATTTTTTTGTAAAGTAAATTGTACTGATATATTTGATAGTACAAGTGCTAAAAAAGTTAATGCAATAATATGGGAACAATTCAGTTATCGATTATCTCACTTGTTGACAGGTTTCACATTAACAATTGAAAGATTAAAAAAAGAAGTAGATCTATTAGAGAAAAATTTACATAATTATGATATTGATAGAATTAGTATTGACAAATTAATAAATTACGAAGATCCCGTTACATTAAGCACAATAGAAATCATAAGAACACTGTACATTAATAAGTCTAAATATAACAAAGGTGAATCTTTTAATAAAAATCTTACATTTATTTTAAACACACCAAATCATACTTTGCAAAAGACATCAATCGATGACAAAAAATATGTAGAAAAACTTATTGAATTGGATAAACAAAATAAATTGTCTGATTACATACAAGAAAGCATAATATTCTTTTATGAAGTATATGAAAACGAAAAAACATTAAAGCAACAATAATAAGATGATGGTTGCCATCACTTTTCAGTGCATAAACTTGATTTTTTCACAAGTTTGTGCTGTGTCCCAAAATATTTTGAAAGAGATAGATTCTTCAAACTAAACATCAACGCACAAAAGGCATCACATATGTGGTGCCTTTTCTTATGCCGTGAGGAGGTGAGATTTTGAGAAAACTTAAAAATTATAAGCCGACAAAATTTAAAGCAAAGGACAGCTATTACGATAAGGAATACGCTGACTTTGCCGTTGCCTTTATCGAAAGTCTGTGCCACACCAAAGGCACTTGGGCGGGTAAACGGTTTGAGCTTATGGACTGGCAGGAGCAGATTATTCGTGACCTTTTCGGCATTTTAAAGCCTAACGGATATAGGCAGTTCAACACTGCATATATTGAGATTCCGAAAAAGAACGGCAAGTCTGAATTAGCTGCGGCTGTTGCACTTCTGCTCACCTGCGGTGACGGTGAACAGCGAGCCGAGGTTTACGGTGCGGCTGCTGACAGACAACAGGCGTCAATCGTTTTTGATGTTGCCGCCGATATGGTGCGAATGTGTCCGGCTCTGAACAAAAGAGTAAAGATACTTGCATCACAGAAAAGGCTGATTTACGAACCTACAAACAGCTTTTATCAGGTGCTATCCGCCGAGGCATACAGCAAGCACGGCTTTAATGTTCACGGTGTTGTGTTTGATGAGCTGCACAGTCAGCCGAACAGAAAACTTTATGATGTCCTTACAAAGGGTAGCGGTGATGCGAGAATGCAGCCGCTCTTTTTTCTGATCACAACTGCCGGCACAGATACACATTCAATCTGCTATGAGGTTCATCAAAAGGCGCAGGATATCATTGACGGGCGAAAAATCGACCCTACATTCTATCCTGTCATTTTCGGTGCTGATGATAACGAGGACTGGACAAGTCCGAAGGTCTGGAAAAAATGCAATCCATCTCTGGGTGAAACTATCGGAATGGATAAAGTTAAAACTGCTTGCGAATCAGCAAAGCAAAATCCGAGTGAAGAGAACTCGTTTCGACAGCTAAGACTTAATCAGTGGGTTAAGCAGGCTGTTCGTTGGATGCCGATGGACAAATGGGATAAATGTTCCTTTGCAGTCGATGAAAATAACCTCTGCGGACGGGTTTGTTACGGTGGACTTGACCTTTCAAGCACAACGGATATTACCGCATTTGTGCTTGTATTTCCTCCGCTTGATGAAGAGGATAAGTATGTTATTCTTCCGTATTTTTGGATACCCGAGGATACGCTTGATTTGCTTGTAAAGCGTGACCATGTTCCGTATGATGTGTGGGAGCGACAGGGATATTTGCAGACTACCGAGGGCAATGTTATTCATTACGGCTACATAGAAAAATTTATTGAAAAGCTCGGTGAGAGATTTAACATTCGAGAGATTGCATTTGACCGTTGGGGTGCGGTTCAGATGGTACAGAACCTTGAGGGTATGGGATTTACCGTTGTTCCATTTGGGCAGGGATTCAAGGATATGTCACCGCCTACAAAGGAGCTTATGAAACTGACGCTTGAACAGCGAATCGCACACGGCGGTCACCCTGTACTTCGATGGAATATGGACAATATCTTTGTCAGAACAGACCCTGCCGGCAACATAAAGGCCGATAAAGAAAAATCCACAGAGAAAATTGACGGTGCGATTGCTACAATTATGGCACTTGACAGAGCAATTCGTTGCGGAAATGACAATGGGGATTCCGTGTATAACCATCGCGGGATTCTCTTTATTTGATGTCTGCTGTGCAGCCGACTATGATTTTGCAAAATCATAATCCAGCTGCATTCTTTTGTGCTATACTTATATCAGTAAGTGATGGAGGTAGCATATGAAAAAAGAAGAAAGAACGATTCAGAAAATCGAAGATGATGTCAAATCCGCAGGTCAGACCTTTCTTGGAATGCGTATGGGTGATTTGCTTTGCAGAATACCAGAATTAGATGATAAAGAACGGAAAAAGGATTTGATTCAGGAATATTATGAAAACCAAATTGGTACTTATGACAAAGATTTTAGCGGAACAAGAATCAGAGTGAATGCGGCGGCAAGGATTATTCGAGGCGATAAAGTTATATATGCCTTGAGTCTTATCGATGGTTCTGACCCAAGAGTACTGCCAGAAGCAGTTGGCAGAGCAAAAGATACAATCAGTAAGATTGAAAGCGGAGAGATACCGCTTCCAAAATTAGATTAAAGAATACCACAGGAATCATCTATCGGAAACGGTAGGTGCTTTTCTTTTGCCCATTTTACGAAAGAGTGGTGATTTTATGAGCTTTTTAAGCGGTTTGTTTCGTTCACGAGATAAGCCGAAAAACAGTACATCGGGCAGCAGCTACCGATTTTTCTACGGCCAGAGCAGTGCCGGCAAATATTATGACTGCAGTTTCTCATTATGAGGAAAGCTGTAAGACAGCAGTTTCAGCAGGAGCAGATATTATTATCTCAGGTGCAGGACTTCCGCTTAATCTTTACAAATACAACTCAAATGGCAGTAAGGAAAAGGCACTTGAACATCCGTTGTATTTTCTTTTGCACGATGAGCCTAATCCCGAAATGACTTCATTTGCTTTTAGAGAAACCTTGATGACTCATCTGCTTTTGTGGGGCAATGCCTATGCACAAATCATAAGAAATGGCAAGGGCGATGTTGTTGCCCTCTATCCTCTTATGCCGAACAGAATGGCAGTTGACAGAGATAAAAGCGGTAATCTTTACTATCAGTACAACACAAGCTCCGATGACGCAAGAACAATGAAAGGTGCAACGGTAAGGCTTTCACCGTATGAGGTTTTGCATATTGCCGGACTTGGATTTGACGGACTTGTCGGATACTCGCCTATTGCAATGGCAAAGAACGCAATCGGTCTTGCCATTGCCGCCGAGGAATACGGTAGTAAGTTCTATGCAAACGGTGCGTCACCCAGCGGTGTACTTGAACATCCGGGTACGCTTAAAGACCCATCCAAGGTTCGTGATTCGTGGAATGCCGCCTTTGCGGGAAGCGGCAACAGTCATAGAGTTGCCGTGCTTGAGGAGGGACTGAAGTACACACCGATTTCAATTTCGCCGAACGAGGCACAGTTCCTCGAAACCAGAAAATTTCAGATAGATGAGATAGCTCGAATTTTCAGAGTGCCTCCGCATATGGTGGGTGACCTTGAAAAATCGAGCTTTTCTAATATTGAACAGCAGTCACTTGAATTTGTGAAGTACACACTTGAGCCGTGGATAGTGCGTTGGGAGCAGTCAATTTTCCGCTCCTTGCTTTCAAGAAATGAAAAAAGTTCGTACTTTGTGAAGTTTAATGTTGACGGACTTCTGCGTGGTGACTACGCAAGCAGAATGAGTGGCTATGCTACGGCAAGGCAAAACGGCTGGATGTCGGCAAACGATATACGAGAGCTTGAAAATCTCGACCGTATTCCAACGGAAAAAGGTGGCGATTTATATCTTGTAAACGGAAATATGCTCCCTCTTAACAACGCAGGAGCATTTGCAAATATCAATAACAAGGAGGAAGAAAATGAAGAAATTCTGGAAATGGACGAACCTGACGGAAAGTAATCCGATAGAGAGAATTTTGACTCTTAACGGAACAATAGCGGAAGAAAGCTGGTTTGATGATGATATCACTCCTCAGCTTTTTAAAAGCGAGTTAAACAGCTGCTCGGGTAATATTACAGTTTGGATTAACTCTCCGGGCGGTGATTGTGTGGCTGCGGCTCAGATTTACAATATGCTGATGGATTACAAAGGCAATGTAACCGTTAAGATTGACGGTATTGCCGCAAGTGCTGCATCTGTAATTGCTATGGCTGGAAACAATGTGATGATGTCCCCTGTTTCAATGCTTATGATTCATAATCCGGCTACGGTTGCAATGGGTGACCACAACGAAATGCAGAAGGCTATTGAAATGCTTGAGGAGGTCAAGGAGAGCATTATAAATGCTTATGAAATCAAAACAGGAATGAGCAGAGCAAAGCTTGCCCGTCTTATGGAGGAAGAAACATGGATGAATGCAAAGAAAGCCGTTGAACTCGGATTTGCAGACAGCATTATAGAACCCGACAAGAAAATCAATGAAGATGAAAAGGAGAAAAACAAAGCATCGGATTCTATCCTGTTTTCACGCAGAGCAGTGAGTGTGGCTCTTCAAAATAAACTTAAATCACACTATTTAGCAAATGCCGGTGCTAACACAGGAACAGACATCACAGACCTTGAAAAAAGACTTAATTTATTAAAACCTTAAGGAGGAATTTTACTATGGCTAAAATTAACGAACTTCGTGAGAAACGAGCAAAAATCTGGGAACAGGCAAAAGCATTTCTTGATTCCCACAGAAACGAAACCGGTATTCTTTCGGCGGAAGATACCGTAGCTTATGAAAAGATGGAAAAGGATATTGTTGACCTCGGTCACGAGATTGAGCGTCAGCAAAAAGCAGACGACCTTGAAAGAGAGTTAAATCTCCCGACAAGCACACCGCTTGTTTCAAAACCCGATAATGTCAATCGTGAGAGTAAAACAGGCACAGCTTCTGAAAAGTACAACAAAGCATTCTGGAATCAGATGAGAAACCGCTCAACGCAGGAGGTCAGAAACATTCTCAGTGAGGGTGTTGACAGCGAGGGCGGTTTTCTTGTACCGGAAACCTTTGAAAACACACTTGTTCAGGCACTTGATGAAGAGCTTGTAATTCGTCAGCTTGCACATACATTTACAACAGCGTCAAACGCACACAAAATCCCTGTTGTTGCCACAAGAGGTAAGGCGATGTGGACTGAGGAGAACGGTGCAATCACCGACAGCGATACATCATTCGGTCAGAAAACAATCGGTGCGCATAAGCTGTGTGCTTTAATCAAGGTATCTGAAGAGCTTTTGAACGACTCTGCATTTGACCTTGAAAGCTACTTCAATCAGGAGTTTGCAAGACGAATCGGTGAAGCTGAAGAGGAAGCCTTTGTTATCGGTGACGGCAGTGCAAAGCCTTACGGTATTTTTGATGACAGCGAGGGCGGTGAAGTTGGTGTGACAGCTGCATCAACAGTAACAATCACAGCCGATGAACTCATCGACCTTTATTACAGCCTTAAAGCGCCATATCGTAAAAACGGTGTTTGGCTTTTAAATGACAGCACAGTAAACAGCATCAGAAAACTTAAGGACAGCAACGGTCAGTATTTATGGCAGCCGTCTATTAAGGACGGTGAAACCGACATACTTCTCGGTAAGCCTGTTTACACATCTTCATCAATTGCAAATGCTGCATCGGGTACAAAGCCGATTGCATTCGGTGACCTTTCCTACTACTGGATTGGTGACAGACAGGGTGTTACCTTTAAACGACTCAATGAGTTATATGCAGCAAACGGACAGGTAGGTTTCCTTGCGACAAAAAGAGTTGATGCAAGACTTATTGTTCCGGAGGCAGTTAAGATTCTCAAAATGAAGGGTACAGTTTCTACAGGCGGTTAAGGAGTGCTTTTATGACTGACAGGCTTTTAGAAAGGGTAAAGCAAAATCTCATACTTGAACATTCTGAGGACGATGCACTTCTTGAGCAGTACATCACTGCATCGGTTTCCTATGCCGAAAGCTATCAACACATTGATGAGGGTTACTACTCCACACACGCAATGCCTGCAACTACCGAGCAGGCAGTTATTATGCTTGCGAGCCATTTCTACGAAAGCAGAGATGGCTCAACGGGCGGATTCTTTGCTGACAGCACAAACGCATCGGCTCAGGTGTGGAACACGGTCAATTTACTTTTAAGGCTTGACAGAAACTGGAAGGTTTAGCTATGAGTTTTGGAAAGATGAACACACCTGTTGAAATTATGAAAAGGGTGATTGAAACCGATGATGAGGGCTTTAAGAATGAAAGACTGAAAACAGTAGCAAGCGTGAGAGCATATCGTGAGGGCAGACACGGCAGTGAACGGTGGGCGAATATGGCGACATTTTCCGTTGCGACTGATCTGTTTCGTCTGAGGTGTATTCCGCACTTTGAGGTTACAACCGATATGCTCATCCTTTGTGACGGAAAGCGGTTTGAAATCACCTCTGTTGAAAATGTAAAAGGCAGAGGAATGTATCTTGAAATTCTTGCAAAGGAGGTTGACGCAAGTGGCTAGATGCACAATGAAAATGCCGGAGGAGTTTTTACTCAAAATTTCAAGACTAGGTGACAAAACAGGTGAAGTGTGTGAAAGGGTACTCAATGCCGGTGCTGAGGTTGTTCTGAAAAAGGTGAGAACAAATCTCAGAAATGTCATCGGTAAGGACACAAAAACGCAGTCACGCTCCACGGGTGAGCTTGAACGCTCGCTCGGCGTGTCCCCTGTTTTATCAGACAAGAACGGCAATCTGAATATCAAAATAGGCTTTTCAGAGCCGAGAACAAATGGCGAGAGCAATGCAAAAATTGCGAGCGTAATTGAATACGGCAAAAGCGGTCAGCCACCAAAACCGTTTATGAAACCCGCAAAATCAGCGTCACGCAAGGAGTGTATGACGGTTATGATTAACACTCTTGATGAGGAGGTAAAGAGCATATGAGTTTGCTTGCTGAAATCAAGAGTATTGCAGAGGGATTGAACATCAAGGTTGAAACAGGTGCTTTTTCAGACAAAGTACCTGACGAATACATTGTTCTCACTCCGCTTTCGGATGGTTTTGATATGCACTGCGACAATATGCCGACCTTTGACAGACAGGAAGTGAGAATTTCTATATTTTCAAAGGGTAATTACTCTGCACTTAAATACAAGCTTGTGACCGCTCTTTTTCAGAGTGATATTTCAATTACCGACAGACTGTATATCGGTTATGAGAGCGACGCGGGCTATCATCACTATGCTATTGACGCATTAAAAACTTATGAACTGGAGGAGATAGATTATGGCAACAATCGGACTTGATAAGCTGTATTACGCAAAAATCACGGAGGACTCTGACGGAAACGAAACCTATGACACACCTATTCCGCTTGCAAAGGCGATGAGTGCGGAACTTTCGGTAGAGCTTGCCGAGGCAACACTTTATGCCGATGACGGTGCATCTGAGGTTGTAAAGGAATTTCAGAGCGGTACGCTCACACTTGGTATTGACAACATCGGAACAGCCGTTGCAGAGGATTTGACCGGTGCGACAATCGACAAAAACAAGGTGTTGGTTTCCGCATCTGAGGACGGAGCACCGCCCGTTGCAATCGGTTTTCGTGCAAAGAAAGCGAACGGCAAGTATCGTTACTTCTGGCTTTACAGAGTGAAGTTCGGCATTCCCGCAACCAACCTTACCACAAAGGGAGAAAGCATCGAGTTTTCCACTCCGTCAATCGAGGGTACGGTTATCCGCAGAAACAAGGCTGACAAGCTCGGCAAGCACCCATGGAAAGCTGAAATTTCAGAGGACGATACAGGTGTTGCAAGTGACACAATCAGCGGTTGGTACACTCAGGTGTACGAGCCGACCTATGCTGAATAAATACGGAGGTGCGTTATGACTGACAGAGGAAATATTATTAAAATCGGTGAAAACGAATATGAGCTTATTCTCACCACAAGAGCAACAAAGGAAATTGCCAAAAGATACGGCGGACTTGAAAACCTCGGTGACAGGCTGATGAAAAGTGATAATTTTGAAATGGCACTTGATGAAATCATCTGGCTTATCACCTTGCTTGCAAATCAGGGCGTTATGATTTACAATCTAAAAAATCCAAACAGCAAAAAGCCTTTGCTTTGTGAGAACGAGGTTGAACTTTTGACCTCACCGTTTGACCTTGCAGAATACAAGAATGCAATTATGGACTCAATGCAGAAAGGCACAAAGCGAAACATTGAAAGTGAGCAAACCTCAAAAAACACGAAAGTCGGGTAACAGACGCTGAGCTGTTCACCCGACTTCTTTATTACGGACTTGCTCACCTAAATCTTTCGCAGGAAGAAGTGTGGCTCATGCCATTTGGACTTTTGCTTGATTTGTGGGAGTGCCATAAGCAGTATAACGGCATTGCAAAGCCAAAACGAGTTGCTTGCATTGATGATGTTATTCCTTATGGGGTTTGATTATTCTGAAAAGGATTGAGATTTATTAAGCAGTATGATATAATTAGCCCATTAAAAAACTGAAATTGTTAGGAGTCTTAATTATGGCAAAGAGAATAAGAATGAATGAAGTTCCTTGTTGGCAGGAGGAGAGAAATTTTACAAAATGGCTTGCTGATAATATAGATTGCGTAGGAAATATTATTGGAAGAAACATTGTAAGTGCGTGTACTGAAGTGAAAGAATCTAGTGAATATGGCAAAGGAAAATACCCAGTTGATATTCTTGCAATTGACGAAAATGATGAAAAAATTGTTGTTGAGAATCAATATTTTTTAAGTAATCATATTCATTTAGGTGAAATACTTACCTATTCAGCTTGGAATTCAGTTTCAACAATTGTATGGATTACAGAAGATATAGACGAGGAACACTTTCGTGCGGTAGAATACATAAAAGAATTAGCTCAATCTTCAGATAGAAAGCTTGAATTTTGGATACTGTTAATGTCTCCAGATGAAAATTCAGATTTACTTAATGACCCAAATGTGATTTTAAAAGTGGCGACAAAGGATGATTGTATAAAAAGAGATTCAAATGTTAAGCCACCAATAAATGCAGAATTAAATATTGAATTTTGGAACAGGTTTGAAAGTGTAGTTTTGAAATATGGATTTTCCCTTTCACGACAAGGACGTACAGATTGTATTAATTTACGATGGGGAAAATCCTATGAAATGAATGTTCCATTTAGAAAAAATAACATAAATATTGAAGTGAATTTTAAGAAGTTTGGAACTATTTTCTATGATGCAATTGATGCAGATTTTGATTCTATTGTTGAGGAACTTTGTTTAGGAAAATATGATGAGATTAGTTTGAATCAATATAGTAAATATTCCCAGATTAGAGTTAAAATACCAGCACAGGTTGAAAATATAGATAAATGGGATGAATATATCGAAAGAATGATAGGCATTATTCTAAAATTAAGAGAAATCGCAGATAGGTATGAGTTTTGCTACTGATAGTAAATTACAGATTTTTCAGAATGAGTAATATTCATAGATATGATATGTCAAATTTCAATTTATCTATACAATAATTTCAAGGAGTAACCAAAAGGTTGCTCCTTTTTTAATACACTTTTGAGCCAATAGGCTCTTTTTTTATGCCCTAAAATGAGGAGGTGAACTTAAATGTCAGATAGTTTTGGACTTAAGCTTGGCATTGAGGGCGAAAAGGAATTTAAAAAGTCGCTTGCAGAAATCAATCAGAGCTTTAAGGTGCTCGGCTCTGAGATGAAACTTGTGTCCTCGCAGTTTGATAAGAATGACAATTCCGTTCAGGCTTTGTCTGCAAGAAATACGGTTCTTAATAAGGAGATTGACGCACAAAAGCAGAAGATTGAAACCTTGCGACAGGCACTTGCAAATGCATCAGAGTCATTTGGTGAAACTGACAGGAGAACACAAAGCTGGCAAATTCAGCTTAACAATGCCGAGGCATCACTCAACAGTATGGAGCGTGAACTGAACAGTAATAATTCTGCACTTGAACAGGCAAAGACGGATATTGAGGGGACAGAAAAATCTCTTGAAAAGGTTGACGGTCGGCTTGATGATACTGCCGAAAGTGCCGATGATATGGGCGATGAAATCAAGGACGCAGGCGACAAGGCGGATAAGTCAAAGGAGAGATTTTCAAAGCTTGGTTCGGTACTCAAGGGTGTGGGCGTTGCGATGGGTGCGGTTGTTACTGTGGCGGCCGCAACAGCCGTAAAGCTAGGCAAGGAGGTAGTTAATGCCGACTATGAACAGCTTGTCGGCGGTGTTGATACACTTTTCAAGGGCTCATCGCAGAAACTGCAAAGCTACGCTTCTAATGCCTATAAAACGGCAGGCCTTTCTGCAAATGACTATATGGAAACCGTTACAGGCTTTTCCGCAAGCCTCATTCAGTCGCTTGGCGGTGATACGGACAAGTCGGTAAAGTATGCCGATATGGCAATCACGGATATGGCAGATAATGCAAACAAGATGGGTACGGATATGTCGCTCATTCAGAATGCGTATCAGGGCTTTGCCAAGCAGAATTACACCATGCTTGATAACCTTAAACTCGGCTACGGCGGTACTAAAGAGGAAATGCAAAGACTTCTCTCTAACGCAGAGAAAATATCGGGCATTAAGTACGATATTTCGTCATATGCCGATGTGGTCGATGCAATCCATGTTATGCAGGAGAGTATGGATATTGCCGGCACTACTGCAAAAGAGGCGGAGGGTACAATTTCGGGTTCGGTTAATGCGTTGAAGTCATCGGTCACAAACCTTGTGGTGGGCTTTGGCGACGCAAACGCTGACCTCGGTGAGTTGTGTGAAAATGTTGTAACGGCATTTCAGACCGTGCTTGAAAACATCTCGCCTATTGTGGAAAATCTCATCTCCGCCTTGCCGACAGTAATTACTACACTGCTTGAATCGGCAGGTGAAATGCTCCCCACGGTTCTGGAAACTCTTGCAGAATTGTTTGCACAGGTGCTTGAGGGATTGCTTCAGCTTTTGCCACAGCTGATTCCCGTTGCGGTGTCAGCCTTATTAACAATTACAAATGCAATTGTTGAAAATCTGCCCTTGCTGATTGAGTCGGCAACCTTGCTCGTAGCAACTCTCGTACAAGGCCTTGCAGATGCACTGCCTACACTAATTCCTACTGCGGTCAATGCGGTTATGACGATTGTACAGGGACTTTTAGACAGCTTGCCGTCAATCCTTGACGCTGGACTTAAGCTTGTATCTGCTCTTGCACAGGGTATTCTTGATGCACTTCCCGACCTCATATCTAAACTGCCTCAGATTATTATGGGCATAGTTACATTTCTTTTAAATTCAATACCGCAAATCATACAGACGGGCATTAAGCTGTTGACCTCTCTTGTGAGTGCTTTGCCCGATATTATCACATCAATAGTCAAGGCTATTCCGCAGATTATCAACGGGATTATAAATGCGGTAATAAATTCAATTCCGCAGATTATTCAGGCAGGTATAGACTTGCTCATTTCACTTGTCAAGGCTCTGCCCACCATTATCGTCACAATCGTGAATGCAATACCCGACATCATTTCGGGCATTGTTAATGCTCTCAGCGACAATATTCCGGCAATAATTCAGGCGGGTATTGATTTGTTGATTTCGCTTGTTAAGAATCTGCCGACTATCATTAAGGAAATTGTAAAGGCAGTACCTAAAATTATTGAAGGTATTGTAAAGGCCTTTGGTTCACTTATGTACAAGATTGTTGAAATTGGCGGTAACATTGTAAAAGGCTTGTGGAACGGTATCTGCGGTCTTGCATCGTGGCTCTGGGATTCAGTCAGCGGTTGGATTTCAGGTATCTGGGACGGCATCTGCGACTTTTTTGGCATTCACTCACCGTCAAAGGAAATGGCATGGGTTGGCGAAATGCTCGTCAAGGGTCTTGCCGGCTCTATTGACAAGAACGGTGATATGGCTGTTCGTGCCGCCGAGGGTATGAGCAGTGATGTTTCATGTGTTATGAACTCACTTGCTGACGATATGAAAACTGCCTTGCCGACTGATTTCAGCATTGACGGAAATGTTAAAGGATTGGTTGATAATTCAAATTCTGTTGCTTTCGGCAAGAGCGGTCTTTCGCTTGTGCTGAATATTGCAAATTTTAACAACTACTCAAATGACGATATTTCTCAGCTTACAAACGAGATTATGGAAACTGCAGGTCAGTTTGCCAAAAGGAAAGGAATGGTATTTGCGTGAACTATTTTGAATACAACGGCATGAGGTCATCTGATATGGGGCTTCATATACAGAGAAAGAATGTGTACTCCTCGCCAAAGTATGACTCTTCCTTTGTATCAATCCCCGGTCGCAACGGTGACCTGATTGTACCGAATCGCAGATATGAAAACACACAGGTGAGCTATTCTGTATATCTGTCTGCAAAGAACAGTCAACAGCTTGCTGACAGCATTACAAAAATCAAGGCTTGGCTGTATGCACAGCCCGACAGGTATCACATACTAAAGGACAGCTACGATAAAAGATTTTTCAGATATGCTCTTTTTAACTCATCGCTTGATATTGAAGATGAGCTCAACAAAATCGGTGTGTTTACCGTAAGCTTTAACTGCAAGCCGTTTAGATATGACATTGACGGTGAGTTACCGCACAGCATTGATGTGGTGCTGAATTTTCCGTATATGATTTTTTGCAGAATGGACGGTTCAAAGCCGGAAAACGACTGGAGCAACCGTTGGAATCAGACGGCAGACCTTGTTGTGCCGAGTGGTAAGAATATGTTTGTACTGAATACAAATTCGTGGACAGACGGCTACTGGGACTACTATTCAGATGCTGACAAGAGCAGAATATATCTTAAGGTGAACGAAAACTGGAAGAAGGAGAATGCAAGGTTTGCCCTCTACACATTTCTCGGTGACGAAACCGCATGGTATTCTCTCGAGAAGGTCAGCGAGGATATTTACAGAGTGACCTTGCCGTCAAAGGGTGAAACCGTACTTGTGAATCCGTACAGCTTTGAGAGCAGACCACTTATTCATCTTAACGGCAACGGTACGGGTACGCTTACCATTGATAACGAAAACGGCAGACACGAATGGACATTCAGCAATATTGACGAGTTCATTGAGATTGACAGCGAAAAAATGTGCTTTTACAAGGACAACACGCTGAAAAATGATACGGTTACAGGCACGGGTTTTCCTTTGCTTGTAAGGGGTGAAAACAGGTTTATTCTCGGCGGTGGCATAACAGACGGTTCAGTATTTCCAAGGTGGTGTTCGTTATGATGCCGATTTTATACAGAGCAGATGAAACCGAGTTTGACACCTACGGAATCGGTATGCTGTCGGACTGCACCTTTTGCGAAGTTACAGAGGAGCGAAACGGTGCGTTTGAATGTGTGATGAAATATCCTCTGCACGGTGCATTGTTTGATGAGATTAAAAACGACAGGGTTATACTCGTTAAGCCGAATGACACATCAAGGTCACAGCCGTTTCGTATATACAGAATTACAACACCGATGAACGGCATCATCACAGTGTATGCACAGCATATGTCATATGATTTGTCGGGCATTGGTGTGCTATGCTTTGAGAGCAAATCGGTTTCGCCACAGCTTGCACTTGAAAGAATTTTTGCGAATACTTCATCAAAGCACGGCTTTAAATGCAGGACAGACCTTTCAGCACCGAGGGCATTTTCAGTCAGTAAACCTATGAGTATCAGAGCCTGTCTTGGCGGTACGGAGGGTTCTGTACTTGATGTATGGGGCGGTGAGTATGAATGGGATATGTTCGATGTCATTCTTCACTCAAAGCGTGGTAAGGATAACGGTGTGGTAATTGAATACGGCAAGAACCTCACCTCACTTGAGCAGGACAATGATTTTTCATCGGTATATACACACCTTTTGCCCTATGCCGTAATTAAAAACGGAGATACCGAAAGTGTGGTTACTCTGTCGGAAATCACAATTCCTATTGTGGAAACATATGCAAGGGAGAAAACACTCATCAAGGATTTTTCGTCCTTCTTTAAGGACGGAGAAACCGTTACCGAGGACACACTTCGAGCAAAGGCGAAGTCATACATCAAACAGAATCCGTTCGGTGACGAAACTCCCACGGTGAAGGTGTCGTTTGAACCGCTATGGCAACAGCCCGAATATTCGCAGTTTCTCGAAAAGGTGAACCTCTGCGACACAGTGATCGTCAGACACCCAGATATGAATATTGAGGTAAAGACGAAGGTTATTGAAACCGTATATGACGCACTGGCCGAGAAATATTCATCAATCACACTCGGAACGGCAAAATCAAACTTTGTGAATACGGTTGCAGAAATCAAAAGTACAACCGATGAAATCAAAAAGGAAACCGACAGCTTTCCGTTACTTATGAATACTGCTATTAAAAATGCCACTTCGCTGATTTCAGGTCAGCAAGGTGGCTTTGTTGTTATGCACACGGATTCTGTTACAGGCAAGCCGTATGAACTTTTGATTCTTGACAACGAAAATCTGTACGATACAAGGAATGTGTGGCGGTGGAATGTCAGTGGCTTAGGTTTTTCAAAGAGTGGATACAACGGCCCGTATGAAACTGCGATTACGGCTGACGGAAAAATCGTGGCTGACTTTATCACAAGCGGAACGCTTATGGCAAATATCATCAAGGCGGGAGTAATCAGTTCGGCTGATAATTCTTCATGGTGGGATTTGGAAAGCGGAGAGGTACACCTAAGTGCATATACAAAAACAGAGGATACCGACAAACTCAGCGACAGTATTGCTGAAATTACAGAAAGGACATCAACACTTGAACAGACCGCAGAGGACATTTCATTTAAAATCAATGAGCAGTCCACTGGCGGAAAGAACTATCTTCTTAATTCATCGGCTCTCAACGGACTTTCGGATGATTGGGAGTATTCGGGATTGGTCACTGTACTTTCCGATACAGATGTAATCAGTCATACCTCTTCGGGTTCTGCTTTTGTACTCGGTGCGGAAAGCACCTTGTCGCAAAGTGTGTATAACTCGGTTGCCGACAGATCCTTTGTGCTGTCACTCAGAGCAAAGAAAAGCTATTCACAGCTTAGTGCATATATGTATGTTCAGTACAACGGAGTTAAAAGAGAATATCTTTTTAATACAAAGGAGAGCTTTGATTGGACAGATTTTTCCGTTGTACTCCCCGATGTTTCGGACGGTGAAATCACGGTATTCATTTACAGCCGTGACACCTCTCTTACGGTAAGTGACCTTATGCTTACTGACGGAAGTATTATCCAACACTGGTCGCCTGCACCGAACGAGATATACACAAACGAGGTAAAGATTGACCGCAAAGGCATTGAGGTTTCAAACAGCAAGTCCTCGCAGAAAACAGTAATTACAAACACTGAATTTTCCGGCTACTACAACGGTGAAAAGATATTCACCCTAAACAAGGACGAAACTCAGACGAAGAAAACCACAGTTGACGGTGAGCTTACAATCGGCAGAACAAAGCTGATTCCGATGTCAAACAGTTCACCGGGACTCAACATTGTAATTCTTGATTAGGAGGCAATATGGCAAAGACAACGGTTGTCAATAGAATTGACACGATTTACATAGATACGGAAAATCCGACCGTATCAGTGAACACAACGGTAAATGACGCAGGTCTTAAACACAGCATTACGATTACCATACGAGGTATTCCGATAACTGGCATATCGGGACTTGCGTGGAACAAGGGGACGGCAAACAGGATTATTCCCATTCCTACGGACAGCAGAACGGGTATTCTCAAGGCAATGTATGAGGACAAAAGCATTACGGCAAAGCTAACGGTCACCACATACAAGGGTTCAACCTATGTAGGCATTTCTGAAAGGAATTGTCAGATTACCACCACATCGCACAGCTCAAGGCCTGTAATTAACGGATTTATCTATCTTGACACCAATTTAAAGACCACTGCCGTTACGGGCAACTCAAAGCTGTTTATTCAGAACTATTCAAATCTCAAGGTTACTCCGCTTGCGGCAAAACCGAGAAATGAATCGAAGATTACAGGCTACACGGTAAGCTGTAACGGTGTGAGCAAATCAAGTACAACTGCAAAGGAATTGAATCTTGGTACAATCACCAAAAGCGGTGATGTGGTGGTTATGGTCACGGTCACGGACTCAAGAGGTTACACAACGAGCATTAAAAAGACGATTACAGTTATTCCGTACAGCAGTCCGAATCTCAGTAAGATTACACTAAGACGAACAAATGAGATTGAGTCGGAAATTCAGCTTATTTTCAACGGCTCATACTCACCAATTACAATTGACGGGGTAAATCACAATCAGCTTTTATCCTTTCGCTACCAATACAAGAGGACAAGTGATGCAAACTACGGAAATTTTGTTGACATTTTAAGCAACCTTAAAATGAACGACACAAGCTATTCGTACTCAAATCTTCAGCTTATGAATCTTGATGTGAATATGTCATATGACTTTCATATTGAAATCCGTGATGCTATGGAAAAGTCGGTTATTACAGACCTGTACTATTTAATTCCGCAGGGCACTCCGCTTGTTGCATTACGCAAGCAGAAGGTAGGCATTAACAATCCAAACCCACAATCCGCACTTGATGTGACGGGTGAAATACATATGAACGGCTTTCCTGTTATGGGCATTATACAGACCTCTGTTGAGGACGATGTCAGCCTTAACAGTCTTACAACGCAGGGTATTTATTTCAGACGAAGAGTACCGCAGGAGAATATGAACTATCCGGCACTTGTATTCGGTATGCTTGAAGTATTTTCTTGCAGTACAAATCTTGTGACACAGAGATATACGGCAAGGGACAGTCCGTTTGATGTGTATATCCGTTCAAAGGTGAATTCAAGCTGGAGCAAGTGGGTTAAAAAATAGACACAGGAGGAATTTATGAAACAGATTTGGAACAGCATTCAGACTGCATTCATCGCACTTGGAGGAACACTCGGGTGGTTTCTCGGAGGTGCAGACGGCTTTCTGTATGCACTCATTGCATTTGTAGTTATCGACTACATTACAGGAATGATGTGTGCCGTTGCCGACAGAGAGCTTTCGAGCAAGGTCGGTTTCAAGGGCATTTGCAGAAAGGTGATTATCTTTCTGCTTGTGGGAGTGGCGAATCTCCTTGATGTGTACATTATCGGCACGGGCAGTGTGCTGAGAACGGCAGTGATTTTCTTCTATCTCTCAAATGAGGGCTTGTCACTGCTTGAAAACGGAGCACATCTGGGACTTCCCATTCCCGAAAAGATTAAAAATGTGCTTGCACAATTACACCACAGAAGTGAAAAGGAGGACGACTGAATGTCATACACAAACAGCAAATTAATTAGCTACACAAAAATTTCACCAAACAGAAACATCAATCGCAATCACAAGATTGATACAGTTTCAATCCACTGCGTAGTCGGACAGTGCTCTGTTGAAACTCTCGGCTCAATCTTTGCATCAAGGGACAAGGAGGCAAGCTCAAACTACGGTATCGGCTATGACGGCAGAATCGGAATGTATGTTGAGGAAAAGGATCGTAGCTGGTGCACCTCATCTGCGTCAAATGACAACAGGGCGATTACCATTGAGGTTGCGTCAGATACCTACCACCCATACAGAGTAAATGATGCTGCGTACAAGTCTTTGATTAAACTGCTTGTTGACATCTGCAAGAGAAACGGCATCAAAAGGCTTGTGTGGTCAACAAACAAGTCAGAGAGAATGAATCACCTTAACGGCTGCAATATGACGGTTCACAGGGATTATGCGAACAAGTCCTGCCCCGGTGATTATCTCTACAATCTTCACGGACAGATTGCAAAGGAGGTGAACGCTCAGCTTGGCTTAGGCAGTTCAAAACCTGCGACTTCAAAGAAAACTCTCTATCGTGTACGCAAAAGTTGGAAGGATGCAAAGTCGCAAAAGGGTGCTTTCTATGACCTTTCAAATGCCAAGAAATGTGCCGACAAAAACAGCGGTTACTCTGTTTTTAATGAAAGCGGAAAAGTTGTGTACACACTAAAGTCATCGGGCAAAAAGTCAGTTGATGCCATTGCAAGAGAAGTAATTCAGGGCAAATGGGGCAACGGTGCCGACCGCAAAAACCGCCTCACCAAAGCCGGCTATGACTACAACGCCATTCAGAAAAGAGTAAACGAGATTTTATCTTAACAGACAATAGAACAGTATTCTAACAAAGCCAAATCCCCATCGAGGAAGTTTTATTCCTTGATGGGGATTTTTTGCTTACGAATAAATAATAAAAATAAAAATTTTTCAAAAAGCGTCCTTTTAAGCACTCTCCCGTGGCTAACAGACAGAGGGCAACAATGCTCTCGGAAACGGAGGTACAATATATGAAACACAATCTTCAAATCAGTGTTTCGGACAAACCACAAAGAAACAGTATGGTATCCTGCAAAAACATCACCTTGCGAGAACGATTTTTGCGAATGCTGTTCGGCAGAAAACAGAAAATCACAATCCTTGTTCCAAGTGATTCTATTGAGGAACTCGCCATTACCAAGGTTAAAAAAGGAGGCAGTTATGAACAAAATAACAGCATTACTTGATGCGATTACCGAGGTAATCAAAAACATTGGCACACTTACAGAAAGTCTGCAGACTGTTTCAAATCTCTTGAATGAGATAAAGATTACTGAAATTTCGAAGAAGTCAACCGTACATACTTCTGAAAGTACAGGAAATTCAAAGGTGTATTCACTTGAAGATGTAAGGGGTGTTCTTGCTAAAAAAAGTCAAAGCGGACTCACTTCTGAGGTTAGAGAAATCATTGTAAAGTATGGTGGAAACAAACTGTCAGAAATTGACCCCTGTCATTACGAAGAAATCATCAAAGATGCGGAGGCACTTAAGAATGAGTAATCACGCTTTCCTCTCCCCTTCAAGTTCTCACAGATGGCTCAATTGTACACCAAGTGCCGTGCTTGAATCAAAGTTTGAGAACAAATCAACCAAAGCATCTGAAGAAGGCACAGTCGCCCATGCGTGGTGTGAGCATAAACTGAAAAACATATTATGCAGAAAAAGTGACGAGCCTGTCTCCCCTTACACAAACGATGAAATGCAGGAATACACCGACTTATATGTTGATTTTGTACTTGAACAATTCAATCTTGCAAAACAGAAATGTAAAGATCCTTTGATTCTTATTGAACAAAAGGTTGATTTTTCAGAATATGTACCAAATGGTTTTGGAACAGCCGACTGCATTATTGTTTCTGAAAGCAAAATACATATCATTGATTTCAAATATGGAATGGGAGTATTGGTTGATGCCTTTGATAACCCGCAGATGAAATGTTATGCTCTCGGTGCTTTAAAAATCTTTGACCGCCTATATGACATTAAAGATGTGTCAATGTCAATTTTTCAGCCACGCAGAGATAATGTCAGCACTTGGACTGTTTCTGCTGATGAGCTCAAAGGCTGGGCAGAAAATGTACTAAAGCCAAAAGCAGAATTAGCTGTTAAAGGTGAAGGTGATTACTGTGTCGGTGATTGGTGTACATTCTGCAAAGCATCAGTAAGATGCAGAGCAAGAGCCGAAAACAATCTGAAACTTGCACAGGAAGAATTCAGACTTCCCCCACTTCTTACTGATTCTGAAATTGAAAAGATTTTATCTGTTATCCCCAATCTCACGAAGTGGGCAAATGAAATAATGGCATATGCTACCGAATCAGCTGTCAATCACGGCAAGCATTGGAACGGTTTTAAAATTGTTGAAGGACGGTCTGTACGAAAGTATAAAGATGAAACCGCAGTGGCTAAAGCATTGGAAGATGCCGGCTACAAAGACATTTATCGCAAGAGTCTTATCACACTTACAGAAATGCAAAAGCTTTTAGGTAAGCAAAATTTCAACGAGATACTTGGAAATCTCATCATTAAACCAAAAGGCAAGCCTGCTCTTGTTCCCGAAACGGACAAAAGAGATGCTATGACAATCACAGATGTTAAAAACGAATTTAAAACGGAGGACTAATTATTATGGCTAATTCAAACAAAACAAAAGTTATCACAGGCAAAAACACAAGACTTTCATATTTTCACGGTTGGGAACCTGTTTCAATCAACGGCAGTCCTGAAAGATACAGCGTATCCGTACTTATTCCAAAAGATGATACTGAAACCGTTAATGCGATTAACAACGCTGTAAATACTGCAATTGAAGAAGGTATCGGTAAATTTGGTGGTAAAAAGCCAAACAAAGCATCACTTAAACTTCCTCTTCGTGACGGTGATACCGAGCGTAATGATGAGGCTTATGCAGGTCACTGGTTTATCAATGCAAACAGCAGAACCGCTCCACAGATTGTTGATAAGGCTGTAAAACCTATTCTTGACAGAGATGAGGTGTACAGCGGTTGTTATGCAAGAGTGTCTCTGAATTTTTACGCATTCAATTCAAATGGCAACAAAGGTATTGCCTGTGGTCTTGGCAACATTCAGAAAATAAAGGACGGCGAACCGCTTGGTGGCAGAAGTTCGGCTGCTGATGATTTCAGAACAGAAACAGATGATGATTTCTTATCCTAACATAATATGAGGTAAACGATATGAACGAATTTTATGAACTTGCAAAATTGTTTGATGTAGTTGTTATCTTCTGTTTCTTCTTAGGAATAGGTATGTACGGCATCATAAGCACCGTAACGGATTTAATTTTCCTTATTCACAAGACTTTTAGAAAGCACAGAATAGCGAGAAGGGCTAAGAAAAACAACTTAGATAATTAACAATTTTGGACGGTGGAGAGATACTCTCTGCCGTCCGTTTTTTATATATAAGGAAGTGAAAACATGAAATCAATCAGTATTGACATAGAAACATATTCAAGTGCTAATCTTCAGAAATCCGGTGTTTACCGTTATGCGGAAAGTGATGATTTTGAAATTCTGCTGTTTGGCTATTCTGTTGACGGCAGTGATGTCAAAGTCATTGACTTGTGTATGGGAGAAAAGATACCCGAGGATATTCTTGATGCACTGACCGATACTTCGGTTATCAAATGGGCATTCAACGCACAATTTGAGAGGGTATGCTTATCAAGGTATCTTAAAGATTTAGGTATAGATTTTGACGGCAAATATCTTAACCCGTCATCTTGGCATTGTACTCTTGTCTGGTCGGCAACACTTGGTCTTCCCCTTTCTCTTGAGGGTGTGGGTGCTGTATTAGGCCTTGAAAATCAAAAGCTGTCAGAGGGTAAAAATCTCATACGATATTTTTGTATTCCCTGTTCCCCTACAAAAATCAATAATGGCAGAACAAGAAATATGCCATATCACAATATAGAAAAGTGGAATAATTTCAAAGCATACAATATTCGTGATGTTGAAACTGAGATGAGTATTCAAAAGAAATTATCAAGATTTCCTGTAAGTGATTCAATATGGAACGAATACCACCTTGACCAAAATATAAATGACCGTGGCATTGGTGTAGATATGTTTTTAGTTGAAAACGCAATAGTTATTGATGAAATGGTTAAAAAGTCGCTTGTCAATGATATACAATCCCTTACCAATCTTGATAATCCAAATTCCGTTCAGCAAATGAAAAACTGGCTCTCCGAAAGCGGATTTGAAACCGAAAGTCTTAACAAAACATCAGTTTCAGAAATGCTGAAAACTGCACCGTATCATGTACACAAAGTGTTATCCCTCAGACAGCAACTAACAAAAAGCAGTGTTAAGAAATACACAGCAATGAAAAATGCCGTTTGTAAAGACAGCCGTGCAAGGGGAATGTTTCAGTTTTACGGTGCAAACAGAACAGGTCGATTTTCAGGCAGACTTGTGCAATTACAGAATTTACCGCAAAACCATATGAGTGATTTGGCAGATGCACGAAGTCTTGTAAAATGCGGAAATTATGATGCACTCAGTATTCTTTATGATGATATTCCGGACACACTTTCACAACTTATCCGCACCGCTTTTATTCCACAGCACAGTTGCAAATTCATAGTAGCCGATTTTTCTGCTATTGAGGCAAGGATTCTTGCGTGGCTTGCAGGTGAGAAATGGAGAAACAAAGTTTTTAGTGAGGGCAAAGATATTTATTGCAGTAGTGCATCACAGATGTTTGGTGTTCCTGTTGAAAAGCATGGAATAAACGGGCATCTGCGACAAAAAGGCAAAATCGCCGAGCTTGCACTCGGATACGGCGGTTCTGTCGGGGCATTGAAAGCTATGGGTGCTATTCAGATGGGACTTTCAGAGGATGAACTTCAACCTCTAGTGTGTGCGTGGAGAAACTCTAATCCGTCAATTACTAAACTCTGGTGGGACATTGATAAATGTGTTAAAGAAACTGTTACCAAAAGGATACCGACTGAAACCAACGGCATATCTTTTACCTACGAAAGCGGATTTCTGTTCATCACTCTCCCCTCCGGCAGAAGACTTGCATATGTTAAGCCGAGAATCGGAATAAATAAATTTGGCGGTGAATCAGTTACCTATGAGGGCATTGGCAGTACGAAGAAATGGGAACGGCTTGAAAGCTACGGCCCTAAGTTCTGTGAAAATATCATTCAAGCCATTGCAAGAGATATATTATTATACGCAATGCAAACACTAAAAAATTACCGCATAATCGCTCATGTTCATGACGAGGTTATTATTGAATGCCAAAAAGATGTTTCCGTAAACACTATCTGCGAACAAATGAGCAGAACTCCGCCTTGGGCAAAAGGTCTTTTACTCCGTGCGGACGGTTATGAATGTCAATTTTATATGAAAGATTAAAAAGCGTCCTTTTTCACCTTCTGCTATGGCTATATGGTAGGAGGTGCTTTTTATGACAGACAATGAGAAAAAGCAAATTGAAAGCTACCGAAAGAACGGTTACGGATACAAACAGATTTCAAATCTCACAAACCTATCCGTTAATACAATAAAATCATACTGTAAAAGGAACAAACTGATGAGTGCCGATTTGCAAAGCAATGATAACCACACTCTTTGTTGTGAACAATGTGGAAAACCGGTTGAGCAAAACGAGCACCGCAAACGCAAGAGATTTTGTTCAGACGCTTGCAGAAACAAGTGGTGGAACAATCATCTTGATTTAGTCAAAAGGAAAGCCATTTATGAGCTGACTTGTCATTATTGCAGAAAAACTTTTACAGTTTACGGCAATGCAAAAAGAAAATTTTGCAATCATAGTTGTTATGTCAAATACAGATACGGAGGAAAACAAAATGGATAAGCCTACATACGCAGAGCGTTACACCCTAACTGTCAAAGAAGCCGGATTATATTTTAACATTGGCATTAAAAAAATGAGAAAACTTGCCGAGGATAATCTCGGAATTTTTTCAGTTTTGAGCGGTAATCGCTATTTGATTATACGAACAAAATTTGAGGAATATCTGTGCAATAATTCTACGATATAGTTTCCTTTTATCTGCTGAAAGTAGTTGCTATTCTGAGAGTTTTACGGCAATATATGAGTACCAAACGAGGAGGTAAAAAATATGAATAAACCATCACTGCATGACAAAGATTTTTTGACGGTAATTGAAACAGCCGAATTATTTGGACTCAGCAGAAGAAAAATGTTCCGTCTTACAAGCCAAAGCGGTCTTCCCTTTATGGCTAAATACGGAACACGAAAGTTAATCATCAAAGATGAATTTATAAAATATCTTAATAACTCAGGAATGAAGGGAAAACTCAAAAATGGCGAGCCGAGGACAAAGACGAGATTCAAAGCATAGACTTTTGCACAACGGAGAATCAATAAGAGCAAACGGAAAATATCAATTCAAGTATTTAGTTGACGGCAAGCCAAAATTTGTATACAGCTGGCGACTTGTTCCGACAGATCCACAACCAATAGGCAAACAGCCTTGCCTGTCACTAAGAGAATTAGAAAAGTTGGTCGGTAAAGACGTTGACTCAAGACTTGACATAACCGGCAGAAATATCACCGTCAACGAGTTAATCTCCCGTTATCTCAAAACAAGGACAGGTGTAAGACACAACACACTTTCAAATTACAACTTTGTGCAAAACATTATGAGCAAAGAGGAATTTGGCAGTTGCAAAATCGGTGAAATCAAAACTTCCGATGCAAAGCTGTTTCTCATTAAATTACAGGAAGACGGAAGAGGCTCGAGTACAATAAAAACAGTGCGAGGTGTTTTAAGACCGGCATTTCAAATGGCAGTTGATGATGATATTCTAATGAAGAACCCTTTCGGTTTCCAATTACTCGGCATTATCATAAACACTGAACACACCCGACAGGCTCTGACAAAAGAGCAAATGAACAAGTTTTTGAAATTTGTTCGTTACGATAATGTTTACTACAAATACTATGATGTCTTCTACATTCTCTTTCACACTGGTTTGAGAATTTCAGAATTTTGTGGGTTGACGATAAATGACCTTGATATGAACAACAGAATCATCAATATTGACCACCAGTTGCAGAGAACCTCAAAAATGGAGTATGTGATTGAATCAACAAAAACAAATGCCGGCACAAGAAAACTACCTATGACGGAAGATGTTTATCAGGCCTTCAAAAGAATACTTGAAAACAGACCCACAAATCTTCCTGAAATTATGGTTGCAGGACATTGCGGTTTTCTGTTCAGAGATTCGAAAGGAATGCCAGAAGTAGCAATGCATTGGGAGCATAGGTTTAATCACTCGGTCAAGAGATACAATGATATTTTCAGAGAGCAACTGCCTAATATCACCCCTCACATTTGCAGACATACCTATTGTTCAAATATGGCAAAGGCAAGAATGAATCCGAAAACATTGCAATACCTTATGGGACATTCCGATATAGGTGTCACGATGAACACCTATACCCATCTTGGTTTGGATGATGCCAAGGATGAAATGATAAGGCTCGAAGAACTGGAACAAGCAAGAAAAGAAGTTGAAAAAACTCTCGGCACACAACCACTAAAACAGAATATGTTTAAGACGGTGTAAATTGTGCTGATTCATTGATATGATAATTATTTTGTACTATCATATTGTTGTATAAAGCTATATTTTCCGACATAGCAAAGCCTCCTATGAAAGTTTTTAACAACTACCATAGGAGGCTTATTTGTGGAGTAATTTTAAAGACTATTAGGTGTAGTTTTACTTCTTATTGTTTTTTCTACGCTTAAATACAAGGAATGTAAAAATTACAATTGCTGTAATTACCGCAACGCCTGCCACTATTCCAATTATAATCCATAATCTATAATTGCCTATAGCAAGGTGATGCACTTCTTTGATCACAGTATTATTACCTGCTCTGTCAAACAATGAAAGACCTACCGTATGACTGCCTTCATTTAAAATCAACTTGATCTGATTTTTCGATTTTGAATAGTGCAGACCCGGAACATCATTATTTTTGACATCACTTACTTTGTATGTTTTGCCATCTACATACGCTACTGTCTTTTCTTCATCAAGCACTTCACTTATATCATTAAATGAAATAGTTTGATTTCCTGAACCACTAAACCATCCCCAATCTGAGAAGTTTTCCGGAACAGTACAGGTTGGTTTAGTATTATCAATATACATCTCACCAAGATCTAAAATATTCTCGCCATTAACAACTCTCAAGTATAAACTTGTATCCGCATCAGCGGTATAGTTGTTGGCAAAATAACTACCTGGTAATGTATATCGGTAAACACTCGTGCCATACATTTCTTTATCAAAAAGACTCTTTGAATCAGATGTTATATTTGTATCCGTTGATTCATTAGTGTCCTTATCGACCAAACACACGCTGTTTTTTTGAGAATTGCTTGAAAAAACAACTATGCTCAAATCAGAAAAACTACTTGGTTGTTTACTTATAGGACCGTTTTCATCTTCAAAAGAATACCAACCCGTTTTATTTTTGCTATCGCTGTTTTCAATATAAGCAAGAACATCTGTATTTACCATTCGTGTATATGTATTTTCATTAAGTACACTTGGGTTTCCTGCTTTATCATAAGCAATCATTTTTACTGAATAGACTCCGTCTTTGTCAAAGTCCTGCAACTTGTAAATCATATGCGTAGCATCGGAATTATCGACAAATTCTCGAATAGTGTCTTTTGATTCCTCATATTTTATAGTGCCGATTTCTTTTTTATTAGTATAGCTAGGTACATATTTTTTCAAACTATACTCAATTCTGTCGATATTGGTATCCATAAATACAATATTTGGATTTTCATCTTTTCTGCGATTAAAATCATAAATATCACTAAACTTAGTACTACCAGATTCTACCATATCATTATTTCTTTCATACACAATAGGTGCAGTAAAATCAACTTCAAATATCGCCGTATGTGATGAAGAATTCGCATCAAAAACGCCCTTATTATTAGCGCGATCGACAGGATTCATATCAATTTTATATACACCATCTTCTGTAAAAGGAATAGTTATGGAATGATTATCACCTAATTTATTCCAAGAGGCCATTAACGGATATTCAGACCAACCACTATCTTCATGACTGCTTCCAGGTTCCTTATAGTAAACTTTAAGCTGCATATCTTCTTCAACAAAATTAGTTTCTACTACATTGATTGTTGCTGTTGCCTTATCTTTTTCCTTTATGTTAAAAAATACATTTTTATCATCAAAGGATCCGAAATCAGCAAAGTTGTCACTAATTGAAGGGTTTGTTCTGTCAATTACAAATTCAGGTTCACTAAAGGAATCACCCCTATTACCTGCCATATCAGCATATCTAATTGAAAATTCATACCTATTATCTTCAGAAAGTGTAAATGTACCAATGTGTGTTTGATTATCTGAAGTTACTGAGGGCAAATTATCTTGTCCCCAATCTATAGTTTGAACATTGCCGTTTACATTAACTTCCACATCTTTAGGATTAAAATTTCGTTCAGTAATTGTAACAGTTACAGTCTGTGCTGTATTATAGTAATTTCCATTAGAAGAATTCACATTACTTTTCACTGCAGTAATTTTGGGAACGGTAGTGTCTATACTGTATTTAACCCTTTTTACCTCTGAATTACCAGCATTGTCAGTTAATTTAACTGTTACTTCATTACCGTTTGTATTACTCTCAACTACTAAATTAAAATCAATAGATGTCAAAAGATTATGATCTGTCTTGATTGATTTATTGTTAATTACAATATCAGAAGAATTGCTAATATATTTACCGTCAGAATCAACTGAAATAATGCCGTTCTTATTATCATTAGAAACAGACCATTCAATTTTTGAAATACCTGAGTGAGTATCACTAACACTAACAACCAATGGAATACTGGTTTTATAAAGAGGCGCACCATTTGCATCTTCTTTATCAGTATCATTAGTTGCCTTAATATCAATAGAAGATACTGATTTATGTAATGAATCGTCCTCAATCACGCTACCATCTGCACTAATCAGACCTGTTGTATGTTCAACATTATCTGTAACTTTGGCGGCTACAGTACCTTTAAAATTATTTGGAATAAGGATTTCAGCATATGTTCCTGTTGAATCGGTTTTTAGTGATGTTCCATCTGTAATTTCTGTTTTACTTGTGCCGTTTTTATCATTACTATTAAGATAAATTTCAACATTTTTAATTCCGGATGAAACTCCAGGGTCATTAACATATACTTTCAATGGTGTGGCTTTTTTAAAGAAATATCCATAATAATGTTTATAAAAGGGTTTATTATCATCCTGATTTCCAAATTTAAACATAGTAATCTCAGGATTATTTTTATCAATGTTGAATTCTAATACATCCAAATTTGAATTTTGAGCATTGTCGGTAGTATCAGCTGTAATTTTGTACAATCCCTCTTTATTTATATCATAGATATATTTTGCTTCTTGTTTATTAAATGACTCCTTGCCGAAATCAATATTATTAAATTGTGTTTCCGTATAATTAGAAAACGTTTCTGAATTGTTGAGGACATCTGTTTTGACACTCTCAAGACCTGAATTGTACTTATTCTCAGAAGCTATATCACTTGCTGTCACCTGATATTTTATATCGTTACCATACCATACTTTGCCGTTAATTATGTATTTCTCATAGTCTGTTAAAACATCAACCTTAATTTCAGGCGGGTTATTTTCAAGCATTAAATTAATTCCGCTTTCGTTGTTAAGTTCGCCCTCCTGTTTTAACGTTTTTATACTTTCAGTAGAAAAATAATAAATATTCGTATTACCAATTTGGTCAGTTACTGTAAAATATGGGGTGTCTGAATAATTAGGGGTTATAACAAATGTATATGTATTGCCAACTACTGATTTAGGTTTATAGATATCGCCCCAATTAAGAGTAACATCCTTAACTTTTGAAGAAAAAGAATTTTCGCTTTTACCATCATCATTAACTTTTATTGATATATTAATCTCTTTATTGCCAAATATACCAAATGACAAATAATTAAGAACAGACGGTTCCACTGTATATTTCGATTCACTTATTGATGGTGCTTCATTATCAACATAGAATACACCGTTATTAGAATTAAAATTAGTATTATCTTCGTCTAAGATTGCATCGTTACCTGCAATATCCTTTGCTTCAACACATATACGATAGGTACCGCTTTCTAAATCGCCAACATATAGGTCTTCTTCCGCCGATAATATCGGTTCATTTTGATGCGTAAGATTCTTAGGTGGTATATTTTTCACTTCGCTTTCCGTACCATCTTCACTAATCTTTTTGATACAAATATAGTAAGAAGCTAAACCGAACTTATTATCATTTTCTTGGTCTGAAATGGTAAAATGAAGGTTATTTTTGCCTATTCTGTCATCTTGCAAGCCAAAATAAAGACCTTTTTCACTCTGATTATTTTCGTCATTTTGACTAAGGTCAGTTTTATAATTTCCTGTAGCTGTTATTGAATACGAAGGAGCATCATTTTCTAATACAAGTGTAGCACCACTACTATCATCTGCATTAATTTCATCTAAAAATTCATCTGGTAGATTTTCACTATAATCATTTATAGTTTTAAAGTTATATTTTCTTTCATTTCCCAAGAAATCTTTTATTGTAATGTATGGTGTTCCCTTTCCGGAACTATCGAGACAAAATGTGTATGTATTTTCATCTACTGTTGCATCATAAGATTTATTATTCCAATAGAGCTTAACTTCATTTGGGTCAACACCGCAACCTTTATCATTAACATTAATTGAAATTTCCACACGAGGTACACCAAAGATTCCAAAAGTAACATAGTTAAGTAAGCCATTCTTAACTTCGTACTTCATTTCAACAATATTAGGTGCAGTAGTATCAACATAGTAGACTTTACTAAAAGTTTTTTTATTTCCGCTAAGGTCAGTAACAGTTACATTAATCTCATACTTACCATCTTTAGTAAACACCAATTCTTCGGTTGTTTCCTCCGTTGACGGAAGAATATGATTACCATCTTTTTTAACAATATTTTCTTTATCTGCTTTGGTATCAATTTTGGCATCATCATTTTCTTTTACAGTAATAATATAGCTTGCAATGCCTATATCATCACTTAATTTAAATTTGACGTGCAACTTAGAAAAATAATATTCATCCTTTTCAGTTATAACCGGCGTTTCAGTTCTATTTTGTTCTATTTTTACATCTCCGCTGCCAAAAGAATCATAGAAAAAGGTTTTGATTTTTCCATTCTCCTCAAGAATAAGGGTATCACTTTGATGGTTTACTTCATCAAAAGCTGTCACTGATATTGATTGTATAGCAAAATCGGTTAATTCAGTTAATTGTTTTTCATTTTTTAACCGACCATATAATTCATTAAATGAAATATAATACCAATTTTCTTCTTTTTTTATACCAACCGGTGGAGCAAGTTTATTGTTTTCAACATTTAATTTATATTGATTATTATTTATCTTAATACTAAGTTCTACATTTTTAAGATTCATTTCAATAATATTGAGTTTTAAATACGATTTATCACCAATATAAGTATATTCACTCTTTTCCTCTTCACCGTCATCATTAGTTTTTACATAAAACTCCCTGCTTTCAAGCTTTGTTTCTGTTTCATCAGAAATATTTACAACCTGAAAACCATTTATTTTTGGAATATCAGCATCGTCAATCTTTTCAGATGATACAGTTGTTTTATTTCCTAAATTGTCGCTTAACTCAATTTTAATACTGTGACTCTGCATTTTTAAATCTAAAGGAATTTTAAAATTAACTTTTTTATCCCCATCAAGCTCAATCTTCTCTACATAAACACCCTCGCTGTTATTATCTATAAAATAATGAATATCTCGAACACCTGAAAGATCAGTTATATCTTCGTCGGCAACAAGACAATAATCATTACCTATTTTTGTTTCTTTAATTTTAAAAGCTGAAGGGCCCTCAGTATCATACATAAAATGCACAGCTTCAACACTGTCATTGACAGGATTTGATTCACCAGGATATTTTGCCCAAAACTTTATATAATAAGAGCCTTGAGGCAAATTTTCCGATTCATCCCCATCCCACACAAACGCATCAGAATCTGTATAATTACCCCAATCGTCAAGCTTATCCGTACTTGTCTTATAATATATTTCAGTACTGACAGGAGCAGTAATCTTAAGTTTATTTATATCATTAGTCCATTTATTTTCGTCATCCACCGTAACATTAAGTTCAGGTACAGAGAAATCATTAATTTCATCATCATCTAAAACTGATGATGATTCATTTCTTTCTGCTGCCAAAACCGTGCCTATGTTCATCAACATTGAACATATAACAATTACAATTGACAAAAATAATGCCGTAGATTTCTTTAATACACTCATTTTCTTTTACCTCTCTTTACTATAAAAGCATAATTATTGCCGTTGAAAACTGAATGAAGATAACTCAATAGTAATGCTAACGCAAGCATCATTATCGAAAATACATTATGCTGTCCTAATATTGCACTAAACAATAAGAATAAAACTATACTTAGTAGCCATACAATGTCACAAATAGTTGCATTCTTATTTTTCATAAAGCAAAAGATTCCGGGATATTTATGTATTTTATATTTTTCATTTTTTC